>JAEEGI010000264.1_pt1 | contig 383456 bp, 261 predicted proteins | sample 8958751 | NCBI WGS metagenome assembly JAEEGI01 (sample SAMN16246545, study PRJNA631951) | gut metagenome | biome: gut microbiome; feature: rumen; material: KS-attached | host: Bos | place: Iran: Karaj | collected 2018-10 | reverse complement strand
TTCTCTAATTCTTTAAAAAGAAAAAAATCCAACTCAACATAGACTACTTCAAAACAGAGAAAAATTCCTAAATTCTCTAATTCTTGAAAAAGAAAAAAAATCCAACTCAACATAGACTACTTCAAAACAGAGAAAAATTCCTAAATTCTCTAATTCTTGAAAAAGAAAAAAAATCCAACTCAACATAGACTACTTCAAAACAGAGAAGAAATTCCTAAATTCTCAAATTCTTGAAAAAGAAAAAAAATCCAACTCAACATAGACTAATTCAAAAAGAGAAAAAATTCCTAAATTCTCTAATTCTTGACATCTTATCCCCAATCGAGTCCCTTGACTCTTGACCCTTGACTAAAAAAACACCCCCCATGACCATCGCCGTTGCAGGAACAGGCTATGTAGGCATGTCCATTGCCACATTGCTAGCTCAGCATAACAAAGTAATCGCCGTTGATGTCATCCCCGAAAAAGTCGATCTCATCAACCAGCGCAAGTCCCCCATCCAGGACGAGTATATCGAGCGCTACCTCGCCGAGAAGCCCCTCGACCTCACAGCCACCCTCGATGGGCGTGCCGCATACAGCGAGGCCGACTTCGTCGTCATCGCCGCACCCACCAACTATGACCCGCACAAGAACTTCTTCGACACCACCCATGTCGAGGAAGTCATCGACCTCGTCCTCGAGGTCAACCCCTCCGCCGTCATGGTCATCAAATCCACCATCCCCGTCGGCTACTGCCGCAGCCTCTACGTCAAGTACGCTGCTCGCTTTGCCCAAGACGCTAACCGATCACCGATCACCGCTCACCGGTCGTTCAATCTCCTCTTCTCGCCCGAGTTCCTGCGAGAGAGCAAGGCCCTCTACGACAACCTCTACCCCTCCCGCATCATTGTCGGCTACCCCAAGATCATCGACGGCATGGATGAGGAGAACGCCGCCATACAGTCCGTCGCCGACGTCGCCTTCCTCAAGGGCAAGGCTGAGCAGTTCGCCTCACTCCTCCTCCAGGGCGCCATCGGTCCCTCCCCCGATTCTGTTCTTCAAAAATCTCAAATCTCAATGCCGCAGGCATCGCGAGCGGCTCGTCGGCTGTCAGCAGAACTGGTGCCGACTTCAAAGAGTCGCGAGAGCGAAGCGGCAAACCTCAAACCTCAAACCGACAAGGGCATCCCTTGTCTCCTCATGGGCATGAAGGAAGCCGAGGCCGTCAAGCTCTTCGCCAACACCTACCTCGCCCTGCGCGTCAGCTATTTCAATGAGCTCGACACCTACTGCGAGGTCAAGGGCCTCGACACCCAGGCCATCATCACCGGCGTAGGCCTCGACCCCCGCATCGGCACCCATTACAACAACCCCTCCTTCGGCTATGGCGGCTACTGTCTTCCCAAGGACACCAAGCAGCTCCTCGCCAACTATGCCGACGTGCCACAGAACATGATGTCCGCCATCGTCGAGAGCAACCGCACCCGCAAGGACTTCATCGCCGACCAGGTTCTCCAGAAAGCCGGCTGGTACGCCTACACGCAGAACAATCAATACAATACCCCTTCCCTTAGGGGGAGGGCTGGGGAGAGGCTTATCATCGGTGTCTTCCGTCTCACCATGAAGTCCAACTCCGACAATTTCCGTCAGTCCGCCATTCAGGGCATCATGAAGCGCATCAAGGCCAAGGGCGCCGAGGTCATCGTCTATGAGCCCACCCTCGAGGACGGCACCACCTTCTTCGGCAGCCGCATCGTCAACGACCTCCGAGAGTTCAAGGCCCAGTCCGCCGCCATCATCGCTAATCGCTACGACCCCGTCCTCGACGACGTTCAAGACAAAGTCTATACCCGCGACCTCTTCCGCCGCGATTAATTGGTCAAGAGTCAAGAGCCATTTTAATTTAACGATTTCACGATTGGACGATTTAGGCCAAGTCCGGAGGAAACCGCTAAACGCTAAACGCTCATACCTATCCGTTCAATCCGAATAATCCGTGGTTTAAAAAACACAGATTTCACGGATCTAACGGATTCAAATTTCAAACAATAACAATTTTCGTTATCGTTTTCGTTAATCAGTTTTCATCAAGAGTCCCCGCTAACCGCTAACCACTCAACGCTAACCGCTAACCGCTCAACGCTACACGCTAACCCCTCATGTCCTCTCTCAAACCATACCTCATCGAGCGCCTTAAGCAACAGCACTGCCTGTGGAGCTATGACAACCACTCTGTGCAGGACATCCCCGATGATGTGCTGGTGGAGCTTGTGATGCTATATCTGGACATTGACGATATCGACCTCCTCTTCCAGCTTTACGGCTACAAAAAGGTAAAGAAAGCCTGGATAGAGAATGTCGTGTCACAAGGTGAGCGCTATTATAATCTCAATTACTTCTTTGCGTGGTACTATTTCCATGCCAAAAGCCCACGTAGCTACGTTAAGGCCATGGCAACGCGCCAACTCAACAAACGCCTTGCAGCATGAAAAATACCATCTCCCTTGCTCCGCAAACTGGCAGACTCATTGAGGCAGTGAGCCGACTAAACTGTATCAGGCCCTTCGTCTTGGTGGGTGGTACAGCCTTATCCATTCAGTTGCATACTCGTCTGAGCGAAGATCTTGACTTTATGCGCTGGAGACAAGGCAAAGACGATACCCTCGATGTCCACTGGCCGGAGTTGCGACAGGAGTTAGAGACCATCGGTCAGGTACAAGATATTCAAGTTGCCAGTTTCGACCAAGTACTCTTTATTGTTGATGGTGTAAAGATCTCCTTTTATGCTGCACCGCGTCAGCGTATCCCTACAATGCATGAAGTACCCTACCTTAACAATATACGCCTAGCCGATGTGGAGTCTATCGGCGTGATGAAGATGGAGGCAATGATGCGACGTAGCAAGTTTCGCGACTACTACGACATCTATTCCATTCTCAAGAGCGGTGCAGACATACATAAACTAATATCCATGGCTCTCGAGCATTCCGGGCATAAGCTAAAGACCAAAGGACTGATGTCTATGCTCACCAATGGCGAGTTGTTCCACAAAGACGAAGCCTTTACTCTGCTCCAACCCGTGTATGATGTCACAGCCTCCGACATCGAAGCATACATCAAACACCTCCTACTCCCCTAACCGCTAAACGCTAAACGCTAAACGCTAACCGCTCAACGCTCAACGCTAACCCCGTTAGGGGTCGCGAACCGTAGCAGCATAGTCGCGCCGTCTCGAAAAAGCAAGGATGCTTTTTAGGCGCGGGTGCGAAAAACGAAGGTGAGAGCGAAGCGCCAACCGCTCAACGCTACACGCTAACCGCTCAACGCTACACGCTACACGCTAACCGCTATACGCTAACCGCTACACGCTAACCGCTAACCGCTATACGCTAACCGCTAACCGCTCAACGCTAAACCCAAACCATCATATGAACTTCATCTCAAGGATAGCCTCCTGGTATTTCCAGAAGAACTCACTCCCATATTGGGCGATATTGGGAGTAGACTGTGTGCTGATAATCTTCAGCGGGCTGCTGGCCAACTATCTCGTGTGTGGCGGAAGCTCCTTCGTGGGTCATTTCTGGCCCCTGCTCTATGAGCTCTTGCTGATGCAGGTACCCTTCTTCATCGGCTTCAAGCTCTTCCACACCTATTCAGGCATCATACGCTATTCCAGCTTCGTCGACCTCGCCCGCGTCTTCCTTGCCAACCTCGTAGGTGTCACCATCACCTACATCGTCTTCGCCGTCTTCCCCAACGCCTTCGGCGTGTCCATCAGCATCAAGGCCCTCATCTATATCCTCCTCATCGGCACCCTCCTCCTATGGCTCGAGCGCGTCATCGTCAAGACCCTCTTCGACACCTTCAGCTTCGCTCAGAAGACCTACCGTGTCTTCATCTACGGCACGCGCCATGGCGGCATCTCCGTAGCCAAGAGCATCCGCAACGATATAGGCAAGAAATACGTCGTCAAGGGCTTCGTCACCCCCGATGTCAAGATGAAGGGCAAGTACCTCATGGGTGAACCCGTCTTCATCGACGACAAAGACCTCGTCAACACCATGCGCATGAAGAATATCACGCGCCTCATCGTCAGCCCCTGGCAGGCCGACCATTTCCGCACCCGTGAGCAGCTCATCAACGACCTCATCGCCAACAACATCAAGATCAAGATGATGCCCGAGATAGAGAACCTCGACGAGAATACCGACCTCCAGCACTACCAGTTCCATGAAGTCGAGATCGAGGACCTCCTCCCCCGCGACAGGATAGACGTCGATATGGATGCCATCGCCCACCAGCTCCGCGACAAGGTCATCCTCATCACCGGCGCCGCCGGCAGCATAGGCAGCGAGATGGTCCGCCAGGTAGCCCATTTCCATCCCCGCAAGATGGTCCTCGTCGACCAGGCCGAAACACCCATGCACAATATACGCCTCCTCATGGCAGACCGCTTCCCCGATGTCGAGGCCCACACCATCGTCGCCTCCATCTGCAATGAGACCTGCATGGACCAGCTCTTCGCCGACCACCGTCCCGACTATGTCTTCCATGCCGCAGCCTATAAGCACGTCCCCATGATGGAGGACAATCCCGCCATGGCAGTCCAGAACAATATCCTCGGCACCCATGTCATCGCCGACCTCGCCGTCAAGTACGGCACCCGCAAGTTCGTCATGATCTCCACCGACAAAGCCGTCAACCCCACCAATGTCATGGGTTGCTCCAAGCGTATCTGCGAGATCTACTGCCAGTCGCTCAACAAAGCCATCGCAGAGGGCGGAGCCGGCGTCACCCTCACCCAGGCCGATGGCAGCCCCGCCGTCACCCAGTTCGTCACCACCCGCTTCGGCAACGTCCTCGGCTCCAACGGCTCCGTCATCCCCCTCTTCCGTGAGCAGATCAAGAAAGGCGGTCCCATCACCGTCACCCATCCCGATATCATCCGCTACTTCATGCTCATCTCCGAAGCCTGCAAACTCGTCCTCGAGGCAGGCACCATGGGCCATGGCGGCGAGATCTTCGTCTTCGATATGGGCAAGCCCGTCAAGATCGTCGACCTTGCCAAGCGCATGATAGCCCTCAGCCATGCCCCCAATGTCAAGATAGAGTTCACCGGGCTCCGCGAGGGCGAGAAGCTCTATGAGGAAGTCCTCAACGATGCCGAGCACACCAAGCCCACCAAGCATCCCAAGATCATGGTCGCCGCCGTCCGCGAGTACGACTATAAGGAAGTCCTCGCCAACGAGGAGCGCCTCATCCGCGCCTCCTACACCTACGACGACATGTCCATCGTCCGCATCATGAAGTCCATCGTCCCCGAGTACATCAGCAATAATTCAAAATACTCCGTTCTTGACAGCATCAACAGTCAAGAGTCTTGAGTCAAGAGGAAGCTATTTTCTGTCAAGAATTAGATAATTTATAATCATCCGTTCAATCCGAATAATCCGTGGTTAAAAAACGCAGATCTAACGGATATAACGGATTCAAATTTCAAACAATAACAGTTTTCGTTATCGTTAATTCGTGTTATTCGTGAGATTCGTGGTTGTTTTTAATCCCCAATCGGGACCTCGCAATAAATTTCAAACTTCAAATTTCAAACTTCAAATAATACCTGTTTTCGTTTTCGTTATCGTTTTCGTTAATCAGTTTTCGTCAAGAGTCCCCGCTATACGCTATACGCTAAACGCTACACGCTACACGCTAACCGCTCAACGCTAACCCCGTTAGGGGTCGCGAACCGTAGCAGCATAGTCGCGCCGTCTCGAAAAAGCAAGGATGCTTTTTAGGCGCGGGTGCGAAAAGCAAAGGTGAGAGCGAAGCGCCAACCGCTAACCGCTATACGCTATACGCTATACGCTATACGCTATACGCTAAGCTAAAATAATGAAAAAGCAAACAATCTTAAGCCGTCTACACTTAATAAAGCCCAAACTTACGCAGATTGGCGTAACACAGTTAGGGCTATTCGGTTCTGTTGTCCGTGGAGAAGACACGCGTCAAAGTGATATTGATATATTACTCGACTTTAGTAGTGCCCATGAAACCTTCAATAATTTCATGGATGCTTGCCGTATCCTTGAAGAAGAATTCAAAAATAGAAAAGTTGATGTAGTTACGAAGAAGGGACTCAGCCCATATATAAGCAAGTCCATATTAAGAGAAGTTGAGTATGTATAAATCATATATCCCATACTTACAGCATATCCTTGACGAATGCATTTATATCCGTTCTGTCATTACAGATGAAATGGACAGTAGTCAATTTTTGTCTGATGAGACATTAAAGCGTGCGGTGACACGCAGTCTCAGTATTATTGGCGAAGCGACCAAAAAGATTCCTGCAGATGTAAAGTACAACTTACAGGATATATCTTGGCGTCAGATGGCAGGAATGAGAGATCGCCTAGTCCATGATTATATGGGAGTCAACTATCTCATAGTTTGGGATGTCGCAAAAAATATTATTCCAGAACTTACAATCCAAATACAAGACGTTGTCTCTCGCCTCTCAACGAACTGACACCTCTCTTTGCCTCCCACGCCTTGGCGTCCAGGGGTATTTGATGGCTGCTGTTGGGAGCTCGCTCACAGAAAGCGGTAACCAAAGAGCACTGAAAGAGCACAGCTCTGAGGCAAAAACAATCTCTAATTCTCTAATTCTTGATAAATAAGTAATAAGCCACCTAAGATAGTAACCCTTTTCGTTTTCGTTATCGTTTTCGTTAAAAACTCAACTTATGTTCAACCTAGACCAATTCATATCAGACAGCGTCACCTTCCGTCCTGTCAGCATGTTCGCTGCAGACATCGAGACCAACAGAGAAACTCTCACCCGTGAGATAAAAGGTAAGAAGGTATGCGTCATCGGCGGTGCCGGCTCCATCGGGAGCAGCTTCATCAAGGCCGTGCTGCGCTTCGAGCCCAAGAGCGTCGTCGTCGTTGACCTCAACGAGAACGGCCTGGCAGAGCTGGTGCGCGACGTTAGAAGCACCGAGGGTCTCTATGTGCCTGACGAATTCCGCTGCTATACCCTCAACTTCGCCGACCCCATCTTCGAGCGCATCTTCCGCGAGGAGAAAGGCTTTGACATAGTGGCCAACTTCAGCGCCCATAAGCATGTGCGCTCAGAGAAAGACCGCTACAGCGTCCAGGCCCTTATAGAGAACAACGATATCAAAGCCAAGAAACTCATGGACCTGCTGACCGTCTATCCCCCGAAGCATTTCTTCTGCGTCAGCACCGACAAGGCCGCCAACCCCGTCAATATCATGGGCGCCAGCAAGCGCATCATGGAAGACCTCGTGATGGCGTACAATAAATACTTCAAGGTCACCACCGCCCGCTTCGCCAATGTCGCTTTCAGCAATGGTTCGCTGCCTGACGGATGGATACACCGTGTGCAGAAGATGCAGCCATTGGCAGCCCCAAGCGATGTCAAGCGTTATTTCGTCAGTCCTGAGGAGAGTGGTCAGATCTGTATGCTCGCCTGCATCCTTGGCAATGGCGGTGAGGTCTTCTTCCCCAAGCTGGGCGAAGACCAGATGCTCACCTTCAGCAGCATCTGCGATGACTTCGTCAAGGCCCAGGGCTTCGAGAAAGACCCCTGTACCACCGACGAGGAAGCCAAACGCAAAGCCGCAGCTATGAAAGTCTCACCTAGAGGGGGAGATTTAGAGGGGGCTTACCCTGTCGTCTACTTCACCTCCGACACTACCGGCGAGAAGGCATACGAAGAGTTCTACGTTCCTGGTGAGAAAATCGACATGCAGCGTTTCGCTGCCTTGGGCGTTGTTGAGGAGACCACTAGGAGGCCCATGCCCGAGGTCAATGCCTTCTTCGACAAGCTCGAAGCAATCTTCCACCGCAACGACTTCACTAAGGCTCAGGTCGTGGATGCCATTAAGGAATTCATACCCAACTTTGAGCACGAGGAAAAAGGTAAGAATTTAGACCAGAAGATGTGATGCGCCTCGACGACCATAACTTCTTCCCGCTTAAGGAGAACATGTACCATATCTAAAAAGGTCAAGAGCCAAGAGTCGAGTGTATTGTGCTTGCTCCTTGACTCTCGCTCCTTGTCCATGAAAGCTGAGTCTGTCGAAGCTTACGGTAAGTCGCTCAGTTCCCGGCGCAAGGCATTAATAGCTCCCGAAGGAAGCACGCAGTGAGGACCTAGCTCAGAGATTCCGAGGATTTTGGCATCTGGGTGGTGGCGGCAGCAAGATTACGGCCAATATACTTCCAGGGAAGCATCGGAGGTAAGTTACAACGTGAGTCGTCAAAGCATTTGAATCCTAAAACTGAGTGCTTTTAAAATATTGTTAAAACTCGGTATGACTGAGGAAATAGTAGTATTTTTGCAAAATGATTAAATGAGGATAATATGATTAAGGCAATTAGACTTAAAAATTTTTTTAGCCTTGCATCGGAGGAAATCTCTTTTGGAAATCTCAATGCATTGGTTGGAATTAACGGTGCAGGTAAGTCAAATTTGATAAAGGCTTTACAAGTATTGAAGGCCATCATCAATGATGGAGATATTTCCAACCTCTTCATCAATCAATGGGGAGGGTTTGATTCCGTAATGTTCATGGGTAATACAGACCCCAAGGCATCTATCCAGATAGAATATGAATTCTATCCTGATGTTTTGGGACAGTATGGATATCGATTTCAAGAACCAGTTTTCTATAGAATCCGTTTTCATAAAGTAGCATCATCGCAAAATTACTATCTCTGCGAGAGTTTTCATACTAAGAATGCGGATGGTCGTACTAATTATAGGTACTTACAGATTGACAATGGTAGCGGTTTTGCCCGCGAAGGTCGTGCCAATGACCAACAGTCAGTTAGCTATGAACTTGACAATGCAGCAGAGTCTATATTATGCCAACTGGTTGACAAAAACCGATACTATCAGATATACACTCTTCGAGAAGCCATCAAGGACATAGCTATCTATACATATTTTAACACTACGGCGACAAGTGCGATTCGCAAACCTGTTCAGCCTGGATTCACCAATCGTTTGATAGCTGACGGGTCTAACCTACCGCAAGTGCTGAATGCCATCAAGGTTAATGATAAGCATAGTTATTCAAAAATTACAGATGCGCTAACAGCTGTAAATTCAAAATTCAGAGGCTTTGACTTTAATTTCTTGGGGACAAGCATTGAGTTACTGTTGGATGAGGCAGAACTCAATCGTGCTATTCATGTGACGCATATCTCTGATGGAACACTGCGTTATCTGTGTTTGTTGGCTATTATTTTTAATCCTCGCCGTGGGCGGTTAGTATGCATAGATGAGCCGGAGGTTGGATTGCATCCAGACATGTTAAGCGAGTTGATGAGTGCAATTATGGAGAATACTAATACGACTCAGTTTATTATTTCCACCCATAGTAGCTTGTTGCTGAATCAACTACCTGTGTCAGATGTTATTGTGTTTGAGAAAGATGATCAGAATGCCAGCGTAGTCAGGGACTTCCATGAAAAGGAGTATGTCGAATGGGCCAAACAGTATAGTACTGGTACTTTATGGCGCAATGGTGATTTAGGTGGAAACAGGTATTAATTAAAATAGCAAACACCATGAGTAAAGTAATCTATATAGAGGGGACTCAAGATTTAGATAATGGGGATTTACGTCTCGCGTTCGCCAAATTGTTTGAAAAAGAGCTGAAAGGCAAGATGCCACGGATTGTCATGGGCAATGGTAAAGGTCAGACTGTAGATAAATTTCAGTCAACCCCACTTCAGAATGGTGAGAAACGATATGTGCTAGTTGATTCAGATGCTCCTGTGGATGACAAAGAGAGTATCTGCCAGCACTATAATGAACAGAAGCCTAACCTTAAACAAACTTGTACTATAGCCAATACATACCTTATGATACAAGAGGCTGAGGCTTGGATTCTATCACAACCCAAAGTGTTGAAGAAATTCAAGATAAAGACAGGCAAACTCCCCAAAAAGAATGTGATGGAAATACCAAACCCGAGCGACCTAATGGCTGCGTTGTATAAGGACAGTGGAAAGGAATATCATAAAGTGAGAGATTTCAGCCGTGTAATTCCTGAACTTGATACGAAAGCGCTTAAAGAGTATTTCCCTGAGTTTAATAGTTTGATAGATGTTCTTAGCGAATAAGAGCTATATGTTGCTGTGAACGAAGAGATTGAACGATTTTTAGTTGAATACTTGTTCGTAACTACAAATATCGAAATTTTGTTATGATTCTACCCAAAATTAACAGAATCATTATTGAGAACTTTTCACTTTACAGGCAGAAAAGTCGTGTTGAGGTAGAAGTTCCAAATGGGGTTTTGTGTCTCGCCGGGGCAAACGGACTTGGCAAGTCAACATTCATTTCCATTGTTTCCTATGCCATGACGGGTGCTGTGGTACAGCCAGATATTTCGTTTAAGTCATTGAATTCAATACCAGCCTTTGCCCAGAAAACGGTTGGTTTTGCGAGCCGATATTTTGACGGTAGAGTTGAACAAAGAGACAGGGAACAGTCACAGGTAACTGTGGATTTCAACTTGGGCAACTATGCCTATCATCTGACTAGAAACTTTTTCGATAGTTCAGAACTAATTGAGTTCAGCCGCATTGACAATAATCATCAGGAAACAGTTGACAAAAACAAGTCATTATTGAATCAGTATCAGGCATTCTTCGTTCAGGATTCTGAATTGAACAATTTTGAACAATACCTTTTCTTGCAGACGTATGTGATGACGTTTGATGAGAGCAAGAAACTGTTGTTTTGGGATGAGGATGTAATGAACAGATTGATGTATCTCTTTTTTTCTATTAAGCCTGAAGATGCCGAAAAGGGAGACCAACTTCGCAAGAATATTAATCGTTACGGGTCTAATGTGCGAAATATTCAGTGGAATATCAGCCAAATGGAAAAACGATTGTCGAAGCTGAAGAACAATGGAACCATTACAGAGGAAGAGAAAAACGAAATTGAGAGAGTATGCGAAGAAGAGGAAAAAATAAGCAATTCGATAGAGGAGGAGCGGAAACGTAAACAGGAGATAAGTTCCGATATTAGTCAAGTACAGCTGCAATTGGACGATAACGCTCTCAGCCTCAATGCTCTTAAGGAACAGTATGATGATGCGTTTGGCCATCTCTACAATTCTTCCATATCAGTTGAATCTGACGGAAGAATATTGAGTTCTTTGAAAAAAATTATTGTTGCACTTACCGAAGATGAAAACACCGATATAACTGCTTTGGTTTCTGAGTTGCGAGTAGAAATAGTCAATGCAGTCAAGAGAACAAAGGCTCATAATGAACAAGCAATTCTCGAACAGTTGAAAACTTTGGATTCGCAAATGATTGCCTTAAAATCCAGAGGAAAAGAACTGAAGGACAAGTTTGATCGTTTGTCACAGGAACTCACAGCTTGCTTTTCCAAAATAGATGAGATGTCAAAGAGTCTTGACCTGTTCAAACAGCAATACAATGTCTTGTTGCAGAAGAAGGATAGCATAAAGCAGTCCGAACAGACTTTGGCTGAAATCAAAGCACTCGAACTCAATATTGAGCACCGCAAAAAAGAGAAGGCTGAAGCCGAACAGAAGAGAGACGAGTGTCAGACCGCACTTAAACCACTTGAAGATGAGGTGAAAAGATCATTCACTGCTGTAGCCGAGCAGTTTATCCCTTCTTTCCGTAATTATGCCAAGAGCTTTATTGGTTTGGACATTGATATAGAGCTGAAAGACAATAATAATATGGCTAGCCTTGTTATCAGGGTTAATGGATCCGACCGCCGCTCTCGATTCCAGCTTTCCGAAAGTCAACAGTATTTTTTGGATATTGCCCTTCGCTTTTCATTATTGGAATATACAAAGTCAGAAAATGCTTTTATGTTAATCGATACCCCTGAGGGATCATTGGATATTGCGTATGAGAGCCGTGCCGGAAAGATGTTCGCAGATTTTGTTGCAAAAGGGTATAGTGTGATAATGACAGCCAATATCAATACGTCCCAGCTATTACTGAGACTGGCCGAGATGTGCGGTAAAGACAAGATGAAGGTTGAGCGCATGACGGAATGGACTATCTTGACTCAAGTACAACAGGAAGAACAGGAAGTAATAGAACAAGCCTATAATCAGATTGAAAGCAGACTATTTGATTAACATGCTTAATCCATACGCTATATTTGATACACTCTTTATAGTCAATCAGACAAGATTGCAGTACGGAGGGATAAGCCTCGTGGAATTAAATTTCATGAGTTACTTCTCTTGTCTGTTATCACTCTATAATGGGAATGCTGTTTCGGGATGGGGGTATTCTTTCCTTAAGAGTGAACGAGGCGTACCTGTGTCTGCAGAGTTGTCAGAATCATGTGCATTATTGTCTGAAACTCACGAGCTTTCGAAAGATCATGTCTGTTTCAATATTACAGCTAAAGGGCTGTCCCGTCTTGCCTTTTTTAATACATTGTCGGACATGCAATGGCGTACAGAATATTTGCAGGCTGCTTGTGATTGCCTTCTTACTGATTCGATAGTTGACATTCTTGCAACCATATCTAGTGATTCTGTAATCGCCGAGTCGTCTGTGCATAACACTAAATATTTGAATAGCGAAGAAAATGTTTCACTTTCAATGCTATACCAGCAATTCGGGACTATTAAGGAAGCAATTGGCTATCGAAGCAACTTGTTTATACCAGCAACTTCTTGGTTGCTCTATCTTCGTCAAAGAAAGGGTTAAAAATGGCTTCAGAAGATACTATCATACGACTGCTTCAAAGTCAGTTCATTTTAAAGATTGACGATGCATATCATGCTGAGTCTGTAAAAGACTTCACTATGTGCATTCGGCAAATAAGGGAGCTGTACAAGAGTATTGATATTTCCCGATACGCAACTATATCGGCATTTGTTGGCAGGCATAGTAATTATGCAGGGAAAGGCATTACGATGCAGATGCAAAACATCCACTCTCTTGATAGGGATAATTTGGTGGTGCATTTTGTGAATGAAGGAACAACACAGGTGTTGTCGTCAGAGGAGTTTGATGGAAATAGCCTTTCCAAGGATACTTTTGTTTATTGCTGGAAACGGGATGAGGATAAAGCCGACAATTTTTTGATTAAGGGAGAGATGGTTCCTTTCTCAGAGGAAGAGACTCCCATAGAGGGAAGTTTCTTCGCCGTCAAGACATATAATGACCTTGACGAGGCTCTCACGAACTATCGTGATAACGTGGCTCCCATGTGTAAAGGGAAAGCATTGGAAGATTCAATGACTCCTACACGACTATTCTTTCATGCTGCCCCTGAAGATTTGTTACAACAAGCCTTGTTTGAGTATCTCGATAGTCGTTTAAGGCAATGCGATGTAAAACGCGAACACAATGTAGATGAATCGAAGCCTGTTGACATAATGGTGAAATGGCGTGGTACAAGCCACATGGCTCTGATAGAGATAAAGTGGGTGGGAAAATCATTAAATTCGAACAGTAACGGTTTTAGTGCAGAGTATGCTGACGCCAGAGCCAGAACGGGCGCAAGTCAACTGATTGACTATATTGACAAAAATACGGACTCTTTCCCGAAAGATGTTACCACCGGTTATTTAGTCGTTTATGATTTGAGAAGGCATCGGAATACTAATCCGACCAGTACAACGATATCCAGAGTTGACGCGAATTTCTACAAAGACAAGGAGATTGATTTCAATCCACAATACGAATTGTCCCGAAAAGATTTTAAGCGGCCATATCGTTTTTTTGTAAAGGTAAGTAATGATGCCTATCAAGATTGATAATATGACAATGAAAGGGCAGTCTCTGTCTAATGCTATTGATACAATCAATCTACCAAGACACAGATGGTATTATTATAAGGAAGGCTTTTCACCTAATCTGGTCAAAAAAGCGATCAAAAAAATGCATCTCAACAGCCAGGATATGGTGATAGACCCTTTCAATGGTAGCGGAACAGTAACTTTGACTTGTGCATTGATAGGCTTACCGGCAATTGGTATTGAGGTAAATCCTTTCACAGCCTTCATCGCTAAGACAAAGACATATAATGTAGATGTAAAAGTTCTGTCACAATGTGCAAAGCAACTATTACATGCAATAGAACAAGACCAGACAACCGTTTCAAGGTGGATAGGCATATCAACTTTCACAGAGAATAGCCATCTGGAGAAGTGGCTCTTTAATAGAGAAGTGGCAGATGCCTACGAAAAAGGTTTCGTTTATTTGGACGAGATAGAGAATCAAGAAATCAAGGATATACTCAAATTGGCCTTAATTTCTTCCCTAATGGTTTGCTCCAATGCTCGCAGAGATGGTAAATGTTTCAAGTATCGGAAGAACTGGAAGGATGATGGCTTGAACAAGCAAAGCTTCTTAAAAATCCTTGCTGATAAATTGCAGCTGTGTATAGAAGATGCGGCAACGGAGATTAAAGAGTTTCCTGAAATTATCTGTGCAGACAGCAGGACGTATTTAGAAAACAACCATATCAATCCATTCTCCTTATGTATTACATCGCCACCATATCTTAACACGTTTGATTATACAGACATATACAGGCCTGAACTATTTATGGGAGGGTTCGTCCATAATAATGAAGAGCTATATCAATTGCGACTTAGTACAGTGCGTTCACACGTTCAGGCTGCTTGGCCAAATCCTACAGAACATGATTTTGGAAAGCACTATACACGGATTATAAAGCACATACTTAGCCAGCAGGATCAGTTGATGTGTAAGCGCATTCCACTAATGGTACAAGCGTATTTCGAAGATATGCAACATGTTTTGAGATTATTGTATGGGCACGCAAAGGAGAATGCTCAGGTATGGATTGTTGTTTCTACGTCAGCTTATGCCGGAGTTGAGGTGCCAGTTGATAGAATAATTGGTGATATAGGAAAGTCTGTTGGATTTGAGTTGAAAAGAATCTCAAAATTGAGAGACATTCGAAAACGAAAAACAAAATATAGTGGTAATATTGACTTCCTTCGTGAAAGCCTAGTGATATTTAGAAAACCCTGAAACTTGAAACCTGAACCCCGGTAGCTGAGCTCGCCGAAGCTTGAAACCAGCGACCACTGTCGCTTTACCCTCCCTATAGCCTGCTTACTGCCTTACTCGCGAGTAAGGCTAGAAGGAGCCTAAAAGGAGGCTAGAAGCAGCCTAGAAGCAGCTTAGAAGCAGGCTAGAAGGAGCCTATAGCTTTCGTGAGACGTTTTGAATGACTAGAGGAGACACTTTAAATGACTTTATGACTCGTTGTACAGAAAACAATAGAACTTTATGTCCGAAACAAACAATACAAAACAAGCTGCTTGGGTGGTGATAGTTAAGACCACATGAAGGAAGACGAGTTCAAAAAGGTCGTTGCATGAGAAAATCGTTGTAAATTTGCAGCGGCAAACCAAAAGCTCTGGCTCTTGATCAGAGTAAAAAACAGTCGCAAGACGCAAAAGTGACATCCTAAATCAACATATCACAGTAAATCATACCTTGAACCCTAATGCAACTTCGAACACGAGGAAAAAGGTAAGAACTTAGACCAGAAAATGTAGTGCAAAACGCATTGACTCTCGACCCTTGACTCTTGACTCTTGACCATCAGCTACAAATTTCAAATCTCAAATTTCAAATACAACTAATGTACTCCAACCTACAATTCCCTAAAGACTCCCTGTTCCTCGTGACAGGCGGTGCTGGCTTCATCGGCTCCAACCTATGTGAGGCCATTCTCAACCTTGGTTACAAGGTGCGCTGCCTTGACGACCTTTCTACCGGCAAGCAGAAGAATGTCGATATGTTCCTCGACAACCCCAACTACGAGTTCATCAAGGGTGATATCAAAGACCTCGACACCTGCATGGAGGCCTGCAAAGGCGTTGATTACGTCCTCAATCAGGCAGCCTGGGGCTCTGTCCCCCGTAGCATCGAGATGCCCCTGTTCTATTCCCTCAACAATATCCATGGCACCCTCAATATGCTGGAGGCAGCCCGTCAGAATGGCGTTAAGAAGTTCGTCTATGCCAGCAGCAGCTCCGTCTATGGCGACGAGCCCAACCTCCCCAAGGCAGAAGGTCGCGAAGGCAACCTCCTCTCCCCCTACGCCGTCACCAAGCGCACCGATGAGGAGTGGGCGAAGCAGTACACCCGTCACTATGGCCTCGACACCTATGGCCTCCGCTATTTCAATGTCTTCGGTCGCCGTCAAGATCCCGACGGAGCCTACGCAGCCGTCATCCCCAAGTTCATCAAACTGCTTATCAGCGGTCAGAAGTGCCGCATCAATGGTGATGGCAAACAGAGCCGTGACTTCACCTATATCGAGAATGTCATCGAAGCCAACCTCAAGGCATGCCTCGCACCCCATGAGGCCGCCGGCGAAGCCTTCAATATCGCCTACGGAGGCAGAGAGTACCTTATAGATATATATTATGGCCTCACCAAAGCCCTCGGCCTGGACATAGAGCCCGAGTTCGGTCCCGACCGTCCCGGTGATATCAAGCACTCCAATGCCGATATCTCCAAGGCCAAGCGTCTCCTCGGCTACAATCCTGAGTGGAGTTTCGAGCGCGGCATCGCCGCCGCCATCGAGTGGTATAAGGCTAATCTATAGACAGAATAATAAACAAAATATTATATTATGAGTATTTTCAAAGACAAGACCCTGTTGATTACGGGTGGCACAGGCTCGTTTGGCAATGCGGTGCTGAACCGCTTCCTGCGTACCGATATTGGAGAGATTCGCATCTTCTCGCGTGACGAGAAGAAGCAGGACGACATGCGCCACGACTTCCAGGCCCGTATGCCGGAGGTGGCTAACAAAATCAAGTTCTACATCGGCGATGTGCGCAACAGGTCAACGCTGCATTATGCTATGCAGGGTGTAGACTACGTATTTCATGCTGCAGCATTGAAGCAGGTGCCTTCGTGCGAGTTCTTCCCGATGGAGGCTGTGAAGACAAACGTGATAGGTACCGACAACACACTGGATGCCGCCATCGACGCTGGTGTGAAGTGCGTGATATGCCTCTCTACCGACAAGGCTGCATACCCCATCAACGCAATGGGCATCACCAAGGCCATAGAAGAGAAGATAGCCGTGGCTAAGTCGCGCCTGAGCGGCGACACGAAGATTTGCTGCACCCGCTATGGCAACGTGATGTGCTCACGCGGATCGGTCATCCCTCTCTGGATAGACCAGATACGTCATGGCAACCCCATCACGCTCACCGAGCCGACGATGACGCGCTTCATAATGTCGCTGGAGGAGGCCGTAGACCTTGTGCTCTTCGCCTTCGAGAATGGAAAGAACGGCGATATCATGGTGCAGAAAGCACCGGCATGCACCATGCAGACACAGGCCGAGGCAGTGTGCGAGCTCTTTGGAGGCAAGAAAGAAGAGATCAAGGTGATCGGCATACGCCACGGTGAGAAGATGTACGAGACGCTGCTCACCAAGGAGGAAGCTGCCAAGGCCATCGATATGGGCAACTTCTATGCAGTCCCTGCTGACAACCGCGACCTGAACTACGATAAGTTCTTCAAGGAGGGTGATGTGAAGCGTGCCACCATCGATGAGTTCAACTCGAACAACACTCGCAGACTCAATCTGGAGGAAACGAAAGAGAAAATAGCCTCTCTAACGTATATACAGAATGAGCTGAACGGCATTTCTAATCTCGTTTAATATGAAGATTCTCATAACAGGTGCAAAAGGGTTCGTGGGAAAGAACCTGTGCGCACAACTGAAGAATATACGTGACGGTAAGGCGCGTTGCTACGGCGACCTTGTCGTGGACGAGGTGTTTGAGTACGACATCGACTCCACTCCAGAGGAGTTGGAACAGTTCTGCCAGGAGGCGGACTTCGTGTTCAACCTCGCAGGAGTGAACAGACCGCAGAGCCAGGAGGAGTTCATGCAGGGCAACTTCGGCTTCGCCTCTACCTTGCTCGACACGCTGAAGAAATACAATAACCGCTGCCCTGTGATGCTCAGCTCTTCGCAGCAAGCATCGCTGACCGGACGCTTCGGCAACAGCGAGTATGGACGCTCGAAGAAGGCAGGGGAGGATCTCTTCCTTCGCTACGAACAGGAGTTCTTGCGAAGCGCAGATAACGCAGATAAGGCAGATAGCGCAGATCAGCGTAATCAAAATAAATCAGCGAAATCTGCGGGATTAGTACCTCGCGTACTAATCTATCGATTCCCAAACCTCTTCGGCAAGTGGTGCCGCCCGAACTACAATAGTGCGGTAGCCACGTTCTGCAACGCAGTGGCGAATGACCTGCCATACACGGTCAACGATCCCAGCGTGGAGCTGGAACTGCTTTACATCGATGACCTCGTAGAGGAGATGATAGCCTGCCTGAAAGGCGAGGAGCACCGTTGTGAGTTCAACGGCTTAGAGGTTCAAGTAGTTCAAGATGGCAAGTACTGCTACTGCCCCATTATTCACAAGGCAACGCTGGGCGAGATTGTGGAGCTATTGAATAAGTTCGCCGAGCAGCCCAAGACGCTGATGATCCCGGAGATACCTGTAGGCAGCTTTGCAAAGAAACTGTACTCAACATACCTCAGTTACCTGCCGAAAGAGAAAGCCATCTTCGACATCAAGATGAACGTGGACGATAGAGGCAGCTTCACCGAGTTGGTGCACACGCTCAACTGCGGACAGGTGTCTATCAACATCTCTAAGCCTGGCATCACGAAGGGACAGCACTGGCACAACACGAAGTGGGAGCAGTTCATCGTGGTGAAAGGCCATGGCCTAATTCAACAGCGCAGCCTCAATGACCCTGAGGGTAAGGTGCTGGAGTGGGAAGTAGATGGCGACAAGATTCAATCCGTCCACATGCTCCCAGGCTACACCCACAACATCATCAACCTCTCCGACACTGAAGACCTCGTAACAGTGATGTACTGCAATGAGATATTCGACCCGAATCGGCCAGATACGTTCTACGATCCTGTGTAACCACAGGCGCAGATAACGCAGATAAGGGCAGATTACGCTGATATAATAAGGCAGATGCCGCAGATAGTTCGTAAATACGAAAATGACAAAAAATAATATGATGTAGATGATGAATTTAATTTTGGCTGAAGACTTTATGAAAGCTAGCTTTCAATCAATCTTCTAACAAATTAAAACCTTTGTTACAACAAAGCAATCTTTAAAGATTGTCATCTAAATAAAGAAGATTCGTTTAATTCGTGTTATTCGTGGTAAAACAAAGAGAATCTACGTAATCAATTTAAATCTGCGAGATCTGCGGAATTCGAAGAATTCTATTAATCAGCGTTACGGAATAAAATGGAGTTAGAGAACGAAATATCATATAAGATAAGAGGAGCTATTTTCAATGTGTACAACAAACTTGGGCCAGGATTGCTTGAGAGCGCATACGAAGCAGCTCTGAAGATAGAACTGGAGAAAGAAGGTTGTCAGGTTGAGACACAAGTCTATCTCCCAATGATATATGATGGCAAAAAAGTAGAAAAGGCATACCGAATTGATCTTCTGGTAGAGAAAAAGGTTATTGTAGAACTGAAAGCAGTCGCAAACCTAAATGAAATATGTTTTAAGCAACTAATGACTTATCTGAAGATGACGGGTCTAAAACTAGGCATATTAGTTAATTTCGAGACAGACAATATAGAGAAATCAATCTATCGCAGAGTAAATGGTTTGTAAACAACTGCATAATCTGCGTAATCAAAAATAAATCTGCGAAATCTGCATCTATCAGCGAAATCTGCGGAATTCGAAGAATTCTATTAATCAGCCCAACCATAAAAAATCTGCGAAATCTGCATCTATCAGCGTAATCTGCGCTTTTTGGAACAAAAAGATGAACTTTGACAAAACAATACTCGACGATTTGACAGCGAAGGCGAAGGCATCGCCTCGCCTGAGGATGAACCTCGACCTGCGCACCACCCCCGAAGACCAGAGCCAGCGTATGCTCAACGCCCTGGAGCCTGGCACGGTGCTACCCATACACCGCCATCCCAAGACAACGGAGGTGGTAACCATCCTCAGGGGCAAGGCAGTGCAGTACCTATATGACGACAACGGCAACGAGACGGGGCAGGTGCTGCTGGAGGCAGGCGGCGAGTGCGCCGGTATGTCGATAGAGCGCGGTCAGTGGCACAGGATAGAGTGCCTCGAGACCGACACGGTGATTTTCGAAGCCAAGGATGGCCCGTATGAGCCGATACGGCCAGAAGATATATTGCAACCATAACGAAAACGATAACCAAAAGAGATATGACACAATTCAAAGACAACGGGAAGTTAAAACTTCTTATCATAGTAGGTACAAGACCCGAAATCATCCGCCTGGCAGCAGTGATAAACAAGTGCCGCAAGTACTTCGACACCCTGCTGGCACACACCGGTCAGAACTACGACTACAACCTCAACGGAGTGTTTTTCAAGGACCTCAAGCTGGAGGCCCCAGACATCTACATGGATGCCGTGGGCGACGACCTCGGCGCCACCATGGGCAACATCATCGACAAGAGCTACAAGGTGATGGTCGAGACCAAGCCCGATGCCGTGCTCGTGCTCGGCGACACCAACAGCTGCCTCAGCGTGATAGGCGCCAAGCGACTGCACATACCCATCTTCCATATGGAGGCTGGCAACCGCTGCAAGGACGAGTGCCTGCCCGAGGAGACCAACCGCCGCATCGTCGATATCATCAGCGATGTCAACCTCGCCTACTCCGAGCACGCACGCCGTTACCTCGCTGACTGCGGACTGCCGAAGGAGCGCACCTACGTCACGGGCTCACCGATGGCTGAGGTGCTCCACGAGAACCTCAAGGAGATAGAGGGCAGCGATATCTTTGAACGCTTAAACTCCTCAAACCTCTTAAACTCCTTAAACCTCAAAATAGAGCCAAAGCGCTATATTTTGCTCTCTGCTCATCGCGAAGAGAATATCGACACGGAGAAGAACTTCATGTCGCTCTTCACCGCCATCAATAAGATGGCAGAGAAATATGACATGCCTATCCTCTACAGCTGCCATCCGCGCTCACGCAAGCGTCTGGAGCAGAGTGGTTTCCAGCTCGACAAGCGAGTGATACAGCACGAGCCGATGGGCTTCCACGACTACAACTGCCTGCAGATGAACGCCTTCGCCGTGGTCAGCGACAGCGGCACACTGCCCGAGGAGAGCAGCTTCTTCACCAGCATAGGGCATCCGTTCCCCGCCATCTGCATACGCACCTCCACCGAGAGGCCCGAGGCCATCGACAAGGCGTGCTTCATCATCGCGGGTATCGACGAGAAGAACCTGCTGCAAGCAGTGGACACTGCTGTAGAACTTAACCGCAATGGTGACCACGGCATACCCGTGCCCGACTACATAGAAGAGAATGTCAGCACCAAGGTGGTGAAGATCATCCAGAGCTATGTAGGTATCGTGAACAAAATGGTATGGAGAAAGTATTAAGCATATGTGTAAATAATATCTATGTTGATTCTTCTTGGACACTCTTTAATTCTAATTGTTACATCCTTTGAAATATCTAAAACATTAGCAATATGAAAGACACAAAGATTTGCGTTGTAGGTCTCGGCTATGTAGGCCTTCCCCTTGCACGGTTATTCTCAACCAAGTATCCCACCGTCGGTTTCGACATGAACCAGGCTCGTGTTGATGCCCTCATGACAGGGCATGATGCTACTCTCGAGGTAGCCGACGACCTCCTGCAGGATGCCATCAACAATCACGGCTTTGTCTGTACCACCGACATCGAGAAGATCCGTGACTGCAACTTCTATGTAGTTGCCGTTCCCACCCCCGTCGATAGCGACAACAACCCCGACCTCACCCCCCTCATCGGTGCCTCCACCACTGTCGGCAAGGTCATCTCCAAGGGCGATGTCGTAGTCTATGAGTCCACCGTCTATCCCGGTGTCACCGAGGATGACTGCATCCCCGTTGTCGAGAAGGTCAGCGGCCTGAAGATGAATGTCGATTTCTACGGCGGCTATAGTCCCGAGCGCATCAACCCAGGTGACAAACTGCATACCGTGGAGCACATCAAGAAAGTCACCTCCGGCTCCACTCCTGAGATAGGCAAGTATATCAACGAGGTCTATAGCAGCGTCATCACTGCTGGCACCCACCTCGCTCCCACCATCAAGGTAGCAGAAGCCGCCAAGGTTATTGAGAACAGCCAGCGTGATATCAATATCGCCTTCGTCAATGAGCTCAGCAAGATTTTCAATAAGATGGGCATCGATACCCTTGATGTGTTGGAGGCTGCTGGCACCAAGTGGAACTTCCTCCCCTTCCGTCCCGGACTTGTTGGTGGTCACTGCATCGGTGTTGACCCATACTATCTGGCCCAGTGCGCCAAGCGCTATGGCTATAACCCTGAGATTATCCTTGCTGGTCGCAGGATGAACGATGGCATGGGCGAATATGTCGCCACCGAGACCATTAAGCTGATGCTTAAGAAAGGCATACAGGTGCTCAACAGCGAGATTCTCATCCTCGGCTTCACCTTCAAGGAGAACTGCCCCGACTGCCGCAATACTAAGGTGGTGGATATCTACAATGCCTTGAAGGAGTACAATGTCAACATCACTGTCTATGACCCGTGGGCTAATCCCGCTGTTGCCAAGCATGAATATGGCATCGACATTACCAACGAACTTCCTACTAAGAAGTTCGACGCAGCTGTCGCAGCTGTCGCTCACAAGGAGTTCGAAGGTCTTGATGTTACTTCGTTATTGAAGGACAACCATGTCATCTTCGATGTTAAATGCACTCTCGACAGGAGCATCGTTGATGGTCGTCTCTAATCAGTAAGCAATAATCCAAACGGTCAAGCTGGCACACAGGTGGAACCTATGGTTCGTGGTTCAATACCACTGCCAGCTGCAAACACAACATTATAATCATGAAACTAACCATTATTGCCGGAGCTCGGCCTAATTTTATGAAGATTGCCCCTGTTATTCATGTTATCCAAAAAGCACAGGAGCAGGGAAAGAACATCTCCTATCGTCTTGTCCATACAGGACAGCATTACGATAAAAACATGAGCGAGACCTTCTTTGAGGAGCTCAACATTCCTAAACCAGATGTGAATCTGGGAGTAGGCGGTGGCACCCAGGCAGAGCAGACTGCCGGCATCATGGTAGCCTTTGAAAAAGAATTGGTTGCCTATCCTACAGACTTAGTTGTAGTTGTAGGTGATGTGACCTCTACCATGGCATGTAGTATCGTCGCAAAAAAGTTAAATACGAAAGTTGCCCATATCGAAGCAGGCATCCGCAGTTGGGATCTCACTATGCCAGAGGAAATAAACCGTATGGTTACAGATTCCATCACGGACTATTTCTTTACCACCTCGGAAATCGCCAACACCAACCTGCGTAATTTTGGTGTAAAGCCAGAGAACATCTTCTTTGTTGGCAATGTAATGATAGACACACTACTTGCCAATATTGACCGATTTAGGAAACCTGAATGCTACGATGCTCTTAAGTTGAAGGAGAAAGGATATATCGTTCTGACCATGCATCGCCCTGCCAATGTTGACGAGGCAAGCAAACTGAAGCGCACTATGGATGAAATTGTCAGCAACACCCAAGGAATGCCGGTCATCTTCCCCATCCATCCTCGTACAGCAAAAATTTTTACAGATTTAGGCATCAGCGCTCCAAATCTCCATATTGTAGAACCATTGGGCTATCTTGAATTCAATTATCTCGTTAAGAACTCCAAGGCTGTCATCACCGACTCTGGTGGCATTACAGAAGAGACGACTGTTATGCACGTGCCATGCATAACCCTAAGAGACAATACCGAGCGCCCAGAGACGATAACTATTGGCACCAACGAATTAATTGGCACAAATCCCGATGCTATCAAGCCAACGCTAGAGACACTGTATTCTGGCGACTGGAAGAAAGGTGGCATCCCAAAATTATGGGACGGCCATGCTGCAGAAAGAATAATAGAGATACTCGTTAATAAGTAGAATCGTGGCTACAAACAACACGAAACAAGCAGCATGGGTCGCAATAGGGAGTTTATTCTCTTTTGCTGTAGGTGTCATTAGTCCGATGATACTCAGTCGCTTTTTTACTGTGGGGGATTATGGAACATATAAACAGGTTATGTATGTCTACACCACATTATTATCTGTTTTTACCATAGGCTTACCTAAAGCTTATGCCTATTTCCTTCCAAAATATTCTTATGAACAATCGAAAGCAATCATTAACAAAATTACATCACTTTTCTTATTATTAGGGATTCTTTTTTGCGTAATGTTGTTTCTAGGAGCTGGAACAATAGCCAATTTATTAGGTAACCCAGAATTAACATTGGCTCTACGTGTTTTCTCGCCAGTTCCACTGTTTCTACTTCCCACGATGGGTCTTGATGGAATCTTTGCGACCTATCAAAAGACGCAATTTCTCGCTCTTTATACGATTATCACAAAGATAACAACAATACTTTTAACAGTTCTTCCAGTTATTATATTTAAAGGCAATTATATTTATGCAATTATTGGTTTTGACATTGCATCTATCTTGACTTGCATTACTGCATTAGCTCTTCGTTCTTTGCCAATTAAGCAGTATCCAAAGAACCCAACGGATGTATCTTACACAGAAATTCTCAATTTCTCAGTTCCATTACTGTTCGCTTCCATTTGGGGGATGTTATACACGTCAGTTAACCAATTCTTTGTAAGTAGATTTTTCGGCAAAGAAGCGTTTGCGATTTTTTCTAACGGCTTCACTGAATTACCTTTCATCGGCATGGTAGTTGGTTCTATTAGTACTGTTCTCTTACCAGTTTTTTCTCGACTCGAAAAAGGTGGTAGTATGTCAGGGGATATGATTTACATATGGAATTCCGCAATGCTAAAATCTGCCAAGATATTGTTCCCAATATCCATTTTCAGCATTTTTATGGCTCACCTAGTTATGATTTGTCTTTATGGTGGCAGTTATGAAGGGTCAACTATATACTTCCAAATAAAAAATATATACGGGCTGTTTTATATTGTTCCTTTTGCACCTCTTTTAATTGCGATGGGTAAGACTTCGATATACTCAAATATAACAATGTATTTCACATTTTTGTTGATTACACTTGACGTTCTTTGTATTAATTTGTTTGATTCACCAATATATATAGCCATCGTATCTGAGGCTTGTAGCATCGTTAAGATTATTGTTTTCTTTATCATAATTGCGAAACTATCATATATAAGTGTTTCAGACATTTTACCTTTAAAACAATTAATCTATATTTTGGCCGTTTCCGTCGTCGCATCTCTACCAACATATTTCGTCTCAACAATGTTGAGCTGGAATAAATTCTGCCTTTTGTTATGTGATGTCCTTCTCTTCTGCGTGTTTTATTACACATTATGCAGGTTAGGAAGAATATCATATAAAAACATTGTCTCATCAATTACGAATAATAATAAAATACTAAAATATATTCCATGATATTAAGAAAGATTGCTCGTCTTATGATGCCTTTCGGCAAAAGATATCATGCTTTTGTAGAAAGCACAATCCTACCAAACGATTATAAGAATTATGTTTTATTTAGGTTAGGAATTAACAAAGTGTACTGGCCTAAAGACAAAACTTGTATAGTCGCAAACCCGAGAAGAATATTTGTCGGAAAGAACAGTAAAGTTGGTAGACCAGGGGCTTACATTCAGGGAGCAGGTGGAGTGTATATAGGTAACTATGTGCGATTTGGGCCTAATGTAGGGATTCTTTCGTCAAACCATGACATGTACAATCGTGATAATTATACGACAAAACCAATAAAGATTGGTGATTACTGTTGGATAGGAATGAACGCTTTAGTAATGTCAGGTGTAGAGTTAGGCCCTTCTACCATAGTAGGCGGAGGTAGTGTGGTGACAAAATCTTTTCCTGAAGGCTATGTCGTTATCGCCGGAAATCCTGCTAGAATTATAAAATATTTAGACAAAAGCCTGGTGCGTTATCCAGAACACAAAACCCAACATTATGGATACATACCAGAAGAAAAGTTTGAACAGTTAAAACACAAATACATTGATTTATGAAAAATTCTATACTAAATTTTTTCCGCCACATCAAATACAAATTAAAGGTGAGGCAAATGATGAGGCCATATTATAAGTATGTAGAGAAAAATCTTGCTTCAGGTGTACCTAATACAAAAGAAAAACAACGCACAGCAATATTAATACAATCTCATATATTAGAAAAAGGACTTTCACTATCTAATGTGAAACCTTGGTTTGGCCAACCTAAAATAATTGCTTTGATTGCAGATGTTAAAAACTATTATTGTCAGTATGGTGATAAGAAACTGCTCTATTGGGTTGTTTCTATGTTGCAATCATATATGGATTACAATGCCAGAAATGAAGATGCACCACAAAAAATCATTGATCAGTTCGAGTCACTGAAGGTTATGCTCGGAGACTTCAGCGACAAATCGCTCAAGGGAGGATATGTCGAGGTTAACAGAAAAGGAATCCCGCAGTGTGATTTTGACTATGATAAATTCACTTTATCAAGACATAGTGTGCGTTCATTTACAGGCGAACAAGTAGACATGCAACTCATTCATAATGCGCTGAAAATTGCCGAGACTACTCCATCTGCGTGCAACCGACAGCCATGGTACAACTATGTTATTACTGACAAGAAGGTTATAGATGACATCCTCTCAATTCAGAGAGGTTCTCGCCAGTTTAAAGATCAGGTCTCCGCTTTGGTTATAACTTCCTCATCCGCTCATTTTTTTGGAAATGACGAATACAACCAGATGTATTTCAATACGGGCTTATATGCAATGAATTTATTACTTGCTTTCCATTCCGAGGGCTTGGGCACTATTCCCCTCAATATGGGACTAAAGATGAAGGAACTTGATAGAATAAAAAAAATTTGCTGTATGCCAAAAGCACAACTGCCTATTTCCTTGATTGCCTTGGGTGTGCTACCCAAGCATTACAAGTATGCAAAATCCGCAAGATTTAGTTATAAAGATTACACAAATTTTGTCTAAAATGAAAAAAATAGGAATTCTTACTTTTCACAGAAGTATCAACTATGGTGCATTCATGCAATCATACTCATTGGCCCAACAACTAATTAAAAGGTATGGGAATAATGTTGAGATAATTGACTTTGAAAAAGCATCCAAGCACAATGCTTACCACGCTAAGCAAAATATACTTCAGATTTTAGTATATGGTAGTGGGAGTAAAAAAATGCGCAGTAGGTTTCAAGACGATTTAAAAATATTACCTTTATCTGACAAGTCGCTTATTACAGACAATTACGATGAAGTTTTCAAATTCATAGAGGGGCGTTATGATGTCGTAATAGTTGGAAGTGATGCAGTTTGGGCTTTCAATAAGGGTTTAGGGCTAAAAAATCCCTATTGGCTATTTGGAAACAAATTACAATGTGAAAAATTTAGTTACGCGGCATCCGCTTATAGTTTAGACCAATCATCGCTAACCGAGGAAGATAAAAGTTATATCGGAAATTGTTTAAAATCTTTTACTTACATCGGAGTTCGAGACCAAGAAACAGAGAATTTAGTAAAGATGTGTTATCCAGATGCGGAATTGTATCGTAATTGCGATCCGACAGTTTTATTGCCAGTTCCAGACGCAGTTCAAGCAGATGAAATAAAAAAAAGGCTAGGGTTAGATCCTAGAAAACGACTCATAACAATTATGATGGCCCGGTATGAACCAATCATATATGATATTATACGGAGACTTGGACGGAAAAACTACCAATTTGTTTATTTCTATTTAAGAATGAAGACATGGGAAAGATTTACCCCTTACTCCCCACGCTTTCTTTACAATCTTTCCCCATTTGAATGGTATACACTATATAGAGGAGCCTTTATGAATCTAACAACATTCTTTCATGGAACACTTGTGGCACTTAGGAGCAATGTTCCTACTATAACATTTGACACGACCAGTTTGGGCGTAGGGTATATTACAAAAATACAACAAATTATGGATGACTTGTCGCTTTCGTATTTATTTAATAGCTATGAAAAAGGAATACAGAAAGACAGAGTTTTTCATGAGGTTGAATTAATCTTAAATAAACACGAGGAGATTGCATCTAAAATTGAAAAAGCTCTTTCAATAGAAGCGAGAAAGGCGGATTCTTTTTTTGAAAGATTAAGTAGATCACTATCTTAGAAGAATTCGTATAGCTACTAACATCTATTATTTTGATTATTTTAATTTAAACCAGATAAACGATAGCTTTTTCCTATGGCAAAAAACAAGGCAGGTGTTTTTTTTATTTTTTCTCCAGTACTTGGGCTAATAGAAGCATTCAACGATTTAAAAAGTCGCAATTCACGTACTGTCATATTCCTTTTCTGCTTGATTTTCGGTTTGTGCTTTAGTGTTGGCACAATAAGAACAGAAGGAAGTGCAGATGGCATATCAATGCGAGCTGAATTCGAGGAGACGAAAGACATGACAACAGCACAATATGTCACTTACTTAAAGGATTACTTTGAATTTGACACTGGTGCACAGGATATATATATCGTCACGGTATCATACCTTGTTGGTCGAGTTACTGACAACTATCATTTTTTCTTTTTTGTTTTAGCATTTATTTTTGCTTTTTTTCAATTAAAATGCTTCAAGTACTTTGTATCGGAAAAAAACTTTACAAATTCAGCTATATGCATAATATTGGCCTGCTTATTCTTATGGAATAACATATACAATATTAATGGAGCTCGGTTCTGGACGGCTTCTTGGATCGGATTGTACTGTGTTTTTAAGGTTTTCTATGATAAAAAGACTCTGTATCTATTTCTTTCTTTAATAACTCCTATGATTCACGCATCTTTTGCCATATTCCCGTTTGTGATGCTTATCGCATTACTTACCCAAAAACTTGACAACGCTTGGCTCTTTCTTTTCATAGCAAGTTGGGCTTTTTCAGTTATGGCAGAAGATTTTAAATTGAATCCTTTCGGAAATATTGACTTGCCGTTTCTTGTAGGAAAGAAAGTTGAAGCATATACAGACAGGGAGTTTATTGAGAACTTGTCTCAAGGTACTGGTTTTTATTGGGTACAGATGTTTTTTCGCTCCTTATCAAGACATTATATAGATCTTCTGATATTATTAATCGCCCTTAACAAAAAAAGATTATATAATAAGCAAGCGAGTTCCGTTGTTGGAATGATGGTTGTCCTGGCCACATTTGCAAATTTTGGAATGATAATTCCCACATTTGGAGGTCGTTTCTTTTATTTAAACTACGCGTTGGTTGCATATTCTTTCTTGGTTTCATTTGGTGATAAAAAGTATCGAGCATTTGTGTATATATTACCATTCGTTTGGTTTATGAATTTATATTATTTGGCTAGAGATATTATTATGGTGCTTGACTTGGGCTTTTTACTAAGTCCAATAATCTCCTTTGTTAGATTTGCTATGATATGAAAATAGTAATTATTTCGGGTACAATGTATCCTCATATTTCCGCCCGTTCCTTTAGAACGACGGAACTAGCAAAAGGTCTTGCTAAAATGGGGCACGATGTGTCTCTTTATACCATTCTAGGTCAATATGACTACTCACAGATGGAAAAAGAGTTCCCCAATCTCCATATCAAGTCAATGGGGAAATCTCATTTCGGAAACATTAATAGTGATGGAGTGTTGAAAAAAAACATTGTTCAAAGGGTTCTGACTCGGCTTTTATATAATGTGGTTGATTATCCCAGATGTGAGTATTTGTTTAAAGCTTACAATGTTCTGAAAAAAGAGTGTGAGTTTGATTTTCTAATAACAATTGCCCATCCTTATGGTGTCCATTGGGGTACTGCGTTCTATAAGAAAAAACATCCTGGAAAGTTTAAGAAATGGATTTCTGATTGTGGCGATCCATTTATGGGGGATCCCGACGTAAAAAGGTGGCGGCTGATACAAAAGCCTTTAGAGCGCTTTTGGTGTAAACAGACTGACATGATTGCTATTCCCGTAGAAAATGGAAAAACTGGATACTATAAGGAGTTTAGAGATAAGATTGTCGTAATTCCTCAAGGGATTGACTTCGATTCCATAGAGATTGATTCTTATGAAGGCAATGATATCCCTACGTTCTTATACTCAGGGGCTGTATACCCAGGAATGCGCGATCCGAGAGAGTTTTTAGAATACTTATCACAGAAGGATATTCCGTTTCGGTTCTATATATATGCCCCTTCTGATACCATCTTTGAGGATTTCAAGGATGTCTTAGGCGATCGTTTAATAATGAACCGATATATCCCGAGAAAAGACCTGATTCGGGTGATGAGTAAGGTTGATTTCTTGGTTAATATCAACAATGAATCATCGGTACAGACACCGAGTAAACTCATTGACTACAGCTTATCAAAGAGACCGATCCTTAATATCTCGACCCATTTCACAGAGCAAGAACGCATTTCTTTAGATGCATTCTTGAAAGGGGATTATTCATCTCAGTATATTGTGCCTAACGTGGAACAATATGATGCAAAAAATGTGAGTAAAAAGTTTATCGAAGCTTATGACAGTATCAGATAGAGTTATCGTTTTCGGTGGAAACCATCATAACACTTTAGGGGTAATTCGATCGTTAGGCCAAAAAGGGATAAGTACGATATTGATTTTGGTAGATGACGACGACAGGCAGAGTTATGTCAGCAAGTCTAAATACATTGCGGAGGTCCATAAATATCCTTCTTATGAGTCTGGTGTAAAGTATCTAGCAGACCTGGCGCCATCCCTGAAAGAAAAACTAGTTGTCATTTGCTGCTCTGATGGTGCAGCAAGTGCTGTAGATATGCATTACGACGTCTTGGCAAGTTCGTTTTATATACCTAATTGTGCAAAGCGAGGAGAGATTTCGAGATTGATGTCGAAGGAAGTGTTAGCTGATGAAGCAAAGAATGCAGGGTTAGCTGTTCCACAAACGTGGTTGTCGGAGAATGGAGTAATACCTGACGGTGTTACCTTTCCTTGTATTCTTAAGCCGCTGTATAGTAAAGATGGCAGAAAAGAGGATATCAGTGTATGCCGAGACCTTGTGGAATTAACAAATTACTTTCAAAACGAACATTGCAACCGTCTACAAATACAAGCGTTCGTAGAAAAGGATTTTGAGTATCAATTAATAGGCTGCTCGATTAGGGGGGGGGAGCAAGTGATTATCCCGGGTGTATCCAAAGTCATCAGACCATCAAAAACTTCAAATACCGGATTCCTGCTTTACGATAGATTAGATAATACGTATCCCATCCAACGAGTTAAGGATATGCTTTCGAAGATGAAGTATTCCGGGCTATTTAGTGCTGAGTTTTTGAGAGACAAAGAAGGGAAAGACTATTTTATGGAGGTTAATTTTAGAAATGACGGAAATGCAATTGCTGTAACCGCAGCTGGTGTTAACCTGCCGTTTTTGTGGGTTCAATCATCTTTGAGCGACAATCCAATAGATACATCAGCCTTGGAAATCCATCCAGTTTATGTTATGCCTGAATATGATGATTTAGTTCACGTCTTGCACCATAACATTAGCCTTAAGACTTGGATAAAGGACATGAAACGTTCTGATTGTTATATGGAGTACGATAAAGCCGACAAAAAGCCATTTTTCTATCGCACAAAAGATATGGTGTCGGTTCTTCTAAAGAAGGTTTTCAGAAGATGATTAAGCAATTTAAAGAAAAACTCCTGCATTACTCCTGGGACTTGGCCTACGGCCATTACTCGGAATCAATGTTTAAGGACGGGCTTGCGGCAGGCGATTATCACATTGTTGGTAACCCCTATAAGAACAAGTGGTTTGCTGACCCCTTTATCTATAAAGACAGTCCCGACCAGTTGGAACTCTTTGTGGAAGAGTTTGATTATTCCATAGGTCGCGGGCGTATCGGCCATCTTGTTATTTCCAAAAAGAGCCGCAAGATAGAAAAGCTCTCCATCATTCTGGAGAAGGATACGCACCTCTCTTTCCCTGCCATTTATAGGGTCGGCGATAAGGTGTATGTCCACCCGGAAAACTCTGCGTCGGGAAAGAGCTATATGTATCGGTATGACGAGACGCTCGACCGACTTGTGGAGCCGGTGGAAGTCTTAGACGAGCCGGTGACGGATGCAATAATCAGAGAGGAAGGTGGATACTTCACGATGTATGCGACCAGAGTGCCTGTACCCAACGGGAAAGAGCTGTTTGTCTATCAAGCAGATTCGTTATTCGGTCCGTATAAGTTCAAGGAGAAGATAGCTTTTGACAAGGCGTATGCCCGTATGGCAGGGGCGATGATTGTTACTGAGTCGGGCGAGGTGATACGTCCTGCACAGGACTGTGACGGCGGTGATTATGGTCAGGCTGTTCACTTTATGTCCGGGAATAAAGTCATATCTTCTCTTACTCCACCGATGAAACGGCACGCCGGCATCCATACCTTCAATACACTTGGGGAGACGTTTATCGTAGATCTGAAAAGGTATGACTACCCGTGGCTGTACCGAATGAAAACACGTCTGAAATAATGAGAATTCTACAGATAATACCTACTCTGGGAACCGGAGGGGCAGAGCATTTCGTGTTTGAGCTGTCAAATGAATTGTGTCAGCAGGGGCACACCGTAGAGTTGTTAACCCTGTTCGAGATTGCGGAAGACAATCCTATACGAATAAGGCTGGACAAGTCCATTAAAGTGACATCGCTAAAGAAAAAACAGGGCTTAGATCCTCGAGTCTTCTATTCCGTGTGGCAATTTATCCATAGGCGTAAGTTCAACGTTGTCCACGGTCACGTGGGGGCTATCAAGTATATGTTCTTTGCTTCTCTGTTTTGCCGGAAAGTGAAGTTCGTGGCGACCATTCATTCCGAAGCACGTCGCGAGGCTGGCAGGAGTATCGACAAGTGGGCAAGACAGCTGATGTTCGGTCTGAAACGATGTGTCCCTGTCACAATCTCGGAAGAATCGGAAAAATCTTTCGAGGATTTCTATGGCAGAAAAAGCAGAATGATTCCCAATGGGGTAGGTCCTTATACTCAAGAGAAGGTCATTCAGTTGAGAGATAACGAGAACCAGATTGTGTTCCTTCATCCTGCCAGTTGCCAACGGGTCAAGAATCAAGAATTGCTACTGAAAGGATTCAACAGGCTTCTGGATGAAGGTGTTGACGCCAAATTGGTTTGGGTGGGAAGCAACGAGACCTTTATTGATTTGTTCAGGTCTCTTGAACCGTTAATGAAACGTAACGTGTCGTATTTAGGTGTGGTGAACAATGTCCGGGACTATATGGCGGCAGCAGATGCCATTTGCCTTTCCTCTAAGATGGAAGGAATGCCTATGACTATCATCGAAGGTTTTTCAGTTGGCTGTCCTGCAATTTGCACCCCTGTAGGAGGGATTAGAAACATCATTGATGACGGAGAAAACGGACTGCTTAGTAACGATTTGACTATAGACTCATATTTCCAAAAGCTCAAGGTATTTTGCGAAATGAGCAGAGAACAACGGCTACACTTAAAGTCAAAGGCTTTAGCTAGCTATAGAAAATACTCCATTGTTGAGTGTGCAAAAAGATACGCAGAATTATATTATCGAAGATGAAAATCCTATTAGTCTCTCCTAAAGGAAATGTTTCTGGGGGTATTGCACGTTGGACTGGCCATATCCTTCAATACTATAATTCAACTGACAAAGATAAATGTCAATTAGAATTATTTGATACTGCTCGTAGTACATTTATAAATGATGATATTTCATTATTACCACGCATAAGATTAGCCTGGAAAGATTACAGATCAATTTTACATCGACTCAAAAGCAAATTAAAAAACTACAGCTACGACATACTGCATTTAACGACAAGTGCATCCTATGGCTTGTTTAAGGATTTATATATTCTTTATTATGCTAAGCGCAAAAACATCAAGACTATCATCCACTTTAGGTTTGGTCGAATACCACAACTTTATAAATCCAATAATTGGGAATGGAAATTACTTCTACACGTCTCTCGCAAGGCCAACAAGATTATTGTCATTGATAAACAATCATATTTGACCATGCAACAGGCGGGATTTAGTAATGTCTCGTTGCTTCCCAATCCTCTTGCAACAGAATTAGAACATTTAGCTGTAGGTAGTTCTTTCGAAAAAAGAATCCCAAGGACAATTTTGTTTGTTGGACACTGTATAAGGCCAAAAGGAGTGTATGAACTCGTAGAAGCTTGTTGTAATATTTCAAATATAAAGCTAAAACTTGTTGGAGCAATCAAAGAAGATGTAAAGCGGGATTTACTAACTATGTCCCGAAATGCGTCATGGCTTAAAATAGCTGGGGAACAGCCATACGAAAAAGTAATGACAGATATGCTTCAGTGTGACATATTTGTTCTCCCAACATATACCGAAGGGTTTCCTAATGTCATACTTGAAGCAATGGCTTGCGGATGTGCAATAGTAACCACTCCCGTAGGAGCTATTCCTGAAATGTTGGAAGAAGAAGATGGGAAGAAATATGGCATAATGATCTCACCAAAAAATGTTGCACAATTACAACAAGCAATCAAAACGATGTTATCCGATACTATACTAAAAGAATCCTGCAAAAGTAACGTAAAAGAACGTGTTATAACGAGATATTCCATGCCAAAAGTTTGGGAACGCCTTATGACTATTTGGTATCAATTAAGTGATATACAATGAAAATAATAAACTATTTTAAACGCAATCGAATTATAAGAGGATTATTCATAGGTTCCCATTCCCTTTTTGGGTATAGTAGAAAGAGTTTTGGGTATCTTTCAAAAGGAACATGTTTTTCTCCCCATCTAATAATAATAAATCCCAAGAACATATATATATATGCAGACACAAATATTGGACCGGCATATATCTCTGCACTAAACGCAAAGTTTATCATAAAGAAAGGATGTGCAATAGGTCCACACATCGAAGTCCATACTGGCAATCACGCACGCATCTCAGGTAAATTTGTAGGAAATATCGTAGAAAAAGATAAGCCACAAGGATATGACGAAGACATTGTCGTTGAAGAAGATGTATGGGTAGGATGCAATGTAACACTATTGGCAGGCGTGACTATCGGCAGAGGAACGACAGTTGCCGCTGGTGCTGTTGTTAACAAATCAATGCCTCCATATTGCATTTGTGGGGGAGTTCCGGCCAAGTTTATCAAGTTCTATTGGACGATTGACCAGATCCTTGAACACGAAGAGAAGTTGTATCCAGAAAAAGAAAGATATACAAGGGAACAGCTTGAGGAGTTTTTTGAGAAGTGGGGTAAATAGGAGTGAACAATAACGGAAACCTTAACGAGAACTGATGATTGAAGAGTTTGGAAATTACGCGAGCTCGTATTTCATTATGAACGTGCCTACAGAGGCCGATCTGAATATACGAGAGATGGGAGAAAGGGATTTTGCCGTTTTCTTCCACGAGTATGTCCATTTCCTTCAAGATATCACGTCCTTCTATGGATATATGGGCATCTATAGCCACGGAGAGTATATGAGGCGTGCTATAAACGACTTATATGCAATGCCTAAGAAGGTGACAATGCCGTTAGACATACAGGATAAAGGAGATTTCGTATTGCTGAACAAAAAAATAGCTAAATTCTCTTTGGGGGACAAGGGTGATTTGGAGTTTGTGGCTATTAACGATGCGATTAACGATGTTTTCATTGAACAGTTTGAGCTTACGGAAACCTTTTCGATACCAGAGTTGCATATAAAAGCAATAACGAGCCAAGGGCCAGAAGAGATTGTTGTAGGTGCGTATGCTATCCGCGAAAATATGGCCTATTTGTTAGAGAGGAAATGCACAACAGGGTATCGGACGTCGTGCGATTTCCCCTATCAAATAGTCGAAATCCTTGCAAACGCAATGTGCCCGGGTAAATTAACGGAACTGGACTTGATTGCTTTGTGCGATGTCTCGTTACAATGCTCGGTACCAGGTCACGGTTTATATCTGTTTCTTAAGGCAATTGCAGAAGGGAACGTGAAGATCAGTAAACCGGAGGATATCTATGACTTCTTCTTCGCTAAACGAACTCATTTCCTTGGTGTGGAACAGAGTACATCTCAGGCACTGATAACGGCAGCATCAATGGCGATGGAACATCTTCTGTCATATGTGAAGATTCCTACTCTAGATGCAGAGTATCAACAGTGGATATTGTATACTATATCAGCGGGGGTTGAACTGAGGGTGCTACATCCATACTTTTTCTTGGAGATGGCTCGTGGTAAGAGAGATAAAGACAATGCGGTACTGAAATACTTCGCCAAGAATATCGGGTCTCCACAAATGGTTAATGCTATAGGTAAAAGGTTTCAGTTGGCAACGGACAGACCAATTTGTAGGTTTGAGTATTTTGAGGCTGTCAAGGAGATAGAGAAGTTGTTTGAATACGGGATCAAGAGTTGCAGCTTGAAGCCTTGGTGCATGATGAGTCCCGATGGTGGGTCTGTAGATGAGCGTTGCGATAAGGCACCATGGACGCGATGTAATGATGCACAATTGTGCCCTTACGCCCTGCTCTGGAGACATTGGAAATTGGAAGATAAAGTTGTTGTATAAATACAATATGACCAACATCATCTTTGACACCAACGCTGCCCGTGATTTCGTGGAGGGGATATGGCTGGAAGAACTGGAACAATATGCTGAGCATACAGCAGAGCGGTTCAATGAAAAGGAGTTGCAACTGTTTGTGTCGCCAATCGTTATCCATGAGTTGCTTTATCACTTGGTGGACCATACGGACAGGGACTTCTCGGTGTCATTCAAGGCTGTAAAGGCTATGATGCTGGTGGTAGAAATGCAGTGTAAGGATGAGCGGCGACCGATGATGTCACCTATGGAACTGCTGATAGCCAATGAGGTGTATCATATGCATTCCGAATCGCGAGAGAAGATGTATGCTCAGCTGATGTCTATTGCGGAATATGTGGCGCATCACAGTATTGATGAGGTGCCGGACTTGCATACCATCGACGGTGGTACGGTGAAAACATATGTTGATGAGATAGAAGAGGGATTTGCAAAACAGATTCGGGAGGTGTGCGGATCGGTGGAATTTCTGGCATCTCAACTTGGACATTCTTTTGAGGAGCAACTGAACACTCCTGATACGGAGAACCTGTTGGTGACGTACTTCTCGCGGACTACGTATAATCTGCTGATGAACGAGGGCAAGCTGCCCGACTACCGCACTTTTCTGCACCAATGTGTGCCATTCACTCCAGAGAACTTTCGGAAAGAATGGGAGTTCGTTCAATTTATGCAGCGTGGTAACAGGGAGATTATCCGTCGCTATCCGGCCTTCCTGAAACTTGTGAAGGAGGTGGTGAGAAGGATTCATCAAAGCAGGAATCAGATTTCTGACGATAAACTGAAAAACTATGTGTGGGACATTGCGCTTATGTTTCACGTAAATGATCATACGGTTGACCGTGAACCATTCCGGTTCATTACTACCGACAAGACGATGTTACTGGCATCTGGTGCATTTCACGATGCCAGAAACGTGATGAACTACAAAGAGTTCAAGGTTTGGATGGATTATGGATTGTAGAAATTTGTGTCACTTCATCTTGACCCGTTTCAACCTCCTTCTTTGGAATAAGGACAAAGAAGGGGAGCCTGTAAGAACAACAAAATGGCTTGCACATCGGTTCAGGCTCTTCGAAAATTATTGTCTGCCGTCTATAGCCAATCAAACTTGCCAGGATTTCGAGTGGATAATCCTTTTCGACAGTACTACACCGGAGAAGTTCAAAAACAAAATAGATGAATATCAAAAAGAATGTCCGCAAATGGTTCCAATTTATGTGGAACCTAAAAAGGGGCGATTATTTGCGGATATTTTTAGGGAAGAAGTGGCAAAACGAGTGACCACGGAACGAGTGATTACGTCTTATCTAGATAATGATGATGCACTAAATGTGAGGTTCGTGGAAGATTTGCAGCAACGAGTGCAATCATTGCCTGATGGTACATTTATTTTCTATACTAACGGTTATCAATTCTTCACCGACCACAAGTATTTGATGAAGATACACTATCCGAGGAATCACTTTGTCAGTGTAGTAGAGAGTAGTAATCCTGCGACATTGAAGACCATTTACGGATACGGAAGCCACTACTATATCGACAAGATAAAAGATGCCAGAATCGAGTATGCAGGAAACCTGGCTATGTGGTGCGAGGTGATTCACAAGAAGAATATGGGCAACGATGCCTACTTCCTTGGTGCAAGAATGGTGAAAGACGCCGAAGTCCTAAAAAGAGACTTTGCCTTAAATGAAACAGTTAAGCATAGTATTGGGATATATATGCTTCGGTTCCTGCCAAGGTACGCAAAGACTTTCTTCCGTCGGTGCAAAATAAAGTTGAGAGGTTACAGATTTGAATAATGAAGATACTCTTTGTCTGTCAATATTTTTACCCTGAGGTGTTCCGTGGAAATGATATTGCTTTCCATTGGGCAGAGCAGGGGCATGAGGTGCATGTGGTAAGCGGCATACCCAACTATCCGCATGGAAAGTTCCATGAGGGGTATGGCCTATTCAGAAAACGCCATGAAATAGTTAATGGCGTTAAGGTGACACGTCTGCCTATATTCCCTCGTGGCAATGGCAAGATAATGCTAATGTTGAATTACATAAGCTATTTGGTTGTTGCGTGGGTGTATATGTTGTTTCATGCCATAGGTCATAAATACGACCGCGTGTTTGTGCAGCAACTATCACCTGTAACCATGTCAGCTCCCGGAGTGCTGTACAAGAGGTTAAGAAAAGTGCCACTATATACTTGGGTACTTGACTTATGGCCAGAAAGCTTGACCGCAGCTGGCGGAATAAACAACAAGTATATACTTGGTTTCTTCCGACATTATGTAAAGAGCCAATACAAGCATTCAGACAAGATACTAATTAGTTCGAAAAGCTTTACGAAGAGCATCCTCGAATATGGACCTTACTCAGATAAGATTGTTTATTACCCTCAATGGAGCGATGCCACAGGCGATGTTCAAGATGTTCAAAAGTTTAAGAGTTTAAGTTTACCAGAGTTGCCAAAAGGATTTAAGTTGATGTTTGCTGGTGCAGTAGGAGAAGCTCATGGCTTCGAGTGTACCATGCAGACGGCATTGCTTACAAAAGAGCATAAAGACATCAAGTGGATAATTGTAGGTGATGGTCGTCGTTTGGACTGGGTGCGTGGATTTGTAAAGGAAAATGGTCTAGAGGAAACGGTGCTGACGCTAGGACGCTTCCCTTCAGAAACAATGCCGTGGTTCTTCAAACAGGCTGACGTAATGCTTGTTACACTTAGCGATAACCCTTTATTCAGATTATATGCTCCAGCTAAGATTTCGTCATATATGGCTGCAGCTAAACCTATAGTGGCCGTACTAAACGGTGAAGGTGCAGAAGTCATCAAAGAGGCAGACTGCGGTTGGACTCTTCGTGCAGGAGATGCCGAAGGGTTTGCCAAACTTGCTGTTGAATTATCGCAAATGGATAAAGCCATCTTGGCAGAAAAGGGGGAGAATGCTGCTATGTATTATAATACCTACTTCGTAAAAGAAAAGTGTTTAGCACAATTGGATCGATTGATGGGAGTATCATAGTGCCCATCGTATTTAGTGAGTAAATTGAGAGTGAATAGTAATAACGAAGTTTTTGTTTCGCTAGTCAGACTTGGAATAGGAGCAGTATGCGATACGGCTTCTGCGCCCGGCAATATAGACTGGCCAGCCATACAAGTCCTTGCTAAGCAGCAAGGGCTTAGTGCTGTTGTTTTAGATGGAGTTGATATACTACGCAAAAATGATTCTTCTGTTGATTTGCCTGATAAGAAACTATTGACACAATGGATAGGAGAACTGCTGCATTATGAGAGTATCTATATGTTGCAACAGAAAGCTGCTGCTGAAATGGCTCTGTTATTCAATAGCAACGATATACGTACTTATGTGCTGAAAGGAACTATAGTGGCAGAGTGCTATCCAAGGCCGAAACACAGACTTAGCGTAGATCTAGACTGCTATTTGCTACCAAAAGAGGATAGATTTGATGCTTGGGATTTAGGAAACAATCTTATCAAAGCAAGAAAATATGAAGTCAAATATGACTTCTATAAGAATAGCACCTTTTCTTTGCCAGGATTGACGGTTGAGAATCACAAGTTCTTCACTCCATTCCGGGGCAACAAGCAATTAATGGCACTGGAAAGAGTGTTGCAGTCGCTTATATCCGCAGATAAAGGCAAGGATAAATTTGAAGGCACTTGGCTGTATAGGCCGCCTGTGATGGTTTCTGCACTGTTCCTAATAGAGCATGCATATTCTCATTTTCTGCATGAGGGACTGACATGGCGTCTCGTCTTGGACTGGATGATGTTCAGCAAGAAGCATAAAGATGAAATAGACTGGCAAGTGCTTAATGCCCATATAGATGAGTTCGGTTTCAGGATGTTTTACGACTCATTCTGCCGATTAGGGCAATACCTACTCGGAGAGTTGAGCATGGAGAACTTAGAGAATAGAGACAAGTTAATGTTAGAAGATGTATGGGCAGACCTAGACCTGCATGAAACGGTCAGAGGTATCAAGGGTAAGTTTGCATTATTTGGCAATACCTGGCGAGCAAAGTGGAAGTACAAATACTTCTCAGAGATCTCCATGCCCCACGCACTCTGGATACAAGTAAAAGGTTTCCTTTTTAATAAAAATCCTAAGTTAGGCTAAGCCACGCAGAAATAACACAGATAATACAGATTTCTCTGAATTATGAACTTGATAGAACGATTGAAAGAGTTTATGGAGGACGAGGCTCGCTCCTGTTCCATGGATTTCGGCTGCATCACGCCACTTTATGTGTATCGTATGTGGGGAGGCATGGTGCCTTTTGAGGAGATTGCATCGGGACTTAAGGAATTACGTAAACAGGGATATACGGAATAGAAAAACAGATGCAGTAAAGCCTAGAAGCATATATCTACGGGGTGAAAGAAGAATTAAGGATTAAGGGACTAAAAAGAGAAAACAGATATGAGATTCTCAGAAAGAAACGGATATGTTAAGCCAGTCGAGGCATTAAAGCGTGAGATGCTGGATGAAGAAGGCGTTGCGGCAGTCTGTACATGTTTTGATTACCTTTACAAGTGGCTGAACCATTATGATGTTGACAGACATGCTGGATATAATGATTCATACACAGATTTAGAAGAGAATATCTGGTGCTTTTTTATGAATAAGCGAAAGGATGATTTCTGGACGTTTGATGGAGGGCATATGGTGGCAGCTACTAGTTATCTTGAGTCTAAAGAGCACGAATGGTTTCATAAATTTGACTTGATAGAATATGCGATTCAATACTTGAAAAATCAGGTTAAAATAGATGTATATCTACAAAAAATTATTGATGCTTTTTTGAGATTGCTTAATAATACGTTCAAAAGGCTCAATTATGCATATAGAGTGGTTGATGAGCAGATTGTGGAGATAACCAATGCTGAAGAAATAAAGGAAATCGAAGAAGCGTTAGATCAAAATCAAGCTATACGAAATCATTTATCGGCAGCATTAAAGCATCTTTCAGATAGACCCAATCCGGATTATCGTAATTCAATTAAAGAATCAATCTCTGCTGTTGAAGTGCTATGCCGAGAAATAACTGGAGAGACGACTTTAGGGGATGCATTGCGAGTGTGGGAAAAGAAAGGAGTTAAGATACCGACTTTCCTCAAATCAGGCATTGAAAAACTTTACATCTATACTAATGACCAAAAAACCGGAATCCGCCATGCTTTAATGGATGATAAAGAAGTTCCACGTTTTGAGGAAGCCAAGTTTATGCTCGTCGCCTGTAGCGCTTTTGTGAACTATATACAGAGTAAAAGAAGCTAACACGACAAAACTGTGTGATGTGCTAAGAAAAGACGGGCTATATGTTAAGAGATTTGGTAAACTGAAAACGGATGATTATGGCTATTCCAATACAAACCACTTTTATAGATTATAGCAATGTATTTCTGCCTGTGCAGGCGTTGCGTGATATTAGCATGGAGCATGTGCTTGAAATTGATAGCATTATTGAGACCGCCAATATAGAGTGTGATACAAACGGATTGTCTAAGGGAGTCTTGTTCTTTGAAGAAAGGAAGGGGATAAAGACACCAGCAGAAATAGCCCTCGTAAACGGGGAGTTCCAGATAGGTATTTCGCTTACATTTTGCCAGTTTTTATGGGCAGTTGGATTGTATATGACAGCCTACTTCGACAATATGGTCCAGATTCCTAATATGGACAATGCAGGTATAAACATACACGGCTATAAGGCAAACAGGAACTTTGTTGAGTATGCAGGTGAGCAGTTCAGGCTTGCAAGATCTCTGATATGGGGGTACAACCATGATGCGTTTTTTGAGATGCCACATATCCTTGACCCCCTTGGATACAAAGAACCCATAGAAAAAGCAAATGGCATACTGGTGGGAGGGGTTGTTTTTATGTTTTGTCACGAGCTGTCACATAACGTATTGGGCCACACACAAAAAGATTCAACAGATGAGGAATCTGTGGCAGAAGAGGCCGCAGCAGATAGTTATGCATTGGATTTGTTGTCTGATACTTTTGACAGTGCTTCTGGGTTTACGTACAAAGTGGGAGCGGCTACAGTTCTCTGCTCAATACTGATGATGGGCGAAGACAGTATAAGCGGAGGTTCAAGGCATCCCCATACAGACTATCGCATAAGGATGATGATGAAGCGATTTAAACTGCATGAGATGGATACATTATGGGGATATGTGGGTAGTGCGATACGTTTGTGGCTTTTGATTTATGGTGGGCTGACTATCCAGGAGGACATGAAAACGGGAGGCTTTGACAATTACAAGGACTTCTATGAGCATTATTTGGACATATTGACAAGAGTTAGAGAAGAACGTTATCCCAAGATGTTTAAACCAGAGTGGTATGTTGAATGAAACGTGTGGGTAGGAAAAAGAGACGGACGACCGGAAAGTTGGTTTTTGTGGGAGCGGGAAAACTATATAAATCGACATAGACAAAACATTCTATTATGTGGTTAACATATACAATTATTTTTGTGGTGCTGCTGGCGCTGGAGTTGGTGTACTTCAGGATTGCAGACCACTTCAATATCATTGATAAGCCGAACGAGAGGAGTTCGCACACGAAGATAGTGCTTCGTGGAGGCGGCATCATCTTTGCTCTTGGGGCATGGGTATGGTTTGCCTTCCAAGGATTGCATGGCGATCTCGGGACAGCGATGTACTACTGGCCGTTCCTGCTGGGACTGACTCTGATTGCTGGAGTGAGCTTTTGGGATGATATACACTCTCTGCCCGACAGTGTGCGTCTGGTGGCGCAGTTCATCGCCATGGGATTGATGTTCTACAACTGGGGGATTCTCAACCTGGAGAGTTGGTGGATTGTCATCCTCGGACTGATCCTTTGCGTGGGCATCACGAATGCCTATAACTTCATGGATGGCATCAACGGCATTACAGGAGGATACAGCCTGGCGATACTGCTTCCCCTACTCTACCTGAACATGAAGATTGGCTTTGCATTCAACAGCTTCATCGGCATCACGATACTGGCGGTGTTGGTGTTCTGCCTGTTCAACTTCCGCCCGAAGAACAAAGCAAAATGCTTTGCCGGGGATGTGGGTAGCATAGGCATAGCCTTCATCATCATATTCCTTTTGGGAGCCTTGATACTGAAGACTGGCGACTTCACATACATCGTATTCCTGGCGGTATATGGCGTGGACTCGGTGCTAACCATATGTCACCGCATAATGCTGCACGAGAATCTGGGCGAGGCGCACCGCAAGCATGCCTATCAGCTCATGGTCAACGAGTTGGGTATGTCGCACATCATCGTATCTCTGCTATACATGGCATTGCAGTTCGCCATTGCTGTAGGAATGATACTGATTCCCGACACCTCTGTATGGCACTGGGGCTATCTCATAGCAGTAGTGGTGGTGCTGGCAGTAGCATACCTCCTGTTCATGAGGAAGTACTACCATCTGCATGAGGAATATCTGGCTTCTTTACAGAAGCCCGCAGATAGCGCAGATATAAGCAGATGACACAGATAAGGCGGAGACGAAAAAATACTGATTAAAATCTGATCGCGAGGAGACGAATTCTAATCGCGCAGGCGATGGAGAAAAAATACCACACGGCATTGTTCTGTCAGCATAACTTGCTTATATGTAGCGACATATATATTAAAAAGGTATTATCTTAAGCGCCTAACCCATTATTATCGTGCCAGTTGTAAAATTTACAGGTGCCGTTTGAATTATTGATAGCATCTTCGTACCTTTGCAAAAGAAAAGTTTAAAAAGTGAAGGTAACTGACAAGAATTAAAGAAATAGCCCCAGAATATAATAGCATCAACTCCGTCTACGAGGTGCTGGATGGAAAAAACAAGAGGGTCAACTGTAGCGGCAACTACAAACTAACCCTCTTGCCTTTAAGGTACGTTAAGATTGTTACTTGCGATGTTTAATCGGACCGACTTTTACTTTCTCAACGACAGTCTCATTTGGATGCTTTTCTGCATACTGCATAGTAACAAAACGACCATCAACAGCACTTCGCGGTTTATCAACAGTTTTTGCCATGAGTCTTGCTGCCCTGCCTTTTCAGGGGGTCTTGTGAAGGCTTGTCCAAGACCTTCGGGTTAAACATTGGACTGGACTGTCCGTGATAGCTATTGTTCTTGTTCTTTCAAATCGTTAAGGTAACGCTTTAATGCTTTTTCCCAACCTTTTTTATGGATAATGCGAATATAGTCTCTTTCATGACGCTTTAAAATGTCAATGCGTGACATTTTGCTTATTTCCTGCCAATTATCAAAGAGAATGTAAAGTGCATTGCCATAGTCGATATTCTCAAACACAACGATATTCTCCCCAAATTTGGCACCAAAGTAGCGCGAGTTCATACCGCTCCCCACAATATATTCTGTAGGACGCAAGTTGTTCAGTACATTGGTGCGTCTTTGGATTTCGTGCTGACGCTCAGGAGAGGGATTACGCAAGCGTTGTGTGATAATGGAGACAGTCCTATCCAACGTCCCAGAAGGGAAAATTTCCCAACCAACAGTGGTAATATTCGCCAACTTCTCGTCACTGATGTCTGCATCGAAAACGTGACAGTCATGGCATTGTTCTTGTAGCAGGTTAATGGCAAAGAAGAGGTCTTTCTTGAAATCGCGATGTTGACGGTCGAGAATGGTGTTAATTGCTACTTTGATATGAACACGTTCCTCGTCTTGGCTGATAACCGTTAAGGCTAGTTCCCAATCGCGCGGCGGCTCTAATCTACGTTGGTAAACTTTCCGAGACAAGTATGTGGTGTGATAACCTTTGTCTGGGTCGCCGAAGTTGGGTGATTCAAATGAATAGGTCTTGGTGATTTTGGGAAGATTCTTGAGAACCCATACAATGCCGTTACGGTTTCGACGGGCATAAATGCCAGACATTTTTTCTGGATAGATGACATATGGGCAAGTTAGATTGCTATCTATGATGCGTATGCCCAAATGGTGGTAAGCACCACGAGAGATTTCAGCCTTGGAGGCATTAATGATTGCAGCTACGATGATGTGCTGTGACTGGATGTTGTGAAGCTCCTGCTCAATGTAGTCAGGGATTCTTCGGAAATGACTGTTTTTTCTCATAGAAATATATTAAGTGTTAATATGGTCATGTTACAACAGACATAAATCTTGACAGTATCTTGCCAAATTCAGGAAAAGGCCTATTCGATAGTAGTAACATAAAAGAAAACTACATTCCTATTTCAATATATATCCAATTCCCTAATTGTTCATCCTTTCACGAGGACAGAAACACTTATTTTGAACCACGCAAGAAGTGTGCCAAAGCAAGTGTTGTTTTAGGAAATTTTAACAAGAAAGTTAATTTTTATGATTATCGACAAATATATTCTAGATGATTTGACAGCGAAGGCGAAGGAGTCGCCTCGGTTGAGGATGAATCTCAACTTCCACGAGAGTCTGGATGAGAAATGCCACCGTTTCCTGAATGCGCTAGAGCCAGGGACGGTGGTTCCTATTCATCATCATCCGACAAAAGACGAGACATTCGTCCTGCTCAGAGGGAAAGTAAGGGTCACGACACACAATGATGATGGCTCCATAATAGAGGATGTCATCCTCAGCCTCGAGGAAGGGCGCTGCGGCATGAACATACCCAAGGGCGTGTGGCACAAAGTGGAGAGCCTCGAGTCCGGCAGCGTCCTCTTCGAATGCAAAGAGGGGCCTTTCGTGCCGCATGAGGAAGAAGGAATACTTCGACCTTAATGCTATACGTTAACCTTGACTAGTTTCCATAACCTGTCAAAAAAATCAGATTATTTTTGGAAAAATAAGTCCGGTAATCAATTTTTGTGTTGTTTTTTTTGAGCAACAAAGTTTTTATTCTAAATTTGCATCCGAAAAATGGAATAAAATGACGAGGAATTTTAAAGCTGGAATTTATCTAGATCAAGGAACTTACAAAAGTTTTATCCCCTATCCTATCAATAGAGAATGGGAAATAGGTGATATGCGTATACTATCATTGCTCAGCAAGGCAGATCGTATGCTGGGCAGATTAGATATGTTCTCGGAGCATATCCCAAACATTGATTTGTTCATTGCGATGCATATAGCTAAGGAAGCAACACAGTCAAGTAGAATTGAAGGAACTCAGACGAATATTCAACAGGCTGTGATGCCGGAGGAGTCTGTGCCTCTGGATCAGCGGGATGATTGGTCTGAGATACAGAACTATATCTCAGCAATGAATATCGCTATTACCAGGCTGGAGAATCTGCCGCTATCTTCTCGGCTGATTCGTGAGATTCATGCGGAGTTAATGAAGGGTGTTCGCGGTAAGAATAAACAACCGGGCGAATTTCGAACCTCACAAAATTGGATAGGTGGAGCCAATATCAATGATGCAGTCTTTGTGCCGCCGCCATTTGCGAAGGTGCCAGAACTTATGTCTGACATAGAAATGTTTATCCATAATTCAAAAACCTTACTTCCCGACCTACTAAAGATAGCAATTATTCATTATCAGTTTGAAACGATACACCCTTTTAATGATGGTAATGGACGAACAGGACGCTTGCTGATTACACTTTACCTAGTTAGCAAAGGATTGCTGAAACGTCCAGTACTATATATGTCAGACTATCTGGAACGACACCGCAACTTGTATTATACAGCTATCACCAAGGTCCGTACGGAGAATGATGTTGCTCAATGGCTCATTTTTTTTCTACAAGGAATCATTGAAACGGCGGAAAAAGGTGTTGTCACCTTTAACAAAATCCTAGAGTTGGAACGGGAAAATGAAACAGTTATCCAACAAATGGGGAGTCGTTCTGCGAATGCTATGATCATTATTAAGAATCTTTATATACATCCGATTATCGACGCAAAGCGTGTCGCCAATCTATGCGGAATCACATCTCAATCTGCTTATAACCTAATTGAAGATTTGAAAGATAGGGAGATTTTGTCAGAGATTACAGGTGGTAAACGTAACCGTCTATATGCTATGAAACGCTATTTGGATTTATTCAATTAGCTAGCGAAACAGGAGACAGGTTAGGGTTAACGTTAGCGTTGAAAAAAGCGGTGCATTACAGATGCGCCGTTTTTTTTAGAATTGCACTAGAGTAGTGCAGAAGGAGGTCGGAGCGGAGGAAATTTATTCCGCATCGAGAAGATCAAGGGACAAAGATCAGGGGACGGTTCTTTGATCCGTTTTGCAAATTAGATCAGGGGACGGTTCTTTGATCCGTTTTGCAGAAAGACCAGAGGACAGGATACTTAAGATGTCTGATGTATGATGTCTGAGGTAGGAGGGAAGAGGGAAGAGAGGATTTTTTTGATTGATAATATTGGGAATTTTGAGGTGATTCTGGCTCGATAACGAAATAATATCTAAAAAATCATAGATAATAAGCGGTTATCAGAGAATTATTCGATATATTTGCAGGCGATAATTATTTTATAAAAATGCGAGAATTGCAAAAATATTAAATGAGCAATAATGGAGATTAGGCGCGACATAAGATCAAGGGGACAGGATACTTAAGATGTCTGATGTATGATGTCTGAGGTAGGAGGGAAGAGGGAAGAAGTAAGAGGTCTGAGGGAAGAAGTAAGAGGGAACCGTGGAAATAACAAAAGAGCTGGTTTGTGAAAACAGACCAGCTTTTTTTGTGCTCGGGAAGTGCATGGCGTTCGGGTTTAATTCAATGGGTATTATGTGTGTTTTTAGGGTCAGAGAAGAGAGCGGACACAAAAAAAATAAAATTTTATGCACATTTTTAGCAAAAAATTATGCGCAATAAATTCTTTTGTGTATCTTTGCACCAAAATTTTCATAGTATGATAAGAAATAATATTTATAATTTGAGAAATCTACAGAGGTTTCTGTTCACCGACGAGGAGATGAATCCTCGCAATAATGCTGATAGAGACGAAGTGTTGGCCACGTTTGGCCCTATGGCCGATGGTATTGTGGCGAAGATGTTGGAGGCTGGCGATTGTTATTTGGCGATAGCTGAACAGCATCCTGTGGCCAGACAGGAGCATACATTCTTATCAAGTACACTGCACGGATTGATTATTGAATACCTGACTCAGTTAGAAGGCGTGAAAAGATCCTTGATTGGGAAGAGAAACTCATTTTTAGAGATTGGCTCATACAAAGTTTGGGTTAAGAAACTTGACGAGAGGAACCTGCCGTGGGTGAATGACACAAAATCATCAGTAAAGAGGGTTAACCAGAAAGCTGATGGTGAGGATGTCTTACCAGTGCTTATATTGGGTTATCAGTTGGATTATTCGGAAAGGATGTCGAAGATACAACTAATATACATAGAGGGCGACCAGCATCTGTGGGCACCGATTGACCTTGGAGATATGGCAGCCAACAATCAAGTTATGCCGATGGTAGTACCTGCAGTTGCTGAACTCGATGTTAAGGTTAAGCCTGAAAAGAAAAGAAGCAAGGAAAATGTTGCAATATGATTTACGCAAGTAGCATAAGAATTGCGAGAGAGAGCCGTGGACTTTCTCAGAGTGAGTTGTCTAGACTTATTGGTGTTACGCAAGCGACACTCTCGAGATTTGAGAAGGGTGTGCTTGATGTTACACCAGATGCTGTGAAGAAGATAGGCGAGGCACTGAGCTACCCGGAATCTTTTTTTGAAAGAGATATAAGGTGCGTAGGCGAGTCAAGCTTGTTCTATAGGAAACGTGCATCGATGACAGTCAAGAATCTATCGGTACTGGAAAGTAGGATTAGCATTCTCAGCAAGAGTATAGACGAGTTGATGGAGTCGATTGATATACCAGAATTAAGATTACCTGCCGTAGAGCCCTCTGCTGACAACACTCCTCAGGAAATTGCGTATAAGATAAGAACGTTTCTGGGTGTGCCAGCTGGTCCGATTGACAATATTGTGTCGCTGCTTGAGAAGAATGGCGTGATAGTGATGTATCTGGACCTTGATGACATGGATAAGTTTGACGGGTTGACGATGTTTACTGCCAATCAGGCGCCTGTGATATGGATAAACCGCAAAACTCCGAATGACAGAAAGAGATTCAATCTGGCTCATGAATTGGGGCACCTAGTGATGCATTTGCGCTCGGAAGACCTTGATAAATCGGAAGACCAAAAGGAACGAGAGGCAAATGAGTTTGCGGGAGAGTTTCTAATGCCAGAAAGTCAGTGTAAAGAAGACCTTTTTAATCTGAAGTACAAGGAATTGGGCGCTAAGAAGCTTTATTGGAAGGTGTCGAAAGCGGCTATTATTTTCAGGGCAAAGGAGCTGAAGTGTATTTCGGAAGAGACAGCAAGATATTTATACGTTACGCTGGGCCGATTGGGAGAGCGGAAAATGGAAACTGTGCAGGTACCCATTGATGAGCCCCAAATCGTGAAGAAGATGTATGACCTGCATTTGTCTGAGTTGGAATACACGCCAGAAGAAATGACAACCATTACAGGACTAATGCTTAATGACATCATGGCGCTGTTGCTGAATGCAAGTAATATGATAAGTATAAAAGGTAGAAAGATAGCATTGGTCTAAAATCAAAGGGAAGGGGAAAGGAGCTTTAATACAGTGGGACAGGTTCCTGTCCCGCATTGTAGCCAAACTCTCGAAAAACGACAAAGAAGGGGCGACGCGATATGGCATAAAATGTCATTCTTTTGCGTCATAATAACAACAATTGACACAAAAACTATATTTTTTTTCGCGATTACAGAATTATTCTCTATTTTTGCAACGCGTATATGAAAAGCAATAAATTTTATAACTCAAAAAGAATGGGAACAATGAATACTACAGGGAAAAAGAATAGCGCCGAAGTGGCATTGAAAAAAGCTATTGAGGTGAGAAAGGTGTGGATGCAAGCATTGTCTGGTAAAATCAGTAAGAGCGAATTGGATGCCGCAGGCATTTCATTTATGGCTATATCAGAATGAAACCACTATCTCTTTCGGCAATAAATGCTGTTGCTCCTTACCATCTGCGTGAGGCCCAGTTGGGTGGTTTCGATTTTGATGTTGATGCAGGTATAACTTATAACATCGCTTTAATTGAGGATTATACATTCGGAGATGTGTTCGACACATTTATGTTAAATGTGCTTCCTCATTCCATGGAGGAATATAACAAGATAAGGAGCGCTCGCAATATAAAAACTAGACAGGATAGCAAAATAAAACAAACCGTTGTGGCGGTGCTTGAAGAAGCGATGAAAAACCAGAATATCATCATTGACTATGTTTGTTTGTCTGAAGATGATAGACAGGATTTCAGAGCCAGATTGTTTGAGGGATGGTATAAAGAGTTTGCGGATGAATCAAAATATAGATTACTGACTACATCGCTTAAAGTAGATAATGTAACAAATTATCTGGGTGCCTTTTTGCGACGCGATAATGAAATGTACAATGCTTTCTGTGACGCTTTTGAACAGTTCGACAAAGATATACATTCATCTATAAGGGACAAAAATGAATAGTGACGCTAACTTAAGATCAGGGGACAGGATACTTACGATATAAGATGTCTGAAGTATGAGGGAAGAGCTAAGAACTTAAAAGGAAGAGGGAAGAACTATGAAGTATGAGGTCTGAGGTAAGAAGTCTGAATATAATATAGCGATGGATTTCATGGTTTCGGACCAGGGGAGAATCGAACTCTGGTACTTGAAAATCTTGTGAATTTTGAGGGAATTCTGGCTCTAGAAAGAAACGATATCTAAAAAATCATAGATAATTAGCGGTTATCTAAGAAATATTCGATATATTTGCAGCCGATAATTATTTTATAAAAATGCGAGAATTGCAAAAATATTAAACGGATAGTGATGGAGATTAGGCGCGACAGGTATCTGGAAAGGCTGATTGCACATAAAGGCAACGGGCTAGTGAAGATAGTGACCGGCATCAGAAGATGCGGGAAGTCATTCTTGTTGTTCCAACTATTCAAAAGGCATCTGATAGAGACTGGAGTTAAACCGACTCACATCATAGAGATACAGTTGGAAGACCGGTCCAATAAAGAGTTGCGTAACCCGGATACATGCTTGTCGTTCATTAAGAAGCAAATTAAGGACCAGAAGCCCTACTATTTACTGATAGATGAGGTGCAGTTGATGGATGAGTTTGAAGATGTGTTGAACAGTTGTCTGCATATACAGAACCTTGACACTTACGTGACGGGCTCTAACTCTAAATTCCTCTCGAAAGATATCATTACGGAGTTTAGGGGGCGTGGTGACGAGATGTATCTGCGCCCGTTGAGTTTCTGGGAATTCAGAACCACCCAACCTGACAAACCGTTTGACGAGGTGTGGACTGAATACATGACTTTTGGCGGACTGCCTTATTGCGCATTACTGCCATCGAGGAAAGAGAAGGCTGATTACTTGAAGCACCTGTTTGACGAGGTGTTCTTGCGGGATATTATTGAGCGTAACAAGGTGCAGAATGATGCTGAACTGGAAATTCTTTTGAATATCGTATCGTCTGCTGTGGGCTCGTTGACCAATCCGCGTAAGCTGGAGGATACGTTTGCGAGTTCGGGGATGGGTAAGCTGTCGGCCGGCACCATCAAGCAGTATCTGGACCATTTGTGTGATGCATTCCTGCTGGAACAGTCTCTGCGGTATGACATCAAGGGTAAGAAATATATCTCTACTCCTTATAAATATTATTTCACCGACACAGGCCTTCGTAATGCGCGTCTGAACTTCCGCCAGTTGGAGGAGACTCACCTGATGGAGAATGTGATGTACAATGAGCTTTGTCTGAGGGGATATTCCGTGGATGTTGGCGTAGTAGAGATTAACGAGCGCCAGGAGGACGGGAAATACGTGAGGAAGCAAATAGAGGTGGACTTTGTGTGCAACAAGGCTGACGAGCGGGTGTACGTACAATCCGCATTCTCGATTCCCACTACAGAGAAACGGCAGCAGGAGGAGCGGCCACTGGTAAACGTGGGTGACGGATTCCGGAAGGTAGTTGTAACAAAAGACAACATTATAAAGCATTATGATGAAAACGGAGTACTGATTATGAGCCTGCAGGAGTTTCTGATAGATGAGGGGGCGCTGGAGAAATAAACAAGACCAGGGGACAGAATACTTACGATGTATGATGTCTGAGGTAAGGGGGAAGAATATAATATAGCGATGGATTTCACGGTTTCGGATCAGGAGAGAATCGAACTCTGATACATGAAAATCCTTGGAATTTTGAGGTGAAAGGAAATGCTATGGCAGAACAACTCCAAAACTTTCAGGACTCGTTGTTTGAATATGGTTACAAAAACGAGAGTGCGGCGGCAAAGGACTAGCACAAAACTCTGCTAATTACAGACGGAGATGCTGCTACTGTTCGGTAATTAGAACTTAGAAGGTATGCAGGTCGCGCTCGCGTGCAACACACTGATAAACAATGAATAGAGTGATACTCCCTGGCGGATGACCGCCGGGGAGTATTGCTTTGAATGGGCACGCGGAAGCGTTTTTTCAATATAAAAAAAATAAAACGTTTTTTTGCCTGCATTCCTACATTTTTTCGGATAAACGACTGACAGTAACTGATTTACATATGTAGGATAATGTAAGGAAGGGGGAGGAATTGATAGTTGAATAACGATAACGATAACGAAAACAAGTATTATTTGAGGTTTGAGGTTTGAGATTTGAATAACGAAAACGATAACGAAAACAAAAATATTTGAGATTTGAGGTTGGAGATTTGAGGTTTATTTACGAGGTCCCGATTGGGGATTAAAAGCGAACACAAAATCCGTTAGATCCGTTAGATCGGTGTTTTTTAACCACAGATTATTCGGATTGAACGGATAAGGAAAACAGGGATTATTTGAGGTTGGAGGTTTGAGATTTGAGGTTTATTTGCGAGGTCCCGATTGATGATGGTGCTGCGCACCTTTACCATTATGATTATACAAAAGCCTTTGAGCAAGCTCACGCCTTTTTCATAACCACCCTGACGGGCCATGCCGCTATCACATCGGAAAAACAGAGAAAAATCAAGGGGACAAGATGCTTATGATGTAAGATGCCTGAGGCGTGAGGGAAGAGGTTTATTTGCGAGGTCCCGATTGAGGATTAAAGAATGTTAAACTTTAGGGGGAAATTAAACTTTGCCACGACATAGCCGTCTTACAAACAGAAAATGTTTAATCCTCTAAAATAATTACGACAATGAAAAGAACAATCATCTTTTGCCTCAGCCTTATCATGGGGCTCGCCACAATGATGGCACAGGACGCCGCTAAGTGCGACCAACAGAACAAGGGGCAGCGCCCCATGCTCAGCCCCGAACAGAAGGCTCAGCTCATCACCGACCGCATGGTCAAAGCCTACGACCTCAACGACGACCAGAAGACAAAGCTCTTCGACCTCAACCTCAAGGCTCTCAGCCGTCAGGCATGCCACAGGGGTCATAAGGCCGACTGTCCCAAGGATAAGCAGCAGTGCGACAAGGACAAGCAGCAGTGCCCTAAGGCTGACTGCAAGAAGGATGGCGCCAAGGCCGAGTGCCCCAAGGACAAGAAGGACTGCAGCAAGCCCGACTGCAAGAGTGAAGGTCATCAGTGCGAGAAGGGCGATGGCCATCATCCGATGCCCTATGTAAAAGCTCTTGCCGAGATCCTCACCCCCGAGCAGTTTCAGGCCTGGCGCACCGACAAGATGATCGAGCGCAGCCTCATGCCCCAGCGCAACGCCGGTCCGCAGGGCCACCGCGGCCAGTTCGGTCACCGTGGCGGCAAGGGTCAGTGCCCCCAAGGCATGAAGGACTGCCAGAAGCCCTGCCCCAAGGACAAGCAGCAGTGCCCCAAGACTGACTGCAAGAAAGACTGCGACAAGTGCAAGGACTGCAAGAAGGGCTGCGACAAGTGCAAGGACTGCAAGAAGGACTGCTCTAAGTGCAAGGACTGCAAGAAATAATTCACTCCCTTTTCATAACACTCAACCGATCCCCGATGGAGTCCATCGGGGGTTTTTTAGTCCTTAAGGGCGGCGCTTCTCTTCCTTGGCCAGTTCGGCAGGGATGCGGAAGGCGGCGTAGAGCTCGAAGATGGCGGCGATGAGAAGTGCTATGAGCCACTCGTTGTGGCGCATGTATGTCATGTGGTACTGATGGCCGAACATAAGGGCACCGCTGACCACCAGGAGCAGGGCGCCGAAGATCTGCTGGCGGCGCAGGCGCCGGATGACGACGCTGTTGCCTTCGTAGCTTGCCAGCATCTGCATGGAAGCGAACATCAGCGCGCCCGCGCTATAAATATAAGGTGCAAGCTTGCTCTCGAGGGGGTTGATCATGGCCCCGATAATGACGAGCACACCGCCCAGACGGTAGATAAACAGTTGGATTTTATTCAGTTGCTTCATCTTCTTCAAATATGTAGACATCCTCGTTCTCGTTCTTCATATAGTATTTCTCACGGGCTATGCGCACCACGGCATTGGGGTCGCGCTGCAGCTCCATGTACAGGCGCGTGTCGCGCTCATACTGAGAGCGGTAGGCCTCTATCTCCGCTTTCAGGGCCACCTCCTCCTTGTATAGCTGGTAGCGGTTGTAGAGGCTGTTGGAGTCGAGGTAGGCAATAAGAGCCACGAAGATGACTATGGTGGTGGCATACTTGTGACGGCCTAAGTATCTGAAGAAACGCTTGATGGTGGGCATGGGGGAGAATCGGTTAGCGGTTAGTGGTTAGCGGTTAGCGATTATCGCGCTTCGCGCTCTGTCAAGAACCATGTGATTTCACAATTTGACAATTTACTATTTCACAATTTAGCAAGCCGTTGGGCATAAATTTTTGAAAAATTTCTGACAATTTCTGTGCCGCTTCGCTCTCAGGCTCTTATTTGTCAGCCCGGCTTCGCCGACCACTGACAGAGCCTTCGCGATGCCTTCGGCATTCAGTGCCCACTTCCGGACATGGCTAAATCTCAAATCTCAATGCCGAAGGCATCGCGAAGACTTTCGTCGGCTGTCGGCGAAGCCGGTGCCGACACAGAAAGAAAGTCTGAGAGCGAAGCGGCAAATCTCAAATCTCAAATATTTTCGTTTTCGTTATCGTTTTCGTTATCTCCAATTCTATAATTCTCTGCAAAGATAACAAATGTTGGTAAGAAAAAAGCATGATTTGGCGAAAATCATTACTTTTGCAATTAAATTTAATTTTCTTACTCTTATCACTATGTCAAGCAACACAAACCAGAAATTTCCTTGGACGAAGCATTTTTGGCTTAACGTCCTGTCGTCAACTGTCGGTTTCATTATCGGCTCTGTAATCCTTACCTTCATTGGTATCGCCATCATCGTGGCCCTCATGGCAGGCGGAAGCAGCTCTGCCCCCGTAGAGAGAAACAGTGTGCTGCATATCCACCTCAGCGGCATCCTCAACGAACAGCAGCGCGACAATCCCCTGATGGCATTCATGGGCGGCGACGAGGAGTCCCTCGGCCTCAACGAGCTCCTCAGGGCCATCAGCCTGGCCAAGGATAACGACAATATCAAGGCTATCTGGCTGGAGGGCGGCGTGATGGGCGCCGACCCCGCCTCTATGCAGGAGCTGCGCGGCGCACTCCAGGACTTCAAGAAGTCGGGCAAGAAGATCTATGCCTATGCCGACAACTATCTCCAGGGCACCTACTATATCTGCTCGGTGGCCGACAAAGTGGTCCTCAACCCCATCGGCACCGTGGACTGGCACGGCATCAGCTCGCAGATAATCTTCTATAAGGACCTGATGGCCAAGCTCGGAGTCAAGATGCAGGTCTTCAAGGTCGGCACCTACAAGAGCGCCGTCGAGCCTTTCACCGAGACTCAGATGACTCCCGCCAACAGGGAGCAGGTGACGGCTTTCATTGGCGATATATGGCAGAACTTCGTTAGCGACGTGAGCAAGAGCCGCAAGCTTACGCCCGACAATCTCAATGCCCTGGCCGACAAGTTTATGGCTTTCGCGCCCAGCAAGGAGGTAAAGGCCAGCAAGCTCGTCGACGAGCTGATGTACAAGGATGAGTTCACCGACATGCTGAAGAAGACCCTCGGCGTGGACGAGGACGACGACCTCAGCCTCGTCAAGCCGTCGGCTCTCTGTGAGTCGAAACCGCAGGATGTGAATGCCCGCAACCAGATAGCCATCTACTATGCCGAAGGCGAGATCGTTGACGTGGCAGAGGCAGGCATGATGGCGGAGGCAGCCATCGTGGGCAGCAAGGTCAACAAGGACCTGCAGAAGCTGGCCGCCGACGACAATGTGAAGGCCGTGGTGCTGCGCATCAACTCCGGCGGCGGCAGTGCCTACGCCTCCGAGCAGATGTGGCACAATATCAAGCGCCTGGCCAAGAAGAAGCCCGTGGTTGTCTCCATGAGCGGACTGGCAGCCTCCGGCGGCTACTATATGTCGGTGGGCGCCGACTATATCTTTGCTGAGCCTACCACCCTGACAGGCTCCATCGGCATCTTCGGCATGATTCCCGACGCCAGCGAGCTGCTGACCAATAAGCTGGGACTGAGATACGATGTCGTCAAGACCAATAAGCTCTCCGACTTCGGCAATGTTGCACGCCCGTTCAATGAGGAGGAGGGCAGCCGCCTGCAGAGCTATGTGGAGAACGGCTACAGCCTCTTCCTGAGCCGCGTGGCACAGGCCCGCAAGAAGACGACCGTCCAGGTGGACAGCATCGCACAGGGCCGCGTATGGACTGGCCGCCAGGCCCTCAAGCTCGGTCTGGTGGACAAGCTCGGCACACTCGACGATGCCGTCAAGTATGTTGCCTCCAAGGCCAAGATGGGCGACGACTACACCGTTGTGGACTATCCCGAGGTGCTGCCCTGGTATGCTGAGCTGGCACTGAGCAGCGCCGGTGAGCAGGCATACGCCGCCAAGCTGCGCACCACCCTCGGCGAGCTCTACGAGCCCTTCGTAGCCATACAGGGACTCAAGAGCGGCGGCAGCGTATTCGCCCGCATGCCCTACGTCATCAAGATTAAATAGGAAAGAAGCGCCAATGCCTGCGGCATTCAACTCTCAACTCTCGCCTCTTGGCTCTCAGACTCTCTTTTATGCCAGCCCGCGCCGCTGGCGCGACCACTGGCAGAGTCTTCGCGATGCCTACGGCATTGATAATTAACAATTGATAATTGATAGTTGATAATTGACTGAGCGCGAAGCGCCGACTTTGCGTCTCTGCGACTTTGTGACTAACTAAAAATTCCTAACTCCTCCCTCCTTGTCCTCAAAGAACTTTATAACCTATCCAGCGCTGCGGCCTTTGGCATGGATTTTCGGTCGCATAATGCGGGAGCGCAACCGGCGCTTTGACACCGGGCGCATCCCTGTGCAGTCCGTTGCCGTGCCCGTTATCAGCGTGGGCAACCTCAGCGTCGGCGGCACGGGCAAGACCCCCATGTGCCGCTGGCTGCTGAAGGTGCTGAGGGAGCAGGGGCTCCATCCTGCCATGCTCTCGCGTGGCTACGGCAGGAAGACCAGCGGATTCCTCGCCCTCCACGCCGGCAGCACAGCCGATGAGGTGGGCGACGAGCCGCTGGAGGTGTTCAGTTCTTTCGGCGGCGATGTGCCCGTGTTCGTCTGCGAAGACCGTGTAAGCGGGGCGCGGCAGCTGCTGCAGCACGACGGCAGCATCAATGCCATAGTGCTGGATGATGCCTACCAGCACCGCTTCCTCCACCGCGACATCAATATACTGCTGACCGACTACCGCCGCCTCTACACCCACGACCGAATGATGCCCGAGGGACGGCTGCGCGAACTGCCGGAGGGGGCAGCCAGAGCCGACATAATAATAGTTACTAAATGCCCCGCCGACCTCAGCAGGGAGCAGGCCGACGCCATAAACCGTGAGCTGCAGCCCCTGGAGAGCCAGCAAGTCTTCTTCTCTGCCATAAGCTACGAGCCCCTGCAGGCTGACGACCTGAGCAGCCAGCGCCTGCTGATATTCACGGGCATTGCCAACCCCCAGCCGCTGGTCAGCCACTATGACGGCAGGAGCCTCTCGCTGCAGACCCTGCGGTTCCCCGACCATCACCGGTTTACAGACAGCGACATCGCCAGGGTGGCAGCAGCAGCCAGACAGGCCGACATAGTGATAACCACAGCCAAGGATTTCAGCCGCCTGCCCGCCACCATCCCCGACAGCCTGCGCAGCAAGCTCCACGTGCAGCACATAGACGTGGAGATACTGCTGGGGCAGGAGGAGGAGCTAAAGGAGACTTTCTCCAACCTTTCCTCCCGGGGAGAGGAGAGCTGACCTTATTAAAAAAACAAGAACAATGGATAAGAGAACAGAAATATCTACGCTTGGTGAGTTTGGGCTTATCCGGCACCTCACCGATGACATCAAGCCACAGCAGGCCAGCACCCTAAAAGGCGTGGGCGACGACTGCGCAGTGATAGACACGCGCAGCAGCGAGACACTGGTGACAACCGATCTGCTGCTGGAGGGCATACACTTCGACCTGACATACGTGCCGCTGAAGCACCTGGGATACAAGGCTGCATCGGTGAACATATCAGACATCTACGCCATGAACGGCACGCCCACGCAGATGGTGGTGAGCGTGGGCATCAGCAAGCGCTTCAGCGTGGAGGATATGGAGCAGCTGTACGACGGCATCAAGCTGGCATGCCGCAACCACGGCGTGGACATAGTGGGCGGCGACACCACCTCATCGCTGACAGGCCTGACCATCAGCATAACATGCATAGGCACGGCGGAGAAAGACGACATCGTCTATCGCTCGGGAGCCAAGGACACCGACCTCATCTGCGTGAGCGGCGACCTGGGGGCTGCCTATATGGGCCTACAGCTGCTGGAGAGGGAGAAGGCGGTGTTCGCCCAGCAAGGCGGCAACGACCAGGAGGTGCAGGCGCAGCCCGATTTCCAGGGCAAGGAATACCTGCTGGAGCGACAGCTAAAGCCCGAGGCACGCGGCGATATCGTCAAGCGACTGAGGGATGCAGGCATAAAGCCCACAGCAATGATCGACGTGTCGGACGGCCTGTCGTCGGAACTGCTGCATATATGCCATGAGAGCCACTGCGGCTGCTCCATCTACGAGGAACGCCTGCCTATCGACTATCAGACGAGCATCCAGGCCGAGCAGTTTGGCATCAGCGCCGTAACATGCGCCCTCAACGGCGGCGAAGACTACGAACTGCTCTTCACCGTGAGCCTCAAAGACTACGAGAAAATCAGTCAGCAGGAAGGCATCCACATCATCGGCCGCATACAGAAGGAAGAGCTCGGCGCACAGCTGGTGACTCGCGACGGCGCCGAATATCCGCTGCAGGCACAGGGATGGCAGCACCTGTGAGGAGTGAGGAATTAGAAATTAGGAATTAGGAGTTAGGAATTAGGAATGCCGCAGGCATCGCGAGCAGCTCGTCGGCTGTCAGCGGAGCTGGTGCCGACTTCAAAGAGTCGCGAGAGCGAAGCGGCAATGCCGCAGGCATCGCGAGCAGCTCGTCGGCTGTCAGCGGAGCTGGTGCCGACTTCAAAGAGTCGCGAGAGCGAAGCGGCAATGCCGCAGGCATCGCGAGCAGCTCGCCAGTGGTCGCGCCAACGGCGCGGGCTGGCATGAAAGAGCTGTGAGAGCGAAGCGGCAATTAGGAATTAGGAACCAAGTAATTTCACAATTTGACGATTTCACGATTGGACGATTTAACCGAGAGGCGAGAAACTTTTCAGTTAGTCGCAAAGTCGCAGAGTCGCAAAGTCGCAAAGCCATTTTAATTTGACGATTAGACGATTTCACGATTGGACGATTTAATCTTGTTCAGCCGAGTGTCAAGAGTCGAGAGCCAAGAGGAGTGAGGAATTAGGAACCAAGTAATTTCACAATTTGACGATTTCACGATTGGACGATTTAACCGAGTCCGGTAGCGGGCGATTACAAACACGGATCGCACGGATCTAACGGATAATCAAAATTCTCTAATTCTTGACAGAAAAAAATCTCTTGGCTCTTGACTCTCGCCTCTTGACAGAGCGCGAAGCGCGATAAACGGTAAACGCTAACCGCTCAACGCTAACCGCTAACCGCTCAACGCTAACCCCGGGGTTAAAAGTCGCCCTGCATGATCTGCATATTCAGGCGGGCATCCTGGAGATAGCTCTGCACTTCGGGATTCTGGAGGAATGACTCGGGGGCATGCTTGATAATCTTTTCTATCTGGGGAGTGATGACGGGATAGAAATACTGTTGTGCATACTCCATGAAATAAATAGGACCAAGCACATTGTCGCTGTTGCTACTGATGAAATTGATCCATAGTTTGTCGAGACGGTCCTGCAGATATTCGTTGCGGCGCTCAATCTGCATGTGAGTGGAGGGTGATGCTCCGGCCATAATGAGACGAGCGAGATTGTGGGTGTTGCTCTGGAGCTCGCTCTGCAGGCGGGCATTCTCGTTGAGGAACTTATACAGGCGGTCGTTGAGGGTGCCGCCGCGCACCGTCTGCTCGGTATCGGTAAAGCTGATCTGTATCTCACCGCTCTCCAGCACGATAGGCAGCAGGCTGTTGGTGCCCATGTAGAGCTGCGCCATGCAGACGGTGTCGATAATGCCCTCGAAGCCGAAGCGGCCGTGGATAACCTCGGTGGAGTCGTAGGGCTCTACGGAGCGGTCGGCACTCAGCACCTTGAGATATAGCACATTGCCATCGTAGGTGGGTACCGACGAATTACCCATGATATTATACTGATCGCTGCACGAAGAAAGCAGCGCCATCATGGGGGCTATGAGCATTATGACAAACTTGGGCATGTCAGCTTATTGATTTTGACATGCAAAGATATTCGTTTATCTGCAAAGAAGTTAGTGTTTGAGCAATAATTAAGTGAGATTTTAGCATTATTTTTGATTTGCTCAACGTCATGCCGAGTTTTTTAACACTTTATTAAACCAATGTCGCAGTTTTTCAGTACCTTTGCAACAACAGCAAGAACAAACCACATATCATCATGGCAGAAAACAAATACTACAAGCTAAGCTACGAGCTCTTTGCCCACAGCAACAAGGACGCGGTGCCTATACTGGTGGAGAAAACAAGTGCCGACCACCCCTTTGAATTCATAACGGGACTGGGATATACCCTACCCGACTTTGAGGAAGAGATATCCAAGCTGGAAAGCGGCGTGAAGTTTGACTTCACCATACCCTGTGAGCGCGCCTACGGCGAATATGACGAGGCGCACGTGAAGACGCTGCCCAAGGATATCTTCCGCGACAAAGACAACCACTTCGCGATAGAGAGCGTGTACCCTGGCAACGTGATACCGATGGAGAACGAGGATGGACTGCAGTTTGAGGGCCTGGTAAAGGAAGTGAACCCCACCAATGTGGTGGTGGACTTCAACCACCCCCTGGCCGGCATGGACCTGCAGTTCCGGGGCGAGGTGATCAACACCCACGAAGCTACCCCACAGGAGATGAGCACCTTCCTCACCATGATGTCGGACGAATGCAGCGGATGCGAAGGCGGAGAGTGCCATTGCGAACACTGCCACGGGAAATAGTTGATAGTTGATAATTGATAGTTGACAATTGACAATTGCCGCTTCGCTCTCGCTGCTTCTTTTAGCCAGTCCGCGCCTAAAAAGCATCCTTGCTTTTTCGAGACGGCGAGACCACCGATGAAGTTCTCGCGATGCCTGCGGCATTGCCGCTTCGCTCTCACAGCTCTTTTATGCCATCCCGCGCCGTGGCGCGACCATTGGCGAGCTGCTCGCGATGCCTGCGGCATTGATAATTGAGAATTGAGAATTGAGAATTGAAAATTTAATTCATGAATACTTTTGGACATATATTCAGGGTGACCTCCTTCGGCGAGAGCCATGGTCCCGCCATTGGCGGAGTGATAGACGGAATGCCTGCCGGCATTGAGGTGGACGAGAATTTCCTGCAGTGTGAGATGGCCCGGCGCCGTCCCGGACAGAGCGACCTCACCACCCAGCGCCAGGAGGCCGACAATGTGGAGCTGCTCTCAGGTGTGTTTGAGGGCAAGACAACGGGCACGCCCATAGGTTTTCTGGTGCGTAACACATCGCAGCACTCTGCCGACTACGACAACCTGCGCCGCATATTCCGTCCCTCGCACGCCGACTACACCTACCAGACCAAATACGGGCTGCGCGACCACCGCGGCGGCGGACGGTCATCGGCCCGCGAGACCATCACGCGGGTGGTGGGCGGCGCCTTCGCCAAGATGGCCCTGCGTCAGCTGGGCATCAGCGTGCAGGCCTACACCTCGCAGGTGGGCGACATAAAGCTCAAGCATGACTACAAGGCCTACAACCTGAAGCTGGCGGAGTATAACGCCGTGCGCTGCCCCGACCAGGTGAAGGCACAGGAGATGGCCAATCTCATCAATGCCATGAGGCTGGAAGGCGACACCGTGGGCGGAGTGATCAGCTGCGTGGTGAAAGGATGCCCTGCAGGCCTCGGCGAGCCAGTGGCGGGCAAGCTGCACGCACAGCTCGGCGCCGCCATGCTCAGCATCAATGCCGTAAAGGGATTTGAGTACGGTCTGGGGTTTGCCGGTGCCGCAGGCAGAGGATCGGAGCAGAACGATGCCTTCGTGCCTGACGGAGCATCGCGCATCACCACCGCCAGCAACAACAGCGGCGGCATACAGGGCGGCATAAGCAACGGACAGGACATATTCTTCAGAGTGGCCTTCAAGCCCGTGGCCACACTGCTCAGAGAGCAGCGGACGGTGGACATGGACGGCAACGCAGTGGACTTCAAGGCCAAGGGGCGCCACGACCCCTGCGTGCTGCCCAGGGCGGTGCCCGTGGTGGAAGCCATGACCGCCATGGTGATACTCGACAACTACCTGCTCAACAAGACTACACACCTATAACAAACCCCAACAATCAATACCATGAACAGACTGATGACAATCCTGCTAGCCGCCACACTGTGCCTGGGCATAAGTGCGCGCAAATACCACATCATCCCCCAGCCCAAGGAGATAATAGACAAGGAGGGCACGTTCACCCTCACCAAGGGCGCGAAAATCTACGCCAAGGGCGAGGCCGACACCAAGGTGGCCCGCTTCTTTGCCGACAAGCTCAACCGCTCGACAGGGCTCAGCATAACGCTCACCGCCAAGAAGGGCGAGGCACAGATAGTGCTGACAAATAATAATAAGGTGGGCGGCGACGAGGCCTATCGCCTGACGGTAGGCAACAGGCAGGTGACGGCCGAAGCCAAAACCGACCGCGGCCTCTTCTATGCCATGCAGACCTTCATGCAGATGCTGCCGCCGCAGGTGGAGAGCGAGAAGGTGGCAACGCCCAAGGAAGGATGGACAGCCCCGGCAGCCATCATCAACGACGAGCCGCGCTTTGCCTACCGCAGCTTCATGCTCGACCCCTGCCGCCACTTCATCAGCATCGACGAGGTGAAGAAGCAGATAGACATCATGGCCCTCTACAAGGCCAACAATATGCACTTCCACCTGACCGAGGACCAGGGATGGCGCGTGGAGATAAAGAAATATCCGCGTCTGACAGAGGTGGGAGCCACCGCCATAGGGCGCCCCGCCACCGCCGACGGCAGCAGAGGCCCCTCGCGCTACTACTACACCCAGGAGGAGCTGCGCGACCTGGTGGCATATGCTCAGGAGAGGTTTATCAATATCATCCCCGAGTTTGAGATGCCCGGCCACGGACTGGCCGCCATAGCCGCCTACCCCTGGCTCAGCTGCCGCGAGGTGCAGGTGGAGACACGCAACATTTGGGGAGTGGAGCCCATCATCATGTGCGCCGGCAAGGAAAGCACCTTCCAATTTCTGCAGGACGTGGTGGACGAGCTGGTGCAGATATTCCCCTCCAAATATTTCCACATAGGCGGCGATGAGGCACCGCGCAACGAATGGAAGACCTGCCCCCTATGCCAGAAGCGCGCCGACGAGGAGGGCTTCACCACTGAGCAAGGCCGCTCAAGGGAGGCACAGCTGCAGAGCTATGTGGTGACACGCATGGAGAAATACCTCAACAAATACGGCAAGAGCATCATCGGCTGGGACGAGATACTGGAGGGCGGCGGCCTCAACAAGAGCGCCATCGTCATGTCATGGCGCGGCACCAAGGGCGGAGTGGAAGCAGCCAAAGCCGGCCACAAAGCCATCATGGCCCCCAGCAGCGACGGCTACTACCTCGACTACTACGAGGGCGAGCGAGTGCTGGAGCCCGTGGCACCGACCTATGCCGCCAGCGTACCGCTGAGCCGCACCTACGGCTACGAGCCTGTGGCACCAGAGCTGACAGGCGACCTGGAGAAATACATAATGGGGCCGCAGGGCAACCTATGGGGCGAATACCTTCCCGACCTCAACACGCTGGAGTTTAGATTCTATCCACGCATACTCGCCATTATGGAGACCGGATGGACGCCGCGCGACAAGAAAGACTTTGCCGACTTCAGCCGCCGCGTTGACGAAGATACCTATCAGAGGCTGGAGGCCCACAACGCCAAGTACTACATACCCATGCCCGAGCAGCCTAAGGGCTCATGCGACTTCGTGGCCTTCACCGACAAGGCAGAGATAGCCTTCCAGACCAGCCGCCCCGAGACGATGTACTACACCCTGGACGGCAGCGAGCCGACGCTGCAGAGCACACCATACACAGCACCCATAAGCCTCAGCAGTGACGCCACGCTCAAGATAGCCACCATCCTGCCCTCGGGTCTCAAGAGCCCCACGCGCACCATAAGCGTACAGAAGCAGAGCCTCTCTCCCGCCCTGGCCGAACCCGACAGCCTCAGCCCGGGCCTTAGCCTGTGCATAGCCGACGGCATCTACACCAGCTGCGCCATGCTGTCCACCAATGTGGAATGGAGCGCCACCAAGACAAATGCCCTGGAAAATATCACCCGACAGAAGCATGACGGCTACTACTCTGCCGTGGCCGAGGGACTGGTAAGAGTGCCGCAGGACGGGGTATGGTTCTTCCGCGCCAACTACCCCGAGGTGTGGATTGACGGCCAGAAGGTGGTGGACAATACCGACCACTGGGTGCTCGACGGACTGCGCGGAGGACGCAGCATCGCCCTGGCCAAGGGACTGCATAGGATAAAAGCCATATTCCTTGGCTACAACGCCAGCGGTCGGCCCACCTACTGGGACAGCGGCCAGATCCTATGGCGCCACCAGGAGGCCGAGCACTATGAGAAAATTAAGCCGGAAGCCCTCTTCACCCGGCAGAAATGACACGGGCAATGAAAAAACTTCGCAAATATTTTGGCTGAGAAAAAAGAATGTATTACTTTTGCACCGCAATTTTAGATGGTGCCATAGCTCAGTAGGTAGAGCATCGGACTGAAAATCCGTGTGTCCCCGGTTCGAATCCTGGTGGCACCACCAGCAGAAGAAGCAGTTTTCACCAAAAGAAGACTGCTTCTTTGCTATTTTATTATTAACTTTGCAAGGAAACTAAAAACCTTACTCCTTTACTCCATTACTCCTTACTCCCCTTTACTCCCTTTACTCCCTTTACTCCCTTTACTCCTTACTCCCTTTACTCCTTACTCCCTTTACTCCTTACTCCCTTTACTCCTTACTCCCTATGAAACATTTTCCCGGCGATGACGACCACAAATGGCAAGTGCTGAAATCAGAATACCTGTTTCGCCGCCCCTGGCTGACGGTGAGATGTGAGCACACCCGACTGCCCAACGGCAACGAGTGCCCCGAATATTATGTGCTGGAATACCCCACGTGGATCAACATCATTGCCCTCGACAAGGAGGGCCGCATGGTGATGGTGAGGCAATATCGCCACGCCCTCGGCGTGACGCGCAATGAGCTATGTGCGGGAGTGGTGGACCCCACCGATAAGTCGCCGATGGAGGCTGCACAGCGCGAGCTGATGGAAGAGACAGGCTACGGCGGCGGCCACTGGGAAGAGTTTAACGTGTTGGCACAAAACCCGGGGTCGGCGAACAACCTTACCTACACATTCCTGGCCACCGGCGTGGAGCAGCTGTCCACCCAGCACCTGGAGAGCACAGAAGATATCAGCGTGCACCTCTTCACCCCGGCAGAGGTGATGCAGATGCTCAGCGAGGGCCACATAGTGCAAGCCATGCACGCCGCCTCGCTATGGAAATATTTCTACCTGCACCGGCCGGCAAACTAAGAGGAGGCCCAGGCTTTCACCACATACCTTTTATAATAGGAAACGATAAGAGTGGTGAGCGGCAGAGCGATAATCATGCCGATAATGCCGAGCAGGTAGCCCCAGATACTGAGACTCAGCAGGATGAGATAGGGCGGCAAGCCGATGGCCTTGCCCATAATCTTGGGGGTGAGCACAGCATCCTCTATGATCTGCACGACAATGAATACAATGGCAGCCCCCAGAAGCACGAGCCAGAAATTCTGGCCCGTCTCGGCAGACTTAAGGATGCAGAGGATGAAGGCCGGTATCAGGCCCAGGGCATGGAGATAGGGAATGAAGCTGAGCACGCCCATGAGCACACCCATCGGAATGGCAAGGGGAAAGCTGATGATGCTAAAGCCGATACAGAACAGGACACCCACACATACGGCAATCATAAACTGGCCACGGAAGTAGGCGTTCATGCCATTCTTGAGGTCGCTGGAGAGGCGGGAGGCAAAGCGCGAATAGCGGCGCGGCACCATATTGCGCATGCTGCGGCTCAGGTGGTCGAAATCATAGAGGATAAAGAAGAAATACAGCAGGGCGATAGCCCATGAGAAAAGGCTGACAATGAGGCCGGCCGTATGCTGCAAGAAGCGCATCATGCGCGGCATGACCGACTTGATAAGCTCAAGGAACTGACCGTCGTGGAGCAGCTTGCCAACATTAAACTGGCTGAAATACTGGGCTATGAAATTCTCCACCTGATTGTCGTAAGACTTCTGCCGCATATAGTTGTCAACAATGCCAATAAACCGATGGAAGTCGGCCATCACGGCAGGCATGATGAGCAGGACCAAGCCGGTGATGATGCCGCCCAACAGCAGCAGAGTGGCCGCCATAGCCAGACCGCGATACTTGAGGCGCACCTTATGCTGGAAGAAATCCACGATGGGATTGATGAGATAAGCCAGAAACCATGCCACGAAGAACGGCACGAGCACCACGCTGAGATAATCGATGATCAGCACGGCCAACACTACGCCGCCAACCACCAGGGCTGCACGCATAAAGGAATCGAATGTTATAGGCTTCATTGGGATAAAAGAGTAAGGGAAAAGTGAATACGTTGATATTTGTTGCAAAATTAGCAATAAATCCTTATTCCTAACTCCTAATTGCTGATTAATTATTATCTTTGCAGCACTATGTTGTATATCGTACCCACCCCTGTAGGTAACCTGGAGGATATCACCCTGCGTGCACTGCGTGTGCTGAAGGAGGCAGACCTCATCCTGGCTGAGGATACGCGTACCTCATCGGTGCTGCTCAAGCACTATGACATACACCGCCCGCTGCAAAGCTACCATAAGTTTAACGAGCACAAAGCGGTGGATGCGCTGGTGGAGCGGCTGAAGGGCGGCGAGACGATGGCCCTGGTGAGCGACGCCGGCACCCCTGGCATCAGCGACCCCGGATTTCTGCTGGCGCGCGAATGCGTGAGGGCCGGAGTGGAGGTGCAGTGCCTGCCCGGCGCCACAGCCTTCGTGCCGGCGCTGGTGGCGAGCGGATTGCCCTGCGACAAATTTGTGTTTGAGGGCTTCCTGCCGCAGAAAAAGGGGCGCATGACACGCCTGCAGCAGCTAAGCACCGAGGACCGCACCATAGTGCTCTACGAAAGTCCTTACCGCGTGGTCAAGACGCTGGAGCAACTGGCCGAGGTGATGGGGCCCGACAGGCAGGTGGCCGTTTGCCGCGAGATAAGCAAGGTGCATGAGCAGACGGTGCGAGGCACACTGAGCGAGGCACTTGCCCACTTCAGAGAACATGCACCAAAAGGAGAGTTTGTAATTATAATCGGACAGAAGAATTGATAGTTGATAATTGAAAATTGATAATTGATAGTTGCCGCTTCGCTCTCGCGGCTCTTTGAAGTCGGCACCAGCTCCGCTGACAGCCGACGAGCCACTCGCGATGCCTCCGGCATTGCCGCTTCGCTCTCGCGGCTCTTTTATGCCAGCCCGCGCCGTGGCGCGACCACTGGCGAGCCGCTCGCGATGCCTCCGGCATTGATAGTTGAGAATTGATAATTGATAATTGAAAATTGATAATTGCCGCACCAACGGCTTAACCTAAAGAATCTAAAAACCATAAAAGGCTATAAAAGATGAAAAAGTTTTCCCTACTGATGATGGCCGCCGCACTTATGATTTCCTGCGGCCAGGGCGAGAAGAAAGAGAATCTGGTGAACGGTGACTCCGTAAACCAAATCATCAACCAGAAAGATGCTGAGATCAACAACCTGCTCGGCACCGTCAATGACATTCAGGACGGCCTGCGCCAGATCACCGAGGCTCAAGGCCGCATCAACACCCTGCGCCAGGGAGGCCAGGAGGGCGTAGCCGCTGACGACATTCGCGAGCAGATGGCTTTCATCCAGCGCACTATGGAGCAGAACAAGCAGCGCATGTCCGAGTTGCAGAAGCAGCTGGACAATGCCAACATCAATGCCAAGAACCTGCGCCAGACTATCGCATCGCTGCAGCAGCAGCTGGACGACAAGTCAACACAGATTGCCGCTCTTAAGGACGAGCTGGCTCGCAAGGATGCCAAGATTCAGCAGCAGGCCGAGGAAATCAGCGCACTCAACAGCCACAATGCCAACCTGAGCCAGGCCAACGAGGCCAAGGCACGCACCATCAGCCAACAGGACAAGGACCTCAACCGCGGATGGTATGTCTTTGGCACCAAGCGCGAGCTGAAAGACAATGGCATACTGCACCGCGGCGATGTGCTGCCCCAGTCCTTCAACAGGAGCTACCTCACCGAGGTTGACATACGCAAGGTACACAGCATTCCTCTCCAGTCGAAGAGCGCAAAGATTCTCACCAACCATCCCGCCAGCAGCTACACCCTGGAGAAGGATGCCGACAAGAAATACACTCTGCAGATTATCGACCCCGCATCATTCTGGAGCATAAGCAGATACCTTGTCATCCAAGTGAAATAAGAAGAAAAGAGTTTTTAGGTGAAGGAGTTTATCATCTCGCAGGCCCAGGCGGAGACCGCCGTGCTGGTGGCCATCGTCACATCGCGGCAGGATGAGCGCAAGACCGCCGAGTACCTGGACGAGCTGGAGTTTCTGGCAGAGACAGCCGGAGTGCGCACCGTCAGGCGCTTCACCCAGCGTGCCGAGGGACCAAACACCACCACCTACGTAGGCTCCGGCAAGCTGGCAGAGATCCGTGCCTACATTGAGGCCGAAGCAGAAGCCGAGCGCGAGGTAGGCATGGTAATATTCGACGACGAGCTATCCGCCCGTCAGCTCCGCAACATTGAGAAGGAACTGAAGATAAAAATCCTTGACCGCACCACACTCATTCTGGACATCTTTGCCATGCGCGCCCAGACCGCCAACGCCAAGACGCAGGTGGAGCTGGCGCAATATCGCTATATGCTGCCACGACTCAGCAGGCTCTGGACCCACCTAGAGCGTCAGGGAGGCGGCAGCGGCTCAGGCGGAGGCAAGGGCTCTGTGGGACTGCGCGGCCCCGGCGAGACACAGCTGGAGATGGACCGTCGCATCATCCTCAACCGCATGTCGCTGCTCAAGAAGCGCCTGGCGGAGATAGACAAGCAGAAGACCACCCAGCGGCAGAACCGCGGACGACTTATCCGCGTGGCACTTGTGGGCTACACCAATGTGGGCAAGTCAACCATCATGAACCTCATGGCTAAGAGCGAGGTGTTTGCCGAAAACAAGCTCTTCGCCACACTCGACACAACGGTACGCAAGGTGACGGTGCAAAACCTGCCCTTCCTGCTCAGCGACACAGTGGGATTCATACGCAAACTGCCCACCGACCTCGTCGACTCATTCAAATCCACACTCGACGAGGTGCGCGAGGCCGATCTGCTCATCCATGTGGTGGACGTGAGCCACCCCGACTTCGAAGAGCAGATAACGGTGGTGGACAAGACCCTGGCGGAGCTGGGCTGCGCCGAGAAACCCACCATGATGGTCTTCAACAAAGTGGATGCCTACACATTTGTGGAGAAAGACGAGTTTGACCTCACCCCATCGACCAAGGAGAATATGACGATGGACGAGCTCAAGCAGACATGGATTGCCAAGCTTGGCAACGACTGCGTATTCATGTCAGCCCTGACCAAGGAAGGCATCGACGACTTCCGCCTGCAGCTCTACCAGCGCGTGCGACAGCTGCATGTACAGAGATTTCCGTACAACGACTTTCTTTATCCACTGGCTGAAGATCTGGATTTCACTCAGTGAAAAAAAAGATTTTTTCCTACTGACATAATATCTAAGAAGCTATGATAACAAGACGACTACTCCCTACCCTATTCATCGCGCTATCGTGCATGGCTGCCAAGGCTGAGGACAACCTGCTCTCGCGCCTCACCGACACGCTGCACCTGCGCACCGAGCTTACCGCCACAGCCAGCCACGGCGACTTCGCCCCCTACTGGATGAGCAACAACCGCTACGGAGTGGCCTCGGTGGGCAACAACTGGGGCACCATGCGCCTCGGCATCAGCCGACTGCAGGAGAGCGATGCCGACCGCAAATGGCAGATGGGATGGGCCCTTGAGGTGGCTCCGCTGCTGGAGAAGCAGAACTCCCGCTTCGTGGTGCAGCAGGCCTACTTCGACGTACAGTATAAGAAGGTGCGTCTCTCCGTCGGCGCCAAGGAGCGGCCCTCGGAGCTGCGCAACCAGGCGCTGAGCGGCGGTGCGCTGGCTTCAGGCATCAGTGCGCGACCAATTCCCCAGGTGAGGCTGGAGCTGCCCGACTTCTGGACCATACCCGGCACACGCGGATGGCTGGCCCTCAAGGCACGACTGGGCTACGGATTCTACACCGACGGACAGTGGCAGCAGGGCTTCGTGAATGAAAACGGAGTATTCAGCAAGCACTCACTCTACCATACCAAGGCCGGATTCCTCCGCGTGGGCAACGAGGAGAAGTTTCCCGTCAGCGTGACCGGCGGACTGGAGATGAACACCCAGTTTGGCGGCAAGCACTATGTCAAGGGACATCCCGAAAAGACTATCAACATGAAGTCGAACCTCGGCGCCTTCTGGGATGTGCTCGTGCTGAGCGGCGACGACCCCACCGACGGCATCTACTCCAACGAGACGGGCAATGTGACCGGCTCGTGGCACCTCAGCATCGACTACAAGGGCAACGGCTGGGGAGCGCGCGGCTATGCCGAGCACTACTTTGAGGACCACAGCCAGCTCTTCTGGCAATACGGATGGAAGGATATGCTCTGGGGACTGGAGCTCAACCTGCCCAAGAACCCCGTGGTCAGCGACGTGGTGTTTGAATACCTCTACCTCAAGCACCAGAGCGGTCCCATCTATCACGACAAGACTGCCAACATTCCTGACCAGGTCAGCGCCACGGACAGCTACTACGCCCACGGCATCTATGGAGCCTGGCAGCATGCGGGCTTCCTATCGGGCACGGGTCTCGTCATCCCACCGATATACAACAAGGGCAGCATCGGCATACGTCACAACCGCGTCTTCTCCCACCACTTCGGCATCATGGGTCACCCCACCGACGAGATAGGCTACCGCCTGCTCTACACTGACCAGAAGAGCTGGGGCACATACGGCAGCCCGCTGATTGACCCGCAGTCGGGATGGACACTGATGGCAGAAGCCACCTATGCTCCGCGCAAGCTCAAGGGCCTCAGCTTCGCCCTGGCCTACGGCCACAACAGCGGCGAGCTGCTGGGCAACAGCAATGGTGTGCAGTTTACCCTGGCATGGAACGGTATCATCAGAAAGAAATAAGTCACAGCTATGAGAAACAGCATCACAAGGATATTATTGGTCGCAACCCTCCTGCTCGGCATGGGCAGCTGCGACAAGATGGAGGACAACGGCGACTTTGCCGGACTGTGGTACCTCAGCGAATGGAAGAGCCTGCCCGACGGCGAGATAAAGGCCGACAAGCAGAACCGCATATTCTATGCCGTGCAGCTTGACCTCATGGAGTTCAAAGGCGGCGGCCACGGCTCCTACCTGTCGCGGTTCCGCCGCACGGCCGACAGCCTCTTCATAGGCACCGTCTATCACGGCCCCAAGGACGAGATAGTCGACATTGAGGAGCTGGCACCCTTCGGAGTACCCGCCGACGGCAAGTTTGCCATCGACAAGCTATCCAAGCAGGCTCTGGTGCTCCGCACGGATGAGGCTGTGCTCACCTTCCGCAAATATTAAGGGACAGCCCCCGCGCTACGGCAGCCCCCACTCTCCCACTCAATGGCAGGCCTCCTTCTTTCATTGCTGGAGTTCGTCGCTCCGCGCCATTGTTCCGTATGTGGCAGGCGCCTGATGCCTGACGAGAAGGCGCTATGCACCCGATGCCTGATGGATATCGACCTATCGGTGTATGCTGACGGCAAGGAAGGCAACACCCTTGAGCGTGCCTTCTGGCTGCAACTGCCCATTGTGCGTGCCGCAGCATTCATGACCTACAGTCGCGAAGACAGCGAGCACCGTATGGTGCTGGAGATGAAGTACCACAATAAGCCAGACATCGGTTTCCATCTGGGCAAGCTGATGAGCCACCAACTGAAGGCGAACGGTTTCTTCAGCGGAGTGGACGCCATCATCCCCATGCCGATACCCCTGGACAAGAGGATGCAACGAGGCTATAACCAGAGCGAGCAGCTGGCGCGCGGCATCAGCCTGACCACTGGCGTACCCCTTATCAGCAACGCCATCAAGCGACTGCATTACAAAACCAGCCAGACACACCTCACCGCCACCGAGCGCAAGGAAAACGTGAAGAACACCTTTCGCCTTCGCCGCGGCATGACCGACAAGCTGCGGGGCAAACACCTCCTGCTAGTGGATGACGTGATTACATCCACCTCCAGCATGCTGGAGTTTGGGCGCACGCTCTGTCAGATACCCGACATAAAAGTATCCGTTCTCGCCCTGGCCGTGAGCAAGAATCTTATCCGCAACATCCGCAGGATTAACCCTGTCGGTTAGTCGCTCTCCAGGGCCTTATGCAGGGCAGCCACAGCATCGGCGGGACTGTCGGCCTGCTCAAGCAATCTCACAAACTTACTACCCACTATGCAGCCGGCAGCATAGCTGCAGGCTGCCTGACGCGTGGCCTTGTTGGAAATACCGAATCCCACCAGGGTGGGATTGGTCAGGCTCATCTCCTTGATGCGCTTAAAATAGCTGACGGTGGCAGGGCCGAAGGTGTGCTGCGCACCAGTGGTGGCATCGGTAGAGACCTGATAGATAAAGCCGTCGGTGTGGCGGTCGATGAGGCGTATGCGCTCCTCGGTGGTCTCGGGAGTGATGAGCATCACTATGCGCAGACCATAGCGGTCGGCCGTAGCCTTATAATCACGCAGGTATAGGTTGAAAGGCAGGTCGGGGATGATGGCCCCGTCGATGCCGCAGTCGCGACACTGGCGACAGAAGGCCTCGAAGCCGTAGTGGTCTATCACATTGAGGTAGCCCATCAGCAGGAGAGGGATGTGGACACTCTGCCTCACGTCTCTTAGCTGATCAAAGAGCAGGCGCAGCGTCATGCCGTTGCGCAGAGCCTTGGAGGCGGCATCCTGTATAGTGGGACCGTCGGCCATGGGGTCGCTGAAGGGTATGCCTATCTCCGCCATGTCAACGCCGCCGTCCTGCAAGGCGCGCAGCGTAGGCACAGTGCCAATAAGCGCAGGATGACCAGCGCAGAAATAGACGGAGAGGACATTGTCCTTCTTGTTTGCAAACAGTTGGTTGATGCGATTCATGATTGCTGTATTTGTTATGGTGGGTTATATTAATTAGCTTTGTTAGATTTCCTTAATTTTCTCCAGGAATTGCCTTATCAGCGTGGGGTCTTTGAGCGCCGGAGCCGTCTCGAAGCAACTGTTGAGGTCATAGCCTGCCAGCATCGGGTGGGAAAAAGACTTTACTTCCTCAACATTGTCTAGCGAGAGCCCTCCGCTGAGCAGAAAAGGGGTGCTACCCGTATAGCCTTGCAGAATGGCGTGATCAAAAGTGCGGCCGCTGCCGCCACGGGCATCGCCGCAGTGGGTGTCGAAGAGGTAGTAGTCAGCCAGTCCCTCATACTGCGCCACCTCCAGCAGGCTGTCAGCATCCTTCACGCTGAAGGCCTTGACAATCTTCACTCCGGGCAGTGCCTCGCGCAGGTTGCGGCACAGCTGCGGCGACTCCTTGCCGTGAAGCTGCACGAGGTCGAAGGTAAAACCCCTCACAGTCTTGCAGATGTCGGCAAAGGGCGCGTCCACAAACACCGCCACGCGCTTGGCACGACGCATACGGCCATCAGCAGGCACGGTGCTCACATAGCGCGGCGACCGAGGGTAGAAAATCATTCCTATCCAGTCAACGCCAAGGGCCTCCACCTCTCTTATATTATGCGCGTCGCGCATACCACATACCTTGATTATCATCTTATCCTTCATTTAGCAGTTTGCGTTGCGGCTTTCCCGCAACGATTCATATCTCAGCAATAAACTCTGCCAGCGCCTTGCCGGGGTCGGCCTCACGCATAAACCGCTCGCCCATAAGAAATCCGCTGTAGCCGCACATGCGCAGCATCCTTATGTCCCCGGCACTCTTGATGCCGCTCTCACTGATCTTCACAAACTCGGCGCCAATCTTCGGAGCAAGGTCCACGGAGGTCTGCACGTCGATACGAAACACGTGGAGGTCGCGGTTGTTCACCCCCACCACGCTGACATCCTGGCCAATATAGTCCAGCTCACTCTCGCCGTGTATCTCCAGCAGTGTCTCGAGACCCAGACTGCGGGCCGTATGAGCCAGGGTGCGCAGCTCCTCCCTGCCGAGGCATGCAGCAATGAGCAGCACGGCATCGGCGCCCATCTCCTTGGCCTCAAAGACCTGATATTCATCAACAATGAAATCCTTGCGCAATATGGGCAGGCTTACCAGGGAGCGCGCTGTGCGCAGATAGTCGCTGCTGCCGCCGAAGTACGGCTCGTCGGTCAGTATGGAGAGAGCGGCGGCTCCAGCCCGTTCGTAGGACGGCGGAATCACCTCGGGGCGTCCGCTCTCCTTTATCCAGCCCTTGGAGGGCGACCTGCGCTTAAACTCGGCAATGATGCCTGTGGACGACTGCACAAGAGCCCCGCTAAGCGAACGACCCGAGACAGGCCCGTCCATCAGGGCCTCCACCTTGCAGTAAAGCTCACGAGGCGCCACCCTCTCCTTAGTCAGCTCAAGGTCGCGCCGCTTTCTGGCACATATCTCTTCAAGAATAGTCATACTTCTTAAATCTTAAATCTCAAATCTCAAATTTGCCGCTTCGCTCTCACTGCTCTTTAATATCGGCACCGGCTTCGCCGACAGCCGATGAGCAGTTCGCGATGCCTTCGGCATTCAAATATCAAATATCAAATATCAAATATTACATATCTCCACGTATTTCTTGAAGGCAGCCAATGCCCTGCCGCTCTCTACCGACTCACGGGCAATGGACAGGCATTCGTTGATGTCGTGCTCGGGCTCCATCAGCTTGATGGCATAGGCGGCATTTATCACCACCACATTCTTCTGGCTGTCGGTGCCGCGATTGTTAAGCACATCATCGAAAATCCTCATAGCTTGCAGCGCTGTGCTGCCGCCATAGATCTCCTCGGGCTTGATGCGGGCAAAGCCAAGGTCCTCCGGCGCGCGCACCAGTTCGCGCTCACGGGTCTGAAACTTGAAGTCGCTGGTGCCGGATATTTCGTCGTAGCCGTCGATGCTGTTGACAATGCCGTACTTCACATCTATCTGACTCAGGGTGTTGTGGTAGAGGCGCACCTGGCCCAGGGTGGCCACGCCCAGCAGCTGGTAGGCAGGCCGGCAGGGATTGACCAGCGGGCCCAGCAGATTGAAACACGTGGGTATGCTGAGGGCCTTGCGGATGGGCCCCACAAACTTCATGCCGTAGGCAAAGAACGGGGCGTGCAGATAGGTGAAATTGCACTCCTCCAGCGACTGGCGCAGCCGCCCCTCGTCCTTCTGAAACTTCACGCCGTGGTTCTCCAGCACCGAGCTGGCACCCGACACCGACGTGGCGGCATAGTTGCCATGCTTGGCCACCTTGTAGCCGGCACCCGCCACCACGAAGCACGCACACGTGGAGATATTAAACGTGTTCTTGCGGTCGCCGCCGGTGCCCACTATGTCTATCACTTCGCGCGTGCCCAGGTCAACGGGCACGCCGGTCTGCAGCAAGCCGTCGCGAAAGCCCAGCAGCACATCGGGCGTTATGCCCTTAATCTGCAGGGCCATCAGCAGGGCAGCTATCTGCTCTGCAGGATATCTCTCTTCGGTAATGCCGAGCATCACCTGCTTAATCTCCTCCCTCTTGGGGTACTCGCCTTCCACCAGGCGCATAAGTAAATCTTTCATCTCTTTATAGTTGTTAATCGTTGGTTTCACTGTGTGGCGCAGTTAGGCTGCGCACGAAAAGAGGCTGTCAGTGTTTCAGCCAGTTAGCAATGATTGTCCGCCCCTCGGGCGTGAGCACCGACTCGGGGTGAAACTGTATGCCGCGTATGTCATAGACCCTGTGGCGCAGCGCCATTATCTGCCCCTCGCGGCTGCCGGCTATCACCTCCAGCTCCGCGGGCAGCCCCTCGGCATCCACCACCCACGAGTGGTAGCGCCCCACCTCTATCTCGTCGGGCAATCCTGCGAAGAGATAGTCGCTTGTCTCTATGCTCACCGGCGTCTGCACGCCATGGAACACCTCGCTCAGGTTCAGCAGCCTGGCGCCAAACACCTCGCCGATAGCCTGATGGCCGAGGCACACGCCCAGCATAGGCTTACTGCCGGCATAGGCGCGTATCACGTCAAGCAGCATACCGGCCTCTGCGGGAATGCCGGGCCCCGGCGAGAGAATCAGCTTGTCGGCATCCGCCAGCTGCCCCAGTTCAAACTTGTCGTTGCGCACCACCGTTACCTCTGCACCCAGCGACTTCACAAGGTGCGCCAGGTTATAGGTGAACGAATCGTAGTTATCAATAATAGTAATCTTCATCTCTTAACTTTTCAATTTTTCAATCTTTCAATTTTTAAATCTTTTAATCTTTTAATCTTTCAATCTTTCAATTTTTCAACCTTCCCCCTACATCTCCTCCGCCATCCTGATGGCCTGCCTCAGCGCACCGAGCTTATTATTCACCTCCTGCAGCTCGTAATCCTCATCGCTGCGGGCCACGATGCCGCCGCCGGCCTGGAACCACAGCTCATTGTTGCGGCTTATAAAGGTGCGGATAATGATAGCCTGATTCAGGTCGCCGTTGAATCCCAGGAAGCCTATGCACCCGCCGTAGGCACCGCGATTGTGCGGCTCATACCTGCTTATCAGCTCCATCGCCTTCACCTTGGGCGCGCCGCTGAGGGTGCCGGCGGGAAAGGTATCCACGAAAGTGCTGATGCTGTCGGCCCCGTCGTCCATCTCGCCGCTCACCCGGCTCACCAGGTGGATTACATGGCTGTAGAACTGCATCTGCTTATAGGTGTCCACCCTCACGTCGTGGCAGTTGCGCGACAGGTCGTTGCGCGCCAGGTCCACCAGCATCACGTGTTCGGCATTCTCCTTGGGGTCATTGCGCAGATAGTCAGCGTTCTGCTGGTCTTTCGCCATGTCGCCCGTGCGCTTGGTGGTGCCGGCAATGGGGTCAATATATGCCCGGCGGGCACGGATGCGGCAGTGGGTCTCGGGCGAAGAGCCGAAGATGCGGAAACCGCCGAAGTCGAAATAAAACAGGTAAGGCGAGGGATTGATGCGCCTCAGGGCGCGGTAGAGCTTGAGGTCGTCGCCCTCATAGCGCTGCACGAAGCGGCGGCTGATGACGATCTGAAACACGTCGCCCCTCATGCAGTGGGCTATGCAGCGACGGATATTCTCTTTGTGCTCCTCATCGCTGAGCGTGCTGCGGCACTCCCCCACCGGCCGGAACGCAAATGTCTCCCGGTTGGCAGTGTTCAGCAGATTCTCAATATAGTTAAACGTTGAGTCCTCCGTTTCTGATTCCTCCCCCTTAGCAGAAGCAGAGGAAGCCTCCCTCTCGCTAAGGCTCACCATGTCCAGTGTGTTGTGATAGTGGTTAAACACCAGCAGGTTCTTATATAATATAAGGTAGATATCCGGCGCGTCGTTGCGCTCAGCCGGCTCATCCATCACCTTGATATGCTCAAAGTATTTCACTGCATCGAAGGCCGTGTAGCCGTAGAGCCCGCAGTAGCCGCTGGCATCGCCCTCCACGCTGAACTGCGCCATAAAGCGGCTGATGGCATCCTCCAGCGTACAGTCGTCGGTGATGAGGCCCTCCTCCACGCTGCCGTCAGGATAAACGGCCCTCACCTTGCCGTGGTTTACGCTGATGCTGGCAATGGGATTGAAGCCGATAAACGAATGGCTGTTCTCCTCGCCATGATAATCGCTGCTCTCCATCAGGCACGACTGCGGTGAGATATCCCTCACCTTGATATACGCATTCACCGGCGTGTACCTGTCCGCCAGCACCGTCTTGCTCTTCAGTCTGTAAGTAAACATTTTTTCTCCTTTTTATCTGTTCTACATTGCGCCGCGCAGCCCGACTGCGCACGCCCATCCTTAACTTTTTAACCTTTTAACTTTTTAACTCTTTAACCTTCAAATACGTCTCCATATCCTTGTCGCCGCGGCCGCTCACCGTCAGCACCACCACATCGTCAGGCTTAAACCTCATCCTGGGCAGCACCGCCAGTATGTGCGCCGACTCCAGCGCCGGGATGATGCCCTCCATCCGCGTCAGCTCAAAAGCTGCGCGCAGAGCCTCGTCGTCGTTCACCGACAGCACCTCGGCGCGCTTCTGCTTGGCCAGGTTGCAGTGAACAGGCCCCACGCCGGGATAGTCGAGGCCCGCCGAGATGGAGTAGGCCTCCTGTATCTGGCCGTCCTCGTCCTGCAGCACCATTATGCGGCTGCCGTGCAGGATGCCCACGCTGCCGCTGTGGATGGATGCCGCCGTCTGCTGCGTGTCGAAGCCCAGCCCGCCGGCCTCCGCCAGCACCAGGCGCGTGCGCTCCTCGTCAAGGTAGTGGTAGAACGTGCCGATGGCATTGCTGCCGCCGCCCACGCAGGCCATCAGATAGTCGGGATAGTCGCGTCCCGTCTTCTCCGCCAGCTGCCACTTGATCTCCTCGCTGATCACGCTCTGCAGCCGCGCCACGATATCGGGATAAGGATGCGGACCCACCGCCGAACCGATCACATAGAATGTGTCCTGCGGATGGCAGCACCAGTCGCGGATGGCATCGTTCACCGCATCCTTCAGCGTCATATTGCCGCACGTCACAGCCCTCACCTCAGCGCCCAGCATCTTCACGCGCTCCACGTTGGGGCGCTGGCGTGCAATGTCCGTCTTACCCATATACACCACGCACGGCATGTCGAGCAGCGCACAGGCCGTAGCCGTAGCCACGCCATGCTGCCCTGCCCCCGTCTCAGCTATGATGCGCGTCTTGCCCAGCCTGCGGGCAAGCAGCACCTGCCCCAGCGCATTGTTAATCTTGTGAGCACCCGTATGGTTGAGATCCTCGCGCTTCAGCAGGATGCGCGCACCATATCTGGCACTCAGCTTACGCGCCTCATAGAGCGGCGACGGCCGCCCCACATAATCCTTCAGCAGCAGCCGATACTCCCGCTGGAAATCCTCACTCTCAATAATGCCGGCATACGCCCGCTGCAGGTCCTCAGTACATTTGTGCAGCACCTCGGGCACAAAAGCACCGCCAAACTCACCATAATAACCATTCTCATCAATGTTGTAACTCATAATCTATTATCTTTTTGATTTTCATTTTTAATTGTTAGCTATTATCTCTTCAATCTCAGCCTTTAGCTCTCATCTTTTCTCTTTTAGTTTTTCTCTATTCTCTGCTATAGTCCCTATAGTTACTATAGTTCCTATAATTCCTATATTTCCTATAGTTCTTAGCTCTTCCTTGGAAGAAAACAGGAAGCCCCGCCGTGAGTATCTCACAGCGGGGCTTTCGTTTCTTCTATTTTCTATATCACTTCAGCTCAGGCAATGACGCAGCTACTCACAATTTTTAAATTCTGAGTTCTGCCACCACCAAAAGTTGAAGAAATTGTGTATCATCGTGACATTTTGTTACGTTTTCGGCTGCAAATCTACACATTTTATTTTACCCGCCAAACAAAAAATCAACTTTTTTGCGTCAAACGCGCAAAAAAGCCGTATTTCTTTCCTTTTTCCCTCCCCAGTGCCGCACAGTCAGACTTTTATTGCGAGGGGATTGACTTTCGTCGCGCAGATATTGACTTTCGTCGCGAGGAGCCCGAATTTAGTCGCGAGAAACCTGAATTTAATCGCGAGGAAATTGAAATTTAATCGCGATTAAATTTCATCCTCCTCGCGTCTAATTACAATTACCACCGTGTTTGCCGCCATTTTCACGCGACAAATTTCATTTTCATCGGGAAAACAAAAGAAAACAGGAGTTATTTGAAATTTAACCGAGTCCGGCTGCATACGTTAACCAATAACCAATAACCGTTAAACATTAACCAAGTTCGGGGGTGGACATAAACGAACACGAATTTCACGAATAACACGAATGCCGTAGGCATAGCGAAGACCATGTCAGTGGTCGCGCCACAGCGCGGGCTGACAAAAGAGAGTCTGAGAGCGAAGCGGCAAATTTATGCCGAGTCCGGCTGCATACGTTAACCAATAACCAATAACCGTTAAACATTAGCCAAGTTCGGGGGTGGACATAAACGAACACGAATTACACGAATCTACTATAATTGATATTCTCTATTTCTTAATAAAACATTCGTGAAATTTGTGAAATTCGTAGTTTCTTTATCTAACGATTCCACAGATTTTTTTTAACACGAATGACAACTAATTACTCATGAATTATCATAAATTCTTTAATTCTCAAATTCTTGAAAAATATTATTCGTGTAATTCGTAGTTTTTTCTATTCGCTGCCGGACTTGGCTAAATAGTCAAATCGTGAAACAAAATTGTTCTCTAATTCTTGAAAAAAAATTATCCGTGATTTATAAAAGAATATGCGGATGCCGTTCAAGCATCCGCACATTTCTTTATACCATTGTCCCGCCAACGAGTCTGTTTGGCTAGCGGTCAAATATCAATTTTCTTCAGCGTCGCCGTCATCCCAGATGGTTCCGCCATAGGATTTGGAGAAGCCGATGTCGTCACCATTAGTGACCTTCTCGTCTCCCGACACCTTGATTGACTGGCAGAGCCACCCTGCAGGCATAGGATACTCCATGCATTCGGGAGCAATATACATTCTCTTCGTCTTCATTGTATTTATAGGATTGTGATTACCATTCAGTCTTCATCTCCATCCCCGACCTTTGCTAAGGAATGGATTGCAAAGATAATACTATTTTTTTATTGCCCCCTTAAAAACATACAAAATATTGCAAAAAAATATGCGGACACTCACTCGGAGCATCCGCATATTTACTATTGCAATTAACTTGTAAACTCTTAATTAGAAGAGCACCTTCTTACCGTTCAGGATGTAGATCTGTCCCTTCACGGGGTTCTGCACCTTGCGGCCCTGGAGGTCGAAGTACTGGCCATTGACCATTGACGATTGACCATTGAGGGCAGATTCGATAGCGGTAACGTCATCGTCCTCGTTAGCAACCAGCGTGAATCCGAAGGAGGTGCTGCTGGTGGTGGGAGCATAGTATGCGCGGTTAGCCTTGAGAGCAAGATTGTCACCGCCACCATACTTATAGAAACCAGGCTCACCGTTCTGACGGCCAAGGAAGTAGTTGTTGGCAGCCGGCACATCTGCAGCAAAGAATATACCCGTCAATGCAGTCCCATCTTGCGGAGCGTTTGCATAGCCCTGACCGATGGTGAGGGTAGCAGCATCACTGCTTCCAACCAACATAACTGGAGTACCTGCTGCAACGGTGCCTGTAACTGCATTCATGGTAAGAGCACTTTCGCCAGCATTAGTAAGGGTGTAGACATTTGCACCACTGACGGTGTATGCAAACGGCACACAGAGAGTTGCGTAGTAGGAACTGCCAATAGCGTTGAGGGCAACATTCATTGTAGTAACCTCCTCGAAGGTCCACTGTGCCATCTCATGGGTCTGGTCTGTAGGACTACCTGCGACTACCTTTGTCTCCGTACTCTTAAGAGCATAGAAGCCGATGCCCAGATACCCGGCATAACCATCCACACCATTACCATAAGCAATGGAGAAAGCACCTACGCCAGGGGCTGGAGCAGCGAAATGAACATACTTGTCAAAGTTCGTTGATGTAAAACCTTCATATCCGTTTGTCGTTCCATATACCCAATTGAGATACTGACCTTGGGTGGTCATATAAAGTTTGTCGTCATTTTCGGTGAAACAGAAATGAGCGGAGGCATCCTTTGCAGCCTCTTCAGCTGTAAGGTCTGCAAATACCGTGCCACGAGTACCACTGGCAGTAACACGCATGTACTTACCGTTGTAATTATTCTTCACGAGGTAGTACTTACCTGTCACAGGAAGGTTGAAGTTGTTGACATCGTTCACTACGCCTTCCAAAGTTTCATAAGTGGACTCACTGCAAGTTGTAAGAGCTGCCGTATAGGTGGCGTTATAAGATTCTGCCACGGAAGCCTTCAGCTGGAACAGGCCATTGCCAGCGGCATCAAAGAACGGCTTGATGTTGGCAACTACACTGGGTGCAAAGTTGGTCAAAGCATTGATAACAGGAGTCGGGTCAAAATCAGCTGCCTCAATGATGGCTACTGAGTTACCTCCATCCGTTGTACTCCAGCCGCTAAAGAAACCACCTGAGTTAGCATTACAGTTCATGTAATTTGAACCACACTGGAACTTGAATAAAGGTTCAGTCAAAGCATTCAGTGTAATGGGCGTGGGAGTTTCTGTCAAAGCCACGTCATTACCAGCAACAAACTTGCCATCCTGTACACTCCAGAGATAATAGTGTCCGTTATCGCTATTGTCATCGCTTCCATCATAATATACAATGGCAAAGTTATACACCGTATAGCTTGAACCAGATTTACAAGTATTAGCCAACGCACCATTATCTGTGGTGAAAGTACCACGCTCTGTAACCAATCTGTAAGCTTTGTTGTTGCTCAAGCCACTCAAAGAAGTAACCACACCTGTCTTATATGTGCGAGCTACAGTGATGGTGCAATCTGTCTCACCGATAGTGCCGCTTGCAGTGTAGTCATAGTACCAAGTATTCTTCTGTAATGCGGCAGGAATGGCAACAGCTGAGTTCTTATCCTGAACGACTTTCAGGCTTTCTACAAATGTCGTGCCATCATAAACCGCGTATGTTACAGTCACTGTGGTGCTGTAGGCAGCTTGAAGGATTGCCATTGCCTCTGTGGGATCAAAGTCTGCAACTTCACGAATCTGGACTTGATTGCCACCATCAGACAAGCTATTCCAGAAGGTGATAACAGCAGGGTTGTAACCGTTAGAAATACCCATTTGATAGGCTCCATCTTGGAGAGCGACAACAACAGGATAGTTGGCATTGCCAGTGCCAGTCAGCAAGGTAACATTGTCACCCAGTTCACTGGTCAGCGTGGTATATTGTCCGCTCTTGGACACGAACTTCTTCTCGCTTACGCTATAAAGATGATAGACACCAGTGGTTCCGTAGGTCAGGAAAGCGAACTGCTGCTTGGTATCGCTCATGGAAGGAGCGAAACTAGCATTGGTGGTAGATGTGATGGCAGTTCCTCCTGCAGGAACAAACCATGCGCCACGATCGTAAGTCGTCACATAGTAAGCCTTGTTGTTGCTTAATCCGGATAGTGACGAAATAATAGGTACTTCCTTCACGGTAACAGATATTGAGGTAATCTTGAGACCGCTTGCATTTGCACCTGTCTGGACAAAAGAAACAGAAGGAGACTCAAGGCCAGAGACTGCAAATTCAGAACTTGTGCCCACTGCAAATTCGTGGCTATTAGAACCTGCAGTCAAAGTCTGGGCAGAAGTGTTTGCTTCACCAATAACAGTATAGGCTGTAATCACATAATCACCTCCGACAGAAATCGTGTATGTGCTAGAGCCAGCTGTTCCAGAATGCCACTGCAGATATGAATCAGTCAACCGCTTATCCATGTTGCTGGCAGATGCAGTAACAGTAACTGCTGGTGTTGTGCTAAAAGTAATGGTATTGACATAATTGCCACTACTTGTCACATAAGTTCCGTTGCTGGGCGTCAGGGTCAACACATCAGCAGAAGCTCCAACTGCCATCAGCAGAGCAGCGATAATAGTATAAAACTTTTTCATGGTCATAGTTTTTTAAGGTTACGAACTACTCTTCTCCCCACAAAGAGGTGGAGGAACTGGGTTCATCATCTTCTACTCCTCCGGAGAATCCCTTAGAGAAACCGATATCTCCCGGATTTTCTACTGGAGTTTCTCCTGACACTTTAATTGTCTGGAACAATGAACCTGTTGGCAGCGCATATGCCACAATCTCGGGAGTGACATACATTCTCTTTTTTGTCATAGTTGTTTAAGGTTAGTTAATTAAGTTGGTATTGCTTTTTTATATCTCTTTTCCACATTTAATATACGCGCAAAGCGCGGAAATCATGCGAATCATTCTGTCAAGGAAAATATCCTCTTTGAAATCGGGGTGCAAAGTTACGACTTTTCTTTTTCCCTGCCAAATATTATTGTACAAATATTTAATTTTTGGAAGAAAATAACTTATTCTTCCGACTATTTGTGAATTTATCTCGCAGATAGCATAGGTTATTATGATTTTATTTGAAATTTGAAGTTTGAAATTTGAATGCCGTAGGCATCGCGAAGACTATGTCAGTGGTCGCGCCACAGCGCGGGCTGACAAAAGAGAGTCTGAGAGCGAAGCGGCAATGCCGTAGGCATCGCGAAGACTATGTCAGTGGTCGCGCCGGGCGCGGGCTGACAAAAGAGAGTCTGAGAGCGAAGCGGCAAATTTATTGCCAAGTCCGGAAGTGAGCACTGAAAGAAATTGCCAGAAATTATTCAGAAATTTTATCGGAAATTTATGGTTATTTTTTCAAGAATTAGAGAATTAGAGAATATCAATTATAGTAGATTCGTGAAACAGTCTTACTACTTCGTCAATTACATAACATCAGCCACCGGCACACATCATTCGTGCCGGTGGCTGAAAAAAGTATTTAATCCTAGGAGATTGAGGAGGGACTAGAAGTCCTCTTCCTCTTCTTCGTCGTCGTCGAACAGGCTGCTGCCCCAGAACTTCTTGGACTCAACAAGGGTGGGGTCGGTAACGGGCGTTCCGCCCTTGCTGATGCTGATAAGCAACTGAGGAGCCTCGTAGCTGTGGATGGTGGGTGCAAGATATGTCTTTTTCATTGTCTTTTCGTTTTAGCGATTAATAGAGAACTTTCTTGCCGCCCACGATGTAGATCTGGCCCTTCTGCGGTGCGGCTACCTTGCGGCCCTGCATATCATAGTACGATTGACCATTGGCACCATTGGCTGCAGGTTTGATGCCGGTAATACCGCCGATGCTGAACTCTTTGGTTCCGGCGCCTCCCACTACTGCTGCGGGCAGGTAGGCCTTGTGGGCAGGAAGAACCATGGCGCCGGCAATGCGGAAGACTGCGGTGCCCTCGTTGTTGTAGAGCACGTATGCCTCATTCTCGCCAATGCCTGTACCCTCGGGGTCTGTGCCCTCCAGCAGGTTGCCGGCAATGGAGCTGCCAGTATCATCGGAAGCGAGGAGGAAGTAGCTCGTGCCTGCCTCGCCTTGCAGGATGACGGGCTCATTGGCTGCCAGCACGGTGCCGCTGAGCTGAGTCAGCTCAACCTCTGTGCCGTCGATACCGGTAACGCCGTAGGCTGTCACGCCCGTAGGAATAACGAGTGCCTTATCGGAGACGTAGGTGCTGTAGCCCGTTGCGCCGATGGTGACGGCCTCAAGGTCAACTCTCTCAAACTTCCAGCTTCCGTTATTGTTGCCTCCGCTATAGCCACCATACCAGCCGCTTGTGCGGACAATGCCGGAGGTGTTGCTTGTATTGTCAACGGTGAGGCAGAAGGATACGGTTGTCGGATTCCACATCGGCTGGATAACGAACTGTCCCTCAGGAGTCAAGGTCTGGGCACATGCTCCCCAAACCTCATCACTGGTGCTGGCATCCTCGTAAACCATCTGTGTAGAGCACTGACCGATATACTTCTTCTGAGCAACGTTGTAGTAGGAGAAGACCTCATAGGTTACTCCGTCGGGGGTAACGGTAGCATCTTGATCTGTAAGCTGGAAGACGAATTGGCCTATGGCATCTTCATCGTATGCCTTCCATGCCACCTTGGCGTTGTCGTCAATATACATTGCATACTCATTGTCGCCAAAGGCAGCGGCAGCGCTCTTGATAACATAGTAGCCGTCGGTGAGCGGATTGCGGTTGGTGGTGGCGGTTGTGTATGCCTCGTTCAGCGCATCAGCCATATCCTGCTGCTCAGCAGCGGAAAGGGTGTTGTCGCCACCGTTGTAGGCGGTAACATAATCTGCATAGAGAGCCTTGAAGGCCTCTACACCTGCCTGCGCATACTCACCGGGGTTGGTGCCGAAATCGATGGTGGCATAGGCATCGGCAAGATTTTCGAGGGCAGTCTTCAGCGGACCGTTGGCTATATAGTCTGCATAGTACTCATCTGCGGGACGGAAGGCCCAAGAGATGACCCATGCCTGAGAATCGGTGTTGGTAACATCATTAGCTACGCCGCAGTTGGCAGAACTGATTCCCTTGCCGGCTGCATCAGAGAGGATGAAGGAGCAGGAGCGTGCAGCAACTGTTCGGTCAGCTCCCCAAAACCAGTTGTGGTCGTTGCCAGTCATTACGTTGAGGGAAATCCTGTCATCAGAGAACTTCCATGCAGAACCGTCAACAACGCCAAGGTATTTGCCGTTAGCTACATTCTGGAGGTAAACCTTGCCGTTAGCGGCATCGTATTCCACCCTGAACATCTGCTTGGGCTCATTGGCATTATAATCAATTTTCTTGATGCCGTCGCCGTCAGCCTCAATCACGAAGCCACCGGGTATGCCATCGGTACCAGCGTCATACTCGGCAATGAGGTGATAGTAGCCATCAACGAGCGGGTTGCTCTTGGCATCAACCTTAGCCTTAGCAGCAGCAAGGGCATTGTAGATATCGGGCACATCGGCTTTCTCCTTACCCTCATCGAGAGCAGCGACAGCTGCATCGTAGGCAGCCTGCAGCTCAGCCAGGTGCTCTGTGCTGGTTGCCAGACCGTCGATGGAGGTGCGCTCATTGCCGAGCAGGAAGGAACGATTCCTTGCCGGGTCATTGTCATGATGGTTTGCAGGAGTAATGGTGTTGAGAGACTCTTCTGCAGCCTCAACGAGCATATGCAATGCAAACATGTCCTCATCCGCCGGGCAGATATACCATTGCGAACGCTTGAAGTCTGCACTGGTCTCGCTGTAGTTTTGTGTTGACAAATCGGAAGAGTAATTGGACAAAGGACGTGTCAATCCGCCCTTATATATAGTTTGTATCTTAAAGAGTCCCACGCCAGTCCTGGTGATGGTCTGCGTACATTCGGGGGCGTCTGTAAGGAGGACGAATTTGCCTGTAGTCGTAGTAGACGAGCCACCGGATAGTGATGCCCAATACATGCCGTTGTCAGCGCATTGAATATTCCAGTCGTCACCATTCTTGATGAGCTTGAAATAGCATGTCTTGTCTGTGCCTGGATCGGCAGCATTGATTGTCTTTAGCCTTAGTCCATGTGTTGTTGCCGACGAAGCATCACTGTAAATGAACTGGGTCTCCCTGTAGTAGCTCTTGAAACAGTAATATCCTTCGGTAAGGGGATTGGGAGTGCTTTTCAAGAAAGACTCAATGGCATCAGACAGTTCAACCATCGAAGCGTTGATAGCTGATGAAGGAGAAGATGGGTCGAGCATGACGAAGTTTGCCAGTGCGTCGTCTATCGGTTCGTATGCTTCCGCTGAGTAATAGCCGGGAGCAGTGCCTACATAATCCAGATATCCCTGAGCCTCGGTAGCCTTTGCCAATACTGCGTCATAGTCGGCGGGAAGGTCACCGGCAAAAGTATAATCTTCCCAGTATTGTGCAGCTTCGAAATTGGGTTGGATAAAGTCATAGACGTGGATGGTAGGTGTGCCACTGAACATATAACTAGCTCCGGAAGGAACGGACACGGTATAGATATAAACATCCGTAGGGTTCGTGCTATAGCAGAAGCCCTGACTTATAGAAGTTACGCCAGAGCCTATTTTGACTGTAGCAAGAGTTGCGCCGACATATGCAGCAGCATCGCCCTCGATCTTTGTCACGCTGTTGGGAATCTCCAGACTCGTAATGGCAGAGTGACTGAAAGCGTTGTCGCCAATAGTGGTGACGGTATAGGATGTACCGTTGATGTCAATGGTAGAGGGAATGACAATGTCGCCAGTGTAAACGGCCGTCTTGTCTGCCTGAGCCTCATCTTTGTTACCGGGATACGTTGCTGTGGCTTCAGTGCCCTTAAACGCATAATACACTCCATCGTAATCGGCCACGATGTTGTAATCTTTCCAGCCGGCAGTATATTCGCTTACTTTGGCAACAGGCACATGAATACGTGCACTGCCAGGGAACATATATGCAGGCTGAGAGGGAAGCGTGCCCGTGATATTAGAATACACATCAGTTACACCAGTGCTGTAGCAGAAGCCCTGGGTGATGGAATTTACGTTCTCGCCGATAGTAACGACCTTGAGGCTTGAGCTATAAGCAAAAGCATCGCCCTTGATTGTGGTAACCGAGTTAGGGATGGTTACACTGGTGAGGGTAGCGCGGCAAAAAGCCTCTTTGTTGATAAGGGTGACACCCTCGGGGATAACTACAGAAGTGATGGTGGAACGGCTGAATGCTCCTTCGCCAATCTCGGTTACAGTGTAATCTGTGCCGCCGAAATTTACTGTGGGGGGGATGACAATGTCGCCAGTGTAGGCATTCTGTCCATCTGCCGAAGGCTTTGCATCACAGGTGTAGGTTACGGTTGCATTAGTGCCGGAGAAGATGTAGTAGATACCGTCCACCACTTCTCCGTTGGCACTTGCCGTCACTGCCGTAAGCAGTGCCGGCACAAGAAAAGTAAGTAATTTTTTTAACATAATTAAAAAGGTTTATAGTTAGTTATTGTTGGGTAGTCTTTCTAAATGGCAAATATACACCTTATTTATAATATAGCAAATTTTTGATATGATATTTTGCACAACTTTATATTATTTACACGAATAATGGAGAAGAAGTGCGAAAAAAAACAAAGGATATTTGAAATTTGAGATTTGAGATTTGAGATTTGAAAATATAGCCAAGTCCGGCTTTTCAAATTGTGAATAACGAAAGCTTCTTAATTGTCAAACTAAAATGGTTTTTCTTGGCTGTGCTGCACAGTCGTAGTGCTGCCTATGGTAAAAGCCTGGCAAAGAGAGTAACTTTTAGCGGACGGCAATAATAGTTTATAATAAAAGCAGCCGTCGGTGCTTTGCGTACCAACGGCTGCAATACTAAGTGGGAATGTCTGTTATCTGTTTTAGAAGTCGGCGGCGTCCTCGGTGTCGATGTCTTCTTCGTCGTCGAACAAGCTGCTGCCCCAGAACTTCTTGGACTCAACGAGGGTGGGATCGGTGACGGGCGTTCCGCCCTTGCTGATGCTGATAAGCAGCTGAGGAGCCTCGTAGCTGTGGATGGTGGGTGCAAGATATGTCTTTTTCATTGTCTTTTCGTTTTAGCGATTAATAGAGAACTTTCTTGCCATCCACGATGTAGATCTGGCTCTTCTGTGGTGCGGCTACCTTGCGGCCCTGCAGATCATAGTACGACTGGCCATTGAGCATTGACGATTGACCATTAGCTGCGGATTTGATGCCGGTAATATCGCCGATGCTAAACTCCTTGGCTCCGGCACCTCCCACTACTGCTGCGGGCAGGTAGGCCTTGTGGGCAGGAAGGGTCATGGCGCCGGCAATGCGGAAGACTGCGGTGCCCTCGTTGTTGTAGAGCACGTATGCCTCATTCTCGCCGATGCTCTTGCCGGTGGTGCCTGTGCCCTCCAGCAGGTTGCCGGCAATGGTGCTGCCGGCATCATCAGAAGCAATAAGATAGTACTTCGTGTCAGCCTCGCCTGCAAGGATCACAGGCTCATTGGCTGCCAGCACAGTGCCGCTGAGCTGAGTCAGCTCAACCTCTGTGCCGTCGATACCGGTAACGCCGTAGGCCGTAACGCCCGTGGGGATGACGAGAGCCTTATCGGAGACGTAGGTGCTATAGCCCGTTGCGCCGATGGTGATTTCCTGCGGCAGGTTGAGCATCTTGGCGCGGAAGGCATCGATGTCGTCGGAGCTGATACCAAACTCGGTGGTGAGGTAGGTGTAGAACTTCTCCTCCAGCGTTGCGCCCGACAGGCCCTCAATCATGGTGAACATATCGTCGAGCTGGGTCTTGGAGCACGGTGTGTTGAGATTGGAGAAGTTGGTAAGTTCGTAATCCTTGTAGATGTCGCTCTTGCTCATGCCGAGCACACCCTCCAGCAGGAATGCCAGTGTGCCGGTGCGGTCGCGGCCGATAGCGCAGTGGAAGTAAACGGGCTTATCGTTCTTCACGCAGTCTAATACATACTGCACGCACTGGATGTACTGGCTCTTGCTGCCCGTGAGGCCGGTCATGTGGCTGGCTGTCTGGGCAAGCTTGATACGGTTGTACTCTACGTCGCTGCCGAGCAATGAGGCTGACATACTGCCGTCCTGACTATTGTCGCGGAGGTCAAGTTCTGCCCTGACGCCAGTTGCGCGCACTGCCTCTATACCCTCGGGGGTGATGGTGGTGCTGGTGAAGGCTGCGCCACGGAATATCTTGCCGTAGGCAATGGTATTGCCGCTCTCGGTAGTCCAGCCGCCGAGGTCACGGATATTGGAAATGCCGTCAGCCTTGATCATGCGCACCTGACCGCTGGTGGTGAAGGAGGAACTGAGGAGCTCGGTCTCTGCTCCGCCCACAGTGGCTGTTACCTTATAATAATATGTCTTGCCTGGTATGAGGTTGTAGATCTCATATGATGCGTCGCGGTTGTCAACGCTGACGGTGGTTGCATCGGCAAAGGTGGCAGAGGTGCTCCAGGTAAGCTGCTGTGCCGTGGAAGTAGCATCGCGTGTCCAGAAGACAGTTGCAGGCACGGGCTGGTCGAGGCGGGCAGGCGGGTTCTTCTTGTAGGTGCTTACCTTGCTGGCGTCGCTGGCGGTGTATTCGAAGTCGTGAACGAAGCCACGCACGCGACCGTTCTCGAGGTTGAAATCAAGAGGATACTTGCCGGGCTCAGCAGGATGGAAGTGCCAGTGGATGCGTGTCTCGCTATCGGTGCAGTCACGAGTAACGGCGCCGTAGTTGTAGTAAGCGTAAGGCAGAGTGGTCGAGCCATCGAAGATGCCTTGCATCTTGAATGCGCCACCGGCAACCCATGTGATAACCTGCTCGTTGTCGGGATCTGCAGTGAGGGAGATGTACTTGCCGCCCGATGTTGCCGAACTTGCGCCGATTATGGTGCCTACGTACATTCCGTTGTCAACGCTCTGGATGAGCCAGTTGCCGCCCTGACGGGTGAGCTTGAAGAAGAACTTCTCTTTAGAAGCGTCGTAGGGAGTCTCCAGCTTGAGGCCCTCAGTGTCGGCAGTGGCTGCGTTGCCATAGAGAGCGTAGGGCTTATACATATTCTCGATAGCATAGTAGCCTTCCTGCAACTCGTTAGTCTGCAAGTTGTCGGAGGCAATGATGATGCCGTTGATAGCAGTGTTGAGCTGCTCAAGAGTTGCCGTCTCGTCAAGGGCGCTGGCAGCAGCGATGGCATCGCTGAGGGCCTGCACGCTGGCCGGGGTGTAGCAACCGGGGTCAGTACCCACTGCTGCGCCTGACGGCACGGGAGTGTTGGCAATCATGGTCTGCAGGTCGGCATAGGTGTAATCTATCCAGAGGTCGCCAATGATGTTGTATTGGCTCCATACGGCGTCAGCCTTGAAGGCAGAGTACATAGTGGGGCGCACGTGAACGTTGGCACCGCTAAAGTCAAAGGTGTAGGAGCGCAGTGTGGGCACTGCGTTACAATTCATATATACTTCGTATGTATGGTCGCCGTAGATACAGAGTTTGTCACCCCATGTGTTTGCGGCGATGTTCTCACCGAAGCGGATAGTGACGAGCTGCTTGTTGTAGCCCAATGCCTCATAGTCCATAAGGATGACAGAGTTGGGCACGGTTATCTCGGTGAGCTTGGTCTGATAGATAGCCTTGTAGCCAAGCTTGGTGATGCCCTCGGGCAAGGTCAGCGAGGTGACATTTGCATAGTGGAAGGCGTAGTCGCCGATGCCGGTAACATTGTATGTGTGACCCTTGATGGTGATGGAAGCGGGAATGGTGATGGAGCCTGAGTAGGTGCAAGGATTGCTCGATGATGGCGTAGCATCATTGGGATATGTAACCTCGACAGTGTTGTCGGAGGTGATAGCGTACTTGATGCCATCGACAATCATGTCATCCTCGGTGATGGTTGAGAAGTCGCCGGGGATGGGATAGTTGGTGCCCTGCGACCAGTTCATAGAGCTGAGTCGGTCGGGCAGAGTGCCATCAGTAAGCTCAGCAGCAGTAACTTCTGTTATAGCCACGCCAGTCACTCCGTCAGGCACATCGGGTGTGCCGCTGCCATAGGCCTTGTTCAGACCGTTGCCCAAATAGACATAGTTATTGTTATATGACTTCTTGTTTGCGTATCCGCCGAAGACACCGGCCCTTGTTGAGCCTGATGCCAGCTCAAAGCTGCCAACGGCAAGGTTGTTGGTCCATGAGGAAGCCGTAGTATTGCTGTAGCTAATGATACCGCCTATGTAGGCATCAGTCCTCGAGGACTTGATGGTGCCGGCGAAGAGACAGTTGGAGACTTTGGCAGCCACCGAAGAGGCCGGGTAAGCAACGACACCGCCGATATAGGCAGCGTTGCCTGCATTGATGGTGCCGGCATAGACGCAGCGGTCGAAGGCGTTGCTTGACTTGGAAACCTGACCGACAATACCACCGATTCGCGGATAGCTTGCCGTGCTGGAGGCATTGGGAGTTTCGATATCTACGTAGCTCCAAACATCCTGCATCTTGTGAACGCCGTAGTCCCAAGCGACTACGCCAGCCACCCAGTCGGATGTCTCGCCGGTGCCGGTATACTTCACCTTACCATAGAGCTTGAAGTTGACGATATCGGTGTTGAGGCTTGAGTCATAGTTATGCACACCGATGAAGCCGACGTACTGGTCGGCACTCTCCACATTGAGATTGGTGATGCTGTGGCCCTGGCCGTCGAATGCGCCGTAGAACTGGTTGGTATTGTTACCCATAGGAGTCCAGGGACGGTTCTCGAGGTCGATATCGGCGGTGAGCTTGAGGTTATACTTAGTGCCGGTACCGTCATTCACCTGCTGAGCGAACCAGAAGAGCTTACCGCCGTTGCTGATGACGTAGGAGCCGTCGGCATCCTTAATGGCAGGCTGGTAGGGCTCGGTGCAGGCAGCATCGGTGCAGAAGCCGTTGACATAAGTGTGGGTATGAGTGGCAGAGCCGAACGGCAGTGGTACAGGCGTGTCGCCATTCTGCACCCACTCAGAGCCAAGGTTGGCGGCAGCGGTACCGTCAGCAATCTCAGCAGCAGTTACCTGTGTGGCTGAAGGTGTGGAGCCGGAAGCAGAGCCTGCGATGGGTTGGCCTGACAGTATATAGTTGTTGGTGAAGGAGGAAACGGCAGTAGTGTTCCTGCCCGAGAGGGCACCAGTGCGGGTGGCATCGGCAGGACTGGTGAGTGTGCCAGCGCTGAGGTTGTTGGCGAAGACGAGTCCCGACCTGGTGCTGGGGCTGTAGCCCACGATGCCGCCCATGTATGCGCTATTGTTGCCAGTGCCAGTGGATGTCAGAGTGCCTATGAAGAGGCAGTTGCTGACAGTGGTGTTATTGGCATTAGGCCATCCAAGGATACCCGCAGCCTGCGAGTTGGTGCCCTCACCGGTAAGAGTACCATCATAAACGCATCGGTTAATGGTGGATGACTCAGCCTTAGTAACAATGCCTGCCATGCGCAGGGCTACCAGTTCGGTGGAGAGGTTGGTCACATTAACTGAGCACCAGATATCTTGGATGTTGTGAACACCGACAGAGTAGGCAACCACGCCAGCTGCGTAGTTGTTCTCAGCTGTACCGCTGGCAGTAACGATGCCTGCGATTCTGAAGCTGTGCACGTCTTTCGTGCCGCCGTGATAGCCAATGAACGCAGCACGAGTCATAGCAGCATCAGCTGCAACATTGAGACCGGTGATGCTGAAGCCTTGACCATCGAATTCGCCTTTGTGCTGTTTGGTATCATCGCCCATAGGAGTCCAGGCGCGGTTCTCGAGGTCGATGTCGGCGGTGAGCTTGGCATTGTAGTCAGTACCCGCGCCGCTGTTGACCTGCTGGGCGAGCCAGAAGAGCTTACCGCCGTTGTCGATGAGGTAGTAGCCCTCGCCGTCCTGCGCAGCCTCCTCATAGGGAGCGGTGCAGCCATCATCGGTGCAGAAGCCGTTGACATAGGTGTGTGTATCACCGGCAGGTTGCGCATCGGGGTCACTAGGATAAGGAGTAGCGGGGCCTTGTGCCCAGTTGTCGCCCAGGGCAGCGGTGATGGTTCCGTTGGCGAGCTGGGCATCGTTTACTGCGGTATATGAGATAGTTGCCGATATGCCGGAGCTGGTGCCCTTTTCAGGCTGTCCGGTCAGTATGTAGCAGTTGCTGAAAGTGGTAGCGGTAACATTACCATTGCCGGCGCCAATAAGAGCACCGGTGCGGGTAGCGCCGGAAGGAACATCGTAGGAGCCTGCGCTGAGACAGTTCTTAAAGCTAGTGCCCGATTTGCCGATATAGCCGGCGATGCCACCGACATATGCACCGGTGTTAGTGGCCTTGAGAGTACCGGTGAAGAGGCAGTTGCTGACTTTCATATTGTTGCCCGCAGCACCAGCCATACCAACGATGCCAGCTACCTGCATGGCAGTGCCGTAGCCGTTGTTGGTGCCGGAATAGGTGCAGCGGTTGATGGTGCCCGCACTCTCCTCGCGAGCCACGATGCCGGCGATGCGCACATTGGCCGTGGCATTGGGAGTCTCAATATTGACGGAGCATACGATGTCCTCCACAGTGTTGACACCGGCGTTGAAGGCTATCACGCCTGCAACGCAGTGGTCGGCAGTGTTGCCGGTGTATGTCACACTGCCTGCCAACGAGAAGTCGTGGACCGAGGTAGTGGCATTGTGGTCGCCAATGAAGGCTGTGTACTGAACGTTGGTGTTGACATTGAGGCCTGTGATGCTGTGGCCCTGTCCGTCGAACTCACCAGCATGGGGGGTTGCCGCCGAGCCCATAGGAGTCCAGAGTCGGTTTTCGAGGTCGATGTCGGCGGTGAGCTTGGCATTGAATGCTGCTCCCGCTCCGTTGTTGACCTGCTGTGCGAGCCAGAAGAGCTTGCCTCCATTGTCGATGAGGTAGTAGCCGTCGGTATCCTGCGAGGGAGCCTCGTAGGAGCCGTCGGTGCCGAAACCGTTGGTGTAGTCCACCTGTGGATCAGGGTCTGATGACACCTTGCCCGTGTTCAGCGGGGAATAGGCATAGCTGTCAGTAGCGCTGGCAGTGACAATGTCCATCGTGCTGCCTGCGAAATGCACCTTGCTGATGTCAGCGAGGTTGTAGGTCGTGTTGGTACCGCTCTGCGACATGTGCAGATAGAGGCTACCCTTTTGCGCGTTGACGTTAACGAAAACGAAAACGAGAACAAAAAACCTGAAAAGCATTTTTTTCATAGCAGTATGTTTAGATTATTAAAACGACAACGAAAAGTATTTTACAATTTCACAAGTTACAAATTACAATTTATGTACAATTTAGCTATTTACAGCCTCGAAGGGGAGATAGTAAACAGTAAACAGTAAACGGTAAACCGCGCAGCGCCAACTCTTGACTCATGACTCTTGACTCATGACAGAGCACGAAGCGCGATAACGATTATTTAGCTATTAATATATTGGGCACCCTGCGCACCGATCCTCCGCTAAGGCGATTGATCACTCCTACGCCGTTCACCCAGAGGGTGGACGATCCGCCGCCGTCGAGGTTGATGGCATCCACCAGTCCGAGATCCTCAGCAAGGTTGACCATATTCTCTATCTTAAGGCCATCGGCCTTGGCAATACGACCTTCCACTACCACCATATAGACCGTTCCGTCCTGGGTTTTGCCAATCATCGAGCGCGGATTGACGCCGTCGAAGGAAGAACTGCCCGTCTTTACATTGGTCATGCTGGTGCCGCCCAAACGGAGCAGCGGACCAGTGGCCAGGAAGCTGTCATACTGACTGCCCCAGTTGGCGAGGTCGGTGGCGGTATTGGTGTCAGCATTATATTGCCACATGCTCATCTGACCGTTTTTGAAACCCACGATACCAGTGCATCGTGCCTTCTCGCCGCTATCGGTGGTAGCTATCTCCGTTCCGTTCACCCACAGAGCGGTGATAGACCTGTTGGTGCTCATGTTGAAGTAGCTACCGTTGATGGCCACTGCGGCTCCCGCCTGGGCAGCCAGTCCGTCGGTGCCCTTGGTGGAACCCTCCACGTTATAGACGGCGGCTGACAGCTGTGCCTCCGGGTATTTGGCTATGGCAATAGTCTGGGTGCTGTTATATAGACCTGCGAATGTCGCCTTACCGTAGGTGACGTTGCCCTGAGTCTGCCACCCCCAGTCGGCGGAGGTGAGGAGGTAAGTGTTGGTGTTGGCGGTATTGGCATTGGGCGCATAGACATAACTGTCGGCAAACACGATGTCATAGCATGTACCACCCGTGTTGGCAATCACAAATCTACGACTGTCGGCATCGATGAGCATCTTGCTGGCATTGGCAATGCCCGTGGCAATGCTGTAGGAGCCGAAAGAAATCACGCCGTTGGAAGCCAGCGTGTAGGTAGTGCCGTTGAGAGTCTGCGACTTGGTAGCCGCGGCCATATCGGGAGTGTGCGTCGAGGGCTTACGCTTGAAGCAGTATCCCTCGCCGAACCAGATGGGGGCACCATTGACGATTGACGATTGACCATTGACCATTGACGATTGACCATTGGCCATAGGCGTGTCGGTGTAGTAGAGGTCGTCGAGGGCATCGACATTGCTGGTGAAAGTGGTGCCATCTGCCTTGGTGATATTCACCACGTTAGTCTGAGCAGCATTCCTGTCGTAGGCAAAGGGAGTCAGCTCCACGTCCACACGCCTGGTAGTCGTGCCGTCCAGGCAGCTGATGACGAACGTGCGCTTGTCTGGCACCACCTGGAGAGCCTTGGGCGTAAAGGAGAGTCCCGTGCCAATAGTGGCGCTCACGCTGCCAGAGGCGATAACATAGTCGGTGATGGTCATCTCACCGCCGTTGGCGGAGAGCACGTAACGGTGTCCGTTCAGCTCCTGCGCCAGTTCGCTGCCGCTGGGAGCAGGGTCAGCATCGTTAACTACCACCCTGCACAGATTACCACCGCCGAAGTCCACCATCGGCCCATAGTAGGAGCCCGTCACGCAGTCATCGGGATTCTCTGACGAGAAAGAGATTTTTTGGTTCTCGGCCACTTGCAGAGTCACAATATCACCCGCCTTACGGTAGATATTGGCATACACCTCCTGGGCAGCAGCACTGCCGCTGATCAGAAGCGACAGAAGCAGGAATAGGAATTTTCTTTTCATTTTCTTGAATTGTCATTTACGAATCAATCACAAAGATAGGAAAAACATCTTTACTGACAAAATTATCTGTGCAAAAAAAGGCTAAAACATATATCAAGGACAATAATCTCAAGAAGAATCGAGTGTTTATACACTATTTAATTTGGAAACAATATAAATGTTGTCACGGGCAATAGCTAAAAGCAATTTTTAAGAGGAGGTGACTTTTTCTGTCAAGAATTAGAGAATGCCGAAGGCATCGCGAGTAGCTCGCCAGTGGTCGCGCCACGGCGCGGGCTGGCATAAAAGAGCTGGAGAGCGAAGCGGCAAACCTCAAACCTCAAATAATACCTGTTTTTGTTATAACTCTTGCAAGTACGACAGGAATTGGACTAGTGACAATATGTATATTACCCCCAAAATTTTAATCGCGCAGAGCCTTTCGGTCCCTGCGCGATTAGATTTGATTTGTGCGCGATTAGATTTGCCTTCGGCGCGATTAGCGTTGAGGAGTGAGGGAGCCCTCTCTAACTCCCCTGGGGGAGATTTCCAAGCGTAGGGGAATGTTACACAAAAAAGTGCTTTTATGTGTAAAACACCAAAAAATTCATTTTTACACTCCCTTTATTTTGCCGTAATATACTTTTTGGTTAATTTTGCACCCCCCAAAAAATACATGTATTTGTGACGACACACAACAAACATTGCATAATATTACCTTATAAACAAACAAACTATGAGAAAACTTTTAACTCTATTAAGTCTAACGCTGATAGCAATGACTTCAGCAGCAGATGTGTCGTACACCAATGGCTTCGGTGACGATGACTCCTACGAACCCGCCACATTAGTCAATGGTTACTACGAGATTGACAATGGCGGCAAGCTCTTCTGGTTTGCCCAGCAAGTAAATGCAGGAACTGGCGCGAATTATAAAGCTAAACTGACTGCTGACATTAACCTTGATGGTGACAACCATCTTTGGACTCCTATTGGTAGCAACGCCAAGCAATTCAAAGGCGCCTTTGACGGTCAAGGGCACAAAATTACAGGCTTAAAAGTAGAAACTGATGCAGAATACACCGCATTTATAGGCTTGCATAATAGCAATACAGCAGGCAATGATCTAAAGGATTTCTCTATATATGGAAAAGTAAAATATACTGGAAATACTGATAATCATTGTGTAGCTGGAGTTGTCGCGTGGGCCTATGGCACTCACAAAACACAGGATGTTTGGTGTTTTGTTGATGTAGAGACCCCTAATGCAAACGGAACAAATGTTCGAATAGGAGGCGTGGTTGGCAAAGCACAAAATGCCACAACAATCGACAGGTGTGTTTATAGTGGCACACTTAACGGCTATTCCACTGCAATGCAAGCAGCAGGTATTGTGGGATGGATAAACAATGAAAACATAACAATTTCTAATTGTCTGTTTAACGGAACAATTAAGACTCTCTCTGATGCTTATGTGGGAGGCATCGCAGGATTCTGCGGAAATTCAGGTGGTGGTTCTGTTCTTTCCAACAACCTAAGTATTGGATCATTTGAATTACCTACAACAACTACCCATTCGGGCATTCTGATTGGCCAAAAATCAACAGGAACATACACGAACAATTATGTTTTGAAAGGCAATGGCTTAGATAAAGTTAGTGCCAGTTCGGTTTCTGCCACTGCTATTTCTACTGCCCAATTAACCAATGGCACTTTGCCTTCCTTACTCAGCGAACATGACTGGGCACAGGGGACAGACAATCCCATTCCATCACTTAATCACGTTTATGGCACAAATGGTTTTTGTACTTACTGCGACGACGCTTATCAGCCCGCAACTCTAGTTAATGGCTACTACGAGATCGACAATGGCGGCAAATTATTCTGGTTGGCCCAGCAGGTAAACAGCGGCACAGGAAATGCATATGATGCCAAACTCACTGCTGACATCGACCTTGAAGACCGTGCATGGACTCCTATGGGCAATGCTGCTAACAAATTTACAGGCGAATTTGATGGACAAGGCTACAGTATTTCTAATTTAAATGTCAACACCAATGCAACATATACTGCGTTTATTGGTTATCATGATGGTTCAAAATATGTAAAGGATTTTGCTATTTCCGGCAATGTGACTCATACAGGAAATGTCGAAGGAAATTGTGTTTCTGGCGTTGTGGCTTTTGCAAATGGCGCACATGTCCGGGATGTAATCTCCTCTGTAAATCTTAATGGAACCTCATCAATAACGAAGGGTGTTAAGTTCGCAGGCATCGTAACAAATTCTGGAGCATCTGGTGTTACTGTTGATAGATGCCTTTATTCCGGTACAATAAATGGATATGGAACCCCACATCAAGTTACAGGAATTATGGCATGTACAGCAGGTGGTATTTCCCCTGTATCAATAACCAATAGCGTATTCTGCGGAAAGCTTATTTCCACCAATGCTTCAGCGTATGTCGGTGGACTAGTAGGCTATCTAAATTCTTCAAAGTTTACATTATCCAATAACCTGTGTATTGGGCAATTTGAAATAGCATCAACTTCGGGAACATATTCAGGCCTTCTTGTTTCGAGAACAAACTCTACCCCTACATCTAGCAATAACTATTACCTGAGGACAGAAGGAGCGCCTACAAACATTAGAGCGAATGGCTCACATGTAGTTAACGCGACAGAAATAACCACATCGTCCGACCTTACCTATGGCACCACCCTTGCCGCTCTCGGTACAGACAACTGGGCACAAGATACTAACAACCCTGTGCCTAAGGCGTTCACCTGCACCGAAAGCAATGGCGGCGCAGCTGCCACTGTTACCGGGACCGTATGCGCATACAACTTCGACGTATTCAAGAATGCCGTTAAGGACTACGCCACTGTTGACATAAGAGACGCCAACATGACTTCCAACATCGCAGATACAGACGTGGAAAGTATGTTGACAAACAATGGCCTCGTGTACGTGCCAAGCACCACTGGATATTGTGGAAAGAATATCGTCAATGATGGCATTTGCGACGACTTTGAATTGGCAGAAGGGAAGCCTTTCGCTCCTACCACTGGGTTCGAAGCATCCGCTGCCACTTACACCCGTACCATCTCCAACGCATGGGGAACCATCTGTCTGCCGTTCGAGGTAGAGAGCGATGACAATGTCACTTACTACACCACCGGCACAATAAATGGCGATGTGCTCACCCTCACCTCTGCCGACGTGGTATCCGCTGGCACTCCAGCAATATGTAAATTTACGACTACAGGTGAAAACACCATAGAGTCCTACGTTGTAAACGTATGTACTGATGTTGCCGAGGACACACAGAGTGACGACATTACCCTCATAGGCTCGTTTGCCAAGCAGACGATATTGGCAGCAGACGTTCCCAACGCCTACTACATCTCCGGCGGCAAGTTCTGGCACGCCACCGGCACACTCACCGTCAATCCTTTCCGTGCATACTTCACCACCAACAGCGCAAGTCCCTCCAACGGATTCTGCATCACAGTGGACGATGACAACGTGACAGCCATCCAAGCCCTCACTGGCGAAAGCGACGTCACCGTCACCGCCATCTACACCACTGACGGCAAGCAGATTGGCGAACTCCAGAACGGCCTCAACATCGTGAAGCTCAGCAATGGTAAGACTAAGAAAATAATGATAAAGTAAGATACAGTTATGAAAAAGACATATTCAACCCCAGAGATACAGATTGTGTTCTTTGCAGCACCCGTAGTTATGCAGAACCAAAGTCAAATTCAGGGTGGTGGTGATGACGGCGGCAGCGGCACCGCTGACTCCAAGGAATGGCAGGGTGGATTCCTATGGGAAGACTTCGAAGAAAACTAACCCTGTTCAATAATAAAAGCAGCGTGTGGAACAAGTCCGCACGCTGCTTGTTTTTTTACGAAGATAGCGAAACCCTTAATATAGGAAACAAATATACAGGCAATAGCCCAACACAATCTGCATAGCGGCTAATTAAGCCAAAGCCTTAAAAACTTTTTCTTGTGTAGGATTACCCTTGGCAAGGAGAGCTTTGCTATCAAATACAACATTTAGCCTTAAGCCAACATTTATGGTGTGACAAGAAAAGCAGCCGTCGGTACGGGCGTACCAACGGCTGCAATACTAAGTGCGAGCGTCTGTTATCCGTTTTAGAATACGGCGTTGTCCTCGGCATCAATGTCTTCGTCATCGTCGAACACGCTCCCACCCCAGAACTTTTGTGACTGGGCTTCGGCGGGATTGTCGCCAGTGCCTTCACTGAGAGCAGTGGTCATAAGAGGGTGAGAAAGGCTGACGATCTCTACGTATGGAATGATATATGTCTTTTTCATTTGAAATTTGAAATTTGAATGCCGAAGGCATCGCGAAAAATTGCTCTTGAGCAATGCTCTCTTTGAGAGAACTGCTCATCGGCTGTCGGTGAAGCCGGTGCCGATATCAAAGAGCAGTGAGAGCGAAGCGGCAAATTTGAGATTTATCAATTTACAAATTACGATATACTATTTATGTACGATTTAATTATTTGACAATTATCTTTTTGCCATTGTGGATTAGGATACGGCCTTCCAGCTTAGAGGAAGAGCTTACCTTACGTCCCTGTAAATCGTAGTAGTTATTAGACATTGAGGATTGAGCATTGAGCATTGCATTGATTGCTGTGGGGTCGTCGTCGATGGCGATGTCGAAGGATGGTGCTCCTGAGCCGGCTGCCTTGAAGTAGGCACGGAAGGGGACTACCGTGACAGCATTAGTGGTGGGTGCCCAAAACTTGTCGTTGGCTATGTAGTAGTTGTCGGAGCCAATGGACAAGGTTGCGGATTCGTCCATCACGCCGACGAGGGTATAGTCGCCGCTTGCAACATCAGTGGTGCCGGCTTCAATGGTTGTGGGCTCATTACGGTTGGCAGTGAAGGCTGAGGCATCGCTCATGCAGTAGATGGCTGGCTGTCCTGCCTGTACGGTGCCGACTTCCGTCAAAAGCATTGTGGTGCCGCTGACAGAGGAGAGCTGGTAATACTTGATGCTCTCGCTTGCCGTGAGGGAGTAAGGCAGACACACTGTTCCCCATTGGTAGCCTGTGGAGGCACGCTCGTAGGTCACCTTGGCGGCCGTGAAAGCTGTTGCCACATTGAGTGGTTGTTTGTCAGTGAGAACAATACTTTCACATTGTCCACCCTTGATGATGTTGTCGCCTCTGAGCGGCGAGTTGGCGGGCAGGTTGTAAAGGGTGTTTTCGCCCATGCCTTCCTTAAGTTGCCTGAGGGTGAGTTCCTTGCTTACGCTCACATTGCTCAGGTCGATGTATGCGGGCTTGTTGGCCTGCACGTATGCGGTGTACTGCTCTGGCGTGAGCACAGTGCTGCCACTGAAGACGCCCTCGTTGTCCTGCTCACTGTAGCTGATATCGCTGTCGGGCATCATGTCTTTGAAGAGTTCATACAGCTGCTGCACTATCTCGGGATAGTTGGAGGTGATGTAGTCCACGCCGAGATTGTTGAAGCGAACCATATAGGCTTTGTCGTCGATGGTCCACGCATTGAGGTACAGTCCCATCTGCTCAGCCTGATCAATCCACGTGGGATTGTTGAGGAAGTTTGTGTAACCATAGTCGAGGCATTGCAGATCGTTGTTCTTCACCACGGTCGGTGCCTGGGTGTCGAGCAGCTGCACGAATGCCGTCGGGTCGGCCTGGCGGACATACTTGCATGCACTGAGTCCGAAAGAGATGTACTCCACGCGATCTTGCAGACCGGCATCCTTGACTGCCTGCACTACGGAGTTGGCGAGGCACAAGGTGTCGGTGTTGGCATTAACTTTGAGCTCGATTACAAGCTTGGTGGGTGAGTCGGGGTATTCGTCCTTCATGACGGCGAACAGGTCGCTGAGCTGCGGAATCTTCTCACCGTTGCTGAGGGTCTTGTCCTTCACCTGGTCGTAGGTGCTGAGGTTGATGGTCACACCACCGATGCTAAAATCGTGGTTGACCATGATGTAGCCGTCGGTTGTCTGGTGTACGTCAATCTCGCATCCGTAGAATCCTGCACCGAAGGCATTGCGCACGGCCTGACGTGAGTTCTGGCTGGTGCCGCCGCCCTTGGTGTACCATCCGCGGTGTGCCACGGCCCTTGCGGGCTTGGGCATCTTGGTTGCCTTGGTGAGGGTGGTGGTGCCGAGCTCCTGCGTGAGTTCGCCGCGGCTGACCTTGACAGTGTATGTGCCGGAGTCGAAGGTGGCGGGCAGCTTGATCTTGCCGCCCTTGGCTATGATGGTTACCGTGCCACTGGCTGCGGGCGTAGTGCTGCCATTGGGAGTGAGGGTAATGACGTCGCCTTCCTCGAAGTCCTTGCTATAGATGGGGAAGTAGCTGCCCTCCACGAAGTTGTGACCGTCGGGATAGACGTAGTCGTGGAGCACGGTGGACTTGGTCTCACTGAGTTGGTCGAAGAGCAGTTTGGCCTGGAAGTCGCTGAGCGGAGCGTCGTAGATGCGGCTGATAGCTATATCCCAGCTGCCGCCGCCCTGAATCTTTACGAGGTTGGGGCCGTTGCTGCCCGTATTGATGGTGCCGCAACCGATGGCGTTCCAATAATATCCATCTATGCTTGAAGCCTTGACGAAGTAGTCGGGATTAGTCGTCACTTCACTCTGATACACGCCGTCGACGTAGAGCTTGGCCGTGGTGTTGGCCTTATCCCACACTGCCACGATGTGATACATCCTGTCCTTCTCTATATTGCTATTGGAGTACGCGAATTTCCATGAGCTTGAGGTGCCGGTGTTGAGGATGAGGGCAATCTTCTTGTTCTTTATACCCATTGCCCAGCCACCTTGTGCAGTGCCGCCCATGAATTTGGCTTCGCTGGTGCTGGATGCCTCGAGGCGGCTGCTCATGTAGCACTCCACGGCAAAACCGTCACTAAAAGCGGAGTAGAACTGCGGAGCCTTGGGATTGTTGCTGGTGCGCGAAGGAGCGTAGTCTATCACATAGTATCCTGCCGGAGGCGTGGCTGCGCCCCAGGTGTTGTCGGTCTGGTAAACGTAGCGGCCCAGCTCCTTATTATAATATACGTTGCCGTCCTTGTTTGAGGCATCCTCTACCGTGATGTCGCCCTTCTGGTGGATGGTATTGCCCATCGTCGATTCGTCGGTAGCCCTGCCGTCATCGTGGAACTTGACATCGAGCACGTCGGCCACTGGCATCTGCACCTGGGCGTATGCTGCGCGCAACTGCTGCTCGAGCGCGTTATACTCTGCGCCGGTGGCGGTGTTGGCGGCTATGGCTGCCTGACACTGCTCGAGGATGGTCTTGTAGTCATCCACGGCATTAAACTGGGAGGCATAGGTGTCGGTATCGACGGAGTCCTTCACCTTGTTGACATACTCAATCAGCGAGTTGCGGCCAGTGCGGTTGATGAGGTCGGCATAAATCAGACTGACCTGATCGGTGGTAAGGGCGTCATCGTAAATCTTGCAGCTTACCACGTCCCATGTGCCGCTGGTGTTGGCACCGTTGGCAGCGGAGGGGTCAGCGCCGATGGCAAACCAATGGTATATGTTGTTGCCGCTGAGGGTGAGGTTGCCGGATGCAGCCACCTCGTTCTTCAGCTCACCGTTGACGTAGATGCGTGCCTTGCCGGCGGCCTTGTCCCATACACCCACTACGTGGTAGAACTCGTCCACTTCCGGCACCACGCCGCTGGTTGCCCACTTGTAGCCGCCCACGTTGGGCAGGAAGGTAATCTCGTTGTCACAGCCTGCGGAGTTACCGTTTTTCTTGCAGATAAGCAGACCAGTGCCGCCCTGCTGGTGAGAACTGAACCACTTGGCCTCCTTGTCCTCCACCGGTATGCGGGTGCAGAACACCGTCTCCAGCGTGTGACCGTCCTGCAGTGCCGCCAGCATCTGGCCGTCAGTGTTGGCTGCGGCGTAGTCTATCTTATAGAAACTGCTTGTGCTTCCTCCGTAGGCATTGTTGAACTGAGCCACGTAACCGCCGTATTTCTCGCTGTAGTAGGTCGGGACGGAACCGTTCTTAGCCACTTCGTTACCCATTGGCGACACATCGGCGGCGGTACCGTCGGCGGCAAACTTAACATCCAACACGTCAGCCACAGGCAGCGTGGTCTCGTCCGCAGAATAGACATTCCACATGAAGGTGTGGGTGCCATAGCTATAACCCAGGTCACCGCTGGAGCGTCCGCTAATATCGTTACGCCAGAAGTAATCGCTCGTGTCGAAGAACACCCACGAGTCGTCGTCCCAACCACGAGGGTAGGCGGTCTGGTTGCTGTAGTCAGTCCAGTCATAGGGTGTATTGGTGCTCGAGAAGATACCGAACACCGTAGCATCCGCCCTATTCTCCACAGTGGTCGGAGTGCCATATGGTCTGGGGCAACTGGCGATGTAGCGGCCAGTGACAGCATTTTTGATATAGTAGCCGTCGGCGCTGACATTGTAGGTGCCGTCCTTGCTCACCGTTGTGCCGGTGGCTTCCAACACCCACACGGAGTTTTGGCTGAAGCCCAGCTGCCAACGTGCCTCATTGGCGGCGGTCTCCTTGATGAAATAACCATAGTTCACAGTTGTAGATGCAGCCTCGATAACAATCTTCTTGCCATCGGCAGCGCTACTTACGGGCATTTTGTCGCCAACCACATAGGCGGCGTCTGCAGCAGATGCTACCGTCAGCAGCACGCCCGTCAGGATGAAAAGGAATTTCTTAGACATATAAAATCAGTTTTTGTTTTTTGCTTGCGGGCAAAATTAACGAAAAGCGCGCTGCCCACCAAGAAATCAGCCCCCAAAAAGAGGCAAAACGCAAGGAATTTCACAATTTAATCTTGTTCAGCCAAGAGTCTAGAGGCAAGTAATTTCACAATTTGGCTATAAGACGCTTTCGCTATTGTATATTACTACCAATGAGAAGCAGCCGTTGACACTGCGGGTATCAACGGCTGCAAATAGTGTGTTGGCGTTGTCGGCTCAATCGACGTCAACGTCAGTTTCAAGCTGCTCTTCGTCATCAAGGATGGTGCTGCCCCAGAACCTTTTGGATTCGGCTATATCACCCTCGTTGCCCTGACCGCCCCCGGAAATGTTGAGCAATGGGCTGACGTCAAGGCGTATAGCAGTTGCCTGCGGAATGAGATATGTCTTTTTCATTTGAATTGAGATTTGGGCCTACCCCCGACCCCTCCCAAGGGGAAGGGAGTATTTAAGATTTGAAACTTGGTTCTTTTCTACTTTACCTGTATTTTGAGCGTCTTGCCGTTGGCTTGCTTCACGATATTGATGCCGCTACGCAGTGTGCCGAGACGCGTGCCGTCGGTGCTGTAGATGGCTACCGCTGCGTCATTGCCTGCCTCTACGCTGGCTATTGCAGTAGGATCGTCGTTGTCGGTTACGATACTGAAACTGTTGGAGCCGGCTCCGCTTGCGGTAAAGTAGGCGCGGAAGGCACCGCAGAAGAAGTAGTTGTTGCACTGCCAGAACTTGTTGTCCTTGATGTAGTAGGCGTTGGGGTCTTCCACCTTTGTCCTCTCGAAAACACCATACATGTTAACAGAACCTGTAGTATTGTTAATGGTTGCGCTAACGGGTGCGTTGGTTGCAGTGGCTGTGATGGCGTCACCGCTGACTTTCTGCACGAGGGCGGGTGTGCCTGCAGCCAGTGTGGCAACTTCGCTTACCACGAGGGCGTTGTTCTCAATGGCGCTAACGGTGTAGTACTTGGCCGTTGAACTGCTGCTTACATCGTAAGGCAGGCAGATGGTACCCCACTCGTTGCTCATGGCGCGGGTGTAGGTGGCAGTGGTGGCAGTGAATGCTGTGGGAGCACTGAACGGTTGGCCGTCGGTGAGGACGAGCTGCGAACAAACGCCGTCCTTGACCATGTTCACGCCAGTGAAGCTAGCGCTGGAGGGCAGGTAAACGAGCGTGTTGCCAGTCTGCAGGGCAGCAATCTCGGCAGCTGTGATGCCGCTTGCCAGAGTGATACCGCTGAGGTCGATGGCTGTGTAGGTCAGACCGTCAAGGGCTGCAATAATGTCAGCTGCGGTTACTTCGCCCTCGGCATAAACGGTGGCTGCATTGTCACTAACAACAGCAAAACGCTCAACCTTCTCAAACTTCCAGCATCCGTTGTCATTGCCTGAAAGTCTGGCACCACACCAAACGGTCTGACGAACTGCGCCGCCATCTTGTACGGTCAGGCCTTGTGCAAATCCGCTATCATTAACTCGTCTTGGTTGCAGGATAAATTGCCCTGGGATATTGGTTGCTGTTACGCATACATTGTACGGGGTGTCGCTTATAGCGGCATCGGTATTCATTCCACTGCCATTGCCAACTCCTGCACCGATGTATTTGCCAGATAATACACTTTGCATAGCCCAGGCATAGCTGGTTGTGCCGCTATCGTTACCCCATGACTGGTTCTGGTTGGTGAACTTGAATGCGAACTGGCCCGAGTTTGTGGCGTCATAATCTTTCCATACAAATGTGCCGTCTGTCTCAATGCAAAGCGCGCGCTTTGTGCCAGAGGGATATACGCTTACAATATTGTAGTAGGCATTGTCCTCTATCGGATTGGTGGCAGAGGTGGCGGTGGTGTATGCAGAAGCGAGGTTGCTGGCGTATGTACTCTTTTGGGTATTGGTCAAAGAGTTGTTGCCATTGTTGTATGCTGTGTTACACTCGTCATAGTATGCCTTAAAGGCATCAACGTTGGCCTTGACATAATAGCCGGGATTATTGCTGGAAACAATGTTGCTGTATGCATCGGCATAGTTCTCCAAGGCTGTTTTCAGCTCATCCATACTTGCAATGGCAGCAAGAGCCGTTGCTTCATCTATAGCTGTAAATGTCCAACTTCTATTAGAGTTGCCAGTGGAATTATACCATCCGCTTGTTCTTACTACACCAGAAGTATTGTTGGTGTTATCAACAATCAGGCAATAGCTTGCGGTGCCGCCGGTATTCCACATGGGTTGGATAGTGTATTGCGGCTGGGTGCTTTGGCGCTGGCATACAACGCCCCAGCTCTCGTCGCTTGTCCGTGCGTCTTCTGTAGCCATCTGGGCTGTGCCTTGTCCGATGTATTTCTGCTGATAGGGGCTATAGAAAGAGAATTTTTCGTAAGTTACGCCATCGGGCGTTGCTGTCTGGTGAAGGTCGGTAAGCTGGAACACAAACTGGCCGAGAATGCTCTCGTTGTATGCACCCCATGCCACTTTGCCATTATCGTCAATATACATTGCGTACTGATTGGAGCCAAAAGCGGATGCTGCGCTCTTGATGACATAATAGCCTTCGGTAAGTTCGTTGATGGCGGAGGTGGCGGTAGTGTATGCGGCGTTCAACTCGTCGGCGTATGCCTGTTTCTGTGCTTGTGTCAGAGAGTTGTTGCCACCATTGTATGCGGTCTGGCATTCTTCGTATTTAGCCTTGAAAGCATCTACGTTGGCTTTTACATAGTAGCCAACTTGGTTGGAGGAGACGAGAGTATTGTAGGCACTCAGGTTGGCATCCAAAGCGGTCTTGAGCGGATCTAAGGCATCAAGGATAGGCTGATATACAGAGCTCTCTACGGGCTCGAGATACCAGCAATTTATTTCGTTTGCATAGTTTACAGTTGTATTCCATTGTTTCTTAGTAATTGTTCCAAAGGTGTTGGCCGCGTTATCAGGTTGCAATCCTTGGCAGCAGGCATTGTAGTTGGGTCCTGGTTGTGCGGGATAGATAACCCACTGAGAGTTGTCGGCCGACGACTGCACAAAGTTGATGGGCCAAGCATCTAAGGATGTACCTGCAGTTCCATACCAATCACTTCCCATATGAATATAGTAGTTGTTGCCAATACACTTTACATTGCGAGCAGGATTGATGTTGCTGTCAATCTTTATGGTCTTGTCAGACTCGACCGTAATCAGGAAGATTTGCTCGGCCTCTTTGTTGGAGTCGTATGCACGCCATCCAAGGTTGCCGCTGTCATCAACGTACATAACATATTTGTCAGCAGTGTTAAAGCCAGAGAAGGCGCTGACAATGCGGTAGTAGTTGCCGCTGGTGATGGAGGTGACATAGTCGGCCTTCACCTGTGAACCCAGGCCAAACAGAGTAAGGCAAAGGGTTACTTGAATCAATTTTAGATAATGTTTTAACATAGGATTATAATTAGTAAAAGGTTATTACGGAGAATAGTGTTTTCGAGGCGCAAAGTTAGCCGTTTAGTAATATATGCATAAAAATGTAAGTTGGGATAATCTTTGTTTAGGACAAAAAAATAATTATTTTGTGCCAAATAATAAGGGCATATATCACAAAAGAAGCAGCCGTTGATACTGATGTACCAACGGCTGCGGTTATAGGAGGACCCTCTCCCCGCTCCCCCAAAGGGGGAGGGCTAAAGAGAGAATAGAATGATTGAAGAATTATCGGTTTAGAAGAAGGATTCTTCCTCCTCGTCGTCATCTTCGATAATGCCCCAGAATCTTTTGGAGTCGGCATCATCGCCTTCGTTGCCTTTTCCGCCACCGGAGATCATGAGGAATGATGTGCAATTGAGGCGGATATCTGTCAGTGCGGGTGCAAAATATTCTTTTTTCATAGTTGTTCGGTATTTGGAAATGATACTTTTACTTAACTACAACTTTCTGTGTCTTGCCATTGGCGAGTTTCACAATGTTAACACCCTTCTGCAGCGTGCCGAGGCGTGTGCCGTCAGTGCTGTAAATAGCTACTGCTGCGTCATTGTCTGCCTCTGCAAAGGCTATGGCTGTCGGATCGTCGCCGTTGAGCACAATGTCGAAGGAAGGCGATGTGCTGCCAGTGACGGTGAAGTAGGCACGGAAGGCACCGCAGTAGAAGAAGTTGTTGCACTGCCAGAACTTGTTGTCCTTGATGTAGTAGGCGTTGGGGTCTTCAACCCTGATCCTTTCATAGACGCCGTACATCTCCACAGTACCGCTCGGGGCGGCGATGGTGGCGCTGACGGGTACGTTGGCAGCCGTGGCTGTGATGGCGTCACCACTCAGCTTCTGCACCAGGGCGGGTGTACCAGCAGTCAGCGTGGCCACCTCGCTTACCACGAGAGTGTTGTTCTCAATGGTGCTGATGGTGTAGTACTGGGTAGTTTCGTCGCTGCTGACATCGTAAGGCAGGCAGATGGTACCCCACTCGTTGCTCATGGCGCGGGTGTAGGTGGCGGTGGCGGCTGTGAAGTCGCCCGGTGCGCTGAACGGCTGGCCGTCGGTCAGGACGAGGCTTTCACATTGTCCGTTGAAGACAACATTCGTGTGGCCTCCGGTTTCATTTGTGGGTATTGCCACAACAGAGTTGGTGTTGGCAACGGCATCGGCAATCATCTGCTCAGCGTCGGCGTTGCTAACCTTGTGGAGATACCATACGTTCACGCCAAATGCCCTGCAGTCGTTTACTGTACCCCAGATGCAGAGGTTGCCCTCGGCGTTGGGAGAACCGTTGTGATTCTGGGCAAGACCATAGCAATAGGACGGCGACTTGATGGCAAACTTGCCTGTGCCGGTAATCATTGGGTGGAACTCCTGACCATTAACCTTGTCAGTGCTCGTACGTACGGTGCCGCTGTTGCCTGTGCCACCGTTGTCGATATAGGAGGCGTCCATCACATTATATACATACCAGCTGTTGTCCTCCTTCTGGGTGAGGTAGTAAAGCTGGGTGGCGTCTGTGCTGTCGTAAGCCTTCCACTTCACGATGCCGTCAGCATTGTACATGGCGTCATCGTCTTCATACTCGTAAGGACCGCCGCTGTAGCCGGGGCCGTTACCTGCGGAAGCTATGAAGTAATAGCCCTCGGTCAATGGAATGCCGGCAATATTAGCCTCGGCTGCAACAAACTCATTCATGCATGAGTTGATTGCTGAGGCTGGGGAAGAAGCGTTTAATGTGGCGAATGTGGCCAATGCGGATGTTACGGCTGCATACGATTCTGCGGTACATGTGTTGGGGTCTGTACCATGGGGAAGTGCTGCCAGCTCATCAGCCTTAGCCTGCAGCTCTGCATAGGTGTAATCTCTGGTAAGGTCGCCGACAATGGTATATTTGCTGTCGCTCCAGTTGCTTGCGCTCTGGAAAGCGGATACCATATCAGCAAATACGTGTATGGTTGCGCCCTGCCAGTAGAATGCGTAAGTACCTAAAGAGGGCACTGTGGTGGTCTTTACGTATATATCCTGTGCGTTTGCTTGGGAATAGCACACTCCTTGCCCGATGCTGGTAACACCTGAGCCGAATATGAGGGTGCTGATATTGGGGGTGGAGGCGAATGCCTCGTAGTTTACCTTTGTTACGCTGTTGGGCAGCTCTACAGTACCTGTCAGTGTGCTGATGTCTGCAAAGGCATGGGTGCCGATGGTCTGCATACCCTCGGAGAAGGTGATGGAGGTAATGGTTGAGAATTTGAATGCATTGTCTGCGACTGAGGTGACATCATAGGTTACGCCATCGTATTCTATGGATGCGGGTATCACAACGTCTCCGGTGTAGATACTGGGGGCGGAGGCTGTGGGCTCAACGCCGCCTCTGTTGATTACCTTGGCGGTATGGCTGGTTTCGTCCAGCTCATAGCAAATGCCATTCACATATACTTCAGGCAGGTCGCCTATTATGTTGTAACGAGCCCAATATAAGTTGGCCTCAAAGTCTGCAACCATACTGGGATATACGTGTATCCTGTTGGCTGCAACTCCCTCAACGGGATACTGGCCTGTATAAGGAACTATGTATGTGGGAACATATACATCTGTAGTGATACTTGTGGAGTTGTAGTAGAGGAATTTGTCGCAGGTTGCAATGTTCTTGCCGAACCTGAATGTAGTGATATTCATTCTCTTTCCGCTAGCTCCTGCAAATGCCTGCTTGCCCAAAGCGCCGACGGAGTTTGGCAGTTCCACTGTGGTGAGTCCCCTGCAGCACTGGAAGGCGTAGTCACCTATGGTTTTCAAGCCTTCCGCAAAGGTTACCGAAGTAATCGTGGAATATCTGAATGCATTGTTACCTACAGAGGTAACGCTGTATTCCTGACCGCCATAGGTAACAGTGGCAGGTATCACGATGTCTCCAGTATAAGAACTGGGTGCATCTGCCGTGGGCTCTGCATCACCGGGATATGTTACGGTGGCTGTAGTGCCATTGAAGGTGTAATACAGACCATTCACGAGAACCTTGTCGGAGATTCCTGCCAAATGCAGGTTCCAGTTAGCAAAGTTCTCAGAATTGAAAACGGCGAAACCATAGCCATGGGCAGAACCAAACCACCTATAAGTCTGGTCTTTAGGAATCATCGTGATTGTCTTGTCATTGATGACATTGATGCCATTGCCGTACTCCTTGACGCTTTTAGGAGCAAAGGAGAAAGACTCTGCCTTGGTCTTGTCTGCAGTGGTGGCAGAAGATTGCTTATTGGCATCTGCATCCCTGAAGAGATATTCACCGGTGGACTTGCTCTTAAGATAATAGTAGTCGCTGTAACCTGAAGTGGTGGAGGGTGAGGCATACTCCAAAACCCATACATTATCTTCGTTGTAGCCTACGGAAGTGGCCAATGCGGGAACTGCGCTGAATGGAGTGGCGATATACTTATGCGCGGCTTCACTGATCTGCGTGTTCTCAAGATACATGTCTCCCAATGTGGCAGACCTGTTTGCATAGTATGAATATGGAGCGCACAACAATATCTCCATGCCGTCTGCTACCTCGTAACAGCTAATCTGGGCGCCCTTAGAGAAAGATGTGGCTTTTTCCACAGCCCTGAAGAACTTGAAGCCAGCCATATCGCCACCGGCAGTGCCAATATACATTTCGCCGTATGAGTGGAAGGGCATGAAGCGCCATCCTGTGCCGTCCTTGTAACTTATGAGGTAAGCGCCGCTGCTTTGTGCTGTTGGGACAAAACTGGTGGCCTCGCTGATGTCGGCCTTAAGTTCAGCATATCCTCCAGCCTCAAGAGCAACACCGATATACTTATTTGTGGTAACCTCCTTGAAATAGAAGGAAGCATGGCCTTCCATCGTCGGGCCAGCAACAAGTTCGAATGCGCTCCTGTCTTTTATGGCAGGGAACATACCCAAACTATAGTTGGCACAACCGCCTTCATAGGTTCTGTTTTTCACGATGTGATAACCGCCAAACCACATAGCATCGGCATTGCTAGTATTGGCATTCTGCAGCAGGATAATATCGCCTGCCTGAAGGTCGGCAGCAGCTATCTCTGCACCTGCCTCCCATGTCTCTGCGTTAATCGCTAAAGCGAATAGCGCAGCAAAAAGAAAACTTAGAATTTTTCTCATTGGTTAATTGATTTTAGTGATTTATTAAAGTTTGTTTTATTTCATCATCAGACGTTTGCCACTTCGTTCTCGCTTTTCGCTCGCGATACCTTAGGCATAACATAAAGTAAACTTCCTGTCTGTGTATTAGACGAAACGTTGATTATTTGTTATTATATAATGTTCGCGCGAAGAAACGCATCGCTTTCAATCACAATTTGCAAATTTATAAATAAATATTCTAACGGCGATAAGATTGTGTTGGAAATAATCTTTTTCATATATATATTGGAAAACAAACGATACTTTTTCCCTGAAAAGATCAGGTAAACGTCTTGACGATGGATAGAAAGGAACATGAGTTAAAATGGCACGAATTAGCATAATTACATCACAAATTAAGGGATTGTCCGAGAGGATGTCGTAATTTTGTAAGACATTTATTGGCATATTAACTGATTGGACAAAGATGAAACGAGTTGTTGTTTTGACAGCGGTAATGTTGGTGTCCGTTGCGTTGACGGCGGGCAACAAGGTGAGCAACAAGGCTCAGACCCTGGCGGCGAAGAGAGTGATTGACAGATTCCTTAGCGGGCAAACAGACAATGCTGCAGACATTCCCTACCATGTGGCACTTGACATGCAGAAGGTGGACGGCTGCGACCAATACAGCGTGGAGGTAAACCGACAGGGGGTGCTGATGATCAATGCCTCCAGCCCGGTGGCTGCATGCCGCGCCTTCTACGACTATGTGCGCCGCCACGCCTACGGCATATGCTCATGGAGCGGCAACCGCGTCGACCTGCCTGCCACGCTGGAGCCGGAGGCCGACCGCAACGTTATCTCGCCATACAGGCATCACAACTACTTCAACGTGGTTACCTATGGCTACACTATGCCGTACTGGACATGGGCTGAATGGGAAAAGGAACTGGACTGGATGGCCCTGCACGGCACCGACATGCCGCTGGCCCTGGTGGCCAACGAGGCCATCAGTGCAAGGGTGTGGAAGAAGCTGGGGCTTACCGACGAGGAGATACAACACTACTTCGTAGGACCCGCCCACCTGCCGTGGATGCGCATGGGCAACATAACGAATGTTGACTCGCCAATGCCGATGAGCTGGCACAAGGACCAGGTAGCCCTGCAGCACAAGATCCTCACTCGTATGCGCGAGCTGGGCATGAAGCCCATCTGCCCCGGATTTGCAGGATTTCTGCCACCGGAAATCAAGCGCATATACCCCGAGGCAAACATTGTAGAGACCAGCTGGGACGCCTTCCACAACTGGATGCTGATGGCCGACGACCCGCTGTTTCCCGAGATTGGGCGTATGTTCATAGAGGAATGGGAAAAAGAATTCGGCAAATGCGAGTATTACATCGCCGACTCATTCAATGAGATGGCCATCCCCTTCCCTCCCAAGGGCACCAAGGAGCGTTATGACAAGCTGGCCGAGTACGGCAGCACCGTATATGACGGCATACGCAAGGCCAATCCCGATGCCGTATGGGTGATGCAGGGCTGGATGCTGGGTATGTCGCGTGAGATATGGGACTACGAGAGCCTTTCGGCACTGCTGAGCCATGTGCCTGCCAACAAGATGCTCATACTGGATATGGCTGAGGACTACAATCACGTGCTGTGGCACAACGGTGCCAGCTGGGACTACTTCCGCGGATTCGACGGCAAGCAGTGGGTGTACTCCACCATCCCCAACATGGGTGGCAAGACGGCCCTTACCGGTCCGCTGGAGTTCTACGCCAACGGCGGACGGCTCAAAGCCTTGCGCTCTCCTAACAAGGGCAATATGGTGGGCTACGGCACCGAGCCGGAGGGCGTGGAAAACAACGAAGTTGTGTACGAGCTGATCAGCGATGCCGGATGGATGGCCGACAGCATCTCCCTCACCGACTGGCTCCAAAACTATACACTCAGCCGCTACGGCAAGACCTGCCCAAGCCTCAACATGTTTTGGGACGAGATGAGGCAGTCGGCATACGGTGAGCTGCGCGACTGGCCACGCTATCTGTGGCAGCTGCAACCTGGTCGCTACAAGCATGGCACTGCTCCGCTGGACTCTTTGTTCCTTCATGCCCTGGAGCTGTTTGTTGCCGCAGCTCCTGACATGGGTGAAGCCCCGTTATATGCTATTGACCTGACGGAGATGGCTGCCCACTATGCTGCCGCCAAGATGGACATCTTGCAGCAGTCAATAAACAACTGCCTAATGTGGGACGATACAGCGCCCATTGACACACTGCTCAACCTACTCAACGAACTGGGCATGCGCACCGACCAACTGCTCAGCACCCACCCTACCCTCAACATGCAGCGATGGATAGACATGGCACGCTCTCATGCCACGACACCAGAAGAGGCTGACTACTATGAGATGAATGCCAAACGCATACTGACCATCTGGGGACCGCCCGTCAACGACTACGCCTGCCGCATTTGGAGCGGACTGATACGCGACTTCTATCTGCCGCGCCTCAACAGCTACTATAGCAAAGTCAGGAAAGGGGAGGCGTTTGATGTGGCACGGTGGGAGAGTGACTGGGTGGAGCACTCGCATGGTCTCAGCCCTATCACGCAACCTATCGACCGTGTGAGGGCCGCTCTTGGTCTAATGGATTTGGCTAAGAATGTTCCCCCGACGGGGATAAGCACCGTGCGTATCGAGACTCTCGGTCAGTGGAATCCCTCGATGCTCAGCAATGAGTGGCAGGAGGTGCAGTGGACTATTCCCGCCGCAGAGTTGCAAGGGTTGAGGGGTTTTTCCTTCCGCTGGGAGCATGGCAGCGAAAAACTGGAAATCAGCAAGGTGAGTATAGATATTGACGGCAAGACGGTGGCCACGGAGGAACACTACGGCGAGACAGGCATACGCAACAAAGGCAACGACTACCGCCTCACCTTGCCCCAAAGCCTTGGCGATGGCAACGTAACACTCCGCGCAACTGTGCGCACTACAGGCAACCGCCAAAGCTATGGCCAAGTGCTGATGGTTAATAAGAATTGAAGGATGGAAGAATTGAAGAATTTAAGAATTTAAGAATTTAAGAATTGAAGAGTTTAACTAGAATTGAAGTATTGAAGTTCAATTGTTCCGTTTTTCAGTTTTTTAATTTTATTGAAAAGGGAGTGATGCCGATTTTACGCCACAAGACGTCGGCATATAAGAACAGTATTGCATGAAACCGCGTCGAAACTCTGTCTTGACGCGGTTTTATAATAAAAAATACCCTAATGTCAGCCAAGTCTACCACCAAAAAAGGTTGGTTTACGCAAAGAAAATATTTAATCGCGCCGAAGTTGTCGGTTTCGGCGCGATTAGTTTTGACTTTGGCGCGATTAGATTTCGGCTCGGCGCGATTAGATTATGCTTCGACGGGCTCAGCATAAATTACGGCGGGCTCAGCATAAATTTCGACGCAGATAATTTTGGTCTTGACGCGGAGGTTTACGGTCTCCTCTCTTTTACTTTACGACCTTGCGTCCGCGGATGATATAGATGCCCTTAGGCAATTGGCCATTGACCATTGACGATTGACCATTGACCTTGCGGCCCTGCAGATCATAAACCGATTGACCATTATTCTCTGTTCGCTGTTCGCTGTTATCTATCCCCGTAGGAGTATCAGGCTGCAGCTGTATGGTGGTGGCGCGGCTGCGATGGTCCTCGCCAAGGGATGTGGCGAAGTGGACGTCGCGCAGCGTAACCGTTGATGGTTGAGAGTTGATAGTTGATAGTTGATAGTTGACTCCTAACTCCTCACCATCGCAGCCCAGCTCCAAGGTTAGCACGCTGCTACCCAGAGGCAGCTTGCTGCGGGCACTGGAGTAAATGGAGACTCTGTAGGTTGGAGGTTGGAGGTTGGAGGTTTGAGGTTGGTCGGGATTTTCGACTTCGGCTATGCTAACATCGAAGTCGGGCAGGGATCGGCTGACATCAACATCGTCAAGAGTCATGCCTTCGGGCAGACTGATGTCAAACTGCACACCGCTGTAATCACCTCCCGACACGTTGAGGGTGAGGGGAAGATCCCCTCTTATCCCCCTAAAGGGGGAAGACTTACTCCCGGCGCCAGTGTCCTCCCCTTTAGGGGAGTTAGAGGGATCTCCCCCTAACTGAATGACCGCCTCGGCCTCGGGCAAGCTGTAGTAGCGGCCGCTCTTGGTGGTGGACGTAGCCACGAGGTTGCGCACGCCGATGAGGTCGCCAACGGTGATGATATCGTTGCCGTCGATGTCGGCCTGGCCGTACTCAAACTCGTCGTTGGGGAGGTTGAGCATGTAGTTGAGCACACAGACGACGTCGGAGGTGGTCACCTGCCCATCGTCGTTGACGTCGCCGGGCAGAATGCCGCCGGTGGTGTCGAGGTAGTCCTTGCCTGCGTAGCCGAGGGTATTGCTGAGATAGTTGAAGATATAGTTGGCGCGGGTCTGAAGCCATGTCTTGGCATTAGCGGTAACGGTGGCGTAAGTGCTGGCATCGCCCCGCCGCCACATGGTATTGTCATGTGTCAGGGAGGGTGCGGCAAACTGATAGTAGTCGTCGCAGAAGTCGATGAGCTCCTGCAGCGAGCCGTCGGTGAGGAAGTCATACCACAACTGATAGTATTTCTGATTGAAAGCCTCGCCACAATAGCGCTGCGCCTGCGCCCACTGGGCACCGGTGGACGAGGGACGGCTGGTCCAGAAGTTGGTGGTGGCGTCGGCCGTGAAATAGCCGTAGTTGGAGCTGTAGCCGAAGGCCCAGTCGAAGTCCCACACGGGGCCGAAGACGAAGGGGGAGCTGGTGTCGAGGATGTTGGCATTGTAGAGGAAGGTGCTCTTGGGATGGAAGAGCTCCATATTGGCGGTATAGTCGTCAACGAAGAGGAAGCGCGCCAGATAGTCGAGGTCGAAGGAGTACCTCAGGTCCTCACGGTTCTTGAGGGCTGCCGTGGCGCGGTTGAAGCCCATCTCTATGAACTGCTGGGTTACCTTGGTGGTGGGGTCGGACAGGTCGGGGTCCTTGATATTGACTGGCAGGTTGAATGTCTGGTCGCGGAATTTGTAGGTCTCGTCGTAGTAGCTGTCGAGCTCGAGCAGCGTGGCATAGGTCTCGTCGGCGAGGTCAATGCTGTTGTTGGAGAGGCCTACCTTCTCCGTCAGGTTGTAGGAGCCGCGGTATTCGCCGTTGAGATAGAGCTCCACGGGTATCTCGTGGTTGAATCCCGCCGTCTCAACCAGCTGGGCCATCTTCATGGCCACGGCATTGCAGGTCATGGAGAGGTTCTGGGCATTGGCAATGAGGTTCCAGTGCTTGCCCTTCTTGAGGCCGAGCACCTTGAGAGCGGTCTCAAACTTCATGTGGTAGGGCGCCTTGCCGGAAGACGTCCACGATGAGTTGCCGCGCCCCTTTATCTGCATGGGGGTCTCGGCCAGGTCGGGGAACACGCCAGCGCCGTCAATGCGCACCTTGCCGCTCTTATAGGTGTACTTTGACGTGATACGGTTGCCGTCGTCGGTGGTGAGATAGATGGTGGGCACCCTGTAAGCGCCGGTAGAGTGGTCGGTGGCGAAGTCCACCTGCACCTTGACCTCGCGGCCGTAGGGCATGACGACGTATTCGCCGTTGAGCCTCTGGCGCAGTATGGTATGGCCGCGGCGCGCCACGGTGTAGATGATGTCCTTGTCGAAGCGCACGCGAGTCCTCTTGCTCCGCTGCAGCGAGTCGCCGATGAAGGCCTGCACATCGTCGTCCAGCTGGAAGGAGGGGCGCAGCGTCTTGCCGATGCCCACCACGCTGAGATTTATCAGGCTGTCCTCGTCGAAGACTCCCTGGGCGTCATCAATGATATGACGGTTGAACTTATTGTTGAACTTAAAGCTGTTGAATATCGGCATCTCGGGAGCCACCTCGCTGAGCGAGTCAACCTCATAGGCGGCATGCTCATAGGTGTGGGCGGCAGACTTCGTCTTGATTAGGAGTGAGGAGTGAGGAGTGAGAAGTGAGGAGTGAGCGTCCAGCGGTTGGCCGTTGACGGTCTCAATGTACTCCGCCGGGATGGCCTCCACGCGGCCGTCGGAAAGGTAGATGTACAGAATCCTGCCCTCCACAGGCTGCAACTGCGTGCTGTCAACATCTGGGTCGGGGTCAATGGGGTCGTCGCCTCCTCCATCGGTGAAGAACTGCTTGCCCTTGTCATCATAGAGATTGAAGGTCTCGTTCAGCCCGTAAGGAATGCCCGACTTGCTGTATGCCCCAAGGGCAAGGCTGCCGGTACGCACATTGAAGAAATAACTCTCGTCGCTCGCGCTCTGGAAATAGAAGAGCTCAGTGCCCTCAGAGTCGGTAGTGTTGCAGATATACCACAGCGAGGCATCTCCCTCCAGACTGGAGGAGAGATGTACATAACGCAATATCTGCGGACTGTTGGTGTATTGGTCGTCGAGGGTGATGTATTGATTGGTGCCGGCGTTGCGGAGTGCATAGCGGCCACTGCCCTGACTGACGAAATACCAATAGCAATCGGCAGCATTTGTGTTGTCGGTGGTCATGCACAGGGGCGAGTTGACACCGTGGTTGGCACCCAAGGCCGCACTGCTGCCCATCAGGTAGAGCGACTCGATGCGATACTTGGCAGTGCTGCTGAAGGTGGTTACTATACCTGCCATGGCAGCAGTGGCCGACAAGGCAAGAAGCACCGACAAAACCTGAAAGAACCTGAATCTATACACCATTCGTTACAATATTATATACCGCCGTTACATCAGCAGTGTTAACTAAACCGTCACCATTCACATCGGCATTATCCATCTCAATGCCAGAGTCGTCACCGTCAATTATAAAGCTATAGATGGCCACCACGTCGGCGGTGTTGACATCGCCGTCAAGGTTGACATCGCCTATCTGAATATACCTGGCAGTATATACCACATCCTTTGCAGGCATCACATCATATTCCTGTCCCTCCCATCCGGCAAACTTATAACCGTCAATCTTGGGAGCGTCAATATGTGGGATACTGCTGCCGAAGGCTATCTCCTCACGGAATATCTCATCGCCCTCAACAATATACTTGAGCACATAGGAGTTGACACAGTACTTGGCTGTGAGCTGCAAGTCGTGAGCCGGCATGGTCTCAGGAGCATCGTTCCATCCGCAGAATGTATAGCCCTCTATCTCGCCCGGAGTAAACGCGGGGAGCCTGTTGCCATAGGCCACCTGCTCCGTAAAGACAACCTCACCGTCAACAAGCAGCTGCAGCTCGTAAGAGTTGACGCACCATTTGGCCCTGGCGTCAACATCGGCAGCAGGCATTACGTCGGGCAACCCGTCCCAACCGCAGAAAGAGTAACCCTCACGGGCAGCAGGCTCATCAATGGCAGGGATGGCGGCGCCTGCCTGCAACAAGACGGAATAAAACTGCTCATCGCCATCCCAACAGGTCAGCTTAAAGTCCGGTGACTCTTCTATCACCAATTCGCAGCTTGCATTGGGCAGCACGGTCTCTGCACCGTCGGTGGTAGTGAAACGTATATTCTTTGCCACAACATCATAGCTGCCGGGAGTCAACGAGGCATCAACATTCAGGGCGGCAGTGAGTATCGTGCCATTCGTGCCTGTGATCCTATTGGTCTTGACAGATGCGTAGCCTACTATTCTGGGGAGCCCGTTGGAGGCAATGCCGGCCTGCAAGGTAAGACTGCCGGTACGTGGTGACGTTGCTACAGATGCTGTGCTGAGCGTTATCCCATCGGGCAGCAGCAGGTCTATCTGGAAGCCGGAATACGACGTGTTGGGATTGGCAAGCTGCACCGTCAGCTCCCACTGATGGGCATCACTTTTGACCGTGCTGATGGTGAGCACATCATCAGCAGCCTTCATAAACGCCGGCACGGCAGCCAGCATGGCTATCAGGAGAAAAATACGTTTCATCATTTTGTAAAGTGCGAGAGGGCAAGAGGTTGACTGTTATTTAATGACCACCTTTTTGCAGTCGATAATATATATTCCCTTGGGCAGTTGACCATTGACGATTGGTGATTGGCCGCTGGCCTTGCGCCCATGGATATCGTAAATCGATTGACCATTATTCTCTGTTCTCTGTTCGTTATTATCTATACCCGTAGGGGTATCAGACTGCAGCTGGATGGTAGTACCACGGCTACGTTCGTCCTCGCCGAGGGAGGTAGAGAAGAGAACGTTGCTTATTGAGCATTGGGCATTGGGCATTGGGCATTGAGAGTCACCATCGCAGCCCAGCTCCAGGGTCAGTTCGTTCTTGCCCAAAGGCAGCTTGTTGCGAGCACTAGAGTAAATGGAGACTCTGTAGGTTTGAGGTTTGAGGTTTGAGGTTTGAGGTTGGTCGGGATTTTCCACTTCGGCTATGCTGACATCAAAATCGGGAAGGGCGCGGCTGACATCGACATTGTCAAGAGTCATGCCTATGGGAACGCAGATGTCAAACTGCACACCGCTATAGTCACCATCCTCCACGTTGATAGTGAGGGGAAGATCCCCTCTTATCCCCCTAAAGGGGGAAGACTTACTCCCGGCGCCAGTGTCCTCCCCTTTAGGGGAGTTAGAGGGATCTCCCCCTAACAGAATGACCGCCCCAGCCTCGGGCAGAGCGTAGAAGCTGCGGCTATGCACAGGCTGAGCCAGAGCGATATTGCGCACATTGATTAGGTCGGCAATGGTAATGATGTTATTGCCATCGATGTCAGCACGACCATACTTAAATTCCTCATTGGGCAAATTGAGTATGTTGTTAAAGACGCAGACAACGTCGGAGGTAGTTATCTGACCATCGTCATTGACATCACCCATCAGCTCACCGCTGTCGATGTCGTCAAGGTAGCCAAGGTCTTTATAGCCAAGTATATCGCCCATGTAACTATACACATAGTTGGCCCTCTTGAGCAGCCAATCCTTGGCAAGGGACGTAACGGTGGCATAGGTCTGGGCGTTGCCTCGGTTCCACTTGGTATTGTCATGGGTGAACGAGGGTGCGGCAAAGTGGTAATAGTCGTCGCAGAAGTCGATGAGCTCCTGCAGCGAGCCGTCGGTCATAAATCGGTGCCACAACTGGTAATAGATCTTGTCGAAGTCTTCACCGCAATAGCGCAAGTCATAAGCCCACTGGCTAGCCTCCATGCTGACGCGAGTCCAGAAATCGTTGGTGGAAGGGTCGGTGAAATAGTTGCCGTTGAGCTGATAGCCGTAGCCCCAGTCGAAGTCCCACACAGGACCGAAGATATACTTGGAGTTAGGGTCGCGGATATTCTCATTGTAGCAGAACGTGCTCTTGGGATGGAATAGCTCGTAGTTCTCGCTCAACTCATCAACAAAGAGGAACCGCGCCAGATATTCAAGGTCAAGCAGGTCGCCGAATCCTTCTCCTGCCTCAAGGGCCTTCCATACGGGATTGAAGCTCTGCGCTATCTCGGTAAGTGTGAGCGACGATGTGCCTTCGTATAGGTCAGGCTCCTTGATATTGATGGGCAGATTATAGGTGGTGGTGCGGAACCTGTAGGTCTCGTCGTAGTAGCTGTCGAGCTCCAGCAGCGTGGCGTAGGTCTCGTCAGCAAGGTCGATGCTGTTGTTGGAGAGGCCTACCTTCTCCGTCAGGTTATAGGAGCCGCGGTATTCACCGTTGAGATAGAGCTCCACGGGTATCTCGTGGTTGAATCCCGCCGTCTCCACCAGCTGAGCCATCTTCATTGCCACGGCGTTGCTAGTCATTGAGCGATTCTGGGCATTGGCAATGAGGTTCCAGTGCTTGCCCTTCTTGAGGCCGAGCACCTTGAGAGCGGTCTCAAACTTCATGTGGTAGGGCGCCTTGCCGGAAGTTGTCCACGATGAGTTGCCGCGCCCCTTTATCTGCATGGGGGTCTCGGGCAGGTCAGGGAACACGCCGGCGCCGTCAATGCGCACCTTGCCGTCCCAATAGCGCGACTTAGATGTAATGGGGGTGCCGTCATCGGTAGTAACATAAACGGTAGGAACCTGATAGTCACCCATAGAGTGGTCGGTGGCGAAATCCACCTGCACCTTCACCTCACGGCCGTAAGGCATGACCTTATAGGTGCCCCCTATGGTGCGGCGCAGTATGGTATAGCCGCGGCGAGCCACGGTGTAGATCACATCCTTGTCGAAGCGCACTCGGGTCCTCTTGCTCTGCTGCAGCGAGTCACCGATGAAGGCCTGCACATCGTCGTCCAGCTGGAAGGAGGGGCGCAGCGTCTTGCCGATGCCCACCACGCTGAGGGTGATAAGGCTGTCCTCGTCGAAGACTCCCTGGGCATCCTCGATAATGTGGTGATTAAACTTATTGTTGAACTTAAAGCTATTGAATATCGGCATCTCGGGGACCACCTCGCTGAGCGAGTCAACCTCATAGGCGGCATACTCAAATACGGGGCCGCCATCCTTGGTAGTGATGCGTAGCATCGTAGTGCCCTGGCGCAACTGGTCGATATACATACGCGGCACAGCCTCCACCCTGCCGTCGGCACGATAGATATGAAGTACCTTGCCCTCAATGGGCTCCACCTCGCTGACGTCGGGGTCAATGGGACCAGGAGGCACCACCGTAGTGTCGGGGGATGTCGTGGCACCCTTTATCACCAAACCCTGCGAGGCCAGGTATTCACGATGGCGCTCGTCGGTGGAGTAGAAGGCAAAAGTGGAGCCTCTGTCAACCCTAAACCAGCAGATGCCGCGCGACGAATAGTCGTTCCAGTAGATGGAGCCCATCAGGAAATGGATGTTGTCGTCACTATTGGCGCTGCCTTTGAGCACGCCGATAGAATAGCCGGGCTTATCGGTAGTGTCGTCATAGTCAATGGCCCATTGCTCATCGTCGAGGTCAGGCTCGCCATCAAATACGCTTACATCATATTCGGAGGTGGCGGTTGTCTCTGTCAGCTTGGTACTCACGTAGCTGCCGCCTTCCACCATTATCTGCACACCGCTGCCGTCCTTGACGAAGAAGAAGCGCTTCTGCGGCTTCTCCACGCTCTGGCTCAGCCACTCCATGGGATCGACATACATCTGCGACCTAACATTCTTGATATAGTAGCAAACGGGGTTTGACATATCGGTGGTCAGCACCACTGGCTGCGCCAGCGGATAGGAGGTCCAGTAGAGACCCTCCTCATTCTGGCCGCAGATGGTGTTGGCATCCTCCTCGGGGTCATAGGCAAGGCCGTCTTCCCTGACGATATAGAATCGCTCATTGTTGGCGGGGTTGGTGCCGCTGCTGGCATAGGTGCCCAGCACCCCCGTGCCACTCCTCACGTTGAATCGGTGGGTTTCGCTCGCCACGCTCTCAAAGGTATAGAGATCATCACCCAGGTCACGAATAGTCCAAAGCGACGAGTCTCCCCTCATCACAGTAGTCATAGTCATATAGCGACGCAGGGGGTTGTCGGAGCGCACTTCATCCCAGGTCATGTATTCGTGTGTCTGGGCATTGCGTATGGCATACTGCCCATCCTTATACTCCTGAATATACCAGTAGCAGTCAGCGGCCAGCGCATCGCTGGTGGTAATGCACACCGGAGTGTTGACGCCATGCAGCATGCCCGGCGCAGCCGAGCTGCCCGCCGTGTTGGCAGCCACGATACGGAATTTAGTCAAGGGGTTGAACGAGAGTCCATCCGCCCTGACTTGTACGCACGCACACGCGAACATTATTAATAATGTAGAAATGTATCTCGCCATTTTCATGGATTCACGCAGTTAGCGCGGCGAATTTACTAACATTTTTCCGAATTACAAGCATATTCACCCCAATTAACACCACATTATGCCTGAAAACGACAAAATAAACGGCTGGCAGTCGTTATGACTCCAGCCGTTTGTACCATAATCTTAAGCTTACTTCAGCACGCCCATTTCCTTGCCAATCTTGATGAAGGCTGCGATGCACTTGTCGAGGTGCTCCTTCTCGTGGCCTGCGGACACCTGTACGCGGATACGAGCCTGGCCCTTCGGCACAACGGGATAGTAGAAACCGGTAACATAGATGCCCTCCTCCTGCAGCTTTGCAGCGAAGTCCTGGCTAAGCTTGGCATCGTAGAGCATCACAGCGCAGATGGCCGACTGGGTGGGCTTGATGTCGAAGCCGGCAGCCATCATCTTGTCGCGGAAGTAGTTGACATTCTCCACCAGCTTGTCGTGGATGGCGTTGCTCTCCTTGAGCAGGCGGAACATCTCGATGCCTGCGCCCACCAGCGATGGAGCCAGCGAGTTGGAGAACAGGTAGGGACGGCTCCTCTGACGCAGAATGTCGATAATCTCCTTGCGGCCTGTGGTGAAGCCACCCATGGCTCCGCCGAAGGACTTGCCCAGGGTACCGGTGTAGATATCCACGCGGCCATAGGTGCCGAAGAACTCACTTACGCCGTGACCGGTGGGGCCTACCACGCCGGCGGAGTGGCTCTCGTCAACCATCACCAGGGCGTCATACTTCTCTGCCAGGTCGCAGATCTTGTCCATCGGAGCCACGTTGCCGTCCATGGAGAACACGCCGTCGGTGGCAATGATGCGAAAGCGCTGGGCCTGAGCTTCCTGGAGGCACTTCTCCAGCTCGCCCATGTCTGCGTTGGCATAGCGGTAGCGCTTAGCCTTGCAGAGGCGTACACCATCGATAATGGAGGCATGGTTGAGCGAGTCGGAGATGATGGCATCCTCCTCGGTGAGCAGGGGCTCAAACACACCGCCGTTGGCATCGAAGCAGGCGGCATAGAGGATGGTATCCTCAGTCTTAAAATAGTCGCTGATGGCGGCCTCCAGCTGCTTGTGGATGTCGGCAGTACCGCAGATAAAGCGTACGCTCGACATGCCGAAACCCCTCTTGTCCATCATATCCTTGGCGGCCTGGATAAGGCGCGGATTATTGGAGAGGCCCAGATAGTTGTTAGCGCAGAAGTTAAGCACTTCCTTACCGGCAACCTGAATAGCTGCCTGCTGCGGGCTCTCGATAAGACGCTCATTCTTGTAGAGTCCGGCTTCCTTGATCTCAGCAATGGTCTGCTGAAGATGCTGTTGCATTTTTCCGTACATAATGATTGTGTGTTTTATTGGTTGTTAGTTATTGGTTATGTGTTCAACGTAATTGCAAAGTTGCGAATTTGTGATGAATAGGCAAAATAATTGGTGCTTTTATTTGCAAAACGTGGCGGAGTGTTAGCAAATTATAGTACTTTTGCAGCGAAACAAATAAAAACATACAATCATAGCCGAAATGAAAAAAGTATTGCTTTTCCTATTGTGCTGCGTAGCCATCGGCGCCAGCAGCGAAATCAACTTCGACCAATATTTTGACGGTCGCACTCTACGCGTGGATTACACCTTTGCCGGCGACTCGGCGCGTCAGGAAATCTTCGTTTCCGAATATGTCAGCCTCCCCACTTGGGCAGGACGCCGCGTCAATCTCGACACCCTTCTGCTCGAAGGCACTGGCGACATAACCATGCGCTCTATCGACGACGGCAAGAAAATCTACTGCAACTCATTCAGCACCCATTTCCAGGACTGGAGCGGCACGCCCCAGGCCCTCACCCTCAAGTGCGCCTACGAGCACGTGGTGCTCCTGCCCATGCCGCGTAATAAGGTGGAGATAGAGATTCGCCTCTTCGATTTCAAGCAGCGTCCCGTCACCGTGCTGAAGCATCAGTTCGACCCCAAGGACATCATGGTGCGCGACCTCGGCAGCAAGCAGGCTCCCGACAACAGATACCTCGTCAAGTCGGGCACACCCGAAGAGTGCATCGACCTCGCCATACTGGCCGAGGGATACACCAAGGACGAGCTGCCACTCTTCTACCAGGATGCCCAGCGCATGACCGACGAGCTGTTCAAATACGAGCCCTTCAAGTCCAACAAGCACCGCTTCAACGTACTTGCCGTGGGCGCAGAGTCACAGGAGAGCGGAGTGAGCGAGCCTTCCAAGGGAGTATGGAAGCAGACGGCCTGCGGCACATTCTTCGACTTCCTCTACATGAAGCGCCTTATCGGAGTAGTCAACCTGCGCAAGGTCAACGATCTCCTCGCAGCAGTGCCCTATGAGCACATCGTTGTGCTGGCCAACAGTTCGGAGTACGGCGGCTGCGGCGTGTATAACAGCTACGACATCACCCCCGCGCACCACGCAGGCACACTGGCCGTGTTTGTCCATGAGTTCGGCCATAGCTTCGGCGGCCTGGGCGACGAGTATTTCTATGATGAGATGTACACCCAGTACTACTATCCCGACGTAGAGCCGTGGCACGAGAACCTCACCACCCTCTGCGACTTCCAACGCAAGTGGGCCGACATGCTGCCCAAAGACGCAGTCATCCCCACCCCGCCCAATCCCAATCAGGACAAGAACGACTACACCACCATTGGTGTATTCGAAGGTGGCGGCAACCAGAGCAAGGGCGTCTATCGACCCGCCTTCAACTGCCGCATGCGCACCAACAGCGTACCCGACTACTGCCCCGTATGCCGCCGCGGCCTGCAGCACGTCATAGACTACCACCTACAGCCCATGCGCTAAGGACTTCACAGCCTGAACAGGCACAGAAAGAAATTGCCGGATTTTTTTCAGAAACTAAGGCACACCATCAAGGCAACATATTCTGAAAAGCTTCTGACAATTTCTTTCTGTTTTGTAACATTTTTGACTCAAAAAGCATATTTTGCGCCAAACATTATCATCCTATTAAAATAAATTTTTATCTTTGCCCCCGCGAAAAAACAACTCTAATTATTCATAAACATCTCTAACAACAAAACAATGAAAAAGATTTTATCTCTTTTCTCGCTCCTTGCCCTATTCTTAATAGGTGGAGCAAACAATGCCGTTGCAGATGATGACCTTACGGGACAGTCGCCGGCAACAACACTGACTGACGGTGGCTATTACTACATCGTCAGCAACCAGGAAGCCTTCTACAACCAGAAAGGCAAGCATGTGGCATTCTATTATGACGACGCAGATGCCAGCAACGTCTATTGGAACCAGATCAACGCAAGCGATTTGAATTTCGTTTTCCAGCTTGTGAAGAAGGCTGACAATGTCTGGACTATCCGCAACTGCGCCAGCAACCAGTTTGTAAAGGGTTCTGCTTTTGATGTGGCCAGCTTCGGTCTGGGAGAGTATGAACACACTTTCTATCCGCAGGCCAACGGGTCTTACAAGATCCACAATGCCAGCATAAGCAACGCCAATTATTTCCTTTATACGGACAATAGCGCCTACGGCGGTAATACCAAGAACAAGGTGGGCTGCAACAGCTGGAGCGCTAATCTTGATGGCGGAACATACGCCAACTGGGACTTCTACGAGGTAAATGCCACCATTGCAGCCGAGGCTGAGGCTCTCGGCGCAGAAATGCCTACGGATTATGTTAAAGAGATAGTGGATGGCGACTACTACTACATCATCAATGACTATCATGCATACAATCAGAAGAAGGACGTGGACATTGCTTTCTGGTATGATGCCGACCATCTGCGCTGGAAGCAGTTTGACAAGAACAACTATGCCCACATGTTCAAGGCTGTAAAAGACAGCGACGGCAAGGTTGCCCTGCAATGTGTGGTTGGCGGTAAGTATGTCGGTAAGTCAGGAGATTGGGCTGACAGTCCTTACTATCATGTCGTAACCGATGATGCCGATGCCTCCTATGCTCCGCATCTTGGTACCGGCACAGGCCTGTTTAAGATTGTCAACAATGACGGTAGCGGCAATCCGCTCGGCCCCGGCTGCATCGTTTGCGGCGACACGAGAAACGGCACTATCGGCCAGGAGGGACATACTCCCGATAACTCAGGCTACAGCAGTGCAACCAATGGATATGTCGGCCGTTGGAAGTTCTACAAGGTTCCCCAGAGCAAAATAGATGCTCTTCTGTATGGTATCCCCGTAACCGACATCTCGCAGCTCTCTGACGACAAATACTATTACATCGTCAGCCAGCATGACGACTTCCGCCATCTGGGCTCAAGCCATTCTGCTGCACAGAACTACAACGGCTATGAGGGAATGCTTGGCTATGATATCAATGTTAAGAATGACAACGGTGATAACGTTGTTGCATGGGTGGCAGCGCAAAGGGCTAATCCTAATCCTGCCGTTGTTTGGAAGATTGTTCAGGACGGCAGTTATTATAAGCTGCAAAATCTCTACACTGGCAAATATGCAGGCGAAGCTGCCTACAGCAGAGTAAGTTGGACTGACGAGTGCGAAAAGACCCAGAAGTTTATGACAAGCAATGTTGCCGGAGCGTTTGAAATCAGCAACAGCGATCAAAACTATAGGTGGGGTATCGGCGGTTCCTACCATGTAAGCAACTACGGCTATGTAGGCTCCGTTGGTGGCACTGACCAGCGCAACGCTTGGAAGATCTACGAGCTCAGCGATGCCCAGGTTCAGGTGATGTGTGACAACATGGCCAGTGAGCTAAATGCTGCATCTTCTGCTTTTGGCTATGTCAACGTGATGAAGGACGAGGCTTCGAAGGACGCCGCACAGGCTCTGCTTGCAGGCAATCCCACCTACGAGGAGATGAGAGAGGCCCTCAAGAATGTCATGCCTCTTACCAATGGCTACTACCGTCTTTCTTATCCTAAGAAGTGGAATGGCGTTTTGGGCGAGCCTTATGTTTATTTCGGCAATGATCGCCTGCTCTACTCCAATCTTAGCGAGGAGGATGCCAAGGCTGACTACAGCACAGTATATAAGGTGACTGTTGAAGGTAATGTTACAAGACCTGCCGGTTCCGGCTATGTAGTAACAATGGAGTCGCAGGGCGGATTGCGTCCTTATTACAATGGCGGCTATGGTGACCAGAAGATGGTGGATAATAATACCGCCAAGGCATGGTTGATACGCCCGGAAGGAGGCTTCGACGACGGCGGCAAGACTGCTTTTGCCATTGAGGTGAGTCAGGCCAGTGGAAGTTTTCATGGTAACTATTACCTCATCAAGGTTGATGAAGGAGAGAATAACTATCAGATTAAGGCCAATTCGTACAGTACTGCTAAAAGGCAGCCGACCTCCGCTCAGGGCTATCTCTATCCCGCCACCGACATCACCGTTAAGCTGAACCAAGTGGGCGACAACTACTGGGCAACACTGTATCTTCCGTTTGGTGTGACTCTGCCCACGGGCACTGAGGCCTATGTCGGCGTTGTTGAAGACGATAAACTGAAGCTGACAAGCATCGGTCAGGATATTCCCGCCGAAACTCCCGTCGTACTCTGCGGTGATGCAGCAGCCATCACGGCAACCATCAACGATGAGATTCCCGAATACACAGGCACCATTGGTCTCAGCGGCCAGTATCTCGCCGCCAGCACCCGTGAGGACAACATCCGCTCACTCGGCGTAAAGGACGGAGTGGTTGGTTTCTACAAGCTTCCCGACTCTTCCACCGGTCTCGGTGCCAACAAGGCACTCCTTAACACGGGCTCAGGTTCGCAGGGATATAAGATCGTTATTGATGACGACGTGACTGCTATACAGTCGCTGAATAGCGAAGCTGCAGAGTCACAAAGCTATTACGACCTGCAGGGCCGCAAGGTTGTGGCTCCTCAGAAGGGCAGTCTCTACATTAAGAATAGCAAGGTTGTGAAATACTAATAATTAAGGAGGAAATATTATGAAAAAGACATATATTGCACCTACTTGCGTGAATTACGCTCTGCCCACGGGCAAGCTGTTTACCAACCCTGCCAGTCTGCCCGTAAGCGACGACAAGGCCGACCAAGGCGGATGGTCCAAGAAATTCTGGGGCAACTCCGTCTTTGATGACGATGTAGCCGAAGCTGATGATATTTTAGAATAAAGCTCTAGAATACTGATTGTCGCCGCCGATGCATCAACAAAGTGCATCGGCGGCTGATGTTTTATATCTGAAAGAAAGGGGCGAGAACGACTGCGACAGAGCGCTTATGCCGCAGCACCTTAATCCTATAGCGCAGATGCGCAGAATAAGCCCCTGGAAAAGCACCGTAAACGCGATGAGAAAATTCGCCACTGCGCAAACAAAAATTTTAATCGCGCAGAGGTTGTCGGTTTCGGCGCGATTAGATTTCGTTTCGGCGCGATTAGATTTTGCTTCGACGCGATTAGATTTTGCTTCGACGCGATTAGATTTTGCTTCGACGGGCTCAGCATAAATTTCGACAAGCTCAGCATAAATTTCGGCGCGATTAGTTTTTTGCCTCTCGCTGTTACGATTTTTCCTCTCGCCGTCAGAAAACGTTTTCATGCGATTAATGGCGACAAACAGGCGTTTTACCCGTGTTTGTGTTGTTTCTTACTTAGTTTTACAGTTTTTTTGCTATCTTTGCATCCTAAACAACAAATCACACGCAAAAATGAGAAAAACATTTATCCTCCTTTCTCTGTCCGCCATTCTATGCGCCCTGCCCCACGCCTCGTTCAGCCAGGGCTTCTTTGAGAAGGTTGACCTGGGTATTGACAAGTTTAAGTATTCGAAGCTGGACACCAACTATATTGCTCCGCCCCAGTATAAACTGATGATATCAGTAGGGAACAAGACCTTCTGGAACCACGACAACATCCACATCCCTTTCAGCTGGAATGACCCCGACATATATGAAAACTACCCGGGGCTGGAGAACTATGAGACGGAGGAGATTCTCTCCCGCACCAGCCAGACGTCGCTCAATCTCCGTGTGAGCTACTGCGGCTTCTCCGCCAGCTATGCTTTCACCCTCAACGGCAAGGGCAGCAGGAAGGCTTTCGCCCTCGGCAGCAACGGCAATAAGTTCGGTTTCAAAATGGGATTTGAGCGCAACAGCCTCAACAATGCCAGATTCCGCGACTACCGCTACCTGCCGTTGATGTACTCGTTTCTCGATGTATTGTATGAGGCTGGTGCTATCGACAAGCATTACTCCATAGATGAGATTGCCCACCACTCTGTATATGAGAGAGATGACATTATCGACAAGGAAGATGAAGCAAAGATAGGCGAGAACGACATGTGGGAGCTGGACGACATTATCCGCTGGTACGGCAACTTCTACTATGCCTTCAATCACCGCAAGTTCTCGATGAGCGCCGCCAACTATGCGCAGTATATCCAGAAGCGCAGCGCCGGCAGCTTCTTCGTTACGGGCGATATCAACTTCACGCGTCTCCACGCCCATGACCTTCTCAATACCAGCAACGACACCATCCGTGCCAGCCGCGAGAGGTTCAGTGCCTTTGGCATCGCCCTCGGTGCGGGCTACGGCTACAACTGGACTCCCAACCAGGGCAAATTCCTGCTCCACGGCTCGATACGCCCGATGATTGACGTGTACAGCCACATGGACTATGACGCCCACGACTGGGTGCACGACGACGAGGGCAACGTGAAGAAGGTGAAGATGGAGCGCATTCCTGAGCTCCAACCCCTCTACGACCACAAGATGAAGCTGACCTTCGGCGGCGTGGCCCGCGTGGCAGCGGTATGGAACATCAGTCCGCGCATCGTGACGGGAGCGAACATGGAGCTCACCATCCGCGACAACCGCAACTCCAAGGACTATCGCATGTACAACAGCTGCCTCAACCTCAACGCCTACTTTGCGATGCGCTTCATCAAGAACAAGAGAAGATACTAGGAAGGTTAAAAAATTAAAAAGTTGAAAAATTGAAGAGTTGAAGAGTTGATGATTCAAAGAAAAAAGACGAATGAGAAAGTTCCTTTGCATATTGCTGACGGCCTTAACGGTTAACGGTTATTGGTTAACGGTTAATGCCGAAGGCATCGCGAGCGGCTCGTCGGCTGTCGGCGGAGCCGGTGCCGGTGCCGACTTCAAAGAGCCGCGAGAGCGAAGCGGCAATGGTCAGAACATCCGCGTGATGACCTACAATGTGAGGCACTGCGCAGGCATGAAGTATGACCTCAACCTGGAGCGCACGGCCAGCGTGATAGAGAAATACCATGCCGACTTCGTGGCACTGCAGGAGATGGACAGCTGCGCCAGCCGCAGCGGCAATGTCTATCAGGCCGAGGAGCTGGGCATCCGCACCCTGATGCGCTCCACCTACGCGTCGGCCATTCCGCTGGGCAAGGGCTCCTACGGCGTGGCACTGCTGAGCAAGCAGCGTCCGCTGAGCGTGAAGCGCATACCCATGCCCAGCCGCAGCGAGGACCGCGTGCTGCTGGTGTGCGAGTTCAGCGACTGCGTAGTGGCCTGCACCCACCTCTCCCTGCTGGAGGACGAGCATGCTGCCGCCGGCGACACCATACTCCGCGAGGCTGCGCGATGGCAGAAGCCATTCATCATCATGGGCGACTGGAACAGCCATCCCGACTCGCCGTTCCTCAAGCGCATGAAGGACAACTTCCACATGCTCAGCGACGCCGAGACGCCCACCTACCCTGCCGACAAACCCAACGAATGCATCGACTACATTGCCGTATACAAGCCCCAAATCTCCCAACAATCAACTATCAATGCTGCACGCCGCAGCGTGTGGGTGATAGAAGACAGCGTAAGCTCCGACCATCGCCCCATAGTGGCTGACATCGTGCTCAAGACGCCTGCCGACCGGCTGATGACCACCAAGCCCTACCTGCAAGACCCGCGCCCCACGGAGATGACCGTGATGTTCAATACCAACAGCGTGTGCCACACTTGGGTGGAGTACGGCGAGGACTCCGTCAACACCCGGCGCGCCCGCACCATGCTCGACGGCCAGGAGGTGTGCTATCGCCTCGACAACAGGATACGCCTCACCGGCCTGCAGCCCGGACACCAATACTTCTATCGTGTGTGCGCGGTGGGCCTCACCCACAAACGCTCCTACACCACGGTGCTCGGCGACACGGTGAAGACACCGTTCTATAGTTTCAAGACACCAGTCGTTAAGTCGCAGAGTCGCAAAGCCGCAAAGGATGGTTCAAAATTCAATCCTTCAACTTTTCAATCTTTCAATTCTTCCGACTTCACCGCCCTCGTCTTCAACGACTTGCATCAGGTGAAGGCCGTCTATGACACCCTGCTCACCCTCGTCAAGGACGTGGACTACGACTTCGTAATCTTCAATGGCGACTGCCTGCCCGAGCCTGTGGACTATGCCGAGGCCGCACGCATGATACACAACTGCGCCGACCCCATCAACGCAGCCGAGAAACCCGTCTTCTTCATCCGCGGCAACCATGAGATACGCAATTTCTACTCCGCAGGCATGCACGACCTCATCGGCTACCGCGACGGACTGACCTACGGCGCCTTCACGTGGGGCGACACGCGCTTCGTCTTCCTCGACGCAGGGGAGGACAAGCCCGACACCACCCCCGTATATGCTGGGCTCAACGATTTCACACAGCTTCGCAACGACCAAGTGGCGTTCCTCAACAGCGAGCTGAAGAGCAAGGACTTCCGCAAGGCTGCCCACCGCGTGCTCATCAGCCATATCCCCGTGTTCGGCAACGACGACAAGTACCGCCCCGGGCTTGAGCTGTGGGGACCGCTGCTCAAGGACCAGCCATTCAACATAGCCTTCGGCGCCCACACCCACGACCTCATGTGGCACTCCAAGGGCGTGGACGGATGCCGTTTCCCCGTGCTCATCGGCGGAGGCCCCAGCGTCAAGAAATGCGCTGTCAGCATCCTCACCAGCCGCGGAGGCAAACTGCATGTCAAGACACTGACGCCCAAGGGCGTATTCCTCGACCAGGATTTGTAGACCTCCCCCCCTTCCCAAAATGTAGACGTCTTTCGTCTACATTTTTCATTTAAGGGAGAATTATTTCTCCTGGGTAAGGGTGAGGGCCACGGGGGCAGGCGTCCTGCTTAATGGTATAATTTTCTGACACTTTTTTTTCAATAAAAAAGATGATATTTGCACAAAAATGTGCAACTTTGCAGTAAAAATAATTAAAATAGTAACATGAGAACCAAAAGAAGAATTATCCTGGCATTATTGCTGGTGTGTGTGACTGTTGTAAGCGCCCAGACGATTAAGAAGGGCGACAAGTTTTTTGACGGGTGGAGTCTGTACACCGTGCAGGAGGTGAGATTGGGAACCATCGTGTATATGACAACTCAGGAGGACAACGAGCTGACTCTCGAGAAGGTGGGCAACAAGCCCGGCGAGTACAAGATTATTCCGAGCCGCCAGGCGGAGGAGTGTCCCATTCGTTTTGCCGAGTGGAATTGGCGGGTGCAGTATATACGCCAGAACGGCATGAATTTCCTCGCTGTGCGCAAGCCCAACGGCGATGCTATGTGGACCATGGTGCTCACGCCTGATGATGAGGCCAACTGCAGTGCACAGCAAGCGACGCTAGTCAATGCCGAGTGGAGCGACGTGATTGCCAACACACTGCTCAACACGCCATATCTCATGAACATTCCGAGAGAGCAGCTGCGCTTGATGCGCAACGAGATTCTCGCTCGTCACGGCTATGTCTTCCAGTCGAAAGACCTTCGCGACTATTTCAGCAAGAAATGGTGGTATAAACCTGTGGCAGACAACAACAGTATCAAGCTCAACATTGTAGAGCAGACAAATGTGCAACTTATCAAGAGCGAGGAGGCGGTGGAGCCCGGACTTCATCCTGCCGATGTCGCAGGTGATGTTGACCAGTCGGATGTGGAATAGATTAGGAGTTATGATTTAGGAATTAGGAGTTATCAAATCATCAAATCAAGCTATGAAAAAAATATTTCTTTTCTCTTTTCTCTGTTCTCTGTTCTCTGTTACATGTCTGGCTGAAGACTACGGCTTCAAGGTGGGCGGAGTGAGCGTCACCTCGTCCAACTGTGGCAACATCACGGGCAACAATATCAAGCGTTACAAAGAGGGTGAAAGCTATTACGCCAAGTACGACCCCTCTACCACGACGCTCACGCTGAAGAATGTCAAGATAGAGCGTACCGGCTCCGGCAATCGCGCCATCCTAAACACTGGCTGCGTAGGGCTCACCGTCGTGTTGGACGGAGCAGCATATCTATATGCCAAAGACGCGTCTCCCCTGCGCTTTGAGACGAAGACTACCGTCAAGTGCAAAAACGTAGGTTCGTTTAAGGACTTTTTAATTCTCGGAGATCAGGAGAATGCCATCTACCTCACCAACGGTATTACGCTGACTTTCGACAGTGCAGCTGCGTATATTAGCGGAGGCAGCAACAGCAGCGCCATAGAGGGCAAGAATGCTACCGAGAGAATAGTGGTAGAGAATTCTACGCTGTATATCGGCGTAGGCACAGACAATGATTATTATGCCCTGAGAGATATCGGGTCGCTGTATGTGCAAGCCTCTGCCGTGTGTATGAGGGCGGATTACGATAGGCATTCTGTGGTGAAGAACCTCAAAGCCGTCTCTCTGGCATCGAGCACGTATATTTTGCCACAGTTTGGTGAGGAAATAGAGCATAACTCCACAAAGGGTGTGTTTGTGTTGAAGTCAAACGGAGAGGAATGTAAGGGTACGATACAGATAAGCGAGGCTGTGCCTGCTGACAAAGCACATTTTCCTGATGATGCTTTCCGTGGCTATGTTCATACCATTGCCCCGTATTATATTATACCCAAAAACCCGCTTGGTGTGGAGGATGGCAATGTAGAACCTCTCTATATCTACGACAACACTACGACAATAAAAAACATATCTGTATGGGACAAGGGCATCACGTCGCTGAAGGGAATAGAGTATCTGCCGCATATACAGAATATCTACTGCCAGAACAACAGCCTCACATCCCTCGACCTCTCGAAGAATAATGAACTAAAAAATTTGGATTGCTCCAACAACCAATTGACGACACTCAAATTGCCAACTTCGGCACCACTCGCCTCTATAGCCTGCTACAACAACAAGCTCACCTCACTCAATCTGGTAAGTTTTAGTAGTACTTTGCAGAAAGTTAATTGCAGCGACAATGCGCTGACGTCGTTGACTCTCCCGTCGAGTGCAAGCCAACTCACTACCGTAGAATGTTGGAACAACCAGTTGACATCGCTCAAGATGCCGACAGATGCTACCAATTTAGAAAAGCTCTATTGCTACGGCAACAAAATATATGGCGATGCCACGACACAGTTTGTCAATTCCCTGCCTCAACGGAGCGGCTCAAAGGGTGGTGTAGAATTTGTAGATCACAGCAACGCCAATGAGGGAAACAGGTGTACTCCGGCGAATTGCATAACTGCAGAATCCCGCGGATGGATATTGCAGCACAACGATGGTACAGGATGGAAACAGACCAATGGCTGCCCGCATTACTTTAATCTGACCTATAAGGTTGACGGTGAGGAGTATAAAGTTCTCAGTGTGCAGGAGGGAGCCAGCATCACTCCGATAGCAGCCCCCACCAAGAAGGGCTACACCTTCAGCGGATGGAAGAACGTGCCCACCACTATGCCCGGCAAAGATGTAGTGGTGACAGGCACTTTCACTGTCAACAAATATACTCTCACATACGTAGTCGATGGTGAAATATATTCCGAGCAAACCGTGACATACGGCGATTCCATCACGCTACTGAGCAATCCCCGCAAATTAGGTTTTACTTTCAGCGGATGGAGTGTAGAAGCCTTGCCTAAGACCATGCCCGCCTTCAATATAGAGATAACAGGATCATTCATCATCAATCAATATACCCTCACATACGTAGTCGATGGCGAGGTTTACGCCGTCGAAACCCTCGACTACGGAGCTCTAATCACTCCACGCGAACCTCCCGTAAAAGAGGGCTACACCTTCAGCGGATGGAGCCAGATTCCCCATAGGATGCTTCCAAACGATGTTACCATAACGGGAACCTTTACTACCAACCAGTACACGGTGACCTTCTATGTCGACGGAGAGGAATACACCAGCCAGACGCTCAACTACGGAGATCCAATCATAGCACCCGATGTGCCCATAAAGGAAGGCAGCACCTTCAGCGGATGGAGCGAGATTCCTGCCACCATGCCCGCCCGCAATGTGACCATCACGGCAACCTTTGCCGCCAACCCGCACACCGTGACCTTCTATATTGACAACGAGATTTTTAGCACCAGCATACTTGACTATGGCGCAGAGATACAGCTGCCCGAGGTGCCGGACAAAGTGGGCTACACCTTCGGTGGATGGAAAGACGTGGCGACGACTATGCCCGACCATGACCTGGAATACTTCGCATGGTACAGTGCCATCAGCTACAACCTAACATATTACATAGACGGCGTTATCTATAAAATCACAAGCATGAAGTACGGCGACCCCATCACCCACGAGGAAGACCCCGAGGATGACGACTACTTCTATGCCTGGGAGGACGAACCCACCATTATGCCAGCTCACGATGTGGACGTGCACGCCGTCATCACTTCCATAGCCCCCCTCCTTTCGGGAGAGGCTGGGGGTAGGCCGGTAAATGTCTACTACGACCTGCAAGGACACAAGGTAACCAATCCCGTGAAGGGCAAGATATACATACTCAACGGCAAGAAAATAATATATAAATAAGGTAGTGTTATGAAAAAGGCATTATTTTTCGTTTTCGTCTTCGTTTTCGTTAACGTCTGCGCTGAGGACTACGGCATCAAGGTGGGCGGAGTGAGCGTCACCTCGTCCAACTGCAACAACGTGACGGGCGACAAAATCACCGCCTACAACAGCGGGCAGAGCTACTCCGTCAAGTACAATCCCTCCACCAAGACGCTGACGCTGAAGAACGTCAGGATTGACCGCACGGGCTCCGGCAACCGCGCCATTTACAACACCGGCTGCGACGGACTCACCGTAATCATGGACGGGCCGAATTACTTCCTGGCACAGGACGCCGCTCCGCTGCGCTTTGAGAAGAACACCACCATCAAGTGCAGAAACGTGACAAGCATCATGGACTGCCAGGTGCACGGCACATACGAAGACGCCATCTACATCACCAGCGGCGCCACGCTCACGCTCGACAGTGCTGCCCTATACATCAAATCAACACACAGCTGCGGCATCGTGGGCAAAAACGCTACGGAGAACATCGTAATGAAGAACTCCAGCGTCTGGATAATGTCCACAAACAACAACAGCAGCGATATCTATACCATTTGGGATATTGCCAGCCTTACCCTCGACAATACCGCCCTGCGGCTGGATAACGACAAAAACAGTCCGGTCAAGAATCTCAAAGCATTCTCCGACCGGGGTCTGACTATTCTACCCCATTCCAGCGGCAGTGAATACAAGAGTATCACTTACAGCAGCGACCAGAAGAGGTTTGTATATAGTTCCAACAATGCCGAAACGGATGGCGACATCATCATCTGTAGCACCATTCCAATAAATCAGAGCTACTTTCCCGACGAGGTGTTCCGCAACTATCTGCGCTCACAGTCGGGGGGAGCAGACGGCTATCTCACCGAAGACGACCCGCTCACCCTAACCGGCTTCATCAACGATGAGCTAAGTGGGATAACATCGCTGAGTCTGTCTGGCAAGGGCATCACATCGCTAAAAGGAATACAGTTTCTTACCAGCGTGACCAGACTGTATGCCGACAACAACTCCATATCCTCTCTCGACCTTTCCAGAAACACAGAGCTGACAGAGGTGTGGTGCAAACGCAGCAAGATAAAGACGCTCACCCTGCCTGCCGGCAAAAAGCTGCAAAACCTCTACTGCACCAAAAACCTCCTTACTTCTCTCAATGCGGAAGAGTGCACCGGGCTTGTACGCCTCTATTGCGACAGCAACATGATAGCTTCGCTCAAACTGCCACCCAGCAGTACTCTGACAGAGTTAAAGTGCAATAAAAACTCCCTCGGTACGCTTGACATGACTTCATGCACCAGCATAAGGGAAATCTATTGCCAGAGCAACAACCTGCAAACGCTCACCCTGCCCAGCCAAGCTCCGCTGGAAAGGATTGAGTGCCAAGAGAACTATCTGTCGTCGCTCAAGATGCCTACTTCATCCGTGCTTTACAGCATAAGGTGCTACGGCAACCGCATCAAGTCCAATGCCATGATGACGCTGCTGAGTGGACTCAACAGGATAAACGGCAATATCTTTGTCATAGACCACGATAACAGAAATGAAGGAAACGTGTGCAGAGCCGAGCACGTGGCAGCTGCCGCTGCCAACAACTGGAAAGTCTATCATCAGGAAAATGGCGAGTGGACCGCCACCGATGGGTGCTACGAATTCGACCTCTGGATAGGCTGCAAACAGGTGAAGCACGCCAGGGAGAAAGGCGACGGATGGCAGTTTAACTCTAACACCAAGACACTCACCCTCAATGGCGCAAACATAAAAGGGGAAAAAGTTGCAGGAAGCATGCCCGCCAATGCAGTTTATACTGGCATCTACAGCGCAATACCCGGGTTGACAATCGTGGTGACAGGAGATTCGCACGTAGAAGGCTACGAAACCTCCGACTACATCTTAACAGGTATCTGCCTTGATGCCAACACAACCATTACAGGCCATGCCCTCCTCTCCGTAAAAGGCAACTTCGCTATATGTCAAAAAAAGGATACCCTCACTATCTGCGGCGACAGCGACAATGAGAACCTGCACTTGGTCGCAGAAGGCTATTATTGCGGCTTGGGGGGTGAAATTGATGACAGCGACGATGAGGCTGTCTATCTGTCCACGCTTCGCATGAAAGACGAAGGCCGCCTCTACGTTGAGGCCATAACCACCGGTACGAGTGGCAGTGCGCTGAGTGGTATAGAACGATGGAATGAAATAATCCTCGAGGGGCGCGTGGATATAATAAGACCGTCTGATGCCTATATCAACAAGCAGAGTCACCGCATCTCCGGACGCTCCACGAGAATAATCGGAGAGACCATACAGATTGACAATACCACGCCTCAGATATATAAGCTTACTTACCTTATAAACGGCGTACCGTATAAGACCTTCGAAGTAAACTACGGCACAGCCATCACACCGCTTGACGACATCGAGGACGACGACTATTACTACACATGGGCGAACGAGCCCGACACCATGCCCCACCACGACGTGGAGGTGCACGCTATCATCACTTCCATAGCCCCCCTCCTTTCGGGAGGGGCTGGGGGTAGGCCGGTCAATGTCTACTACGACCTGCAGGGCCGCAAGGTAAAGACTCCCCAAAAGGGCCACATCTACATTGTCAACGGCAAGAAGGTAGTGAAATAGGACTGATTTCCGTCCTTTCACTGGCGACGCAATGTATAAAGAAAAAACTGCGAGGAAATCCTCGCAGTTTCATTGTTGTCGGGGTGACTGGATTTGAACCAGCGACCCCACGCCCCCCAGACGCGTACTCTAACCGAGCTGAGCTACACCCCGAAAACGAGTGCAAAAGTAGTGCTTTATTTTGAAATACCAAAATTTTTCCCTAATTTTGTCCGAAATATTTGCAAATACTTACACTATGAACATAAGAGTCACCGCCCAGCCGCTTCCCCTAAGAGTCCCCGAGGGCATTTCGCTGCCAGCCTCAAAGAGCATCAGCAACCGCATGCTGCTGCTCAGGACCCTGTCGGGCGGAGAGATTAAACTCCACAACATCTCCGACTGCGACGACACCATAGCCATGGAGCAAGGGCTTGAAAGTCTGGGAGTTCAGTCTCCTGCCACCATCGACGTTGGCGCCGCCGGTACAGCTATGCGCTTCCTGACAGCCTACTTTGCCACCACCGAGAACCATGACGTGGTCATCACCGGCACTGAGCGTATGCGCCACCGTCCCATCGGGGTGCTAGTGGATGCACTGCGCAGTATGGGAGCCGATATCAGCTATGACGGCGAAGATGGCTATCCGCCACTGCACATCAAGGGGCAGCAGCTGGAGGGCGGCACTATCAGTCTGCCCGGCAATGTAAGCTCGCAGTATATCTCCGCCCTGCTGATGGTGGCCCCAACCATGCAGAAGGGGCTCACGCTCAGCATCATCGGCGAAGTGATCAGTCGCCCCTACATCAACATAACCACCAGTCTGATGCGCCACTTCGGCATCAGCATTGAGGAACCCAACGAGCGCACCATCATTGTCCACCCAGGCAAGTATCAGGGCGGTGAATACACCATAGAGAACGACTGGAGCGCCGCCAGCTACTGGTATGAGATGCTCGCCCTCGCACCCGAAGGTGAGGTGAGGCTGCAGGGGCTCTTTGCCGACAGTCTGCAGGGCGACAGCTGCGTTCGTCAACTCTTTGAACCGCTGGGCATCACCACCGAGTTTGACGAGAACGGCGCTTTGCTCCGGAAATCGTCGAAAGTCAATGGTCAACGGTCAATGGTCAATGCCGAAGGCATCGCGAGCGGCTCGTCGGCTGTCGGCGGAGCCGGTGCCGACTTCAAAGAGCCGCGAGAGCGAAGCGGCAATGGTCAATGGTCAATTACAAACGACCTTACCACTTGCCCCGACCTGGCACAGACCATGGTGGCCACGTGCTGCGGCATGGGCGTAGCGTTCCGCTTCAGCGGACTGCAGAGTCTGCGTATCAAGGAAACCGACCGCCTGCTGGCCCTGCAACAGGAGCTGAGCAAGCTGGGCTACAGGATTACCGAGCACGACGGCAGCATCCTTGAGTCAGAAACGAGAAGAGAAGGAATAGTAAATAGTAAATCGCCCAACAGCAAATCTATTGACACTTACAACGACCACCGCATGGCCATGTGCATGGCTCCACTGGCAGTGCTGTGTGAGGATGGCTTGATTATCAACGATGCGCAAGTGGTCAGTAAGTCGTACCCAACCTTCTGGGATGACCTCAAAATAGCCGGATATGGAATTGAAAGACTATAAGACCGCCATCTGCGGCATCAGCTGCTTCTGCGACAAGGTGGCACCTCCACCCCACCCCAGCGAAGAGCCCGTCTATTTTGAGGACGAGGAGCTCGATGCCTACAAGGGCATAGCCGCCGACAGCTACACAGCCGCCCAGGTGGCCGAGTTTGATGAAGTGCTCACCACTATGCGCCCCAGCGAGGTGAGCGAGTGGCTTCACAGCCTCCATCTGCGCGGCATCAGCCTGCCCGCGCCACTGGCCGATAGGGCCGCCGGCCTGATGGCAGATAGTCATTTATCTGGCGAGCAGTACAATAAAAAGCCCTTTTGCGAGTTTTAGTTATTAGGTAACTATATAAATAAGGTAGGCAAGCCCCAACATTTTAACCTTTTAATATTTTTATTTTTTAATATTTTAACTTTTTAACCCTATAGCTCCCGTGCTCACAGGCAAGAAGATAATAGCAATAGCAATGATAGTGGTGGCCGCAGCGGTCGCCATGTCGTGCGCTACCAAGGAGAACACATCTTCTGCCCGAGCATGGAAAGCTTTCACCGCCCGCTACAACACTTATTTCAACGGCCACCAAGCCTACCTCAACGGCTACAAGGCCAAGGTGGACGGCAACAAGGACAACTACACCGACTACCTGCCCCTGCTGGTGGTGGGTAACCAGGCCTCGCGCACCATTGGCAAGGGTGATTTCGAGACCACAGTCACCAAGATGGAGAAGACCATCCAGCTCCACTCCATCAAGCGCAAGCCCCAGCAGAAGCGCGGCCACAAGATGACGCCCAAGGAGAAGAAATTCCGTGAGCGCCAGGAGTTTAACCCCTTCCTCAAGCATGCGTGGATGCTGATGGGGTATGCCCAACTACAGAAGGGCGAGTTTATTGAAGCCGCCTCTACCTTCGCCTATATTGAGATGCTCTATCGCACCCAACCCGAGGTGCTGGACCGTGCCCGCGCCATGCAGGCCCTGTGCTACACTGAGCTCGACTGGTTCTACGATGCCGAGGAACTGCTTCGCAAAGTAAAGCGCGACAGCATCCCCGCCACGGCACGCAAGGAATACAATATGGCCATGGCCAACCTGCACCTCCGCCAGAAGCACTGGGAGGAGGCCGTGCCCTACCTCAAGGAGGTTATACCCTCCTTCAAGTCCTCCACCGAAAAAGCCCGCGGCTACTTCCTGCTGGGCCAACTCTACAACACCCTCGGTCAGAAGACCGAAGCCTACAAGGCATTCCAGAAGTGCATGCGCAAGAGCTCATCGCACGAAACCAAACTCAATGCCCTGGTACAGCAGACCGAGGTGATGCCCGAAGGTGACAACAGCCGAAAGATACGCAAACTAATGCGTCTCACCAAGCTCAGCGGCAACAAGAAATTCCTTGACCAGATATACTACGCCATAGGCAATATCTACCTCGCCACCCCCGACACCGCCAAGGCCATCGAGGCCTACGAGACCGGTGCCGCCAAGGCCGAGACCAAGGGACTGGCCTACGGCTCACTGATGCTGCAGATGGGCGACATCTACTGGGCCAAGGAGCGATTTGCCAAGGCCCGCACCTGCTACAACAGCGCCATAGGCATCTTAGGCAAAGAGCACGAGCGCTACCAGAGCATCACCGACCGCAGCAAGGTGCTCGACAAGCTGGCAGAGCCCAGCGAAGCCATCTTTGTACAGGACAGTATGCGCGCCCTGGCCGCCATGCCGGAGGCAGAGCGCCTGGCTATCATCGACAAGGCTATCGAGCTGGAGAAAAAGCGCCAGAAAGAGCTGCGCGCCCAGCAGGCCGACTCCATAGCCCGCGCACGCCAAAACCGCGGTAACGTCAGTGGCGATGACGACAGTAGCAGCAACATGGACGGCGGCGAGAAGAAGCAGTCGTCAAACACTGCCAATGCCAACGACGGAGCCGACTGGTATTTCTACAACCAGCAGGCCGTCAGCACAGGCAAGGACCTCTTCCGCAAACAATGGGGCACCCGTAAGAACGAAGACAACTGGCGCCGCAGCAACAAGTCAGTGCTCGCCACCGTGGAAAACGATGAGATAGACTACGACAAGCAAGACTCCATCAGCGGCGCACGCGACTCGCTGCAAACCGACAGCCTTAGCAATGACTCCACCTCTCTCGGCAAGAAAGACAAGAAGAAAGGCAACGAGCTGGAGGAGAGACTGACACGCGAATATTACCTCGACCAGCTGCCCCTCACTCCGGAGAAGATGGCCGAGAGCGACACCATACTGAAAAAGGCTCTCTTTGAGGCAGGAGTGATAGAGAAAGACTACCTCGACAACTACGGTCTGGCCAAGCGCACCCTGCTGCGACTGCACGACAACTATCCCGAGTTCCAGCCCATGGACGAGCTGCTCTACCACCTCTACCTGATGGAGCTCCACTGGGGACAGCGCGATGACTACATGCACTACAAGGGGCGCCTCACCGCCGAGCACCCCGACAGCAAGTACACCCTGCTCATCAACGACCCCTACTATGAGGAGAATGCCCGCTTCGGCAAGCACATCGAAGATTCCCTATACGTAGCCACCTACGACGCCTACAAGTGCAGTGACTACCGCACAATCATGCAGAACTGCGCCGTCTCCGCCGAGCGGTTCCCCAAAGGCGAAAACAGACCAAAATTTATGTTCTTCGACGCCATGAGCAAGCTGCGCAGTCAGGATCTTGCAGGTTTTGTCAATGGCATGCGCCAACTGGTCAAGGACTATCCGCAGGACAAGATAAGCGAGATAGCCGGTATGTTCGTCAAAGGTATTGAGGCTGGACGCCAGCCCGCCGGCGGCAACTACGACATCGATGCCCTGCTCCTGCAGCGCAGCGACCAAACCGACGACGAGACAGGCAACGCCCTCAAGCAAGACACCCTCTCGCCTGAGCGCCGCACCGACTACACCTTCATCCTCACCTATAGCCGCGACTCGCTGGATGAGGGCAAGCTCGTCTACGAGGTTTCCAGGTTTAACTTCACCAACTTCCTGGTGCGCAACTTCGACATTGAGCTTACCCAGGACCGCTCTGGCAACCAGATGCGCATAGGCGGATTCTATTCCTACGACGAGGCCCACGCCTACGAGCAGCAGCTTATGCTCGACAGCGCCTTCGTAAGCGTGGCCCACAGCGCAGAACCCCTGATCATCTCCGACCATAACCTGCAGCTAATCAACATACGCTACACATGGGGGCAGTACCGCCAGTTCTATGAGAAATACTACGGTCCCGCCGCAAAGATTAAGCCAGAGCTCAAGCAGCTGCAAGAGATTGACCAGCAGCCCGACAACTTCATCTGGGACGAGTTTGAGGAAGTTGAAGACAGCAAGACTCCCGTCAACACCGATGGTGATGACGACGACTACGAGTACGAAGACGATGATGAATGGTATTGATGCGGTGGCATCAATACCATCGCGAGCCGTAGCAGCACTGTCACCCAAAGGGTGGTGTGCGAATAGCGGAGGCGAGAGCGTAGCGGCAATGCCGAAGGCATCGCGAGAGTTTTGTCAGTGGTCGGCGCAGCCGGACTGACAAAGAAAAACTCGAGAGCGAAGCGGCAATGGTATACCATCGCGAGCCGTAGTGTCTAATTATTTCAGTTTTTTACTACGAATTTCACGAATTAAACGAATTATTCATGATAATTAACGGATAATTTATAATAATTTGTGTTCAAGAAAAACTACGAATTCCACGAATTTATGCCCAACGGCATGCTAAATTGTAAAATCTGTGGAATCTGTGTGAGAATAAAATACCCACCTTGGGACCTCGCAACAATTCTCAATTCTCAATTTTCAATTCCCTCCCCTCCCTCATCTGTCAATTATCAATCACCGAGAGGGCAGAAAAATGCTTTTTCTGACATAAATAGTCGGGAAAAGCATATTTTTGCTTATATTTGCAGATTGAAAACAAATAAAACAACATAACTAAGCAATGACAGCAACAATTCAGAAAACACTGCGCGACAGTTCCGCCATGCGCTGGACTGCCCTGCTGCTCTTGGCCCTGGCCATGTTCTGCAGCTACATCTTCATGGACATCCTCTCCCCCATCAAAGACCTGATGGAGACCACCCGCGGATGGGACTCCGCAGCCTTCGGCACAATGCAGGGCTCTGAGGTGTTCCTCAATGTGTTTGTATTCTTCCTCATCTTCGCCGGCATCATACTCGACAAGATGGGCGTGCGCTTCACTGCCGTCCTATCCGGCATAGTGATGCTGGTGGGCGCCATAATAAAATGGTACGCCGTCACCGACTCCTTTGCCGGCAGCGGACTGGAGACATGGTTTACCAACAATCTTAACTACATCCCCGGCTTCGACGAGCTGGGCGTCTCGCCCTTCTATGAGGGCATGCCCGCCTCCGCCAAGCTGGCCGCCTGCGGCTTCATGATCTTCGGATGCGGCTGCGAGATGGCCGGCATCACCGTCAGCCGAGGCATTGTCAAGTGGTTTAAAGGCCGCGAGATGGCACTTGCCATGGGCTCCGAGATGGCCCTCGCCCGTCTGGGTGTAGCCACCTGCATGATTTTCTCGCCATTCTTTGCCCGTCTGGGCGGCGATATCAGCGTATCGCGCTCGGTAGCCTTCGGCGTGGTGCTGCTCTGCATCGCCCTCATCATGATCATCGTCTATTTCTTCATGGACAAGAAGCTCGACGCCCAGACCGGCGAGGCCGAAGAGAAGGACGACCCCTTCCGTATCAAGGACCTAGGGCAGATACTCACCAGCAGCGGCTTCTGGCTCGTCGCCCTGCTCTGCGTGCTCTACTATAGCGCCATCTTCCCCTTCCAGAAGTACGCCGTCAACATGCTGCAGTGTAACCTTACGCTGACTGCTCCTGAGGCCGACTCCTTCTGGTCTGGCCAGTCGGTGACCATCGTGCAGTATGTCATCATGCTCGTAGTGGCAGCAGCCGCCTTCGCCAGCAATTTCCAAAAGAAGAACAAAGGCCTGCGCTACGGCCTTCTGGCCATCTCCGTCATCGCCCTCGTCGTCTATTGCTACATGGGCTATATGCGCCAGTCCGCCGAGGCCATCTTTGCCGTATTCCCGCTACTGGCCGTGGGCATCACACCCATCCTGGGCAGCTATGTAGACCATAAGGGCAAGGCCGCCACTATGCTGGTGCTCGGCTCGCTGCTGCTGATAGCCTGCCACCTGACGTTTGCCTTTGTGCTGCCGATGTTCAAGGGCTCGGCGGTGGGCGGCATCGTGATAGCCTACCTCACCATCCTGGTGCTCGGCGCCTCCTTCTCGCTGGTGCCCGCATCCCTCTGGCCCTCGGTGCCCAAGCTGGTGGATTCCAAGGTCATCGGCTCAGCCTACGCCCTCATCTTCTGGATTCAGAATATCGGCCTCTGGCTCTTCCCCCTTCTTATCGGCAAGGTGCTCTACAATACCAACCCCAACGTCAGCGACCCCACCAAGTACGACTATACCGCCCCGCTCATCATGCTGGCATGTCTCGGAGTAGCAGCCCTCGTGCTAGGCTTCATCCTCAAGGTGGTGGACAAGAAGAAGGGCATCGGACTCGAGGAACCCAACATCAAGGAATAAGATTGAAAGATTATCAGACACAACTAATCATTAAAAAATAAGACAATGTTTGAAGGACAACCAAAAGGGCTATGGGCTCTTGCATTTGCCAACACCGGTGAGCGCTTCGGCTACTACACTATGCTTGCCGTGTTCATCCTCTTCCTACAGGCCAACTTCGGTTGGAGCGGCGGCACAGCCGGCGTAGTTTACTCCAGCTTCCTCATGCTGGTCTATTTCCTGCCCCTGTTCGGCGGTATGGCCGCCGACCGCTGGGGATACTCCAAGATGGTCACCATCGGCATCTTCATCATGTTTGCCGGCTATGCTCTGCTATCCATACCACTGGGCGCCAGCACGGTGGCCATCATAGCCATGGCAGCCGCCCTCGTGCTCGTCAGCTTCGGCACAGGCCTATTCAAGGGCAACCTCCAGGTAATGGTGGGCGACCTCTACAATGACCCCAAGTACGCCGACAAGCGCGACAGCGGCTTCTCACTCTTCTACATGCTCATCAACGTGGGCGCCCTCTTCGCCCCCACCGCAGCCATCAAGATTATGGAGTGGGCACAAAGCAGCCTAGGCATCAGCCAGCAGGACAGCTACCACTTCGCCTTCGCCGTAGCATGCGTGTCGCTCATCGTCAGCATCCTTATCTACTACGGATTTAAGGGCACCTTCAAGCAGGTGCTCACCCCCAACAAGAAGGATGCCGCCGCCGCTGCCGCCGTGGAGAACAAGGCCGACGAGCTCACCCCCTCGCAGACCAAGGAGCGCATCATCTGCCTCTGCCTCGTCTTTGCCGTGGTTATCTTCTTCTGGATGGCCTTCCACCAGAACGGCGCCACCCTCACCTACTTCGCCCGCGACTATGTAGCCACACAGGCCACCGGCCTCACCGCCATGGAGTTTGACGTCGTCAATCTCCTGGCCGTCATCCTCATAGTCTATGGCCTCTTCGGCGTCTTCCAGAGCAAGGGCAACAAGGCCCGCGCCATCTACGGCATCCTCATCGTAGTGGGCGCCGCGTGGCTCATCTATAAGTATCAGCAAGGTGCCCAGGCCGACATCGCCGCGCCCATCTTCCAGCAGTTCAACCCCTGCTTCGTAGTGCTGCTCACTCCCGTCAGCATAGGCCTCTTTGGATGGCTCGCCAAGAAAGGCAAGGAGCCCAAGGCCCCCGTCAAGATAGGCCTCGGTATGCTCGTGGCAGCATGCGCCTACCTACTCATGACCATGTCGTCGCTTGGTCTGCCCGCACCCAACGCCACCAACCCCGAGCACCTGGCCGACGTAACCCCCAACATACTCGTCAGCACCTACCTCATCCTCACCTTCGCCGAGCTGCTGCTCTCACCCATCGGCATCTCCTTCGTCAGCAAGGTGGCACCCCCCAAGTATAAGGGCATGATGATGGGCGGATGGTTCGTTGCCACTGCCGTGGGCAACTTCCTCGTCAGCATCCCCACCCTCATCTGGGGCAAGACAGAGCTCTACATCGTATGGGGTGTGCTGATGGCCATCTGCCTCGTGGCAGCACTGTTCATCTTCTCCATCATCAAGAAGCTCAACAAGGTAGCGTAGGCCGTTAAACGTTAAACAATAACCGTTAAACAATAACCGTTAAACACTGTGCTGCGCGGTTTCCCCGCGCAGGTCCACCTCCGGACATGGCCAATCGTCAAATTGTGAAATTGTAAAATCGTCAAATAGCCACGGTTCCCAACATTGATTACCCAGGAGCAATATAAGCAACTCGTGGAGCGTGCGCAGCAGCTCGGCCACTATCTCAATATCGACGCCAAGCGTATTGAGTTGGAGGAAGAGGAGCTGCGCACGCAGGCTCCCGATTTCTGGGACGATGCCAAGGCTGCCGAAGCCCAGATGAAGAAAGTCAAGGGCCTCCAGTTCTGGATTAGCCACTACGAGCAGTTGCAAAGCCTCGTGGGCGAGGTGGAGCTCTCCCTCGATTTCTACAAGGACGAGATGGTCAGCGAGCAGGAGGTGGACGAGGCCTACGCCAAGGCCCTCAATGCCCTAGAGGCCTTGGAGCTCAAGAATATGCTGCGTGCCGATGAGGATGCCATGGACTGCGTGCTCAAAATCAACTCAGGCGCCGGCGGCACCGAGAGCCAAGACTGGGCAGCCATGCTCATGCGCATGTATCTGCGCTACGCTGAGGCCCACGGCTACCGCACCCGCATCGCCAACCTGCAGGACGGCGACGAGGCCGGCATCAAGACCTGCACCATTGAGATAGAGGGCGACATGGCCTACGGCTACCTCAAGTCCGAGAATGGAGTACACCGCCTTGTGCGCGTCTCCCCCTTCAACGCCCAGGGTAAGCGTATGACATCCTTCGCCAGCGTCTTCGTCACACCCCTCGTCGATGACACCATCGAGGTGACCGTTGACCCCTCCAAGATAACGTGGGACACCTTCCGCTCCTCCGGCGCCGGAGGGCAGAACGTCAACAAGGTGGAGACCGGCGTCAGACTGCGCTACCAGTACACCGACCCTGAGACCGGCGAACAGGAAGAGATACTCATCGAGAACACCGAGAGTCGCAAACAGCTCGAAAACCGCAACAACGCCATGCGCCTGCTGCGCTCCAACCTCTACGACCGTGAGCTCAAGCGCCGCCAGGCAGCACAGGCCAAGATAGAGGCCGGCAAGAAAAAGATTGAGTGGGGCAGCCAGATACGCTCCTACGTCTTCGACGACCGCCGCGTCAAGGACCACCGCACCAACTACCAGACCAGCGATGTCGCCGGAGTGATGGACGGCAAGCTCGACCCTTTCATCAAAGCCTACCTCATGAGTGGCGGAGAGTGAGAAACAATAAACGTTAAACAATAACCTTTAACCGTCAACCAAGTTCGAAAGCAGACAGTAATAACTACGAATTATACTAATTACACAAATTATTTATGAAAATCCACAAGTAATTTATGGTAATTCATGTTTAAGAAAAAAAACTACGAATTATACTAATTACACAAATTATTTATGAAAATTCACAAGTAATTCGTGTTCAAAGAAATCTGCGTAATCTGCACCCATCTGCGAAATCTGCGGTCGCGCAGCGACACAAAAAATAATCCGTAATATCCGTAAAATCCGTGTTCGTTCCTGCCCACCTCCGGACCTGGCTAACGTTTAACGGTTATTGGTTAACAGTTATTGGTTATTCTTCCGGACCTGGTAAATAAATTTCAAATCTCAAATTTCAAATTTCAAATATAAATCTTACCCAATATGAATCAGAAACATCAAGCAAAAGTAGAGAAGCGTAATGCCAAGCAGGAGAAGCAGGCACAGATGGTCATCTGGGGCATCATCATCGGCCTCATCGTACTGGCCCTCGCCTTCGTCATCACCTACTCCATGAGCTTCTAACCATCCCAAGTGGAAATAGAGCACAAATTTCTAGTCAGTGGCCCGTACAAGCACCTCGCCACTGACATAAGCCATATTGTGCAGGGCTATCTCAGCGATGACCCTGAGCGTACTGTGCGCATCCGCATCCGCGACGACGAAGCCTTCATTACCATAAAAGGCCCCTCCTCCTCCGACGGTCTTAGCCGCCTTGAGTGGGAACAGGCCATACCCCTCGACCAAGCCCGCCAGCTGCTCGCCCTATGCCTGCCCGGCACCATCGACAAGCACCGCCACATCGTGCCCTATGAGGGCCACCGCTGGGAGGTCGATGAGTTCCACGGCCATCTGGAGGGCCTCACCCTCGCCGAGCTCGAGGTGCCCAGTGCCGACACGGAATTTGCCATTCCCCCCTTCCTCGGCCCCGAGGTGACTGGCGATCCCCGCTACTACAACTCACAGCTGCGCAAGCACCCTGCCAGTTCATAACGACCCGCAGACGGAGCATTATCTTCATGGCTAATTTATGGTAATTCGTGTCATTCTTTATCAACATAAATTACCATGAATTAGTCGTGATGCCTTTGGCATTCGTGCAATTCGTGTTATTCGTGTTCGTTTAATCCCCAATCGGGACCTCGCTAAATTTCAAATCTCAAATTTCAAAGTTCAAATATAAACAGATCTGTAAAACTCTCTATCAAGAATTAGAGAATTTACGAAAATTCACGGCTAATTCGTGAGATTTGTGTTTAAGAAAAACATTCGTGGCATTCGCGTTCAAAAAATCTGCGAAATCTGCGGTCGCGCAGCGACTCAAAAAAATCTGTGTTATCTGTGAAATCTGTGTGAGAAAAACTGCCCACTGCCGGACTTGGCAAATAAATTTCAAATAAAACAAATCTGTGTCATCTGTCATTATTCGTTCCCTATTCATTGATTTTTAGTTGATTGCCATATGAGCACAAAGGTTGCCACTAACTGCAAGAAGAAAGGAAATTTTCGTCGTTAAGTTTTTTTAACAGAAAAACAAGGCCAATTTTCTTAGGTGCCTTGTCTATAATAATAGAGGGGGTATCAAAAAAAGCCGTGAGGCTGTGGCCCCCCAAGAAAAGAAATAAAAGTTTTGACACAAAATAAAAAAAAGCAGCTGCTGTTGGTCAAACAATATAAGTCACGCATTCAAAGTGTGATAGCTGGAGTTGTGTCCAATAGTCAGGACCTGGAAGACCTGACTCAGGAAACTTTCCTGAGGATTTTCGACGGGATGGACAAGCACCCTCCTGCCCCCGAAACACTCTCGACGTGGGTTTACCGTATAGCCTACAATACTGCGCTCAACTTTGTGAACAAGTGGCAACCGTCAACTGTGTCTATTGAGGAAATTCCTATTGATACTTTAGATATCAGCGAAGCATCGCTCAGTCAAGAGTTCTCTCATGATGACGATGAACACATGCAAGCTTTGGAGCAGGCTTTCAACGCCCTGCCTGCCGAAGACCGGTTCATTATCAACCTCTACTACTACGAAGACATATCCGCAGAAGACTGTGCCAAGATACTCGGCATCACTCGTAACGCGTTTTACCATCGTCTGCGCATAATCAGGAATAAACTATATAACAATATAATTAAGGTAGATAGCAAATAAATGGAAAAATTGAAAAATGGAAAAAACAATGGTCTTCAATCCTTCAATCCTTCAACCCCTCAACTCTTCAAGGATTCTGCCATCCGCGAGATGCTCAGGCGCAGGCATGCAGCAGTGCCTCCTCTCTCCGACGATTTTGAGGAGAAGCTCTTCTCGGCATACGAGCAGCGGAAGAAGGAGCAGCTTGCGCTCACTTCCCACACTCGTGTCCCCCATTCACGCCGCCATCTTATCCTCTGGCCGTCCATAGCCGCGGCAGCCACTGTGGCGCTGCTCCTTACGTTGCATTTTACAAGGCAACCAGTGGGCGAGTCGCAGATGGCCCAGCTGCCGACATCTTCCGTCAAAGATATTACAGCCCCCATAGAAAAAGCTTCTCCTGCCCCCATCTTATCAGAGGCATCTCCAAAGGAAGGACATAAGACGTGCAAGAGAAAAAATAGAGTTATTTCTCAGGAGGAGGTGACAGATAATTCTATCGCCACTGCCTCTGAAGAAAAGACAGAAGAACATAATATCGCAGTTGCCTCGACTGACAAACAGGAAAGTATAGAAATGGCAAGTTCTTCAGACGCGAAACCCAATAAAGAAGTTGAGCCTGCACTGTTTAATCATAATCGTTATAAAGTGCGCAGCCATATTGCAGCAGCTTTCAACATGCTTCAATCAACCCCCGATACATAATTAATTCACACATACATCCTTATGAACTACTGCAAGAAATATTTGATATTATTCGTTACTCTCATTATGCTAATAGGCTCAGCGTTGCCTATGTATGCGCAACACAATATAGAGCAACTGCTTCCGGAGTTTTCCAAACGTGAAGGTGTTGATATGACGGAAATGTATAGCAAGAACGTCTTTTTATTAGAAGACCAGGTACAATATACATCTATAATAAGAGATACCCCTCTTAACCGTGTGCCCAAATGGCTGCAGGATAGTATAACAGTTGCTTTTGAAAGGGAATTGCCTGTCGCAACAGAGAGCGACCGCTATCAGAGACATACAGACACAGGCGATACTCTCTCCTACTCACTTGCCTATAAAGGAAAAATACTTCCTGATGATAGCAAAGCGCCTGCACTGGGAGGACCGAATAAATCTTTCAGCATGAATATCGTTACAGCCGCCTCGCTTGATATCTGCAATAGCACATTGACCCTCTTCTATGCCAAGACGACTCCCGTAGAGAAGAATGTAAAGTCAGGCAGTTCCGAAGACAGTTGCCCTCGTGAAGCAATGGTCGAGATGCTCCAGCAACTCACAAGCATGTCTCAAGTCAAGACAACTCCTGTCAGTTATAATATCGCTAATGGAGATTTTTTTGGTTCATGGGCGCTTGAGTTCCATCCAAAGGATGTTACAGCAGTTCATAGGCGAGGAATTCGATATGAAATTCCTACCACGATGGCTGATAACATATATAAAGAGGCAACTGCTTTGATAAAGGCTATGTCCATGACAGAGTCGTCTTATGATTATATAGTAAAAACAAATGATATCAGTATAGAATTAGGTAAGGATTTGTGTGACGATGCATTTCTTGCTCGCCGTATGCCGGATGGCACGGTGTTCCTTTTGCACATGCTCCCAGACGAAAAGCATAGTGGCAGCCTTGTTCCTATGGACTGGCACCAGATAGATAAAATTAATCGTAAATAACCTACTAAATTTATTATTATGAAAAAGTTAACAAAAAACATTTTGTCGGTAATTACTCTTGATTTTCCTTCCCTCACAGAAGATGCAGAGGGAAAGCTCCATGGTGGTTTCGCTGATTTCAGAGACCCGTTAAAAGGCCCGGGCAATGGTGTTAATGCTCCGTGCAGGAACCTAGCATGCATAAATAATAAATGTATTAATTCAGGATGCCACAATCCCGGCTGCACAGATATTTGCTATACAACGACTACCACTACTACCACCTCACCTGAGGGTACAGGAATTAGACTATGCTAACATAAACAAACGCCAGATATGTCCCACCCGCCTATTTCTGTCATAGTCCCTGCGTATAACACTGCGGCAACTATCGCAGAGTGTATTGACAGCATTTTGGTTCAAACGTTCACCGACTTTGAGCTCATTATTGCTGATGATGGCTCCACCGACAATACCTGCGAGATAATCTCGCGGTATAAGGATCCGCGTATACGCCTTCTGCGCAGAGAGCACGACTTCATCGCTACCCTCAACACTTTGCTCTATGAAGCCAAGGGCAAATACATCGCATGCATGGATGACGATGATATAATGATGCCAGACCGACTTCGTATTGAGTACGAATACATGGAGGCTCATCCAGAAGTGGCAGTGGTGGGTGGAGCAATGGAGTTTTTCACCAACGCACAGATTGCTTCCAAAGAAAAGACCCATGGTAACGGAGGAAAAATTGTTACAGAGAAAATAGGCAAAGCTCACGCTGTTACCGCTTACGATTTATTGGATAGTTGTGGTATATATAACCCGACTGCAATGATTCGCAGTGAAGTCTTGTGTAAGTATGGACTTAAATATGAGCGCGAATATATCTATGCCCAAGATTTTCGTTTATGGACAGAATTTGTGAAACGTGATCAGATTATCCATAGCTTAGATAATGTGTTGATAAGATACCGCACCAGCGAAACTCAAGCCTCGAGCAGGTATGCTGCTGAACAGATGGAACATTCTCGTAAAATACAGGATAGTTTGATGCAGTGGATAAAGGAACGTGAGGAGGAAGTAAAGCGGGACTATGAGGTTGTACCGGTAAGCGGCAACAAACTCAGCGTATGTATGTCATTCCTCAATGAAGGTGAGGAGGTTGGCAACACCGTGCGCTCTATCCGCGAGACAGCAGGCGACACTGTTGATATCATTGTTGTCAACGATGCTTCCACTGATGGCTACGACTATGAGGCAGATCTCAAAGGATTGAACGTACACTACTTTGTTAACAAACACCGCATCGGTGCAGCCGCAGGCAAGGAGAAAGCCGTGCAGATAAGCAGCACTCCCTACTTTATCCTTATTGATGCGCACATGCGCTTCTACCAGAAAGACTGGGCATCACAACTTGTGGCAGAACTGGAGAAAAACAGCAACCGTCTTCTCTGTTGTCAGAATCTGGCTTTGAGCAAGAAAGGCGGTCGCCTGTCAAAACCAGTGGAAATGGGCGTTTGTGCTGCATACCTGCGTTTTGACTTAGGTCAAGTAATTCCACAAATCAAATGGAATGACAACGAAGACATCCCGTCCCTGGATAAAGGTCAGATTCCGGCAGTACTTGGGGCCACATATTCCACATCCAAGGAATATTGGAACAAACTGTGTGGCTATCAGGGCCTGATACACTATGGAGACGAGGAGGCATACATCAGCATCAAGGCATGGATGGAGGGTGGAGGGTGTTATTTCCTCCCAAACATAAAAATAGGCCACATCTATCGGGAAAAATCGCCGTATATAGTGCACAGAAACATGATGACCTATAACATTCTGTTAATAGGCAAAATGTTTATGCCTTCTTTGCTGTCATGCTTCTCGGAATCCGCCGCTATTGGCAATAGCCATAATGCGGAGGCATTAGCTCGCCTGTTCTCATCAAGAGAAGAGGAAATCCATGCTCTGTGCGAGAAGTATAGTAAAAGTTTCAAACACGATTTCAGCAGAATACTCGAAATAAACTCAATCTTACTGCGCCATGAGGAAAAAGAGGCAGAGTTGTCCGCAAAGAGACTCCCTCAGATAATGGAAACTCTACTCGAATGGTCACGTGAGAAAAAAGAAGCAGGACTCTATGACGGACTTATGGCAGATGCATTGGTTTTCGCCATGTATGCAGATGCCTTTAATAACCAACGATTTGAGGAAGAGGCAGAGAGAATCCTCCTGCTGCTGTTAGACAGGAAAAAGGAGGATATGCCTCTCACATTAACTTCTGGCATTCCCGGCATTGGCTGGGGGTTGCTTTACCTTATTTCAAATAATATCATAGAAGATGATATGGAGGAAACCCTCCAACAGATAGACCGTAAAGTGATGGAGCGCAGCCTCGTAAGGACTGAGGACAACTCCCTGCGAAACGGCTGTGGAGGCATACTTGCTTATGTCAGCACCCGACTCTATTATTCTAAAGACCATAAAGGGGCCTTCACGACAGACTACCTCGAGGAGCTAAAAGCCAAGGCTCATGCTCTGTCATCGTCTAAGGACATTGACTTCAGGACAAGAGCATACGCTATGCTTTTACTCGAAATAACGGAAAAAGAATGCCGCTTCGTCAACTTCCCTTTAACTATCAATTTCATTGCAGACGCTCCTAAAACCATTCCCGAAGACTTGACGCTCTGCCCTCAAGGACTGACAGGACTGCATGGCTTTGCCTTGGAAACGATACGAAAACACCGGATGATTACAAATAAACAATAATACCTAAATACAATGAAGAAAAGCAGATACAATGTTCTTATGAACAAAGGGAAACAGGTCTTGTTGTTCAATGTGCTTACAGACTGCCTGAGTGTGTTGGACCCTAAGTTGGAAGCTCTTTTTTCGCAGGATGATATAGAGCATATAAACGACCGTCATCCCGAATTCTATCAATTTCTCTGCGCAAAAGGCTTCTTGGTGGAAGACAATGTAGATGAGATAGAGGACTTTATTAAATCGTTGGAAAAGAGGGATGCTTCCAAAGAGACATTCGGAATAACGATTAACCCGACTCTCAACTGCAATATGCGGTGCTGGTATTGTTATGAAAAACATAACAGCAGAGCAAATATGAAGAAGGAGGTATTCGATTCTGTTATAAAATTAGTCAGGAACAAGGTCGCGAAACCAGAACTTAAATCGTTGAAAATCGCTTTTTTCGGCGGAGAACCTTTGTTGTCATTCAAAAACATTGTCTTGCCACTAATACAGGAAGCAAACCGCTTGTGCAAAGAAACATCTAAGGAATTGCATGTCTCTTTTGCTACAAATGCTTATCTGTTGACGGACGAAATTCTGACAACGCTTGACGGGATTGGCTTGGAACATCCCTTGGCTATGCAGATTACGCTTGACGGTAACAGAAAAACTCATAACCTTGTAAGACATACTGCCGACGGCACTGGCTCCTATGACACCATTGTTGCAAATATTAAGAATGCACTGAGTCATGGTGTACTGATTAATCTTAGATTAAACACTACGGCAAAGAGCATTTCGTCTTTCGCAGACATTGTTAACGATTTCACGGGCCTGTCGGATGAATGTAAAAACAGAATGACAATAGATATCCATCGCGTGTGGCAGGATAGGGATAATGGCCAGAACAAGGAAGCCTTTGAGGAACAGGAAGATATCTTACGCTCTACGCTGAGAAAGCATGGATTTATAGTAAAAAACAAAATAAGACTACAGCGTTACAGGTGTTATGCAGATTCAGAAAACGAGGTCGTAGTAAATTATGACGGAAATTTGTTCCGATGCACAGCGCGTGATTTCACTTCCGATAGGGCAGAAGGCATCCTATTAAAAGAAGGGAAATTGCAGATGAATGAACTTTCTGCTAAAAGAACAGATATAAAATTTGGCAACAACTATTGTCGCAGTTGCATCGTATATCCTTTATGCTTTGGAGGTTGCTCTCAAAATAAGCTCGAAAGCAATAACACCAGCAGTTGTTACTATGGCTATACAAAAGGAGACATTGCAGACTATCTGCAAGAATACATAGAGGCAAAACTTCGCGAATCATTAAAGAAATAACAATTGGATTTCGCCATCTATTCCAAGTGTTCATGAGATAAGATGGCATGAATATTTATTAATTGTAAAACTTTAAACTATTATGAAACTGAACAAATCAATTTCAGAGTTAGTTAAGACTAACTATGTCCCGGTAGAGGAAGCAAAAGAAGGTCTCCTCAGAGGCGGGTTCGGAGAGATTTCTACAGGGGGAGGATTCTCGACAGGTTCGTATGACGAATGCACAAACACCAATTGCCCTTGTCCACCTCCAGAAACAACGACCACTACCCCAAAACCAACAACCACGCCATCTCCAGGTCCGATTATTATTATCATTAAGCCATAACCTTAATCCTGACAAGTTACTGAAGGCAGCAGTTTGGATTTTGTATCCAGACTGTTGCTACTTCTCTAAAAAAAAGTGTAATTATGACAATCATTGTTTTAGATCAGATGAAAAAGAAAATTACCGGGTTGATTATCTGTCTGCTTGTAATAATATCAGTATCTTCAGTGTCTGCCCAGAGTCAGGATTCGTTGATATGGGTGTCTGGAAGCGTTTATGACGCCTTGTATAAGACGGCTCTTGACAGTGTAAAGGTTGAGGTTATGACCAAGGATAGCGTGATTGTCGGCACTAATTATAGTCATGTAACTTGGCAAGGGGGTTATAGTGTGGAGTGTGTGCGAGATGGCGCGAAACGTGGAGCGACGTATATCGTAAAATTTTCCAAAGAAGGATTCAAAGACGAATACACATCTTTTCGTACTAACAGTGCGCGTAATTATTACCCTAATGTGGTATTTCTGCATCACCAACTCAACATGTCAGCCAATGACATTATGCTCGGCACCGCTACCGTGAAAGCTTCGCTGGTGAAGATGGTGGTCGATAACGACACCATTGTCTATAACGCAGGAGCTTTTCAATTGGCAGAAGGCTCAATGCTCGACGGCCTCATCCGCCAGTTGCCCGGGGCGGAGATACGTGACAACCAGATATATGTCAACGGCGAGTTTGTGCAGTCGCTATTAGTCAACGGAAAGGACTTCTTCAAAGGCGACCCCGCCATAGCCCTTGAGAACCTGCCCGCCTATATGGTCAACAAGATAAAAGTCTTTCGCCGTGAGACGGAGGAACAGCAAAGCTTCGGCATCAAGGTTAAGGAAGAAGACAAGGAATTGGTAATGGATGTTCGCCTGAAGCGTGAGTTCAATACCGGCTGGGCAGCAAACGTGCAGGGCGGTATCGGCACTAACGACCGATGGCTTGCCCGACTGTTCGGCTTGCGCTTTACCCCCAACTCGCGATTTGCGATATATGGCAACATGAACAACACCAATGATGACCGCAAACCAGGAGAAAGTTCTGACTGGAGGCAGGACTTTATCTATGACGGCATCAGTTCCCGTAAGAAAGGTGGCGCCATGTGGAGCCTCGAAATCCCAAAACGGAGAATGAACATAGGACTTGAACTACATGCGGAGCACAAAGATGTGGAAACGGAGTACATGGGCTCTCAAATTCGCTTCTTGCAAGGACGCGATGAATATTCGCGCTACAGTGTCATTGGAGGTCACAAGGAGGACCACGTTAACTTAAATGGTAATTTCTCATGGGGTAATAACGTTGGGCGAAGCGCCTACTCTTTTGGTGTAGCTTCATTTATGCGCATCAATCCCAAATTTGAGTATTTCCGCCAGAAAAGACATTCGCTTGCTCGTCAGATACACCTTGATAGAGAGCCTTACGAGGACTACCGCGGTGCAGCCCTCGACAGCATATTCCTATATGGTGGCAGTTCTGCTTTGCGACAGTCTATAATAAACAGAATAGAAAGTCCCTCTACCGGCAGCAGCGACAGGGTAAAGACCAGCGGCACATGGTATGCCACGCCCCGACTTAACATCAAGAACACTCGCGTAAAATGGGAGGGAAGCTACTCTTATGAGGATAACCGAGACAAAGGATATGGCCTTTATGACCTGACCTATCCTAATGGTGGTGCAGATGATGTCTTCCACCACATCTATGTTGACAGAAAGGGTAAGAACTACAACTACGACATAAATACATACATTTTCCCTTATCTGGAGTGGGCTGGGGGCTTCAATACGCTTTTCTTTCGCCTCATACATACCTATCGGCAACAATACACCAACAACAACCGCGACCGCTACCTATTAGAGAAACTGCCCGACTGGTCGCAAGGCTCAGGCAAAGCTCTCACCGACCTGCCCTCCACACGCGATGAGATGCAACTTGCCATTGACGCAGAGAACTCATATTACTCTACTCTACGACACGATATAAACATATTCTCTCCAGGTATATGCCTCTTGAAGCAAAAGGATATCGGCACTGAAGGACAGCATCACTACATAGAAGCTTTCAGTTTGGAACTTAACATGCCTATAAGACTACAGACCGACCGCCTCAACTATGACCGAAGTATACTGAACGTGCGCGACCGTCGCCGTCACCTTACATTCTTTGAGCCGAACGCCTCGGTTGAAATCAGCGGCTATAAACTCTCCTGGTCATTAAGCCATAATGCGCCGGACATGCTATATCTCCTGCCGATACGCGATGATACTGACCCGCTCAACGTGCACACTGGTAACGAGTCGCTTAAAAACATTCATAACCATAATATCTCTCTGAAGAAAGAGTGGAAGAATAACAAAACAAACAGAGTCTCTTCTGCAAGCATAGATTGGCGCGTAATGCAGAACGCCATCGCCATGGGCCGCACATACGACAGCCAGACAGGTGTCACCACTTACCAGCCTGACAATGTCAACGGCAATTGGAATATCTCTGCAAACTACCGCCTCAACCGCCCCCTTGATAAGAACAAACGTCTCTTCCTTAGCAATGCCACAACTATCAGCTATGCCAACAGTGTCGATCTCGTCTCTACCGACCAGCCCTATACGGTAAGAAGTAGCGTGCGCAACACCAACGCCAGCGAAGAGCTAAGCCTGAGCTACAAGATAAAGCAGTATTCCTTTGGAGGCAGATTCGGTGTAAACTGGATTAACGCCCATAGCGACCGCGCTAATTTCGAAACCATCAACTGTGAGAACTGGATTATAGGAGCCAACGCCGTAATCCCTCTGCCGTGGAAAATGCAGCTTGCAGCAGACCTCTCTACCACTCTGCGCACCGGCTACAACGACCATAACATGAACGAGGCCGCCTTTGTCTGCAATGCCCGCCTGTCAAGGAGTTTCTTCCACGGCAAGCTCACCATGATCCTCGACGGCTTCGACATCTTCAACGGCATCAAGGACATCCGCCGCACCATCAATGAGCAGGGCCGCACCGAGACATGGTACAACTCCGTCCACCGCTATGTAATGCTCCACGCCTTCTATAAGTTTGCAAAGAAGCCGAAAAAGTGAGGTATGAAAGGTTATAGGTTATTGGTTATAGGTTATAGATACCGTATCCGGAAACTCTCGAATGCCGCAGGCATCGCGAGAAATTGCTCTTTCGAGCAATGTTCTCTTAGAGTACTGAAAGCAGTGCTGTCGCGAAGCGGAGCACGAAAAGCGGAGGTGAGAGCAAAGCGACAAACCCAAGAAGAAGGAGTAAGGGGTAACATGTCGAAAAACATGACTAAAACATTGTTGTTATAGAAATTCTTTTTACCTTTGCACCTAACAACACAAAGAAAGATAAGACAATGGAAGCAATTACTTTCAGTCCCGCACAAGTACACGTGTTCAATCTCGTGTCGCACATCAAGTCATCTCTTGGCTTAGACAAGCTACGTGAACAACTTGCAGCTTTCTATGCTAAGCAGGTGGATGAAGAGATGGATACTCTTTGGGAGAATGGTCAATTTGACGAGAAGCGGATGCAAGAACTGCGCGGCTCTCACTTTCGTACCCCCTACAAAAAGTAGCCCATGAATCCGGTGGTCATAGACACCAACTGTCTCTTGCAGATTATTGCTCGCAAGAGTCCTTATCGCCCGATTTGGGATGCTTTCCTGGCTGGGCGATATGATCTTTGTGTTTCTAACGATATATTAGAAGAATATCAGGAAGTCCTAGGGCAGCAAATTACCCCAACCATAGCCGAGAACGTGGTACTTCTTATTCTCAATCGGAAGAATGTGAAACTAGTAGATCCGTATTTCCGCATGGGAATTATCACTGCTGATCCAGACGATAACAAGTTTGTGGATTGTGCCTTTGCTGCAGGAGCCGACTATTTAGTGTCAGAGGACAGTCATTTTAGTATTCTTCGCCACACGCCTTTCCCTCAACTTAATCTCGTCACCCTTGATGAGTTTCTTGCCGTAATAAAGGAAATGTAAGCGCAACCTCCCGCCTCAATCGTTTGCAGTGGCAGTAAAATTTTTTGCAGAAATAACTGGAATATTTCTGCGATATATGCGTATAATAAGGTGTAAGACAATTCTGCAAACCATAAACCAAAGATGTACAGCGAGCAGACACTCGTCGAGGAACTAAAGAAAAATAGCCGTGAGGCTCATGACCAGCTGGTAGCCCGTTACGGACAGATGATCTTTGCTATGATAGCGAGGATAGTGAGCGATGTCCGCGATGTGCAGGAACTGACGCAAGACACCCTGCTCACAGCCATACAGAAAATCTACAGCTTCAACCCGCAGCTCTCGCGGCTCTCCACGTGGATCGGCAAGATAGCCTACAACAAAGCCCTCAGCTTTGCAAGACACAAAGAGCATGTCACCATCCCCATCGAGGACATCGAAGCCGGAAACTCTCAACTCTCAAATATCAACTCTCAACTCTCAAATATAGACGAAGCCCTGTCCACTGGCAGCGAAGACAACATAGCCATGCTGCAGCAGGCAGTACTCACCCTGCCACCCGACGAGCGAATGCTCCTCTCCCTCTACTACTTCGACTCCATGCCACTCGCCGACATCGCCCTCATGATGGACACCACTCCACAAAAGCTCTCCAAACGACTCTACAATATCAGGAGAAAACTCTATAATAGAATAAAAAGGAGATAAGCACTTAATGCTCAATGTTCAATTCTCAATTCTCAATAATTTATCATGGACGCTTTCAAAGACACTGACCTCCGCGAAGCACTGCACCGCATATATTCCGACCCGCCGCAGTTGCCGGCCGACTTTGCCCAGCAGCTCCACGAAGCAGCACTAAAGCAGCAGCGTAGCCGCAGGGTGCGCCGCCTCATCTTCTGGCCCTCGATAGCTGCGGCAGCGTGCATCGCCATTGCCTTCTTGCTGGGCAACGGAGTGACCAATCCCCCAAACCTCGAATCTCAAGTCACAAACATCAAACATCAAACCTCAGACATCGAACGTCAAACAAATACCGCCCCCATCGCCGTAGGCACGCCCCCTGAGAGAGAGGAAACAGCGTCAACTACGCAAGATATGGTTAATAAAATAAAGGAAAAGAAAAGCTACTTCGCCTCGATTGAGGAGGAGCAGCCTACGGTACAGGGGGCGCCTGAGGTCGTTTCTGTTTTAAATGAGACGCAAAATGACCTTTCTTCATGTGCAAAAGAAGTTGAGCAATGCACGGAGGTGGCTTTTGAAGAAGTTACCGGCGTGGCAAAGCAGGCGAGGATGGACCTGATTGCAATTTTTGAATTGTTTGAAGAGATAGAGCAAGATACAAAGAAATCAATAAAAAATATTTATAGCGATGAAACAGAGTTATTGTAAAAGAATGGCAGCCGTAGTTATGCTGCTTGCGTGTAGCATTTGCGGCAACGCAAAAATTGAGTTCCTTGAGGATTATAAAGACATGGATGGAGTCAGCTATAGCTACATCTCCAAGTACGCTCTTGACAATATGGATTTGGGAGCAATCTCATTTCCGAGTCAAGACTTTTCCAAGATGAAGGGTAAAATATCTTCTCTACAGAGGTTGTTATCCGTGTCTTCGGCTTCAGAAAAGATTCTCGCAGACGTAGAAACTTTTGTTAAGAAAGAGAAGTATGAACTCGTGGTGATGAAAAGTGCAAGCAAAGAAACAAATAAGCAAGTCTTTTTTCGTGAGCAGTCGGGCATTTCTTCAATGCTAATTGTTAGTTCTGCGAGAAACTCTCTCAAAATTATTGCATTGGAGGGAACGTTTACATTGGCAGACTTTATGAGTGAAAACGGATTTTTCTATCAGTAATAACCAAAATCGATAATAACATGAAAAAGCAAATCTATTTTACAGCCTGTGTAATTGTGCTGGCAAGTTTTATAGGCATTGCTTGCGCTTCGTCGGGTGAGACTACCGATGTAACTGCTGTAAGGAATATAGACAATCGTTTCTCTACGCGCACTTATAACCTTTCTGATTTTACGGGTATAGATGTCAGCAGCGTGGTGAAAGTTATCTATACGCAGGGTGAAAAATACAGCGTGAAACTTACGGGCCGTACGGACTGGCTTGACTACATGGATGTCTCTGCTACAAACGGCACACTGAAGGTATACGCAAAAGAAAACAGAGTATTCAGTAATGTACGGAAAGAAGACAAACCTGATGGAGAACACAACTTTATCCTACATCTGACAGCTCCTAGCCTGCAAAATATTTGTCTTGAAGGAGTCTCTGTCTTTGAGAGCAGTCGTCTCTCGGCTGATGTCCTGAAGGTTCGCATTGAAGGTGTGTCGGCATTTAAGGTAAAGAACATAGATTGCAAATCCATTGATGGCAATGTCTGCGGAGCGAGCCAGATAGAAGTGGAAGAGATGGCTGCTAAGGATGTGAAGTGGAACATCAGTGGTGGCAGCAAACTGAATCTGTCTCAAGTGCATAAGTGCGAAAACGTAAAGATGGATATCAGCGGAGCTTCGCATTGCGTTGTCGCTGCCAAGGCCACAGGACTTATGCAGGTTATACTTTCAGGAGCCAGCAAAAGCGACTTGACATTCAAGGGTGGCAATCTGCGCACCGTTTGTTCCGGGGCTTCAACCATGGATGCCAAGGTGAACTGTGCTGCCGTCAGTGCTATTTGCAGCGGTGCTTCTACCGGCAAGTTCAGTGGCACAGCAAAAAGTGTGGATGTAAACGCAAGTGACATCACATCGAGAATTGAAACTTCTCAATTGAAAAAGAAATAAACAATATAAAGCTTTATGAAAGCTCTAATAAAAGCAGTGGTGTCCGCACTTCTGCTTACCTCCGCACTATCCTCTGCCAATGCGCAAGACAAGCAGGATAAGGTAAAAGAAAAAGCTACGAAGGCACAATATTATCTCTACACCAAAGTATGCAATGCCTATACAGGCGAAGTGCTGATGACTGCTCCGCAAGAAGATAAAGGGGAGGACAAGACGAAGCATTGGATTGTAGAGTTCACCGACGAAGCAGGCAACTCCATGAACGACAAGATAACGTGGAGTAATCAGGATATGTATGGCTTTAAGGTTCCCAAAATGGGAGGTAAATATGTACTGACTATTGGATTGGACGGCTACGAAACATACCACGATACTCTTGATGTTAAGCCTTTCAGACACGAGCCTTGGCGAGACCTCCCCGTCGTCTTGCTCAAGCCGTTGCCCAAGACGCACACGCTTAACGGAGTTACCATCTCTGCCACCAAGGTAAAGTTCACCTACAAGGGCGACACCTTGGTATATGATGCCGATGCCTTCAATACCGCTGAGGGCTCTATGCTTGATGCCCTAATCCGCCAGTTGCCAGGCACAGAACTGAAAGATAACGGAGAGATTTTTGTAAACGGGAAAAAGGTCGAGAGCCTTTTGCTTAACGGTGAGCCTTTCTTCCGCGGCGACAACCAGATGATGCTGGAGAACCTGCCTGCCTATATGGTGAAGAACATCAATGTATATAACCGTCCCAATGAGATGACGCGACTCACTGGCATTCAGCAGGGGGAGGACGAGTATGTAATGGACGTACGGTTGAAGAAAGCCTATAGCATTGGATGGATAGCCAATGCCGAAATGGGTGCTGGCAGCAGAGAGCGGTGGCTGACCCGCCTCTTCGCCCTGCGATTCAGCACCAATTCACGGCTGGCCTTATACGCCAACATGAACAACCTCAACGACAATCGCAAGCCGGGCGAGAACACGCAGTGGACTCCCGAACAGATGCCCAATGGCCTGCTCTCCACCAAGAAAGCCGGCTTCGACTATCTTGTTAAAGAAAAATTTGATAAGTTTCGCTTCGAAGGCAACATCGAAGGCCGCCGCACAGATGCTGACAACTATACAGAGACGACAAGCGAGGACTTTCTTGCCGCAGGCAACCAATACCGCAATGGCAGCAGTGCTCTCCGCTCCAAAAACTGGAGAATAAGCACCAACCACAACATACGGTATAAGTTCGGAACAACAGAACAAGGCAGGGTGACAACTTATGCCACCCCCTCGCTCATCTACAATCACTTCGATCGCCGTAACTCGTCAGCCGTTGCCACATTCCATGGCAACCCATACGACTACTGCCGCAACGGCATCCTCGACTCCATCCGCAATCCAAGCAGCAGCCTGCTTCGCCGCCTTGCCCTTAACCGCACCATTGACGAGGGTCTGAGCAATGGCCACAGCACCAGTATTAACATTCCCTTAAACGTCTATTTCAACTTGCTTGGTGAGTATTTCAGTCTCTCTGCCACTCTCAAGCATAGAGCACAGCAAACAAGTACATACCAACAGACGCTTATAGATTATCCCGGCCTTGCAGGCATGACCTCCGACTATCGCAACAAATATCTGCGTGACTATCCTAACCGCACCAGTTCCTATGATTTTAAACTTAGCTGGCACCACAACTTCAGTCCGCTTGCAGGGGGATATCTCTCTTACGGCTATGGTCAGGAATTTAATCGAAACAACTATGAACACAATATCCTCTCTCGTCTTGACGATTGGAACAATCGCGGTGATCACCAGCTTGGTGACCTGCCTTCAGAGGTAGATTTCCGTCTGCACACAATGGATGTGGAGAATTCCTTCAACATGAGGGAGAACACCTCCAACCATACCATTGGCGCAGGGTTGACACTTTCTCTTAACAGTATTGAGAAGAAATTGTATCCGCGCATTGACATCAAATTGCCCTTTACCGTGCAGCACCATCGTCTCGACTACTACCGAGGAAACTTCACCGACCATGTATATGACGGCATCACACGCAGAGACTTTGTGCTGTTCAATCCCTCTCTCCACATGCACCGCCTCTTCGTTACCAAGCATTATAACATGTATGCCGAGTTTGACTACAGCCTAACCCAGAAGGCTCCGCAGATGACATCGCTGCTTGAGTTTGAGCGCAGCGAAGACCCGCTCAACATCTACCTCGGCAACAGCCGTCTGCACAAATCATCCACCCACCACATGACGCTGCGGCTGCCCTTCAGGTTTATCAAGACCAAGAGCATCCTAAGCTTCCAGCCGACATACGACATCACCCACAACGCCATTGCCTACGGCTATGTCTATGACCCCGCCACAGGCGTACGTCACTATAGTCCCGACAATGTAAACGGCAACTATCAGCTGGCCCTTGATATAAACTACACCGCGCCGCTCGATAAGAAGCAGCTGACCACACTCACCTCTACCACCCACGGACATATCAATCACGGCGTGGACTTGATAGGCATGGATGATGGCAGCGCGCCCCTGCGTTCCTCCGTCTATACCCATAGCTACACCGAGCGCTTGCGCCTCGACCGCAAGATAGGCAAGCACACCATTGGGGCTAAAGCCTTCCTCGGCATAGCTCACACCTCATCCAGCCAAGACGATTTCCAGTCGCTCACGCTCTACGACTTCCACTACGGCCTCACTGCGCTCGTTAATCTGCCCGCAGCATTCCAGCTCAGCACCGACCTCACCATGTACTCGCGCCGCGGCTATGCCAACAGCTCCGCCAACACCAACGACCTCGTGTGGAACGTACGCCTGAGCAAGACCTTCACCAAGGCTGGCCTCACCTTCGCCCTCGACGGATTCGATATCCTCAATCAACTCAGCAATATCTCGCAGGTCATCAACTCGCAGGGCCGCACCGAAACATACCGCAACTCCCTACCCCGCTACATCATGGCGCACGTCATCTACCGCCTCAACAAGAAGCCGAAAAAGAAATAGTGAGAGTGAAGACATCTTTTTTATCTATGGTAGCGTCTGCAATTATTTAATCTTATTATTAACTTCAAATTTTAATTATTATGAAAAAATATCAAAAGACTTTGGTTGAACTCAACCAAGAAAATCCTTCAATCCAAAAGGATAAGGAAGGAAAATTGATAGGAGGATTCTGCGCATTAATGCCTCAAGAGGAATCTTTGGAAACAAGAGTGCAGCAGAACAAAAATGATAAAAAGAGTTGTGCCAATATTCGTGTTGGTGTAAATGAAGTCTGTAACGATGGATGCACAAATAATCAATGTAACGACGGATGCACAAATCATATATGTACCACAAAAAGTAGTGTGCCTGGTAATGGACTTGCTGTAGGTCCTGCCAGTGGATCTTTGATGTTTTAATCGTATTCATTTATGCAAGGGTGTTTTGCCAAAAGACAAAACGCCCTTGCATATAAAAAGTCTAAAGCCCCTTTTGTAATCACAAATCAAAGTCATATTTTTAGAGAAGGAACATACGATGAAATATTTGTTTTTTATTGTATCTTTGTTTTTCTGTGAGATAAATATTTTTGCTCAAAAGACCGCCGGAATCCAAGGTTTCGTCCGCGACAGGATAACCAACGAAAATCTCACTGGCACAAAGGTGTCACTTATGAAGGGCGACAGCATAATCGCCATGACCACGGCCAACGCCGATTGGAGTTGGCTGGGACGTAATGGACTTTGGCGTTTTGACATAGCTTTAAATGGGAGGACAGATTATACCCTGTTGTTTGAGAGGGATGGTTACAATGTCTTGTCATGGCCATTGAGCGAGCAATTGAAAAAGAAGCCTTTGAAAAAAGGGGAGGATCGTTACATTGGTGATATACCTATGGATAAGGCTCCAAAGACTCACGAACTCAATGGCGTTACAATCAAGGCGACAAAAGTAAAATTCTACCACAAAGGGGACACGCTTGTATATGATGCCGACGCTTTCCAGACCTCCGAGGGCTCCATGCTTGACGCTCTCATCAAGCAACTGCCGGGTGCAGAGTTGAACGAGAACGGCGAGATATTCGTCAACGGCAGGAAGGTGCAAAGCCTCATGCTTAACGGGGAGGACTTCTTTAAGGGGAAAAATAATATAATGCTTGAGAACTTGCCTGCGTATATGGTTAAGACCATAAAGACCTATGACAAGGAGGGACCCATGTCGCGCATGGCTGGCAGGGACATGGGTGACAAAGAGTTCGTGATGGATGTCGGGCTTAAGAAACAATATCTAATTGGTCTGATTGGCAATGTAGAGGCAGGCTACGGTAGTGAGGAGCGCTATCTCGCCCGGCTTTTTGCCTTGAATTTCTCTCCAAGGTCGCGCATCAGTCTATATGGCAACATGAATAACCTTAACGACACGCGCAAGCCTGGCGAGGGCTCTAACTGGACTCCGGAGTCCATGCCGAGCGGATTGTTGGCGACAAAGAAGTTCGGGGCAGATATGTTGCTGAAGTTCAAGGACGGCACAAACAAGTGGGAGAGCAATGCCGAACTGACATACACAGACCTCGACAGCCGCACTGAGACTACCGGCGAGACATATCTCGCAGACGGCAATGTGTTCACGAGAGGCAAGTCCACCCAGGCAAAGAGCAACCTCACTTTCACTAACACTCATAAGATAGAATTGTCCAATAAGACCAAGTCGCTGTTCGCAGATTTTAATCCCACATTCTCTTACAGGAAAGTTAACTCTCTTGTGGAGGGAGTTTCTATGTCGTTCAACCGCAAGCCAGAGGTTAAGTCCATGTCGGAACTGATAGACAGCGTATATCATGGAATTGACTCCGAATTTAGCCGCACCATTATAAATCGTAACATCAACAACTCAAAGAGAGACTATCATCGGTTGGATATGGAAATGACATATAAGCTTTACTATAAAATGACTCCCAGTAGCCATATTATGTTTGACCAGAATATCAGTTACAACTCGGAGAAAGAAGACAATTGGCGGCAGATGCAGACAGAGTACCCCAACAATTCAGCTGTCTCATCAGACACGCGTAACAGATATTCGACAAACAATCCCAACAAGAATTTCAATATTAACTCTGTATTGACATATATACGCTACCTCAGAGGAAACACCAACATCCGCTTCTTTTATGAAGTTGACTACAAGCGTAATCACACCGACTACGCCACCTACATGCTTGACAAACTTGCCGATTGGGATAACCTCGAAACGCATCCGATAGGAATGCTTCCTTCTGAGGTGGAGTATGCCGAAACATTTGACCGCCAGAACAGCTACAATCAAATTCTTTCCAATACCACGCAAACACCAAATATGGCGTTGGTAAATACAGGCTACTATGGAAAGGGAGACTCAGTAAAGGGAAAAGACCCTAAACGCCATTACCGTAAAACAGTTGTTACTTTCCCTATTGCATTTTCTCATGATAGGCTCAATTATATACGTGCTGCCTATAATGGCGTAACAAAAAGAAATAATATATTCTTCAATCCAGACATATATCAAGAGTTTCATCTGAACAATATGGAAAGTTCAGTCAAACTGGAATACAATATTACCCATGTTGCGCCATCAATGGTGTATGCCCTAAATATCCGCACCGACGAAGACCCGTTAAACATCTATTACGGCAATCCCCACCTAAAGAATACTACCATTCATAATGTAAATGTGGAATACGTACACCGCAATGCTGAGAGGCAACACAATTACTGGCTTACGCTGAAGTATGACATTTCCCACAACTCGGTGGCAATGGGCTATATCTACGACCGCGCGACAGGTATCCGCACCTATACCCCTGCCAATGTAAGCGGAAATTACAACTTAGTTCTTAACACGGGCTACTCCTGTTCACTTGACAAGAAGAAATACGTTACTCTGGACAACTACGCCAACTGGCGCATGTCTCACGGAGTGGACCTCATAGGAACAGACGTCGGCAAAGCGCCTGAAAGGAGTAGCGTGATGACCCACTGGCTTACTGACCGCCTGCGTCTCGATTACAAGATAAACAAGAATATCAAGCTCGGTGCCAAGGGCTACATCGGCATAGGGCATACCTCCTCCAGCCGCGAAGATTTCCAGTCGCTCACCCTCTATGACTTCAACTACGGCCTTACTGCGCTCGTGCAACTGCCGGCGGCGTTCCAGCTCAGCACCGACCTCACCATGTACTCGCGCCGCGGCTATGCCAACAGCTCCGCCAACACCAACGACCTCGTGTGGAACGCACGCCTGAGCAAGACCTTCACCAAGGCAGGCCTCACCTTCGCCCTCGATGCCTTCGACATCCTCGGCAACCTCAGCAATATCTCCCAAGTCCTCAACTCGCAGGGCCGCACCGAGACTTACCGCAACACGCTGCCCCGCTACATCATGGCCCACGTCATCTACCGACTCAACAAGAAGCCGAAGAAATGAGAAAGGTAGGCAGAAGGAGTTAAAAGTAGATAGAAGAATGTAGAAGTAGCTTTTCACACTTTAGTGTTGCGTAATAACCATATTTTCCTCCTATTTTTGCACTGCTAATAGAAATTTATTCCTATTTTTGCAACAGACTAAATGTCAAAATAAAACACAAACAGACAAAAATCAATACCTATGAAACACTCAATCCTCTCCATCATTATGCTGTCGTCGCTATTCATTGCGGTAGGAGCACAGAAAGTGACCACGTTTGCCAACAATAAATTTATTGAAGGCATGTTCCTGTACGAAATTTCGAAGCATGACAGTTTGTCTGTATGGGTGTCGGCCCTTAAGGCAGCCCCAAAGGGTATTGTTCGCATTCCTGGCAAAGTAAACCATAATGGAATGACCTATAAGGTTAAAGGTATTGATCGTGACGTTTTTGGTCCCAATAGCGACATTAGCAGTATCGTGGTTGAGGATGGGGTCGAATATATAGGTCCCTATGCCTTTGCCATGTGTATGGGATTGGAGTCTGTTTCAATCCCTGCCAGTGTAGAGGACATACGCAAAGGTGTATTCTTGGGGTGTGACAACCTCCGTGAAATTGTAGTTGATAAAAAGAATAAGGAGTATGACTCGCGCGAAAAATGTAATGCCATAATCAATTGTGACGACGAACTGGTCGCAGGTTGTTCCGCTACGTCTATTCCAAAAGGAGTCAAGTGTATAACAGAAGAAGCGTTCTCCTCGCTTAGTAGCCTGAAGAATATTGTTATTCCTGAGGGTGTGGAGATTATTCAGCCTTACGCATTCGCTAACTGCAGAAACGTCGAGTCTGTCTATATCCCTTCCTCCGTCAATGAAGTGTACCCAAAAGCGTTTGGTGGCTGTGATGCACTTAGGCAAATAGTTGTTGATGAGAATAACAAGACGTTTGATTCCCGCAACGGATGTAATGCTGTAATCGACACTAAGGACAGTACGCTGATAGTCGGCTGCAAGGCCACCGTCATTCCTTCGGGAGTCAAAGAGATTTTAGCATATGCATTTATGGGGTGTACACAGTTGACGGATATCGTTATTCCAGAAGGAGTTACTGCCATCGGCACCTATGCTTTCTCTGGTTGCACTGCGCTACAATCGGTACAGTTGCCCCAGTCTCTTGTGGAATTACGCGACTATTGTCACTTCGCAGGCTGTACAGCCCTTGAGTCTGTCATGATTCCGAAGAACGTCAAAAGGATTGCATTTAATTCTTTTCAAAGTTGTAAATCCTTGCAGAGCATTGTTGTAGAAGAGGGTAACAAAGTATATGATTCCCGCAATCAGTGTAATGCAATAATAGAAACAGCTACGGGCAAACTGGTTGCAGGATGTGGCGTGACGGTATTACCCGAAGGGGTTACTAAGCTGCCAGACTACTCTATGTATGATGTTTCGTTAAAAAAGATACACATCCCAAGTACACTGACATATATTGACTCTCTGGCGTTCTTAGGTAATGAGGATTGTGTGTCAATTACGGTGGATGAGGGAAACCCTGTTTATTATTCGCCCGACGGGTGCAACGCAATCATTGAACGTGCTACGGGAAAGCTCGTAAAGGGATGTTGCAACACTGTAATCCCTGAAAATGTCAAGCAGATAGGTGCACACGCTTTTCTCTCTGCACCAAAGAGCATGTTCCTGCCGGAAGGGATAGAAAGAATCTGGGAAAGTGCCTTTAGTGGCTGCAAAGGACTAAGAATGATAGTCCTGCCTGCTTCGTTAAAGACCATAGGCAGCTATTTGTTTGCTGGTTGCGAGGACTTGAACACTATTGGATTTCGTGGCTCGTTAGATGAGTTGCCTAGTGGTTTATGCCGCAATTGTAGTTACCTTTCATCCATAAACATTCCATTAGGTGTAAAGAAGATTGGTGAAAAGGCGTTTATGGGTTGTACAAATCTCAAGAGTATCGTCCTGCCTTCTACGGTCAAGGAACTCGGCAAAGGTGCTTTCCGCAATGCTCCGTGTGAGGAAGAAGTCAGCAGGTTAGTTAAATAAGATGCACTCCGCCTACTCTAAGTTTATCAACATATCGGAGTAGAGAGTCATACCATGCCTGTGTTATAAAACGTATAACGTATAACAGGTTTGTTATATCTAGTCGGCAATGACTATGCCCAATGGTGGGATAAGATAAGCCACATGGTCAGGATGATGTGAAGTATAAAAACGAGGGGAATGCCTATGGAGAAAAGCTTCTTCTGGGTCTTGTGACGGAAAAGGGACATGGCCATGAGAGCTCCCATGCTGCCGCCAAGGACGGAGAGGATGAGCAACAGGGCCTCGGGAATACGCCAATTGCCACGGACAGCCTTGCGCTTGTCGAGGGCGAAAAGCACAAAAGTCACCAGATTGAGGAGTATAAGGCCGTAGAAGAGGAAGAAGAACACGGAAGTTTATTTTAATTGAGAATTGAAAATTGAAAATTGAAAATTACCAAGTCCGGAAGCCCGCAGCATTTCACGATTTTACTATTTCACGATTTGACGATTGACCAAGTCCGGAAGCCCGTAGCATTTCACGATTTTACTATTTCACGATTTGACAATTGACCAAGTCCGGAAGCCCGTAGCATTTCACGATTTTACTATTTCACGATTTGACGATTGACCAAGTCCGGAAATGGACGATTATAACTACGAATTACACGAATAACACGAATGTTTTTTCTTTAGCATGAATTATCTTGAATTAGCCATTAATTATCATAAATTCTCAAATTCTTGATAAAACAACCATAAATTTCTGATAAAAATTTCCGAATAATTTCTGGTAATTTCTGTGCCGTTTAGCTCTCAGACTCTCTTTTGCCAGCCCGCGCCGCTGGCGCGACCACTGGAAGAGCCTTCGCTCAAAGGGAGCATTGCTCAACAGAGCCTTCGCGATGCCTTCGGCATTCGTGTTATTCGTGAAATTCGTGTTCGTTTATGTCCACCCCCGAACTTGGCTAATGTTTAACGGTTATTGGTTATTGGTTAACGTATGCAGCCGGACTTGGCTAAACCTCAATTCTCAAACCTCAAATTTAAAATATAAATAAGGCTATTTGGTCTGTGTATAGCCTAGGGAGCGGAGGAGGTCAACGGCCTTGAGGCGGAGGTCGCCCTGCAGGATTATCTCGCCGTCCTTGACGGAGCCGCCGATGCCGCAGCGGGTCTTGAGCTGACGCCCCAGCTCCGCCAGGTCGGCATCATGCCCCACGAAGCCGCGCACCAGGGTGACGGCTTTGCCGCCACGCCCCTTGCGCTCATAGCTAACGCGCAGACGCTGCTGAGAGGGTGGCAAAGTGGCAAGGGCAGGAGCGGACTCCTCGGCGTAGGCATAGTCGGGATTGGTGGAGAAGACTACACCGAGGCGCGATTTCCAGTCGTTGTCTCTCATTGGCTTGGGGCTGCGCTAATCGAAGGTGATGACATTGCCATCAACGGTGGGCTCTTTCTCAGGGGCTACATAGGGGCGCTGGTCCTGGGTGAGGGCGTTGATGCTGCGCAGTATCTCATTGGTGCGCTTATAGGTCGGCGTGGTCTCTACCATGGAGATGATCTCGTCGTTGTCGAGGCTCTCGGACACGAACTTATAGATGCGGTAGGAGTGGCGTGCACGGTTGGAGTCGTTGTCGCCGTAGTACTTGCCACGGCGCTCCTCGCGCTCCTGGCGCTGCATCTCGTCCTCCTCGGAGGGGAGCTCCTTGCGGCTGCCCTCGACATCGCTAAGGATATCGTTGAGCATGAAGCCGGTGGCGAGGATGGTGACCTTGACCTTCTTGCCGAGGGTCTCGTCGTTGGCAATGCCGAACTTGGTCTCGACATCACTGTCGAAGCGAGACATGAACTCGTGGATCTCGTTCATCTCGTCCATCATGAGCGACTCGCCCTCGCTATTCTTGCAGAAGGTGATATTGAGCAGCAGTCGTTTGGAGCGGTAGATGTCGGAGTTGTTAAGCAGCGGCGAGTGGAGGGCACTCTGTATAGCCTGGCTGACGCGATTGTCGCCATCGCCGTAGCCTGTGGACATGATGGCTACGCCGCCGTCCTTCATGACGGTACAGACGTCGCGGAAGTCGAGGTTGACGATGCCGTGGACGGTGATGATCTCGGCTATGCTGCGTGCTGCGACGGAGAGGGTGTCGTCGGCCTTGCCGAAGGCATCGAAGACGGGCAGGTTGGGGTAAATCTCACGCAGGCGCTCATTGTTGACCACAAGGAGAGCATCGACGTATTTCTGCATCTCATCGACGCCGTCGAGGGCCTTGTCGATTTTCTTGATGCCCTCAAACTTGAAGGGGATGGTTACGATGCCGACGGTGAGGATGCCCATCTGGCGTGCCTCACGGGCTATGATGGGTGCTGCGCCGGTGCCGGTGCCGCCGCCCATGCCTGCGGTGATGAAGGCCATCTTGGTGCCGTCGTCGAGCATGCGGCGTATATCGTCGAGACTCTCCTCGGCGGCTTTGCGGGCACGCTCGGGTCTATTGCCTGCACCGAGACCCTCGGCACCGAGTTGCAGACGGTTGGGCACGGGACTGTCGCTCAAGGCCTGGCTATCGGTGTTGCAAACTACGAAGCTGACATCGTGGATGCCCTCGTTATACATGTGCTTGACGGCATTGCCGCCACCGCCGCCTACGCCGATGACCTTGATTATGCACGGCTTCTGCTTAGGCATGGCAAAGTTTAATACATCTTCTGGCATATTGTGTGTTTTTTTAGTTTTTTCGGGGTTGACCCGCGAGGCCAAATCTCGCGGCACAGTAGTTAACGGTTATTGGTCTTCGGTTTTCAGTTTCATACGGAGGTTGCCGACGAAGCGTGAGGTGCGTCCGTAGGCAGGAGTGGTCTCAATATCGCTGATGACATCGTCGTCGTCGAGCTGGGAGGAATGGAAGACGAAGAGATTCCAGTTGGGACGGCCCTTCGCCGCGCGACCATAGTACATCTCGAAGAGTCGCTGCAGACGCTCTCCCTGCGTGATGCTGTACATCTCATCGCCATATACATCCTCGTCGTCGGGTGCATCCTCAAGGCCGAAGCCTGAGGCGAGGATGGTGACTTTTATCTTCTTGCCCAGGCTGTCGTTGTAGCCTATGGCATGCTTGCAGTTGATGCGTTCGTCGAAGCGCTTCATAAACTGCTCAATCTCGCTGAGCTCTGTCATCATCAGGGCCTCGCCATCGGGAGCCTTACTGGTGAAGATGGTCATGAGCAGCCGCTTGGACTTGTTGATATTGTTGCTGTTGAGCAGGGGAGTGTTGAGTGCCGCACCGATGGCATGGTTGAGGCGATCGACGCCCTCGGCATAGGCTGTGGTGATGATAGCCACGCCGCCATTCTCCAATACCGTGCGGACATCGTTGAAATCGGGGTTGATCTCGCCACGCAGCTTGATGATATCGACTATACTGCGTGCTGCCACGCAGAGGGTGTCGTCGGCCATCTGGAAAGCCTCAACGGCCGTCTTGGTGGGATAGACCTCAAACATGCGCTGATTGTTGATGACCATGAGGGAATCGACATGCTTGGACATCTCCTCGAGACCCAGCAGGGCCTTGTCGATGCGGTTCATGCCCTCATAGAGGAAGGGTATGGTAACAATGCCCACGGTGAGGATGCCCATCTCCCTGGCTATGCGGGCAATGACGGGTGCTCCTCCAGTACCGGTGCCTCCGCCGAGGCCAGTGGTGATAAAGACCATGCGGGTACCGTCGCTCAGGAGGGAGCGGATATCATCGGCGCTATTCTCGGTGGCGAGCTGCCCCTTGCCGGGATCACCACCCACGCCAAGGCCGTCGGTGCCGAGCTGTATGCGCTTCTCCACGGGCGACTGGCTGAGGGAGGCTGCGTCGGTGTTGCACACGGCAAAGGTGACATCGTCAAATCCCTGCTCATGCATATAGCGCACAGCATTGCAACCGCCACCACCTACGCCCAGCACCTTGATGATGCTAGGCCTGCGCCTCTGAAAGCCCTGGAAACCGATTAAGGGATTATCGATGTCAATCATACTGCCTACGTGTATTTATTAAAATAGGTATCAGGGGGCTTACTCCTCAGCAAACTTGGAGAACCAGTCCTTTAGCTTGTCTATGCGGCTCTTGCCGCCTTTCTTCTTCTCGTCCTTTGCCGGAGTATCGGCCTCATTGGTATCGGAGACGGCCACTTCAGCAACAGCAGGCTGTTGCTGATCGACAAAGATGTCCTGCGGGCGGTGCTCAAGCTCGGCGGTGCAGTTCTGGTTGGCATTGGCTATGAGGCCGAGGGCTGCCAGGTAGCGCGCCTCCATATTCTTGATGCCGTCAGGCAGGATATAATCGGCCGACTGTGAGTTTTTGCGCACCGTAACCTTGTCGATGCCCACCACTTCCTTGAAGACGTTGGCGATGTTGGGCATATTGGCTCCGCCGCCAGTGAGGAAGGCGCCTGCCACGAGACTCTCGCGGGCATACTTCGACTCATTGATCTGCTGCTTGACATTGATGAGTATCTCGGTGAGACGCGCATCGATGACTGAGCTGAGGGTCTTGCGCTGGATCTGAAGGCCGTCGGTGGTTGTCTTGACCACGGCATCGCCCTCCTCCTCTGTGAAGGAGGCGTAGGGCTCACCAAACTTGCTGACCTTGAGGTCCTCAGCATCGGAGTGCTCCATCTGCAGACTCATGATATCCTTGGTAATATTGTCGCTGCCCAGCGGTATAACAGAGAGGAAGCGCAGGAGCTTGGATTTATAGATGGACACGGTGGTGGTGTCGGCACCTATGTCGACGAGCACACAGCCTGAGTTCTTCTGTGCATCATTGAGCAACTGGTCGGCCACCACGAGAGGGGTGAGCTTATACTCGGCCACGCGCACACCGCCAACCTTCTGGAAGCAGTTCTCCAGATAGTTAAGCAGTTTGGACTTGGCTATGATGTTGAGGTAGCGACCAGTGACATTGCTGCTGAGCACACCTACGGCATCGAGCAGCTTCTGTGTGCCGACGCTGAACTCCTGGGGTATGGCATCAAGGATGCGGTGGCCCTCATAGACATGGTTGATATTCTCGTCGTAGATACCGTCGATGTCCTCCTTGACAATCTTGTGATCGCTCTCAAAGAGACGGCTGACCTCATTGTGGACGGAGTGGACTCCCTGTCCCGAGTAGCATACATATACCTGGGTGATTTCCTTCTGGAGCTTCTCCTTCAGTTTGGCAATGATATTCTGGATGCAGGAGATGGCCAGGTCTTCATTGTGGATAATACCCTTGCGGATAAAGGTGGCGGAGTCCTGCTGCACATGGGCGGTAACCTCAATCTTGCCGTCAAGGCGCTTTACGCCAGCCACGCCTATAACCTTCGATGAGCCGAGCTCAATCGCTACGATGTTTAATACTTCTGTTGCCATATATATATTGTTTTTGTTTTATCTTTCCGTATGTAAGTGTGCGTCGGATTAGGTAGCGCTGCCTGGACATGAGCCTCAGGAAGCCTCGCGCTTGGTGCAGACCACCTGATTGTTGTACTCCAGGCTTATGCGGCTATACTTATTCCACCCTACCTCGTTAATCACTTTCTCATAGAAGGTCTTGAGGTGGGAGAGCTTGCGCCCTATATCCTGGGGCTTGCCCAGAGCCACGACATGGTTGCCGAGGCGCGGAGCGAGCTCCACCTTGCCGTCGGGGGTGATATTGATTTGCTCAATCATATCACTCCAGAACTCATCCTGCTGGATTATCTGGGCGAAGGTGGTGAGATATTTCTTCGATTTCTTATAGTTGACACTGCCGGTAACGACTATCACGTCGGCAGGATACTGCACATGCTGGATACGGTTGCCGTTGGCATCGATATAGTATCCCTCCCCCACTGCAGGCATCACCCTGAGCACAGGGAGCTTCTGGCTAACCTCGATGACCACCTCACCCTCGGGGGTTGAATAGCAGGTGCTGTGGAGCACAAACTGATGGCCGTCAACAGCCTGCTTAATGCGCAGGAGGCTGATATTACCCAGCCCCTTGCCCTCGGGGCTTAGCTTGGTGTCCTTGAGAATCTGCCTTATGTCCTCCTCGGTAACAAAGTTGGCCTTCTCCTTGTCGGCAATGTCTATGGTAACCTTGTTACAGACAATGTCAGTGCCGCCTCTGTTGAACTTGACAAAGGCAAACACCAGGTAGGCGGCAAGGCCCAGCAGGAGGAGCAGTTTTAGAAAGACCTTCATTATCTTTTTCGGGTTGCGGAGGTTAACGGTTATTGGTTATTGGTTATTGGTTAACGGTTATTGGTTATTGGTTATTGTCCACCAGTGCCGCAATGCGGTCGGTATAGTTATCCAGGTCGCCGGCTCCAAGAATTACCAGCACATCGGTAGGATGATGGCTGACGAAGTCGAGCACATCATCCTTGCGGATGAGATACTTGCTGCCCTTGGGATGGACATTATCATATATGAGCTCGCTGCTCACTCCTTCGATGGGGAGCTCACGTGCCGGGTATATCTCAGTCAGCACCACGTCGTCGAGCAGCGAGAGACTGTCGGCGAACTCGCGGTAGAAGTCACGGGTGCGTGTATAGAGGTGAGGCTGGAAGATGGCTGTTATCTTCCGTCCGCTGAATACCTCTCTGAGCGACAGGATGCTGTGCCTTATCTCCTCGGGATGGTGGGCATAGTCGCTCAGCACCACGTGGCGGTCGTTCTTGACCTTGAAGTCAAAGCGCCGCTCCACGCCCTGAAACGATGCCATGGCCCTACGCAGTTCGTCGGGCTCAGCACCGGCCAGCTGGGCAAGGGCCAGGGCTGCTATGCCGTTCTCAATATTGATACTCACGGGCACACCAAGGCTGACGCCATCTATATTGCCCAGAGGCGACTTATAGTCAAAGACTATCTCGCCACCGCCAATTTTTTCATTCTCGGCATGAAAATCGCCCTCGTTGCGCCCATAGCTAAACACTCTCACACCCTGGTGCGGGCGGGCCTGCATACTGAGGCCTGTGTGCATGATAAGGGCGCCGCCCTCCTGCACGAGGCTGGAATAGTGGTTGAAGCTCTCCACATAGGCCTCGGCAGTGCCATAGATGTCGAGGTGGTCGGCATCGGTGGCAGTGATGACGGTGGCCCAAGGGGTGAGCTGATGGAAGGAGCGGTCAAACTCGTCGGCCTCCACCACCACATAGGGGCTCTGCCGGGAGAAGAGGTAGTTGGTGCCGTAGTTCTTGCTTATGCCGCCAAGGAAGGCGTTGCACCCCACATGGCTCTCGTGGAGCAGATGGGCAGCCATCGTGGTAGTGGTGGTCTTGCCGTGGGTGCCTGCCACGCAGAGCGCCTTGAGTGAACGGCTCAATGTGCCGAGCACCTGTGCACGCTTATGCATCTCATAGCCACCGTCCTTATAGAAGCGCAGCTCGCTATGGTCACTAGGGATGGCTGGGGTATAGACTACCAGCGTGGTGGCTCTGTCCTTAAAGCAAGGAGCGATAAGCTCCACATTGTCCTCATAGTGCAGACTGGCTCCCTCGGCCTCCAGGCGGTGGGTAAGTTCGGTAGGCACGCGGTCGTAGCCGCCGACGCTAAGTCCCTTGGCCAGGAAATAGCGCGCCAGGGCACTCATGCCTATACCGCCGGCACCGATGAAATAGACTGACTTTATATCTTTAAGCTCCAAAATGGTTTTTAATTTTATAGGTTATAAGTTAGAAAATTCAGGAGTTCGAAAACTGTTGGTTAGGATTAGGCCCGCATGGGAAAAGCGGGCAGCACCTTGTTTAACGGCTATTGGTTGACCATCTTCAGTATCTCGTCCACTATCTCTCGGGTAGCGTTGGGCTTACCCATCTTAGCTATATTCTGAGAGAGGGCGGTAAGCTGTGCGGCATCGTTGACCACGGTGATAGCCTTAGGCAGCAGAGCCATGCGCGCCTCGGCATCCTTGATGCAGATAGCCGCCTTCTTGCTCACCAGCGCCATTGCGTTCTTGGTCTGATGATCCTCGGCCACGTTGGGTGAAGGCACCAGTATGGCAGGCTTGCCCAGCAGCTGCAGCTCGCTGATGCTGCATGCTCCGGCTCGGGAGATGACCAGGTCGGCAGCCTTGTATGCCTTAGCCATATCGCTGATGAAGTCGCTCACATACAGGTTGTCGGGCTTGATCTTCTCCTGCAGGGCATCCTTGATCTCCTGACTGTAGAAGCGTCCCGTCTGCCAATAGAACTGCACATCCCTTTGCTTGCGTATAAGGTCGAGGTGGAGCAGCATGCTCTCGTTGAGTGTGCGTGCGCCGAGGCTACCGCCCACTATCAGCACAGTACGCTTGCCGGGCTCCAGGCCCAGGGCCCTGCATGCCAGCTCGCGAGTGAGGGCATTACCCATCAGCTCCTGGCGCACAGGGTTGCCGGTCAGCACTATGCGCTCCTGGGGAAAGAACTTCTCCATCCCCTCATAGGCCACGCAGATGGTGGAAGCCTTCTTGGAGAGCATCTTGTTGGTCACTCCGGCATAGCTGTTCTGCTCCTGGAGCAGCACAGGCACCTTCAGGTCCTCAGCCGCCCCGATGGCAGCACTGCTGGCGTAGCCTCCCACGCCTACTGCCACATGGGGCGCAAAGTCCTTGATAATCTTGCGGGCCAGCTGCTTGCCCTTAAGGTAATTGTATATCACCTTCACATTGTTGAGCAGGTGCTTGCGGTCGAAGCCCGACACCTTGAGGCCCTTAATCTCATAGCCGGCCTGAGGCACACGCTCCATCTCCATCCTGCCCTCGGCACCCACAAACAGAATCTTAATCCCGTCCACTCTGGCCTTAAGCTCATTGGCAATGGCAATGGCGGGAAAAATATGACCGCCAGTGCCGCCGCCGCTTATCAGTACATGTAATTGTTTGCTCATCTATTCTCGCAATAATATATTGTCTGCAAATTTAGCAATATTTTCGGGCAGCGCAAAGAGGAAAACAAAATATTTTTGAAAAAAATTTTTGACCGCATCCATGCCGCCCCAAACACCCCCTTTCCACCAACCGGGGCGATGAGGCGAAACAATAGGAATCAAACATGCCATAAAAGGATGAATTTCCGCCTATATGCGGGCAGAAACCATAATTTATTAAGAAAGTGACACCAATTTGCCCTCCATTCCAAATGTTTTATATAATTTTGCAAAGATAATCACACATAATGCATATATATTCACAAAACGTTCTAAAATCATCTTATAAAATGAAGAAATTTTTACTCATCCTGACCTGCGCCCTGGGCGCACTGTGCACAGTGAAGGCACAAACCTATGCCGCCATCCCCGACACCATATGGGGCTGCCGCTATTTCTCGCAGAACCTGGCCACCGACTTCCCCTACAGCTCCGGCTATAAGAAGGGGTACTATGCCGGCTCATGGCCCGTGCAGAACAATACCGACATGCGCTACTATGCCCGCATACCTGAGGGCCACGTAAAGGCCACCCTGGTCTACAACCCCCGCGTCAACCGCGCCCTCAACCTCGACATGACCGTGACCAACATGAACACCGGCCGCGTGGTGATTGAAAAGACCATCACCACCGAGCGCGCCACCTCGGGCGGCGAGTTTCGCGTCGAGATGTGGCCCGACATGATATTCACCGCCGACGTGTGGTACCAGATTCAGTTTAAGCCCCACGACGGCAACTACAACAGCGCCCCCTCGCGAATAGTCAACATGCTGTTCGACCGCGAGGCCGGCAAGCCCGCCGTGGTATGCAACGAAGTGTTCATGGCCCCCTCGGCTCACAACAACGAGTGGCTCACCACCCAGCCCTACGCTCCCGACGACAACACCTACGACTGGATATACGGCGAGTTCCTCTATCCCGAGGAATATGTGCTGCCTGCCCGCTACCTGATGTGCCTCGGCGGCAGCGGCTACTATAGCGGCATCCAGTCCACCGACGGCAAGGGCACCGTCTCAGCCCTGTTCAGCGCATGGGACAACGGCGACACCGACGTCAACCCCAACCTGCCCGACTATCTGCGTTCGGGCGCCGTGGATCACAACCCTGACGGCGGAGTGAAGATCAACCGCTTCGGCGCAGAGGGCACCGGCATCCAGAGCATGATGTACCCCGCCACCTGGAAGCCCGGCCATTGGGTGCAGTGGCTGATGAACGCACGCCCCGAGACCGTGGAGCTGGAGCTGCCCGACAAGGACGGCAACCTGCAGCCCGTGAAGTACGCCAACACTATCCTCACCGCATGGTATAAGATGGCCGACGACCCCGACTGGTACTACATCTCCACCCTGCGCCAGAGCGGCACCACCCACCTCTTCGGACGCAACGGCGAGTATTCCTTCATCGAATGCTTCGGAGAGCTCGGCGGCGACCTCTTCTGCAGGTGCTACATGAAAAACCGCTTCTTTCGCTCCGCCGGCAGCGGCAAATGGTATAACCGCAACTACATGAGCGGCGGCCACTATGACTACAACGACGGCCAGCGCCCCTGCCGCTACGACTACGGCCACGGCGCCACCTCACTATGGGAGAACTGCTTCTACATTGAGCAGGGCGGATTCGGCATGGTCAACGACAGCTCACGCTATGTGGCCATTCCCAGCAGCTTCGAGTGCGTTGACACCATCGACCTCGATGCCAAGCAGGCACGCATCAACGAGGCCTTCCGCAATGCCAACTACTACCAGACCGTCAGCGACATCGACGAGGCCAGCGAAGCAGTCATCCTGGCCTATGCCGGCGAACTCATTGACAACGCCGGACAGGTGGGCAGCTATGGCGAAGAGCACATTGCCGACATCGTCGCCGCCTACAACAACGGCAGCCCCACCGACATAGGCGCCCTCAAGGATGCCCTCAAGCAGACCGCCCTCAAATACAACAAGATACGCTACGCCAACATAACCAACAAGAACCACATCGGCGTTCAGCGCGCCTACGTGTTCGACAATACCGAAGGCTACGGCCTGCTCTACGTTGACGACTCTGGCGACAAGCCCGCCCTCAAGGTCGCCCCGATGGACCGTGAAGACCTCCGCGCCAACTGGATAATAGGCCGTTCCGACCAGTATGGCACCCTCTGCCTCTACAACATCGGCACCGGGCTGTATGTCAACACCGCCACCGACAACCTGCTCTCTACCGAGCCCCAGCATCTCGCCGCATTCTCACGCAGCGGCAAGGGCTACTATCTCGGCAACACCACCACCGAATGCGTGATGGCAGCTGCCGACGGCACAACCAGCGTAGGCCGATTCTCCGCCACAGGAGCACAATACCTCCTCCACGACAACCTCAGCCTCACCCCCTCGACAGAGCTCGCACAAAAGGTTGTGGAAGCCCTGGAGAAGCCCGGCAAGTTTGAGGACTACAAAGCCATGGTGCCCGACATCCTCGCCACACCCGAAGGAGTGCTCGGATCATGGACCGACGCCAGCGAGCTGCAGCAGCTCAGCGCCCTCTATGACGACGGCAACATCACCGCCGACAAGGCCGAAGAGCTCATCACCCTCATCGACAACGCCAAGAAAATCACCGCCGACACCAAGAAGGTAGGCGCCTACACCATCCTGTCTGCAGCGGAAGCCAACCAGAGCACCCCTGCCCTCACCATCGGCGACGACGGCTATGTCTCCCACAAGACCTCCACAGGCAAGGCAGACCAGATATGGCTGGGCATCCCCAAGCAGGGCGGCCTCGAGCTCTCCTCGCAGGGCAAGTCCATCAACTACCTCTCCGACAAGAGCGGCACCAACGTCACCACCAAGGCCGAGGGCGACGGTGCACCCTTCTTCTTCAGCCCCATCAGCGCCGGCCTGTACAGCATCAGCGATGTGCAGTACGGTCCCGTGGCCATCAATGCCAACGACGGCAACCTGAAGACCGCGCTGCTGAACAGCGACGGCAACCAATGGTATGTCAAGCCCGCCGAGAGCGTCAAGGTCAGCCTTAACTCCGGAGGCATAATGAGCCTCTACCTCGACTTCGACGTACAGATTCCCGACGGCGTAGAGGTATTCACCGTTGAGGGCTTTGCCAACGGCTATGCAGCACTGGCGAAGGTTACCGGCACCATCCCCGCCCACACCCCCGTCATCCTCAAGGGTGAAGGCTATGCCAACCTGCAATTCCCCATCCTACCCTCGCAGACCTTCCCCGAGGAGGAAGGCATCATGAAGGGCACCCTGCTTAAGAAGACCGGCCTCAAGAGCAAGACCTTCTACACCGTCGCCGTCAAGTCAGGCAAGCCCTGCATCTCCCTTGCGCTCACCAACAGTGTCAACGCCAACCAGTGCTACATCCTCAAGGAGGACATGGAGGCCCTGGGCCTTACCGAAAGCCTCTACGAACTCGACTTCGAGGCCACCGCAGTCAAGAATATCGAGAGCCAAGAGACCGGAGTCAAGAGCGGTGCAACCTACGACCTGCAAGGACGCCCCGCCACCAACGACACACAGGGCATCGTGATAGAAAACGGCAGCAAAGTGCTCAAATAAGCACTCGCGCGCGCGAACATATTTATAATTTTCACATATCAAGAATAGAGCGGACTGGGCATAAGCCTCGTCCGCTCTATATATGAATCATCAATCTTGAGTCCAGCCCTCCGGCAGTATGATCCATGCCAACATCTATATCATAACCTTTTTTATTGCGCAGAAACGACGTCATTTTTTAGTGACACAATTTGATATGCATTTCGCGTTCATATCCAGCCACCCGTTCTTGTAGCTCTGCTATAGACTTGGCTAAATTTCAAACCTCAATGCCGCAGGCATCGCGAGCAGCTCGTCGGCTGTCATGCCAGGGCCCCCTTTGAGGAAAGACAACACGCATTCGTTGCGAGCAACGGTGCCGACTTCAAAGAGTCACGAGAGCGAAGCGGCAGACTTCAAACCTCAAATGTCTTTATGCTCTCGCGAAAAGCAATACAAAGTTAACATTTTTGTGTTAATCGCACAAGATTTTTAACGCAGTTTAATATGAAGAAAAAAGCCCATCCGTGCCCTCGTTTTTTATCCCACAATCCCACAGCCAAAAAGTGTGGGGTATATCGGTAATTCACTATACCTCCCCATATGAATTATATATAATTTAAAATAAATATAATCACTTGTTAATCAGTGGATAGCGTCATCCACTTTTAGCTCCTTTTTTTCTGACTACCCCACAAAAAAAATGTGTGGGACTGTGGGATTGTGGGATTGTGGACCATTTCCCTGATTCTTGACAAAGAAAAACACTTCCTCTTGGCTCTCGCCATAGCGTGGAATGCGATAACGGAAACTAAACTGCGATTTCGGTTTTTCTTGACTGTGCGCACAGCCGTAGGCAAAGAAGAATTGAAAAATTGAAAAAATTGAAAAATTGAAGAGCAGGTCTGACCTGCTACCATAAAGCAATACTCGCAGAGCATGCAGCACAGCACAGACAAGGGTTTTCTTTGTTTTCTTGACTTATGCGGCCAGGCAGATTGCATTGAGCCGTTGCAGTTGACAATATGCATCTTGTTTCCAAAAGTAATCGCGAAGGGAAGGTCTGTCCCTGCGCGATCAGATTTGAGTTGTGCGCGATTAGATTTCAGCTCTGCGCGATTAGAGTCGCGAAGCGGCAAAGTCTACACAATTTTCACAGATGACACAGATTAGTCGCAAAATAACGAGTTAAAGAGTCGCAAACTCGCGATTAGCATTCGCTTGATTTTCAGCAACTTTCTTGCAGGGATGAATATTAGTGTAATTTTTTTTTAATTTTTTTGGGGATTTTTGTGGGGAATTGTGGGGAATTGTGTAACTTTGCACGCAAATACAGAAATTGCCATTAGAAGCGACATGAAATTCATCGGCACCACAGAAGCCAAGGTCGACAGCAAAGGCAGGGTTTTCCTGCCGGCGATGTTCAGACGCATCCTCACGCCCGCCTCCCCCAGCGACGGAGAGGCTGCCGGCGGCGAGGTGAGCCTCATAATGCGCAAGGATCTGTTTGAGAACTGCCTGGTGCTGTACACTGAGCAGACATGGGAGCAGCGCATGAACGAGCTGACCGCACGGCTGAGCGTATGGAGCAGGCATGACCAGGCTCTGAAGCGCCGCTTCTCTGCCGACGCGGAGTGGCTGACGCTTGACAGCAACGGGCGCCTGCTGCTGCCCAAACGCTATCTTAAGATGGCTGCCATTGAGGGCGAGGTTACCTTCATCGGCATGGACGATACCATAGAGGTGTGGGCCTCCTCCAAGCTCAAGGAGCACCAGGAGTCGGAGGACTTCGCCGCCGAGATCGAGAAGGTGATGAACGTTGAACAATAACCAATAAACAATAACCAATAACCATTATTATTTGAAATTTGAGGTTTGAATGCCGAAGGCATCGCGAACTGCTCATCGGCTGTCGGTGAAGCCGGTGCCGATATCAAAGAGCAGTGAGAGCGAAGCGGCACAGAAATTACCAGAAATTATTCAAAAATTTATGCCCAACGGCTTGCTAAATTGTAAAATAGTAAATTGTCCAATTGTCAAATTTAATTGGTTCTTGACAGGAAATAAACAGTGGACGGACGATATCACATACCGGTAATGCTCAGCGAATGCATCGATGCCCTCGACATCAAGGGGGGCGGCACCTGGGTGGACGTCACCTACGGCGGAGGAGGCCACAGCAGAGCGATACTGGATGCCATGAGGGGCAGCGGCCACCTCTACAGCTTTGACCAGGACGAGGATGCGCAGGCCAACCTGCCTGACAGCGCAAACTTCACACTGATCTACAGCAACTTCCGTTTCCTGAAAAACTGGATGCGCTACTACGGCGTAAGCGAGATAAGCGGCCTGCTGGCTGACCTCGGTGTGTCAAGCCACCACTTCGACGAGGCTGAGCGCGGCTTCAGCTTCCGCGAGGACGGCCCCCTGGACATGAGGATGAACGCCAGGGCACGGCTCACCGCGGCTGACGTGGTCAACAACTACACGGCAGAGCAGCTCGCCAACGTGCTTTACCTCTACGGCGAACTGAGGCAGAGTCGCCAGATGGCTGCCGCCATAGTGAGAAGCCGCGAGAGGAGGCCCATAAGCACCACCATGCAACTGCTCAACGCCGTGGAGGGCTGCATCAGGAAGGCGCAGGAGAAGAAAGAGCTGGCGCAGGTGTTTCAGGCTTTGCGCATAGAGGTAAACCACGAGATGGAAGCCCTGCAGGAGATGCTCTCGCAGGCCATCACACTGCTCAAGCCGGGCGGCAGGCTGGTGGTGATGACCTACCACTCGCTGGAAGACCGCATAGTGAAGAACTTCATACGGTCGGGCAATGCCGAAGGCAAAGTGGAGACTGACTTCTACGGCAACCGCCTCACTCCGCTCAGCGCAGTGAACAACAAGGTTATCACCCCGTCAGCCGAAGAGCAAGCCAACAATCCACGCAGCCGCAGCGCCAAACTGAGAATAGCTGAGAAAATTTGAAATTTGAAATTTGAAATTTGAAATTTAAGCCAAGTCCGGAGGTGATAATTGAGAATTAAAAACGAAAACCAAAACCAAAACCAAAACGAAAACCAAAACCAAAACGAAAATCCGTTAAATCCGTGAGATCTGTGTTTTTTAACCACGGATTATTCGGATTGACACGGATAAGTTAACGAAAACGAAAACGAAAATATTTGAGGTTTGAGGTTTAAGAATTAACGATAACGAAAACGAAAACCAAAACCAAAACGAAAACGATAACGAAAATCCGTTAAATCCGTGAGATCTGTGTTTTTTAACCACGGATTATTCGGATTGACACGGATAAGTTAACGATAACGAAAACGAAAACGGGTTAAACACATCTCCTTATAAAAATAAAATATAAAACATAGCGACATGAAAGACTACAATCAGATTGAAGAGTTGGTGGACAGGGCCATGCAACCTGAGGACGAGCTGCTGCCACTGATGATGCCTGAGGACACCATGCAGGTCTATACCGCTCCGGCAGAGAAGAAACCCGAGCCCAAGGAGGCCGAGGAGGACGATGAGCTGGAGGGGAAAACCACCCGTCAGGTGCTTATGTCTGCCCTCACCGAGGATGAGGACGAGCATATCAGCTTCAGCCTGCCCAATGTGCTGAGGGGCGACATTCTCACCACCCGCTGGCTCAGGCAGCAGATATGGTGGCTGGTGATGGTGGTATGCATGGCTTTCTTCTATGTCAGCAACCGCTACTACGCCCAGAAACAGATGATCAACAACAATCACCTGAAGGAAGAGCTCAAGGAGATGCACTACGATGCCATGGCCCGCTCGTCACAACTGATGCGCAACAGCCGCCGCAGCATCATCGTTGACAAACTGATGAGCTCCAACAGCACGCTGGCAATGCCCGAAAGGCAGCCCGCCACAATCGAGTAGAGGTTTGAGCGGTTAGCGATTAGCGGTTAGCGGTTAGCGATTAGCGCTCTCTCAACTATGCCGCTTCGCTCTCAGGCCTTCGCGATGCTTTCAGCATTCAACTGTCAACTGTCAACTCTCAGCGCATTAGATGAAAAACTTCCCTTACAAACCTGTCGTCAAGAAGTACATGCATATCGCCTGGTTTGGCGTACTTGTAGGCTTGCTTATCATTGTAAAAGCAGCCTACATTATGTTTGCGCAGAGGGAGTTTTGGGCTAACAAGGCCGAGGAATGCGTGATTGACAGCATCCCCATCCAGGTCAACAGGGGCGACATCATCTCTGCCGACGGGCAGCTGCTGGCTACCTATGTGCCGGAATACAAGCTCTACCTTGACTACAACATCTACGAACCCGACTCGGCGCGCCACGTCAAGCTGCAGCACCGCAAAGACTCCGTGCTGCTGAGCAAAATCGACAGCCTCAGCCAGGGACTCAGCCGCCTGCTGCCGGAGAAGAGCGCCCAGTGGTTCCACGACCGCATAATGGAGGGATTCACCAAGAAAAGCCGCCACTGGCTCATCTATCCCAAGCGCATCACCTACCTGGAATACAAGGAGGTGAAGCTGCTGCCCTTCCTGAAGGAGAGCCGCAACTTCTCCGGATTCCACACCGAGGTGTTCAACAAGATTGACAAGCCCTTCGGCTCGCTGGCAGCGCGTACGCTTGGCGACGTGGAGGGAAGCTCCGGCCGGGGCATTTCCGGACTGCAGAAACAGTTTGACTCGCTCCTGGCGGGTGAGCCGGGCCTCGCCCACAAGGTCAAGACGATGAACAAATACCTTCCCATCATCGACAAGAGGCCCATACCCGGAGCCAACATCTATACCACCATCGACGTCAACCTGCAGGACTTCTGCGAGAACGCCCTGGTGGAAAAGCTGAAGGAAATCGACGGAATGTACGGAGTGGCCATCCTGATGGAAACCAAGACGGGCGATGTCAAGGCGCTGGCCAACATGAAGCGAGGCGACGACGGAGTCTATCGCGATGTGCAGAACCTGGCGGTCAGCCAGCTGATGCAGCCGGGCTCCGTGTTCAAGACTATCTCGCTCACCGCCGCCATGGAGTCGGGCAGAATAAAGATTACCGACAGCGTGAACTGCTCGTCAGGCAGTGTGACGGTGGGCGGCTACACCATCAAGGATGCCTCCCACAGGAGCGCCAAAATCATCAAGGTGCCCGAGGTGCTGGGCTACTCCTCCAACGTGGGAGTGATCAAGCTCATCACCAGAGCCTATGGAGGCAGCAAGGCCAGCGAGCAGCAGTTCTGCGACGACGTGATGAAGCTCGGCATTGCTGAGGACATGCAACTCGACATCCCGGGCTATGAGCACGCCCGCATACCCAGCCCCAAGACCCTGGGCGAATACTGGTCGGCATCGTCAATGGCGTCCATGAGCATCGGCTACTCCACCATGGTTCCGCCCATCAGCCTAGCCGCCTTCTACAACGGCATAGCCAACGGCGGACGGATGATGAGACCGCGCATCGTGACGCACATCACCCGCAACGGCGAGGTGATAAAGGACATTCCGCCACGCGCCATCAAGGAGCATATGTGCAGCCCGCAGACCGTGAGCGACATCACCAAGTGTCTGCGATGGGTGGTCAGCAACGGTCTGGGCGGCAAGGCCAGCTCGCCCTACTTCAGCGTGGCGGGCAAGACCGGCACAGCCCGTGTGCAGCAGGCAGGCCACATGGGAGAGTACCTCATCACCTTTGCCGGCTTCTTCCCCGTGGAGAAACCCAAATACACCTGCGTGGTCTGCATGCGTAAGGCCGGCTCAGGCAGCGGTGGCGGCATGTGCGGCCCGGTATTCAAGCAGATAGCCGAATATGTGATGGCGCAGGGCAAGCATACCACCATACGCGACAATGTCGACACCCTCCACAGCATACCGCCGGCGCTGGATTTCACCAACCTGCTCTACACCAACCGACTGCTGAGCAACTTCCATTTCGTGGTGCCGGGCTCATGGGCCAACGACACCAACCAGTATGCCCTGGGCAAGGTAAGCGTCAGCAACAAGCATGCCAAGGTGGAGGTGGAGCAGGTGGCCGATGACATCGTGCCCGACATGAGAGGCATGGGCCTGCGCGACGCCCTCTTCCTGCTGGAGAAGCGGCACCTCAAGGTCAAGGTAAGCGGCGTAGGCAAGGTGACCGCGCAAAGCCTGCCCGCCGGCAAGAAGATAAAAGCCAACGAAACGATAGTGCTGACCCTCGGCACTGCCAACATAGCAAAACCCCATATAAGCCATGAACCTCAAGCAACTGTTGAGCAAAGTGAAGCCCCTCAGGATAGTGGGCAGGCAAGACATTGATGTAACCGGAGTATGCATCGACTCGCGCAAGGTTGAGAGCGGCAACCTCTTCGTTGCCATCCGCGGCACCCAGTCAGACGGCCATCTCTTCATCGACAAGGCCGTAGCAGCCGGCGCCACGGCCATTGCATGCCAGGCACTGCCTGAGCAACTGACCGAGGGAGTGAGCTACATAGTGCTGGAGGACTCAGAGGATGCCATAGGCAAGATTGCCACCCAGTTTTACGGCAACCCCACCGACAGGCTGAAGCTCATAGGGGTGACCGGCACCAACGGCAAGACCACTATTGCCACCCTCCTTTTCAATATGTTCCGCCACATGGGTTTCAAGTGCGGCCTGTGCTCCACGGTATGCAACTATATTGAGGACACGCCCTACCCCACCAGCCAGACAACCCCCGACCCCATCACCCTCAATGCCCTGTTGGGCAAGATGGCCGATGAGGGCTGCCAGTATGCCTTCATGGAGTGCAGCAGCCATGCCATCCAGCAGAAGCGCATCGGCGGACTAAGGTTTGCGGGAGGTATATTTACCAACCTCACCCGCGACCACATGGACTACCATAAGACCTTCGAGAACTATCGCGATGCCAAGAAGGCATTCTTCGACATGCTCGACCAGCACGCTTTCGCCATCACCAATGCCGATGACAGAAACGGCTCCTTCATGGTGCAGTCCACCAAGGCCCAGGTCAAGACCTACTCCACCCAGAGAAGCGCCGACTTCCATGCCAAGATTATTGAGATGGGCTTCGAGGGTATGCAGCTCAGCATCAACGGTCAGGAGGTCCATGTGCCGCTGGTGGGCAAGTTTAACGTCTCCAACCTGCTGGCCATCTACGGCACAGCCGTCATGCTGGGCCGTGAGCCGCTGGAGGTGCTCACCGTGATGAGCAGCCTGCGCTCCGTCAGCGGCCGCTTCGAGACAGTGCACTCCGCCAATGGGGTAACCGCCATTATCGACTATGCCCACACTCCCGACGCCCTTCAGAATGTGCTTGAGGCCATCCATGAGGTGCTGCGCGACAGGGGCGACATCATCACGGTATGCGGTGCCGGCGGCAACCGCGACAAGGGCAAGCGGCCCGAGATGGCCAAGATAGCCGCCCGGCTGAGCAGCAAGGTCATCATCACCAGTGATAATCCACGCTTTGAGCAACCTCAGGACATCATCAACGACATGCTGGCAGGCATCAGCCCCGCCGACAAGCCGCGGACACTCAGCATAGTCGACCGCCGCGAGGCAATACGCACCGCCACACTCATTGCCAAGCCCGCCGACGTGATACTCATTGCCGGCAAAGGCCATGAAAACTATCAGGAAATCCAAGGCGTAAAACACCACTTCGACGACAAGGAAGTAGTAAGCGAAGCTTTCGGCATCTGAAATACTATTACATATAACATATAACATCTTACATCCCCCATGCTATACTATCTTTTCCGTCTGTTTGAGAACCTGGGCATTCCCGGGTCGGGAATGTGGTCATACATTTCCTTCCGCTCCCTGATGGCATTTATCTTTGCCCTGATTATCAGCGCATGGTTTGGCGAGCATTTCATCAAGTGGATGCGCGGCCATCACATCTCTGAGACTCAGCGCGACGTAAAGATCGACCCCTACGGAGTCAAGAAGCAAGGCGTGCCCTCCATGGGCGGCATAATCATCATCGTCTCCATCCTCATCCCCGTGCTGCTCTTCGGTCGACTTAGGAATATCTATCTCCTCCTCATGATAGCCACCACCCTGTGGCTGGGAGCCCTCGGATTTGCCGATGACTATATCAAGATTTTCCGCAAGAAGAAAGACGGCCTTCGCGGCAAGTTTAAGATTATCGGCCAGCTCAGCATAGGACTCATCGTAGGCCTTACCCTCTACCTCAGCCCCGATGCCGTCATCCGCCAGAATGTAGAGGTTATCAAGGACGGCCAGGTCACCAGCGTAGTCCACAAGAGCGACCCCGTCAAGTCGCCTCAGACCACCATCCCCTTCTTCAAGAACAACAACCTCAACTATAGCGAGCTCATGTCATGGCTCGGCGACGATGCCAAGGAGGCAGCAGGCTGGGTGCTCTTCGTGCTCGTCACCACCCTCGTCGTTACCGCCGTCAGCAACGGCTGCAATCTCAACGACGGCATGGACGGCATGGCAGCAGGCAACTCGGCCATCATCGGCCTAGTGCTCGGCATACTGGCCTATGTGTCCAGCCACATTGAATATGCCGGCTACCTCAATATCATGTATGTTCCGGGCTCAGAGGAACTGGTAGTCTTCAGCAGTGCCTTCGTAGGAGCGCTGATAGGCTTCCTCTGGTACAACGCCTACCCTGCCCAGATCTTTATGGGCGACACCGGCAGCCTCTCCATAGGCGGCATCATCGCCGTCATGGCCGTCATCATACGCAAGGAGCTGCTCGTGCCCATCCTCTGCGGCGTATTCCTGGTGGAGAGTCTCAGCGTTATACTGCAGGTGGAGTATTTCAAGCTCGGCAAGCGCAAAGGGCGCAGGCAGCGAGTCTTCAAGCGCACACCCATCCACGACAATTTCCGCGTCCTGCCCGAGCAAATAGACAGCGACAGCACCATCATCTTCCGCAACTGGCCGCGCAATGCCTTCCATGAGGCCAAAATCACCGTGCGCTTCTGGATTATCACCATCCTCCTGGCAGCAGCCACCATCATAACCCTCAAGATAAGGTAAAGCACTATGGCACAGAAAAGGTTAGTCATACTCGGCGGCGGCGAGAGCGGCATTGGCAGCGCACTGCTGGCTCAAGCCAAGGGCTACGATGTCTTCCTCTCTGACTCCGGCCTCATCAAGGAGCATTACCAGGCCATGCTTCGCGATGCCGGCGTGCCCTTTGAGCATAACGGCCACACCGAGGCCCTCATACTCAATGCCGACGAAGTGATGAAGAGTCCCGGCATACCCGATGAGTCGCCCATCGTTGCCCAAATAATAGCCCATCACATCCCCATCATCAGCGAGATTGAGTTTGCCTCACGCTTCACTCAGGCCCGCATGGTGTGCATCACCGGCTCCAACGGCAAGACCACTACCACCTCGCTCATCTACTATATCCTACGCAATGCCGGCCTCAACGTAGGCCTGGCAGGCAACATAGGGCGCAGCCTGGCGCTCCAGATTCTTGAGGACCCCAAGGACATATACGTCATCGAGCTCAGCAGCTTCCAGCTTGACAATATGTTCGCCTTCCGCGCCAATGTCGCCGTGCTCATGAATATTACCCCCGACCATCTCGACCGCTACAATTTCAACATGCAGCACTACGTCGACTCCAAGATGCGCATCCTCCAGAATCAGACTCCGTCCGATACCTTCATCTACTGGGCGCAGGATGAGCATATCCCTGCCGAGCTTGCACGCCGGGGACTTGCCGCACACTCCAGTGGCACCGTCGACCAGATTCTCCCCCCAACCCCGTCGTCTATGCCGCCGCGCGAGGGACATCCAACACTCTGCCCCTTCACCGACGCCGACTTCGCCACTCTCGGCCTCACCTTCTCGCAGATAGGCAACCACAACAAGCGCAACGCTCTGGCTGCCTACCATGCCGCCAAGGCGCTGGGTGTTGATGAGACAGTCATACGCCAGAGCCTCCAGTCCTTCCCTGGGGTAGAGCACCGCCTGGAGCATGTGGCCGTGGCTGGAGGAGTAACCTATATCAACGATTCCAAGGCCACCAATGTCGATGCATGCTATGTGGCCATGCAGGCCGTTGAAGCACCCGTCATCCTCATCATCGGTGGCAAGGACAAAGGCAACGACTATACAGTGCTCCATGATATCGTGCGCCAAAAATGCCGCGGCCTGGTCTATCTCGGAGCCGACAATGCCAAACTCCATGCCTCCTTCGACCACCTCGGTCTCCCCATAGCCGACACCCACAGCATGGCCGACTGCGTCAGGGCATGCCATGACATGGCCCACCCCGGCGACACCGTGCTCCTCAGCCCCTGCTGCGCCAGCTTCGACCTCTTCCACAACATGGAGGACCGCGGCGAGCAGTTCAAGCAGCAGGTAGCCTCCCTTCCCAACCCCTAAGTCCAACAATCCGACAGCGCAAGAAATCTCACATCCCACAAAAATACCCTTCCTCCTCCCCCTTTCGGAGGATAAGAGGGGCTCTCTCTAACTCTCCTTCCTTCCCATGACCATCCCCAACGACAAGGCATCCCTACGTAAGATATTCACCCTGCAAGGCGACAAGACCCTGTGGGCAATATTCTTCATCCTTGTGGCCATCTCCCTCATCGAGGTGTACAGTGCCGCGAGCACTCTCACCTTCTCCAGTGGCAATATCTTCAAGCCCATCCTAGGCCACGCCGTCAACCTCCTCGTCGGCTTCGTTTGCGTGTGGGTATTCCACAATATCCCCTGCGGATGGTTCAAGTTCTGGCTGCCAGCCTGGGTAGTGTTCGTGGCCCTGCTCATCTTCCTGCCCCTTTTCGGCACCAAGGTCAACGACGGAGCACGCTGGATCGACATCCTGGGCATACGCTTCCAGCCGTCTGAGTTTGCCAAAGGCTCACTCATCGTCATCGTCGCCTTCTTCCTCTCCGCCTATCAGACCAAGAAAGGCGCCGACCGCCATGCCTTCAAGTATATACTCTTATTTACAGGCATCACCTGCTTCTTTATATTCCTCGAGAATTTCTCCACCGCAGCCATTCTATTCTTAGTCGTGGTACTGATGATGTATTTCGGCCGCGTACCCCTAAAGCAGTTAGGCACCCTCATGCTCTGGCTTATAGGCCTTGGCATAGGTGTCATCCTCCTGGCCAAGGTCCTCTCCGCCGATGCCATAGTCGAGAAGGTGCCCATGCTACACCGCCTCACCAACTTCACCGCACGCATCGACCGATTCCTAGGCAAGGATGACCAGACCGCTTCCGACAGCACCCGTCAGCTCACCGCCAAGGACTTCGACATTCAAAAGGAGCCCCAGGTGGGCCATGCCCATATAGCCATAGCCAAGAGCAACATCTTCGGCTGCGGCCCCGGCAACTCCAGGGAGCGCGATTTCCTGCCCCAGGCATACTCAGATTTCATCTTTGCCATAATCATCGAAGAGTTGGGGCTGATAGGCGGATTCGTCATCATCATGCTCTATATCATCCTCCTCTTCCGCGCCAGCCGAATAGCCAGCCGGTGCGAGCGCAGCTTCCCCGCCTTCCTCATCCTCGGCCTCACTATGCTCATAGTCGTGCAGGCTGCCGTCAACATGAGCGTAGCCGTAGGCCTGGTGCCGGTAACCGGACAGCCTCTGCCCCTCATCTCGCGAGGCGGCAGCTCCATCATGGTCACATCCATCTACTTCGGCATGATGATATCCATCAGCCGCTTCGCCCGCAAGCGCCAGGACGTGGCATCCACTGACCCCGCCCCCGCCGAGGCAACCGCCGAGTCAGCACCCGCTGAGCCAGCCCCGGCCGCTGATACCTCCGAATCATAGTGCACGACCTCTGCTGTGCTGCACAGACAAACCTCAAGACTCAAACCTCAAAGCATGAAACCCCTCGCCCTACTCCTCGCCCTGCTGACAGTCCTTCCCCTCAGCGCCAAGAAAGACAAGTCCATCACCGTTGATATGCTCACCTCCAAGGGCCGCATAGTCCTCCGCCTCTACAATGAGACCCCGCAACATCGCGACAACTTCGTCAAGCTTGTCAAGGAAGGCTACTTCAACGATCTCCTTTTCCATCGCGTCATCGAAGACTTTATGATACAGGGCGGTGACCCCGACAGCCGCGATGCTGCCCCAGGAGCTCTGCTCGGCGAGGGAGGCCCCACCTACACACTGCCCGCCGAGATATGCTTTCCCACACTCCATCATAAGCGCGGCGCACTCGCTGCAGCGCGTGAAGGCGACCAGACCAATCCTGAGCGGCGCAGCAGTGGCAGTCAGTTCTACATCGTATGGGGCAAGACCTTCACCCGTGAGGAGATAGACAAGATAGCCTCCCATGTAGAGCGCACCACAGGCTGCGTCATGTCAGAGGAACTCAAGAAATATTATATGCACCACGGCGGCACGCCCCACCTGGACGGCGCATACACCGTCTTCGGCGAAGTCGTCAAGGGCATCGAGGTAGTCAACGCTATACAGCAAGTAGCCACCGACCGCAACGACCGCCCCCTGGAGGACATCAAGATTCTCAGCGCCAAAGTCAAGTAGCGACAAGCACGACGTGGAAATAAAACAAATGTTTTTTTTCATGAAGGCAAGTTCGAGAGCGAAGCGGCAATGCCGAAGGCATCGCGAAGGCTCTGTCAGTGGTCGGCGAAGCCGGGCTGACAAAAAAAGAGCCTGAGAGCGAAGCGGCAATTAAAGAATTTTATGAATAATTCATGTTCAAGAAACAAACCACGAATTGTACGAATTTAACGAATTATTAATGATAATTGATAACTTTCAAATTTCAAACAACCACAAGCATTCGTATAATTCGTGAAATTCGTGGTCACTTTGGTTTGTTAGTCGCAGAGTACATTATAAATTGTGAAATTGTAAATCACTTGGCTTGGCTAATTATCAACTGCGAAGCAGTCGCGAGAACTTGCATTTGCTGTCGACGAAGCCGGTGCAAATCTTGAAGGCAAGTTCGAGAGCGAAGCGGCAACTATCAATTATCAACTGCGAAGCAGTCGCGAGAACTTGCATTTGCTGTCGGTGAAGCCGGTGCAAATCTTGAAGGCAAGTTCGAGAGCGAAGCGGCAACTATCAATTATCAACTATCAATTATCAACTATCAATTATCAACTATCAACTAGTTCGTGTTCCTCTCCTCTCCTGCAATAGTGCTTAGCAAGGTGCGCCACACCGACAGCACCCAGATCCTCACCCTCTACACACAGGCAGAGGGCAGCATCCCCTTCGCAGTCAGGGGTACCAAGTCCAAGCCCCAAGCCGCCAATCTCCAGCCCCTCACCCCCCTCACCATCGAGTGGGACCACCATCCCTCTCGCACCATGCAGCACCTCAAGAGCGTCAGCCTCCTCAGCCCCCTCACCAGCCTCACCAGCCATCCCCATAAGGCCGCCGTCGCCTCCCTCCTTGGCGAAGCCCTCCATCATGCCTTGCGCCAGGAGCGCCACGGCGACATCTTTCCTTTCCTACTCAGCAGCCTGCAGTGGCTTGACGCCGCCTCCGAACCCTTCGACAATTTCCATCTCATCTTCCTCATGCATCTGGCCGGCCATCTCGGCATAGAACCCAACCTGGAGAATGCCGCCAGCAGTCCCTTCTTCGACATGATCAATGCCGAGTGTACACCCGTGCAGCCTCAGCACAACTACTATCTCCCCCTCTCCGACCTGCGCCTCGCCCCGCTGATGCTCAGCCTCGACTATGCCAACATGCACCGCCTCACCCTCACCCCCTCGGAGCGCCACCGTGCCCTGCGTGCCATCCTCGCCTATTACCGCATACATATACCCGGCTTCCCCCAGCTCCGCTCCCCCGAGATGCTCAAGGATATGCTCTAACCGCCACACATTTTTCTCTCCCCTCACAACATCATTTTCGGTGAAAAGGCTCCCTCTATGGCTGATGCCCTACGCGGAGTTCGTGCAGATATCGGCGAAGAACTATCAAAACAATCGAACAAGAGTTTTTCTCTTGTCGATTTTTTTTATCCCAAATAGCACTTTTCCAAAGGAAAAATGCTATTTTTGCAAGATAAATACATCTTCTAAAGCCAACAGATTATGAAACAATTCACCAACCTCTATCAAGTAAGTAAAACCCTGCGTTTTGAACTGAAGCCCATTGGGAAAACAAAAGATAACATAGAGAGAAATGGCATTCTTCAGCGCGACGAAAAACGTGCTGAAGATTACAAGACGGTTAAAGGATTTATAGATGAGTACCACAAGCAGTATATTAAAAGTCGCTTATGGAGCTTTAGGTTGCCATTGAAAGATGAAGGCCATCATGACTCACTGGAAGAATACCAAGAATTATATAATGTTTCCAAGCGCAGTGATGCAGAAGAGGCAACTTTCAACGAAATAAAAGATAACCTGCGCTGCATCATCGCAAAACGTTTAACTGAAAAAGGAACAGCCTACGAACACGTATTTAAGAAAGAACTTATTCGTGAAGACTTGATTAATTTCCTTGAAAGCGAAGAGGATAGAGAATTAGTCAGCCAGTTCGCCGATTTCACCACATATTTTACGGGATTTCATGAGAACCGCAAAAATATGTATTCCGCGGAGGAGAAATCCACGGCCATTGCTTACCGCCTTATTCACCAGAACCTGCCAAAGTTCATGGAGAACATAAAATCTTTTGCAAAAATTGCGCAGACAACTGTTGCAGAGCACTTTGCCGATATATACGAAGGATGGAAGGAATATCTGAATGTGGAACATATTGAAGATGTTTTTCAGCTTGATTATTTCTCTGAAACCCTCACGCAGCCACACATTGAAGTGTATAACTATATTATTGGCAAGAAAATACTTGAGGATGGTACAGAAATAAAAGGAATCAATGAATATGTAAATCTCTACAATCAGCAGCAAAAAGACAAGAGCATGCGTCTGCCCCTGCTCGTGCCTCTTTATAAGCAAATTCTTAGCGACCGCGATAAACTGTCGTGGTTGGCAGAGGAGTTTGATTCGGATGACAAGATGCTCAGAGCCATCCGCGAATCCTATGACAACCTGCATGACATCCTGATGGGTGAAGAGAATGAGTCACTCCGTGCCCTGCTTTCGCATTTGAAAGATTTCGACCTTACCCAAATCAACATTACCAACGACCTTGCCCTCACAGAAATCTCACAGCATATGTTTGGTCAGTACGATGTCTTTACCAAAGGCATTAAGGACGAACTGAGGGCGACAACTCTTAGGAAGAAGAAGGATACGGAAGATGAATTTGAGGAACGTGTCAGCAAAATTTTCAAAGCCCGGAAGAGTTTTAGCATCGACTTCCTCAACCATCTACCTCAACCCGTCATGGAAGATGGCAAATTCCGAAGTATAGAAGATTACTTTATGTCTTTGGGGGCTGTCAACACCGCAACGACACAAAAAGAAAATCTCTTTGCACAAATAGAAAATGCATATGAGGATGCACGCCCAGTCCTGCAAATGACAAACACAGGCGACACGCTCTCGCAAAACAAATCTGCCGTGGCTAAAATCAAGACATTACTTGATGCCTTTAAGGATTTACAACGATTTATCAAGCCTCTCCTCGGTAGTGGAGAAGAGAATGAGAAAGACGAACTCTTCTATGGAAGTTTTCAAATGATTTGGGACGAATTGGACTCCATAACACCTTTATATAATAAGGTAAGGAATTGGCTAACCCGAAAGCCGTATAGCACAGAGAAGATAAAGTTGAACTTCGATAACGCTCAACTGCTTGGCGGATGGGATGTCAATAAGGAGCCTGATTGCACAGGAGTCTTGCTTAGGAGAGGCGACTATTTCTATCTTGGCATCATGAACAAGAAAACAAACAGAATACTAGATGCTGAGATTACACCTTCTGACGGAGAATGCTATGACAAGATTGACTACAAACTTTTGCCTGGAGCAAATAAAATGCTACCTAAAGTCTTTTTCTCAAAATCGCGCATAGATGAATTTGCCCCAACTGACGCCGTCGTAAGCAGCTATAAGCAAGGCACACACAAGAAAGGTGCTAACTTCAGTTTATCCGATTGTCACAGGCTGATTGACTTCTTCAAAGATTCAATCAACAAGCACGAAGATTGGAGTAAATTTGGATTTCATTTCTCCGACACACAAACATACGAAGACATCAGCGGTTTCTATCGCGAGGTCGAGCAGCAAGGATACAGGCTCACATCACATCGCGTGTCTGCAGCCTATATCGACCAAATGGTCGAGGAAGGCAAGCTCTTCCTCTTCCGTATATGGAACAAAGACTTCTCCGAGCACAGCAAAGGCACGCCAAACCTGCACACGCTGTACTGGCGCATGCTCTTTGATGAGCGTAACCTGGCTGATGTCGTTTACAAACTCAACGGTCAGGCAGAGGTGTTCTATCGTAAGGCCAGCATCAAAGCAGAGAACAGAGTCATACACAAGGCACATTGTCCTATCGAGAACAAGAATGCCTTGAATGAAAAACACCAAAGTACTTTTGACTACGACCTCATCAAGGACAGACGCTATACTGTTGACAAATTTCAATTCCATGTTCCAATTACCATTAACTTCAAGGCAATAGGTCAGACAAACATTAATCCGATTGTACAGGAAACGATTCGCCGAGAAGGTTTTACTCACGTCATTGGCATTGACCGTGGTGAGCGCCACCTCCTCTATCTCTCGCTGATAGATCTGCAAGGGAATATCGTGAAGCAGATGACACTCAATGAAATTATCAATGAGTATAACGGGGTGAAGCATACGACCAACTACCATGACCTTCTTGCCAAGCGGGAAGGCGAACGTACTGCATCGCGCCGCAGCTGGAATGCCATTGAAAACATCAAGGAACTCAAAGAGGGCTATTTGAGCCAGGTCATTCACGTCATTTCAAAGATGATGGTGGACTACAACGCCATCGTCGTCTTGGAAGACCTGAATATGGGATTCATGCGCGGACGCCAAAAGATAGAAAGGCAAGTGTATGAGAAATTCGAAAGGATGCTCATCGACAAACTCAATTGCTACATCGATAAGCAGGCTGATCCGCAGATTGTAGGTGGCCTATTACATCCCATTCAATTGACCAACAAGTTTGAGAGTTTCCGTAAACTTGGAAAACAGAGTGGCTGCCTCTTTTATATCCCGGCTTGGAATACCAGCAAGATAGACCCCGTCACAGGCTTTGTCAACTTGCTTGACACTCGCTATGAAACCCGCGAGAAAGCCAAATTGTTTTTCTCTCACTTCCAACGCATCTGCTTCAACGCAGAAAAAGACTGGTTCGAATTCTCCTTTGACTATAATGACTTCACGACCAAAGCAGAGGGGACACGCACACAATGGACACTCTGCTCCCACGGAACGAGAATCAGGAACTTCCGCAATCCACTTCAAAATCATCAATGGGATGATGAAGAAATTGTTCTGACAGAGGAGTTTAAGAAACTCTTTGATCAATTTGATATTAACATACACGGCAATCTGAAAGAAGCCATCAATGCCCAGACCGATGCTCACTTCTTCAAGAATTTGATGGGACTGATGAAACTGCTGCTTCAGATGCGCAACAGCAAGACGAATTCAGAAGTGGATTATCTACTGTCACCAGTTGCCGACGAACATGGCCATTTCTTTGACAGTCGCGAAGGAATAGACAGTCTTCCCGACAACGCAGATGCCAATGGTGCTTACAATATTGCCCGCAAGGGCCTGTGGGTAATTCGCAAAATACAAGAGACTCTGGAAGAAGAAAAACTATCTCTTGCCATCACGAACAAGGAATGGCTTGAGTTTGCTCAAAAGAAGCCCTATCTCAACGATTGATGGAAGAAAACTATATCTCCATTTCCACCCTTAATGACTTTATCTTTTGTCCGTATTCCATATACCTTCACAATGTATATGAGAATACGGACGAAAGTCTCTTTCATGCAACACCTCAGACACGAGGGCGCATTGCGCACGAGACCGTCGATGAGAAGAAAAGCAGTACGCGAAAGGATATCCTTCAGGCGCTCCCCGTCTATTCTGAGAAATATGGACTGATGGGAAAGATTGACGTCTATAAGGCCAAAGAGAAGTACCTCGTAGAAAGAAAATATCAGTTGCGACAAATCTACCAAGGCCAATTCTATCAGCTATGGGCACAAATGTTTTGTTTGCAAGAGATGGGGTATGAAGTAGAGCGCATAGCTTTTTATGAGATTTCTACAAAACGGATAATCCCGGTCAATCTGCCCACGAACGAGGACATACAGCGCTTTGAACTGTTTCTACACTCATTCCGAAGCTACGACCCTACACAGCCTTTCCTACCCAATTTGAATAAATGTCGTCACTGCATCTATTGCAACCTTTGCGACAAAACAACAGAAGACAATGTTTACCAGTAAGGATGTACAATACAGAACTGTCTTTATCATCAATTGCATCAAGAAGCGAAACTTGCGTGTGAGCAATGGCGAACTTCTTCTTGAGGAGGCAGAAGAGAAGAAGACGCTCACGAAGATGCCATTTCAGAAAATACTGGCCCTGTTTGTCATCGGGCATATTTCCGTGACCACGCCATTAATAGAGAAATGCAAGAAGTTCAACGTTGCGCTTATTGTTGTCAAACCAAACCTGCGCCCTGTATTCTATTGGGCAGACAGTGCCGAAGCTAACTTTCTCCTGCGACAAAAGCAATATCAGCTGGAAAAGACAGATTTGCGCTTGGCCAAAGTGCTGCTGACAAACAAAATTCAGAATCAAATAGCTCTGCTTAACAACACCAGGAGGAAAGACGAACTCACACAACGGGCAATTCTAGTATGCACAGAATGTCTGCAAAGCATACCCAACGAACAAGAGTATATGTCATTGATGGGATATGAAGGCTTTTCCTCCAAGGCGTTCTTTGCTGCCTATTTCCATGACTTGCATTGGAAAGCACGCTGCCCTCGCGCAAAATGCGACGCAATCAACGTCACGCTAGATATAGGTTATACAATCCTATTCAACTTTATGGAATGTTTCTTACGCATGTTTGGATTCGATCTATACGTCGGCGTGTTCCATCGTTTGTGGTTTAAGCGTAAGTCACTTGTCTGTGATGTAATGGAGCCTTTCAGATGCATCATCGACCGTGCTGTACGAACATCCTATCACCGCAAGCAATTCGCAGAAAAGGATTTCACCATAGAGAAAGGAGAATTCCGCCTAAAAAAGGAGCTTTCACAAGACTATTACAAAGTATTTGTGGAGGCACTTTTACCACACAAAACGGCCATCTTCAATTTCGTACAGGCATACTACCGTGCCTTCATGCGCAATGCTCCAACCCAAGCCTATCCCAAATTCAACATTTCGTCATGATTATCGTAAGCTATGACATAAAAGAGGACAAAGTTCGCACCAAGTTTGCTAAGATGCTGGAAAAGAACGGGGCCATCCGCCTCCAGTACTCCGTCTATGAGTTCAACAACACAAAACGGATTTCAGATACACTTCTATTGAAGATTGAACAATTTGCGAAAGATTTCACAGGGGCGGACAGTGTCATGATTCTTGAAGGCAACGCCATCAAACTAAAGAAATACGGCAATGCCATTCATCGGGATCAAGACGTGGTGTTCCTCTAAACAAACATTTACTGCTATATTACACAGGCTTCAGCTATTGGACTGTTTTTAAGCCTTTTACACTCGCATGACAAACCTGGCGGGTAAATCATTAGCACTTTTTAACATTGCCGGCGCGCAGAAAACGTTTGTCTTACAGATAATTATTTGTACCTTTGCGCAGTAATAGAGGCTACAAACCTTAAACAATTTCTACTATTGTAGATGAACGCTCTTATGAAGAAGGACGTATCTAGGCTACAAACCTTAAACAATTTCTACTATTGTAGATGAGAATGTCACCCTCGTAGATGTCCTTGCGGCTACAAACCTTAAACAATTTCTACTATTGTAGATGCACCTACGAGGAGGCCGAAGGCTACATACGGCTACAAACCTTAAACAATTTCTACTATTGTAGATTTTTTACTTACGATTTTTTGTCTATTAAGGCTACAAACCTTAAACAATTTCTACTATTGTAGATCTCCCCTCCTTTTGGGAGGTATTGGGGGGGCTACAAACCTTAAACAATTTCTACTATTGTAGATTGTCAGACTCATACCCAATGCCTTTTAGGCTACAAACCTTAAACAATTTCTACTATTGTAGATTTTATAAATACTTGCTCGATTTAAAAAGGCTACAAACCTTAAACAATTTCTACTATTGTAGATTTTGCTTTCATGACCAATTATCTTTTATGGCTACAAACCTTAAACAATTTCTACTATTGTAGATAAATATGCTTTAGTATAAAATACATTAAGGCTACAAACCTTAAACAATTTCTACTATTGTAGATTTGGCTGCACTTATGCCCAGCTTCTATCGGGCTACAAACCTTAAACAATTTCTACTATTGTAGATGGGTAGTGTCTTTTTTCTTAGAGACAACGGCTACAAACCTTAAACAATTTCTACTATTGTAGATTTGAAGCGTCGGTTGTATATATCAGTGTCGGCTACAAACCTTAAACAATTTCTACTATTGTAGATGTGAAGATGTATGAGATGCTGGAGTTGGCTACAAACCTTAAACAATTTCTACTATTGTAGATACCACGGATTAAACGGAGCAGGGGGAGAGGCTACAAACCTTAAACAATTTCTACTATTGTAGATGGGTATAAATAATGTAAAGACCTTAAGGCTACAAACCTTAAACAATTTCTACTATTGTAGATAGGCGGGGGTTCTGCGCAAAAAATCACCCGGCTACAAACCTTAAACAATTTCTACTATTGTAGATTCAATATTAGTTTCTCTTTTGGAATCAAGGGCTACAAACCTTAAACAATTTCTACTATTGTAGATCGAGAGAGTCTTACCGCTGACCCATTCGGCTACAAACCTTAAACAATTTCTACTATTGTAGATATGCCGAGTTGTTCTACAGCACCTATGGCTACAAACCTTAAACAATTTCTACTATTGTAGATGATAGTCCTGATTTTAGGCCTGTTAGAAGGCTACAAGCCTTAAACAATTTCTATTAACCTTTCGAACATATGGGCGAATCTCTACTATTCGTTCATTTTTTGTATTTTCCAACGATACACAGTTTCGGCCACGAAAGGTATAGCCATCAGCGCATATATAGATGCAACGCGCTGATATACAAGGAAAGACAACCGAACATGACTTCAGCTACACCGCTGGAGAATGTTGCTTTGTGAGGCACGCGGAAGCGATTTTGATATATAAAAAAATAAAACGGTTTTTTGCCTACATTCCTACATTTTTTCGGTTAAAAAACTGATAATAAGGCGGTTCTGCATGCAGGATAATGCAGGCAAAGGCAGGACTGGCTAAAAGAAGATAAAGTAAAAATCTGACAACTGAAAAGTGGCGCACCACTAGAGTTTTCTCCTGTCTAAAGCCGTGCGCGTGAAATCTAAAGCCCTGCGCGTGAAATCTAAAGCCCTGCGCGTGAAATCTAAAGCCGTGCGCGTGAAATCTAAAGCCGTGCGCGTGAAATCTAAAGCCGTGCGCGGTGTGGCACGAGAGCGGACTTATTTTCTCGGAGAGGGGGTTTATATGTCGGAGAGGGGGGTTGTATGTCGGAGAGTGGGGATAAATAGAATAAGAGTGGACTTTCTGGCGAGGAAATGGGTGTTTTTGACATTAACATGAGAGTAACATTTAGCTAAATGTTACTTTTTCGAGGGCTAACACGCAGTATTTCTGCACGTTAAGCCAAAAGTGACATTTAACATGAGACCTATACTCCCCATTTCCGCAGGGAGGGATGGCAGGGTAGGCAGATATAAATAAGCAGATACAATATTATATATAATTATACTTATAATTTATTATTTGATTTTTTTATTATATTATATCTACTTCTTCTCCTGCCGGGTGTGGCGCCAGAGGCGTGGGGTGTGGCGCCGGAGGTGTGGGGTGTGGCGCCGGAGGTGTGGGGTGTGGCGCCAGAGGCGTGGGGTGCGGCGCCAGAGGCGTGGGGTGTGGCGCCAGAGGTGTGGGGTGCTGCCCCCATGTTAAATGTTACTCCGCGCATAACCGCCAAGGTATCAGCGATTTAAGGGCGAAAAAGGTAACATTTAGCTAAATGTTACTGTTATTTTTCATGTTACTCTGCAAATATTTCTCCTCAATCCGAGCTTTTTTCATCGGAATTTTCGCTAATTTTGTAGGGATTTAGCCGTTGCGCGTGAGCGCGGGACTTGAAGCAGTGCGGGCAGCAACTGAAGCTGTGCGGACGCGGGGCAAACCCTATCCCGTGCGGGCGTTGTCTTTTTGTATTTTGGCAGCCACAAAAAGTGCAATGACGGAGCATAAATATAAAAATGTCAGCCAAAAGTTTTGCCATTTTCAAAAAAAGCAGTAATTTCGCCGCGCAAAATCCGAGAGAGTATCCTCCCGGGGATGTGGATGGCCCGTTCGTCTATCGGCTAGGACGAGAGATTTTCATTCTCTAAAGAGGAGTTCGACTCTCCTACGGGCTACAGGAAAAGAATTAAACAGTTACAGAATTAAAACGTTAAAGAATTAAAGATGGCAAACCACAAATCTTGCTTGAAGAGACTGCGCCAGACCAAGACCCGCACCGAGCACAACCGCTACTACGCTAAGACTATGCGCAACGCCGTACGCAAGCTGCGCTCCACCACTGACAAGGACGAGGCCGCCAAGCTGCTGCCCACCGTGCAGAAGATGCTCGACAAACTGGCTAAGACCAACATCATCCACGCCAACAAGGCTTCTAACCTGAAGTCCAGCCTGGCACTCCATGTAAAGGCCCTGGCATAACAGCGCTAAAAGACTCGCGGTCCAACAATATAACCACGGACTTGTTATAAGACGGACAACGGACAACAATGATACCAAAGAATACATTGTTGTCCGTAGTCCGCTTTCTATTGCATAAAAGCTTACTACCATGACTGACTCAATGAAGATTACCAACATCCATGATGTGGTAGTGCTGTTTGCCGGTGACTCCGGCGATGGTATGCAGCTGGCCGGCAACATCTTCTCTACCGTATCCGCCACGGCCGGCAACAGCATCAGCACCTTCCCCGACTATCCCGCCGACATACGCGCCCCGCAAGGCAGCCTGACCGGCGTGAGCGGATTTCAGGTGCACATAGGCGCCGAGCAGGTGTACACACCGGGCGACAAGTGCGACGTGCTGGTGGCCATGAACGCCGCCGCGCTGAAGGTGGACTACCCGCACGCCAAGCCTGACGCTACCATCATCATTGACACTGACTCCTTCCAGGCTGCCGACCTCAAGAAGGCCGACTTCAAGACCGCCGACTACCTCGGCGAGATGGGCATAGACCCCGACAGGGTGATTGCCTGCCGGCTGACTCAGATGGTGAAGGACGCGCTGGCCGACAGCGGCATGGACAACAAGGCGGTGATGAAGTGCCGCAACATGTTTGCCCTGGGACTGGTGTGCTGGCTCTTTGACCGCGACCTGAGCATCGCCTTCAACTACCTCAAGGAGAAATTTGCCAAGAAACCGGAGATTGCAGAAGCCAACATCAAGGTAGTGCAGGCAGGCTACGACTACGGCCACAACACCCACAGCTCTGCCAACAACGTTCACCGCATTGAGTCGAAGCACAAGGTGCCCGGACGATACATGGACATCACCGGCAACAAGGCCACTGCCTACGGCCTCATTGCCGCCGCCGAGAAGGCCGGACTCAAGCTGTACCTGGGCTCCTACCCCATCACCCCCGCCACCGACATTCTGCACGAGCTCAGCAAGCATAAGTCGCTGGGAGTGACCACTGTGCAGTGTGAGGACGAGATAGCAGGCTGCGCATCAGCCGTGGGCGCCTCCTTCGCAGGAGCGATGGCCGTCACCTCCACATCGGGACCGGGCATATGCCTCAAGTCGGAGGCCATGAACCTGGCCGTGATTATGGAGCTGCCGCTGGTGGTGATCGACGTGCAGCGCGGAGGCCCCGCAACCGGACTGCCCACCAAGTCGGAGCAGACCGACCTGCTGCAGGTGCTCTTCGGCCGCAACGGCGAGAGCCCCATGCCGGTGATTGCCGCCACATCGCCCACCGACTGCTTTGACGCCGCCTACAGCGCATGCAAGATGGCACTGGAGCACATGACTCCCGTGGTGCTGATGACTGACGCATATATCGCCAACGGCAGCGGAGCATTCCGCCTGCCCGAGCTGGACAAGTATCCCGCCATCAAGCCGCCCTACGTGCCTGAGGAACTGAAGGGCAGCTGGACTCCCTACCAGCGCAACGCCGACGGCGTGCGCTACTGGGCAGTGCCCGGCCGCGAGGGCTTTGAGCATATCCTCGGCGGACTGGAGAAGGATGACAAGACGGGCGCCATCTCCACCAACCCGGAGAACCACGACCTGATGACCCGCCTGCGCCAGCAGAAGATTGACAACATACAGGTGCCCGACCTGGAGGTGCTGGGCGACAAGGACGACGCCGAGCTGCTCATAGTAGGCTTCGGCGGCACCTACGGCCATCTGCATGCCGCCATGGACGAACTGCGCGCCGAAGGCCGCAAGGTGGCCCTGGCCCACTTCAAGTATATCAGCCCACTGCCCAAGAACACTGCCGACGTGCTCACAAAGTATAATAAGGTAGTGGTAGCCGAACAGAACATGGGCCAGTTTGCCGCTTACCTCCGCATGAAAATCGACGGCTTCGTGCCCCACCAGTTCAATGAGGTGAAGGGCCAGCCCTTCGTGGTAGAAGAGCTGAAGGAGGCCTTCCGCAACATTATCAACGACTAAAAACCAGACATCAAAATGGAATACAAGAATACCGATTTCAAGAAAGGTCAGCCCCGTTGGTGCCCTGGTTGCGGCGACCACTTCTTCCTTGCATCGCTACACAAGGCGTTGGCTGAGATAGGCATAGCCCCTAACGATACGGCCGTAATCTCCGGCATAGGCTGCTCCAGCCGACTGCCCCACTATATGGCCACATACGGCATGAATACCATTCACGGCCGTGCTGCCGCCATAGCCACCGGATGCAAGGTGGCCAACCCCCAGCTGGAGGTATGGCAGGTGAGCGGCGACGGCGACGGACTAGCCATAGGCGGCAACCACTTTATCCACGCCAACAGGCGCAATATCAACATCAATATCATCCTGCTCAACAACCGCATCTACGGCCTGACCAAGGGACAGTACTCCCCCACCTCGCCGCGCGGTTTTGTGAGCAAGTCGAGCCCCTACGGCACCGTGGAAGACCCCTTCCGCCCCGCTGAGCTTTGCTTCGGCGCCCGCGGCCACTTCTTTGCTCGCGCCGTGGCCACCGACGCCGCCGGCACCGTGGAGATTCTGAAGGCCGCCCAGAGGCATAAAGGCACCGCCGTCTGCGAGATACTGCAGAACTGCGTCATCTTCAACAACGGCACCCACGACTCCGTCTATACCAAGGAGGGACGCGCCAAAAACGCTATCTACGTGGAGCACGGCAAACCCCTGATCTTCGGCGAAAACAATGAGTTCGGACTGATTCAGGAGGGATTCGGCCTCAAGGTGGTCAGACTGGGCGAAAACGGCATTACCGAAAAGGACATCCTCGTCCACGACGCCCACTGCCAGGACAACACCCTGCAGCTCAAACTGGCCATGATGGAAGGTCCCGACTTCCCCATTGCCCTCGGAGTGATACGCGACGTGGAAGCCCCCACCTACGACGACAGCGTGACAGCACAGATTGAGGAGGTAAAGAACAAGAAGCCTTACCACTCTTTTGCCGAACTGCTGGAGACCAACGACATCTGGACGATAGAGTAAATCCTACTCCACCCGTCCATAGCGGCTGCACGACGAATTCCGCCACGGACAGCCATAAAAACAAGGCCCGCAACTGATGATTGCGGGCTTTTTCTGTGCACAAAAAAAAGAAAGTTAGCCTTTGGAGGAAAAAACTACGTTTTTTCGCGTAGAAAATTATGTTGTTTCACAAAAAATTCGTAATTTTGTACAGATATAAAAACTTACGTATTTTTATGGATGAACTAAAGACACCAAACACTAACTATTCCGCGTCAAACATTCAAGTATTAGAGGGTCTGGAGGCCGTGCGCAAGCGCCCCGCCATGTACATAGGCGACATCAGCGAAAAGGGACTGCACCACCTCGTTTATGAAACGGTTGACAACTCCATCGATGAGGCCCTGGCAGGCTATTGCACCCACATTGAGGTAACTATCTGCGAAGATAACTCCATCATTGTGCAGGACAACGGACGCGGAATCCCAGTAGACATCCACGAGAAAGAGGGCGTGAGCGCCCTGCAGGTGGTGATGACCGTGCTCCATGCCGGCGGCAAGTTTGACAAAGGCAGCTACAAGGTGAGCGGCGGCCTCCACGGCGTAGGCGTCAGCTGCGTCAACGCACTCTCAAGCCATATGATATCGCAGGTGTTCCGCGACGGCAAGATTTATCAGCAAGAATATGAGATAGGCAAGCCGCTCTACGATGTAAAGGTAGTGGGCGAGACTACACTGCGCGGCACACGTCAGCAGTTCTGGCCCGACGACTCCATATTCATCACCACGGAGTATAACTACAATACCCTGGCCGACCGTATGCGAGAGCTCGCATTCCTCAACGCAGGCCTCACCATCAAGCTCACCGACCTTCGCGAAAAAGACGAGGATGGCAATCCTCGCAGCGAGACATTCTACAGCGAGCTGGGCCTGCGCGAATTTGTGCGCTACCAAGACTCCATGCGCACACCGCTCATTCCCGACGTGATATACATCAAGACCGAGAAGGAAGGCATCCCCATCGAGATTGCCTTCGTGTATAACACCGGTTTCAGCGAGAACCTCCATAGCTACGTCAACAATATCAACACCATTGAGGGCGGCACACACCTGGCAGGCTTCCGCGCGGCGCTAACCCGAGTGCTCAAGAAGTATGCCGAGGAGACAGCCGCAAAGCAAATTGAGAAAGCCAAAATAGAAATATCCGGCGAAGACTTCCGCGAGGGCCTCACCGCAGTAATAAGCATCAAGGTGGCCGAGCCCCAGTTTGAGGGACAGACCAAGACCAAGCTCGGCAACTCAGAGGTTATGGGAGCCGTCAATCAGGCCGTGGGCGAAGCCCTCACCAACTACCTGGAGGAGCATCCCAAGGAGGCAAAGATAATCGTGGACAAGGTGATACTGGCCGCCACCGCACGAATTGCAGCCCGCAAGGCTCGCGAGACAGTGCAGCGCAAAAACCCCATGTCGGGCGGCGGACTGCCCGGCAAGCTGGCCGACTGCTCAAGCAAGGATCCCGTAGAGAGTGAGATATTCCTTGTAGAGGGTGACTCCGCAGGCGGATCTGCCAAGCAGGGACGATCACGCAGATTCCAGGCCATACTGCCCCTGCGCGGTAAGATCCTCAACGTGGAGCGCCAACAATGGCACAAAGCCTTTGAGAGCGAAGAGGTAAACAACATCATTCAGGCCCTGGGCGTACGCTTCGGAGTGGACTCTGAAGACAGCAAGCAGGTGAACCTTGAAAAGCTGCGCTACCATAAGGTGATACTCATGACCGATGCCGATGTGGACGGACGTCATATCAACACACTGATCCTCACCCTCTTCTTCCGCTATATGCCCAGCTTGATAGAGCACGGCTATGTCTATCTGGCCACCCCGCCGCTCTACCGCTGCAAGATAGGCAAAAACGAGGAGTACTGCTACAACGACAATCAGCGCCTCGACTTCATGCGCCGCTTCAACAACGGTTCGGAGAAGGGCGTTACCACACAGCGATACAAAGGCCTTGGCGAAATGAATGCCGAGCAGCTTTGGGAAACCACCATGAACCCGGAGAGCCGCCTTCTGAAGCGCGTCACCCTAGAGAACGCCGCCGAAGCAGACCACACATTCTCCATGCTCATGGGTGATGACGTTGACCAGCGTCGCGAGTTTATTGAGCGCAACGCCAACACGGCAAACATTGACGCATAATCTCTACCACACCATAGCAGAACGGCTGGCCGCTGGCTTCGACAAGGATGAGGCACAGGCCATGGCCAGAATACTAATAGAAGATTTACTGCACCTGTCCCTCCCGCACGTAATGGCTGGCATAGCCCCGCCCCTCAGCGTGCAGGAGGGACAATTGGTTGAGCAAGCCATAGACCGGCTGCTCAGCAATGAACCCATACAATACGTGATAGGCCGCACCGTCTTCCACGGCCACACCTTCATGGTCAATCCCTCCGTGCTGATTCCACGCCCTGAGACAGAGCAGCTGGTAGATATGGCCATAGGCCTGCCCAATCTGCCTGAGCAAGTGAGTGTAATGGATGCATGCACCGGAAGCGGATGCATAGCCATATCAATCAAGAAAGAGCGGCCCCAATGGACGGTGACGGCATGTGACATCTCCACAGAGGCACTGCAGACGGCAAGGGAAAACGCCAAGGCAAATGCTGTCGAGACGAACTTCATACATACCAACGTACTGTCGGATGATTTGCCCGCGGGCCCCTTCGACATAATGGTGAGCAATCCGCCGTACATAATGGATAAAGAAAAATCCTCGATGGAACCGCATGTTTTGGAGAGAGAGCCTCACCTGGCACTCTTCGTAACAGATAAGGAGCCGCTCATCTTCTACCGCGCCCTGGCTCAGTGGGGGCTGAAGAGCCTCCGCACCGGCGGCTGGATGCTGACAGAAATTAACCCCCTGCTGAGCATAGAGACAGCCGGGCTTTTTGCCGCCCATGGATATACCGACTGCGAAATCATAACCGACATATTCGGAAAGGAAAGATTCGTCAGATGTAAGCTCCTGCGCTAATCCTCACGACAAAAAACCATCACTACCATGCCAAAGACCAACAAGGTACCGACTGAGGCGGAGCTCTACGCCCGCTTTTCGCGGCAGTGTGCCATGACCGAGTATGCTCCGGCAGACATCAAGCAGAAAGTTTTCAGGGCAGGCTTAGACAACGGAGCGGCGGAGCGCATTGTCGACAAACTGACAGATGAAGGCTTTATCAACGAAGACAGATATACTCGCGCCTTCATCCATGATAAATTTGAACTTAGCCACTGGGGACGCAAAAAGATTGAGGCCGCTCTCTCGCAAAAGGGAATACGAGGAGCTAACGTGCAGGAACTACTGGAGACTATCGATGAGGATAAATACAAGGCAGTGCTTACCGACCTGATAAAGACTAAAAACAAATCCATCAGCACCGACAACAATCAAGAGCGCTTCCAAAAACTGCTCACCTTTGCTGCCAACCGAGGCTTTGAACTCAACATCGCCTACGATGTACTTGAAAAAATGATACGCAACGGAGACTGATTCGCTAATTGCTTATGACCATCCTGTTCATCTGGTCATAAGTGATATGATACCGCTCGAGCGGACGGCCTGTCTCGCCGTCCACCACTATTCCCTGACCGTTAAGATTATATTTGCGCTTGCAGCGCGAACAATAAGCAAAACCGCCTTCCTGCAAAGTGAGGTTGCGGTTAATGGCATCGTCATGATGGCAATTTGAACAGACGAGGTCAAAGCAAACTAAGCCAAGCCAATCTGCATTCATCTCAGGCACATTAGCCATGCCGACAATAAACCCGCCAAGGCAGGTAAACCGCTGATAGACAGCCGAGGCAGTAACATCAACCTCCTGCGAAAGAGTGAGAGACTGAAAAACCAACCGTTTTTGGGTAGTAAGAGTGATAGTGCAGAATTCGCCAGGTCCGGTGAGCGCATTCTTCAGCGGAGTGGTGGTCATCACGCGATCATAAGTGAAACTCGCCTTATATCTGCTATAGGCGGTGTAGGAATCATCGCTACTGCACGCACCGAGCAAGAGCATGGCTACCGCCAAGAGTATCATCTTGTGCCTCATAACGCTCTTATCCCTTAATCAGTTTCTGCTCAGCAGCAATAGTGTCGGCAAAACCAAAGCCACCTATCACCTCATCCATCAGCGCTGCCACCTCCCAATTACAAAGATTGCCTATGGAGCCTTCGTGAGTATGATGAATTTCCTTGTCTGGCACAAAATTGCCAGCCTCAATCTCAAGACCCACCTGCTTATAAGCATCGCGGAAAGGAATGCCATCCACAACACGGCGGTTGACCTCCTCCACGCTGAACATTGCATCGTAACGAGAATCATTGAGTATCTGCTCATTCACCTCCATGCGCTCTACGATATAGGTAGCCATATCAAGGCAGTCCTCTATTTCGTCGAAAGCTGGAACAAAGAGTTCCTTGATTACTTGTAAGTCGCGGAAATAACCGCTGGGCAGATTGTTCATTATCAATAGAATCTGTGTGGGCAAGCCTTGCAGCTTGTTGCACTTGGCGCGCATCACCTCGAAAACATCAGGATTCTTCTTGTGCGGCATGATAGAGGAACCGGTCGTGCATTCTGCAGGCAGTCGCACAAATCCGAAATTCTGTGAATTAAACAGGCAAGCATCATAAGCCATCTTGGCTAGTGTCCCAGCCACTCCTGCAAGGGCTGAGGCCACATTGCGCTCCGTCTTGCCACGTCCCATCTGTGCATAGACCACATTATAATTCATAGAGGCAAATCCCAGCAGCTTAGTGGTCATAGTCCTATTGAGAGGAAAAGATGAGCCGTATCCTGCGGCGGAGCCGAGCGGATTGCGATTGGCCATTTTATAGGCCGCCTGCAGAAACAGCATATCATCCACCAGACTCTCGGCGTAGGCACCAAACCAAAGGCCGAAACTACTGGGCATAGCCACCTGCAGATGAGTATAGCCAGGCATGAGCACATCATGGTAGCGTTCGCTCTGCTTCTGCAATTCGTCAAAGAGCGTCTTAACCTTTTCGGCAATACACATCAGCCTATCGCGCGTAAACAGTTTTAGGTCAACCAGAACCTGATCATTGCGCGAGCGGCCAGAGTGAATTTTCTTACCGATGTCGCCAAGGGCACGGGTAAGCATCAGTTCCACCTGAGAGTGCACGTCCTCCACGTCCTCCTCGATATGGAAGTCACCACGATCTGCAAGCTGATAAATTTTCCTCATTTCATCGAGGAGTTTGGCCAGTTCGTCCTTACTCAGAAGGCCTATGCTCTCCAGCATGATGATATGAGCCATCGAGCCCATCACATCGTACTTAGCAAGAAAGAGGTCAAGTTCCCTATCCTTGCCTACAGTGAAGCGGTCAATCTCTTTGTTGACCTCAACACTCTTCTCCCAAAGCTTGTTTGCCATCGTTATTGTCGTTATAATCTATTCTAGCCAGCATCTCTGCAATGCCGTCAGCAGCTTGTTGAAGAGGCTTGCTCACCATCTGGCGGATAAAGAAATTAAGTTCTGCCCTCAGGGTTACGCGAATGGCAGAAGCATCGTCGCCGTTAGGCACCACCTGTATCCACAAATTGAGAGGTATGGGTGAACCCTGTCCCTCCATCTTCACACACTTGGGCTCCTCGCGCTCAACAACCTTGAGGCAGATGTCGCCCACTGGGCTGCCGCCAAAGGTGATGGTGTCAGTATCAAAACTTACGTTGTCAAGATACTGCGCCATCTTGTCCACTTTATCCTGTCCCATCTGCTCGGCAATGCGGGCCTGTGCATCGGGATTAGCCATCCGTTCCTTAAGTACCTGCAAGTTGCTGAGGTCGGAAATCTTGCTGTACACTGCCTCCTGAGAAGCCTGCACCTGCTTTATTTTGCTTACAAAATCACTCATGTCCTTATTGGTTGTTCTTAATTATTGATGCTATAAGAGAAAATTGATAAACGGCAGGTATCTCTACGCATTGTCAAACTTACTTTCCAAACGCAGAACGATACTTATCTCTCAAGCGCCATATCTTTTTGAGATTTGCGGTATCGCCAGTAATGATAGCATCTGACTTTGCAACCTCCTCTATAATTTCTGTTTGCAACTCCAATTCCACAAAAAGTTCCTTCTGTCTGACTGTGTCAAGATTGGCCAATGCTTGTAGCGCTTCGTTGACCGTTGCTTCATAATCATCTATAGACAAGACGCTATTCTTAGAATCTCCACACGATACAAAAAGGACAGCACATACATATACAAATATCAATGCTATCTTCTTCATATACACAAAGATATTTTAACCACTAATATCTCTACTACTTAATGCTACCGGCCATCCAGTTGGCAGGATCCTTGCGCCACTCGTTGAGGGTAGGCTGCTGATCGGCAGTAATATAGCCACTTTCGATGGCCACGCTGACCACTGCCTCATAGTTTGTGAGAGTCAGCAACCTTACGCCTGCTTTTTGGAAAGCCTGTTCGGCAATGGGGAATCCATAGGTGTAGGCGGCTACCATGCCTACCACCTCAAAGCCTGCGGCCCTCAGTGCCTCCACGGCCTTAAGGCTGCTACCGCCAGTAGAGATGAGGTCTTCCACAACTACCACCTTGCTGCCCTCGGGCAGAGTGCCCTCTATCAGATTGCCCATACCATGATCCTTTGCCTTGCTTCGCACATAGCAGAATGGAAGCCCAAGCGCATCGGCCACTAAAGCCCCTTGTGCAATAGCACCAGTGGCAACGCCAGCCACGACATCAGCATCACTAAAACTGGCCTTGATTAACTCTACCAAGTTATTCTTTACAAAAGTGCGCAGCTTGGGATAAGAAAGCGTCTTGCGGTTATCGCAATAGAATGGCGATTTCCAGCCGCTAGCCCATGTAAAAGGCTCCGTAGGCTGCACCTTGACAGCCTTCACTTCCAACAATTGAGCAGCAAATTCGGTTGCAACATTATTCATATTCAGTAATCTTTTGTTGTTTAATGGTGCAAATTTAGTCAATTTCCATCAAACGAATAAATAAGGAATAAGGAAAAAATACACAGACAGAAAAAATAGTTGCTGTAACAGAATTGTAATCGTTTCGTAACATTATCGTAACGTAATATCCTTGGTAACACTGTGAAAAGAGCATAATTTTGCACCACAAATTTAGATGTATGGAAACAGAACAAGACTATCTTATGATTGCGTTACAAATATTGGGCGCACTGGGACTTCTAATTTATGGTATGAGGATGATGAGTGAGGCTCTGCAAAAAATGGCAGGGTCCCAACTGAGACACATCTTGGCACGAATGACTAAAAACAGATTTACTGGCATGCTAACAGGTACATTTGTGACCTGTGCCGTACAGTCATCGTCAGCCACCACAGTGATGACAGTCTCTTTTGTTAGCGCAGGACTACTCACACTAGCCCAGGCTATCACAGTCATCATGGGAGCGAACATTGGCACCACCCTGACCGCATGGATAATGTCACTGGGATATTCCGTTGATCTAACCTGCGTTGTCTTTCCCGCATTCATCATCGGCATAATACTTATTTACAAAAGAGACTATCGCTATATTGGCGATTTCCTTTTTGGAATAGCTTTTCTCTTTTTATCATTAGTAATGCTGAGTACAGCAGGGCACGACCTTGACCTTGAGCACAATGAAGCAGCCATCCGATTCTTTGCCTCATTCGACACCGGCAGTCATATCACCATTCTGATATTTCTTGCCATAGGCACCCTCATCACCTGCCTTGTACAGTCATCTGCCGCAGTCATGGCAATCACCATCCTGCTATGCTCTACCGGTGTTCTCCCTATCTACTTGGGCATAGCGCTGGTGATGGGCGAAAATATAGGCACCACTGCCACTGCAAATCTTGCAGCACTGGGTGCAGGCACCGAAGCACGACGGGCAGCATTGGCCCACCTGCTATTTAACGTGATTGGTGTTATTTGGGTGCTTATAATATTCTATCCTTTTGTAGATACAATATGCAATATTACAGGCTATAATCCGTCGGAAAGTGGCCAGGTGCAGAAATTGCCAATAGTGCTTGCTATGTTCCACACATGTTTCAATGTGACCAATACAGCCATCCTCATCGGCTTCGTGCCCCAGATTGAGCGCGCCGTACGCTGGCTATTGCCAAGCAAAGAGAATGCGGCAAGCAATGAATTTCACCTGCAATATATTCAAGCCAACCTTGTGCAAACACCCGAGATCGCCGTACTTCAAGCACAGAAGGAGACTGCCCGATTTGCCGAGAATGTACGCAACATGTTCGGCATGGTACAGCAACTGTTCACAGAGAGCGATGCCAAACTGCGAGCCAAGCAATATGAACGCATAGAGCACGAGGAGGAACTCACCGATCGCATGGAGCTGGAGATTGCACATTATCTGGAGAAAGTTAGTGCCGATCATCTGAGCAGCGACACAAAGCAGAAAATACGCCAGATGATGCGCGAAGTAGGTGAGCTGGAGTCTATCGGTGATGCCTGCCGCAATCTTGGTCGTACCCTGCAACGCCGTGAACAGAACGACAACTGGTTCACACAACGACAAATGGCTAATCTGCAAGCCATGATGAGCCTCTGCAATGATGCCCTAATTCATATGTGCGTAGTGATGTCAAGTAAGCGTGATGACTATGACATAAACGAGACCTATCTCATCGAAAACCAGATAGACGCGATGTACGACAATTTAAAAGCCGCCAACATTGAAGCCGTAAATGAGCAAGAGTATGATTATGTGGTCGGCACAATATTCGATGACCTTGTGAGCGAACTGGAAAGACTTGGCGACTATATCGTCAACGTAATGCAGGCTAGGCTAGGAGTAAAAGGCTAGAAGGGGCAGGGAAGCGTTGCAAAACGTATGAACGCAGGCAGCTTTTTGCAAAATTCAAGAAAAAAGCGTAACTTTGCAATCGACATTAACAGCCAAGCGATGCCCAGCCTCCACTGGAGGACTGGGCAAGCTAAACATTTCAACCATGATACGATTAAACAAGGTACATCACATTGCAATTATCTGCTCCGACTACCAGCGCAGTTTGGAATTCTACACCAAGGTGCTGGGGCTTAACGTAATTGGCGAGCATTACCGAGCCGGGCAACAGTCATACAAGACCGACCTCGCACTTGGCGACGACTACACCATAGAATTGTTCACCTTCCCGACCCCACCGCCCAGGCCCACTAACCCCGAGGCTCTGGGGCTGCGTCATCTGGCCTTTGAGGTCAGCAGTATGGCTGATGCCATTGAAGAGCTAAATCACCTAGGCATAGCTCACGAAGCTCCGCGCATCGACGGATTGACCGGCAAGCAATTCCTCTTTCTAAGAGACCCCGACGAGCTGCCTATAGAACTGTACGAAAAATAAGGCATGGCACAATCCACTATACTTGATGTACGCGGACTGACAAAAAGAATCGGCAACCTTGTGCTGATGGAGGACCTCAACTTCAGCCTAGCCGAAGGAAAAAAGGTCGGAATCATCGCTAAGAATGGAGCGGGCAAGAGCACACTGCTTAACATCCTTTGCGGTGATGAAGACTACGAAGCAGGCGAGATTGTCTGGCGACGTGACCTTCGCGTGGGGTACCTGCGCCAAAATCCATGGTATCCCGAGCATCTGACTGTGATGGAGGCCTGCTTCCAGCATGGCACTACAACAGCTGAGACAGTGCTAGGCTATCAAACAGCGCTCAACACTCCTGACAATCCCGACCTTGACATTTGGATAGAGCGCATGGAGACAGCCAATGCCTGGGACTATGAAGCACGCATCAAGCAGGTGCTTACAATGCTAAAAATCCACGATTTCAACGAGAAGATTGGCCATCTCTCCGGTGGTCAGCTCAAGCGCGTGGCATTGGCCAACATCCTGCTGACGGAGCCCGATCTGCTAGTGCTTGACGAGCCCACCAACCATCTTGACCTCGAAATGATAGAGTGGCTGGAGCACTACCTGCAGCAAACCACCATGTCGCTGCTCATGGTCACCCACGACCGCTATTTCCTTGACCGCGTATGCAATGACATAATCGAGCTGGCTGACCACCAGGTTTATGCATACCACGGCAACTACTCCTATTATCTCGAAAAACGGCAGGAGCGCATCGACCAGCGAAACGCCGCAGCAGAACGCCTGGGCAGTTTATACCGCAAGGAACTGGAGTGGATGCGCCGATCACCGCAGGCCCGCGGCCACAAGGCAAAATACCGGGAAGAAGCCTTCTATAAGTTGGAAGAGCGCGCCCACAACACATACCGCGAGGATAAGACACGCCTGGAAGTTAAGAGCACTTACATTGGTAGCAAAATCTTTGAAATGAACTACGTGTCCAAAGCCTTCGGCGACAAAGTAATACTCAAGGATTTCTACTACAATTTTGCCCGCTATGAGAAGCTGGGCATAGTAGGCAACAACGGCACCGGTAAGACCACATTCATCAAGATGCTACTTGGCTATGTCACTCCCGACAACGGCCATATCAACGTGGGGCAGACAGTACGCTTCGGCTACTACAGCCAAGAGGGAATGCAGTTCAACACGCAGATGAAGGTGATTGATGCCGTGCGCGACATCGCCGAATATGTGGACCTCGGTCATGGGCGCAAGCTCGGCGCCAGCCAATTTTTGCAGCAGTTCCTATTTCCGCCCGAGACTCAGCACAACTACATCTACAAACTCTCCGGCGGCGAGCTGCGCCGTCTCTACCTCTGCACGGTGCTTATGCAGAGTCCTAATTTTCTGATACTCGATGAGCCGACCAACGACCTCGATATCGTCACCCTGCAAGTGCTGGAGGAATACTTGCGCGAGTTTGAGGGATGCGTCATCATAGTCAGCCACGACCGCTACTTCATGGACAAGGTGGTAGACCACGTGCTTGTCTTTCAAGGCAACGGCATAATAAAAGACTTTCCTGGCAACTACACGCAGTATCGCGACAGTGTCAACGCGCCCGACGCATCTAACATTTCCTCAGGCGACACCACCACCTACAAACGAGCCAAACTCTCCGATGAAACCGCTAATTCTGCACGAGAGAAATCCTCTGTACCAAAACAGCGCGAAAAAGCCGCACCACGCCGTCTCACCTATAAAGAGAAGAAGGAATACGAGCAATTAGAGCACGATATCACCGCCCTGGAAGCGGAAAAGACTGAAATTGTTGCCGCCCTCAGCAGCGGCACCCTCAGCGTGGAACAAATAACCACCCACTCCAAGCGGCTCCCCCTGCTCGACGCCGAACTGGACGAAAAATCCCTCCGCTGGCTCGAGCTTAGCGAGATAGCAGAGGGAAATATTTGAACATCTAATACAATTATTGGTGGCAGCTAAAAGGAATTAGCAAAACGGCACCTTTAGCAATCAGCCTTTCTTTTCCACTGGCGCCTAATCATCTTGGGCATATCGCCATAGTTAATACCAACCATAAGCGTCATGGTCTTTTGAAGGGTGCCGAAACAGAGGAACATTACTATGGGACCGAACAGATAGTCGTACCACTGTCCAAGATGATTCGCAACAAGGTAGGCAATCATCAGTCCGCTAACGACTAGTTCCAGCCAAGCCGTAACCATTCCTGGCGTGTAGAACCGCTTTGTATGGAACAAACGGATTCCTATTGTATGTACGAAGCTCTCGATGATACCAAAGGTGGCAATAGCCATGGTCACCAACGGAACGTTGTCAAACACAAAAGGTATGATAGAGAGCATAAGCAACAAGATGCCAGCAGGGATGCGGCTGGCACGCTTTGTCTCTTCGCTCACCTCTACGCCGATCAGCTCTGTAATCATATTGACGAAGCCACCGGGATAGTGCCCCTCCTCCCACTCGTGCAGGATAAACAGAAATGCATCAAACACAACTAATTTCTGGATAAAAGACAACTCGCCCAGCATGGCGGTATATACGATAAACGCCATAGCCAGCACAGTGTAAATCTCCAGCGCGTAGTGTTTGATGAACTTTATCATTACAAGAGATAAAACAAAATTCTTATAATAACCCTTATCGCTTTTTCTGCATCAGCGGATGATTAATCCATTTGGGCTGCGCATAATCGATATAGCCCTCAAACTCTCCTTTGAACAGCTGCGGATAGCAATAGGCAAGCCAAACTGAGAGGATACTGTTTTCTTTGTCAAACAACACCCTTCTGACAACGCTCTTCTGCTGCTCCAACAGTTTGTTACGAACGGCATTGCCTTGCTCCCGCGCCTGACGCCATGCCTCGGGGTCTTCGCTGAACACGTCAATATGGAAGCCCTCGGGGCTGGAATCCCTGATTTCCTTGCAGGCGGCCTTCAACATTTGCGACATTGGTGAGCCGCTGATAGCGCCGCTATTCCAATCGACGGTAATGTGCTTACTGTCGGGAATCAGCACAAATGCACTGTACTCAGGCCATTTCTTCGAATCATGGAGGCGGATAAACGCATCGCGGTCTACCTTGACGGTTGTTGAAAACCTGCAATCCTTGATGGTCAGTAACTGAGCATTGGCAGTATCCTCGTTGATGATGAGATACAACTTTGTCTGCGACGGCGGCACCGTTCCGTCAATGGTCACCTTCACCGTCTTGGCCAATAACCCTTGGCCGTTAATCATTAAAGCGGTCAGCATGATAAACAGTAATCGTTTCATGGGAATAGGCTTTTAAAATTAAAGAATTGAAAAAAGGAAATAGTGATTCAGAATTGAGAAATGGAAGAATGGAAAAATTGAATCCAATCTCTCCATTCCTAAACCATTAAGTTCTTTGCAGTTGTTATTCCACAATGACCTCAGCCTGCAGAGGCAGGTCAGCAGAGCTGGTGCCGGCAAGGATACGATAGGTGCCGGGCAGCTGGCGGAAGGCATGGGTAGTAACGTCGAAATAGCTGTAAGCATGGTTGTCAAGGGGTATGGTGACAGTCTTGCTCTCGCCAGGTTGGAGGGCCACCTTGGCAAACCCACGCAGTTCCTTGGCAGGACGGTCGATGGTGGCATTGTTGTCAGTGGGGCTGACATATATCTGCACCACCTCGCTGCCTGCACGCTGGCCTGTGTTGCGTACGGTGACGGTGGCCTCAGAGGAAGTGGCCTGAAGGTCAGAGAGTTCAAAGGTGGTGTAGCTGAGACCGAAACCGAAGGGGAATAGCGGGGTCTTCTTGTTTTTCTCAAAGCCACGGTAGCCCACATATATGCCTTCCTTAAACTGCACACGCTTGTTGGTGGCATTATAATAATTATAAGTGGGATTGTCGGCCTCGAATCGCTCGAAGGTCTGGGGCAATTTACCAGAGGGGTTGACATTGCCGAAGATGATGTCGGCAATCGCGGTGCCTCCTTCCTGTCCGGGATATCCAACCCACAGCACGCCCTTCACCTGGTTGAGCCAGGCATTCATATTGACAGCCCCGCCGCTATTGAGCACCACGACAACCGGGCGGCCGGTGTTGATGGCTGTAGTGATGATTTGCTGCTTGTTGGTCGGCATGGCGAATGTGCGGTCTTTATTCTCGCCCTCCAAAGTCTGATCGAAGCCCGTACAGACGACGATGGCGTCAAGGCTGGCGAGCAGCGCCTCCTGCTGAGCCTTGTAGTCGGGATTGTCGCTGGTGACAGCGAGCTTGGCTACGGCTCCGCCTCCAGCCTGATAGAAACGAGCCACGAGTTTATAGACTCTGCCTGCTTCCAAAGAGAGGGTGAAGGTCTTGGTGTGCTCGGCATTGTCGGCCCAGTCGTTGATTATCTTGGTACCATTGATGGCGAGGTCCATGCCGTCGTCGGCAGTAAAGGCGAAAGTATATTTGCCGGAATAGGTAGGCTTGAGGTAAGCAGTCCACACCACCGAGAAATTGGTGGAGCCGATGCCGCTGACGGCCTGCTTCTCCCACGGATTGCTAATCTCCTGTTCTACGCGCGTGGTGACAGGGGTGCCAGAAGCCGTCTTGTTGTTAAAGTACTCAGCAGTCCAGCCCGGAGTGGTGCACTCTTCGTCGGTGTAGTAGAACACTCGGCCATTCTTATTGGCTATAGGCTCTGCATCGCTGAAGTCTATCATCTGCACGTCGACTCCGGCAGCCTTGCCGGCATTCTCCATGCCTACCAGCGTAGTCACTCTATGGTTGGGAGACACGCGGCCGCTACCGTCGCCGGAGACATAAGTGTCGGCATTGGGACCTATCACGCCCACCTTCTTCACCGTGTTAGGGTCAATGGGCAGCAGACCATCATTCTTAAGCAGCACAATTCCCTCGGCGGCAGTCTGATAGGCAACCTGCGCGCTCTCCTCGCTGTCGAGGGATATGGATTTGTCTGCAAAAGTATATTCGTCGAGATGGAAATAATATATGGTGCGCAGGATATCAAGCACCTTCTGGTCAATCTTTTCCTCGCTGAGTTTGCCATCAGCTATGTACTGCTGCACGTCAGCCAGCTTTGTCTGATAGTAGCCGGGAGTGGCAGCCTCCATATCCACGCCATGGTCAAGCATGTGGAGCACCATGTCGGGCTGGCCGAGAGCATAGTAGGGAGCGCCCCAGTCGCTGACGGTCATAAAGGGGTACTGCCATTGGCCACGCAGCACATCCTGCATCAGATAGCCGTTCTCGCAGCAATAGATACCGTTGACCAGGTTGTATCCCGACATGACGGAACCGACCTTGGCATCCTGCACTGCGCGGCGGAAGGCCGGGAAATATATCTCATTCAGCGTGCGCTCGTCAACGTCGGAGCTGACGCTGAGACGGCCATACTCCATAAAGTTGGCTGCGTAGTGCTTCATCATGCAGACCACGCCGGGGTTGCTCTGAGCACCCTTGATATAGTTGACCGCCATCTCAGAAGCGAGCCACGGGTCCTCGCCCAGATACTCAAAGTTACGGCCATTGCGCGGTGAGCGGCAAATGTTGACGCCTGGTCCGAGGATAAACTGTATGCCGCGGGCGCGACAGTCGCGGCCCAGCGAACGGCCATACTCATAGGCCAGGTCCTTATTCCAGGTAGAGGCCAGCACCACATTGGTAGGATAGGCCGGAGCATTGGCACCGTCGGAGGTGCGCACGCCCTGGGGGCCGTCGGCCATGAAGAGGCGCGGCAGTCCAATGCTGTTGATGGCGCTGGTGTAGAAGGAGTTCTCGCCCACGATAAGGTTGACCTTGTCGGCCAGGCTCATCTTGCTCAACGCAGCGTGTGCCTTGCCATCGGGGTCGTTGGCGTAAAGCTCTGAGTCCTGATTGATGGTTATGGTGCGGGTAACCTTGCCGTCGTTGGAGGTGAGGGTAATTATGGCGGTGCGAGGCTGGTCGGCGGTGTTGGCCGTGGCCGAGAAGCGCAGGCCGTCGGCGGTCGTCTCCACAGTGAGCCAGTCGGCATCGGTTGTCACAGCATAGTCTTTAGTGCCCTCCACGCGGATGTTGCCGGTAAAGGCCACATAGGGAATGTTGCGCCCGGAGGTGATGGGCACGATGACACGGTTGTTGTTGGTGGCAATGGCGCCCTGGGCATTGGCCGTTGACCATTGGCCGCTGAGCATTAAGGCAGTCAGCAGTAGGAAAAGGACTTTTTTCATATACGGTTTATTATTAGTTGACAAGTTAATGAGTTGACGAGTTGGCAGGATGTCAGTCAGTATCAACATCTATCAGTACACGATTTTCTTTCCGTTGCGGATATAGATAGTGTTGCGCTGCGGAATAGCAACCCTGCGCCCTTGGAGGTCGTAGAGGTTTTGAGGATTGAGGCTTGAAGTTTGAGAATCATTCTCTATTCCGATTACACCCACAGCCTCGGGGTCATAGACAGTGAACTGGTTGGTATAAATCTCCAAGTCAGGATATTTGGCAGACGTTATGACCATATAGGCACTGTCAATCTCATGCCAGAAGCGCACGCGGCCTATGATGTACTGATAGTCCTTGGTATTGTTGCCCTTCTCCAGCTCAGTGTCGGTGGCGGCGTCAAAGACGGTAATGACACCCGACTTGATGCCTGCGACATTGACGACAAGATCAGAAAACTCTATCAACTCATTGTAGATAATGGAGTCGCTGACGCAGTTAACAGGCTTCTGAACTCCGCAGACATAGTTGTTTACCTTGGATTCGGGATAGAAATATTTGAAGGCCAGCCTATTGTTGCTGCAATTCATATAGTCAATCTTGGTCTTGGCAGAGTAATCGCGCAGGTCGAGACTCTCCAGCTCATTGTCGCTAAGGTCGGCAGTGAAGAGCGCATTGGTGCCCTTGAGGTCGAGGGTGGTGAGGTGGTTATTATTCACCCAGAGGTCTTGCAACTCCGACGGAGAACTGAAGGTGAGCGACTGCAGGTTGCCATAGGAGAGAACTACCGAGCTGATTTTACGGCAGAGGCTGAGGTCGAGCCTGGAGATATTGGCATCAGTGCTCCACAGGCCTCGCAGCGCGTCGTTGTGCTCCACATTGAGCTGAGCTATCCTGTTGCCCGAGCAGTTGAGCACCTCCAGCAGCGGATTGCCGCTGAGGTCAAGAGCCTCTATGATATTGTTGCCGCAGTCAAGGTAGCGCAGACGGGAGTTTGCCGCCGTGGAGAGAACCGCTATCATATTGTCGCTGCAACGCAGCTCATCCAGCAGCGGCAGGTCATCCACGTTGAGGGCCTCCAGATTGTTGTCGGCGCAGTTGAGGGCCACCAGATTGGGCGCACCGCTCACGTCGAGCCACGAGATGCAGAAGCCCTCGCAGTCGAAGCCGGTGACAGTTGAAGGCATAGTAATAGTCACCGTATCGCCCTGGCACTTGCCGGCCAGTATGCCGTTGTCGTAATCGCCCACGGAGCCTTTGCCCCAGTCAACATGCACACTGCCCTCGCCCACGACCTTGAAGGTGAGCTCGGCACACTCGTTGCCCTCAGAGCAGGCCAGGCGGATGGTCTGGGTCTGGCCGCTGGCCATCATCCAGTGGGCATTGGCCACTAACATAACCAAAACAAACTTCCTGAAAAATTTCTTCATATACATTATTTATATAGTTGACAAGTGAACGAGTTGACGATTTGACGAGGTTGACGAGGTTATTTTACGCAGTCAAGAACTCGGGCCTTTTTTTGTCAGGCCGGCTTCGACGACCACAGACAGAACCTTGGCGGAGAAACAACCATAGAATTCTGAAAAAATTCCGGCAATTTCTTTCAGTGCCCACTACTCTTGAACACTCCTCGCTTCAATCTGCAAAGATAGGGAAAAATCCATTACTTGGCCCCTAAAGCGATGTCAATTCGAGAAAAAACACACAAAAAGTCAGAAGAAATCAACAAATTCAATCGGCACCAAGTCTAAAAGCCTGAAATTTGACTTTTGAACTGAGGAAAAACGATTTATCACTGACGAAACCAAAATAAAAAGCCTGGAGATTGAATTTTGATCGCGATTAAATTTCCGTTAAATCGCGATTAAATTTCCGTTAAATCGCGATTAAATTTCAGTTTCTGCGCGACGAATTTCAGGCTCTGCGCAACAAAAGTCGGTTTCCGCGCGACGAAAGTCAGGCTCTGCGCAACGAAAGCCAGGTTCTGCGCATTAAAAACCAGCGAGTTCGCAACAAGAATCCATCGGCTCTAGCTTAAGGACTGCGAGAACGGATTTTAACGACAAAAGCTCAAGTCTTGAAACTGGCAGTCCGGCACGGATGGCCTTGAGCAGCCGAGGGGCAGCCAAGGAGACTGTCCGTACGACACGACCTCCGGTTTTTGGCGGCATGGCCACGGATTTTTGGCGTCAAAACAGGCTGCGCCTCAAAAAAATCACCCATAACTGAAAATAATTCCTAATTTCTAATTCCTAATTCCTAATTTCTTTGTACCTTTGCACCCGCTTACGACATAAATCGTGGGCAACAACTAACCAAACTAACTAAATATTATGTACTTAGATTCTGAAAAGAAGAAAGAGATCTTTGGAACCTACGGCGCGTCCAACACTGACACCGGCTCACCCGAAGCTCAGGTGGCATTGTTCTCTTACCGTATTTCCCATCTGACGGAGCACATGAAGGCCAACCGTAAAGATCATAGTACCGAAAGGGCCTTGACGAAGCTGGTTGGTAAGCGCCGCGCACTTCTGAACTATCTGAAGCGCAAGGACATCAACCGCTATCGTGAGATTGTCAAGAAGCTTGGCCTCCGCAAGTAAGCCTCTCTTTTTGATGACCAACCAAGAGAACCGCATCTTCCTCCACAAAGGAAGATGCGGTTCTTGTTTTTCTGTCGCCTGTGTCGCACGGACAAAAGACATAAAAATCACTCCCTGAGGGAGTTTTTTTGTTTTTTACCTTCGGTTGTTCGTCAGGTTCAATAAAATTAGCTATTTTTGCATACGTATATAAAGCTATTAGCAAGTTGGCAAATAAACAAATAACAAAGTTGTTTGCATTATGCGCGGTTGCAGTGTTGACGATGGCATCCTGCGGCCAACGGCCCAAGGGGGTGGACAACCCCCAGCCCGCCGTTTACTACTGGCGCACCACGCTGAGCCTCGGCGCGGAGGAGCGCAGTTTCCTCAGCGAGGCGAAAGTGGGCAAGGTTTACCTGCACTTGTTTGATGTGGTAAGCAACTCCGGAGCCGCCTCTAACTCCCCCTCAGAGGGGAGGACACTGACGCCTGCCAACACGCTGCTCTTTGAGGACTCCCTGCCGCAAGGCATTGAGGTGATCCCCACGGTGTTTATTGAGCCGGGCGCCCTAGCCCACTCTAGCACCCCCTCGGGGGAGAAGTCTCTGGCCAAGCTGGTACTCAACCGCATCGACCAGATGACGAAGCAGAACGGACTTGGCACCGCCCAGATGATTCAGATGGACTACGACTGGGTAGGCAGCGACGAGGCGGCATACTTCAGTTTCCTCAGCGACCTGCGCGACATGCTCCACCAACAGGGGCGCAAGCTCTCCGCCACCATACGCCTCCACCAGCTCAGCAAGGCGGTGCCACCGGTGGACGAAGGCGTGCTGATGGTCTATAACGTAGGCAACTTCCGCGATGAGAGCGAGCGGAACTCCATCCTTACCGCCGAGGCGGTGGCACCCTACATGCCGCGGCTGAAGGACTACGACCTGCCGCTCTGCGCCGCACTGCCCATCTACGGCTGGGACCTCCTCTTCCACGGCCACGACTTCGCCCAGATCGTGAGGGGCGTAAACCTGACTGACACAGCCGCCTTCCGCCGCGTTGACAGCACCCACTATGAGTGTCAAGCCTACATGGCGGCTCCCGCCGACGGCATTGGCGACCCCGCCGGACAGCGCATCTACCCTGGCGACATGATAAGGCACGAAGAGCCCTCCCCCGCCCTGCTGAGGCAGGTGCGCGACATGCTGGAGCAGAACCGCAAGGGGGTCTGCGACCAGCTGGTGATATATCATCTTGACAATAAATTTCTAAAAGATAAGCGTTATGAAATCCAGGAGCTTTATGATTAAACGAGTAAGGAGTTATGCGAGGAAGTCTTTCTGTCCCTTCGCTTTTATCCTATGTTGTCTCTTGTTCTCTCCGCTCAGGTCCATGGCCTGCGGCGGCGACGGCTGGGACCCGAACATGAGTGACTATTTCTGCCTCATACATCCGTATGATGCTGACGAGACAGGCTTCGATGCCGTAGCCGAGAGCGTTGACTTTTGGTATGACTACCTTGACGGCACCGTCAGCAAGGAGATACTGAAAGAGGCAATCTCTAACGCCGAGGCCGAGGACTACCTGAAGCCCGAGGAATCGGAAAACGTCCTGGTGGCAACCCTCTATAAGAGAGGCGACACCAATGCCATCAACTATCTGAAACTCAACAACCGTCTCTACAAGCTCAACACTTGGATGAACTCATGGGACTACGAGCGCCCCACGCCCAACCAGTACAACGAGCTGGTGTATGAGATTGCCCGCCTCCTGCCCAACGGCAACCTGACAGAGCGCATCGTGTATTTGAGGATGCGTGCCCTCTACTGCGCCAAGCGCTACGACGAAGTGGAGACCAACTGGCTGAACTACGCCAGCAAATGGAAGGAGAGCCCGCTGAAGCGCCGTGCCCGCGGCTACATGGGCGGCGTCTACTACCAGAGGGAACAGTATGTAGAAGCCCTGGAGATATTCGACGCCAACGGCGACATGCAGAGTATCAACAAGTGTGTGAGCCGCCTGCTCGACCCCGACAAACTGACACAGCTCTACGAGAAGAAAAAAGACTCGCGAGTGCTGGGCTATGTAATACAAGACTATGCCAACTACCTCTACCATGCCCTGGCCAGCGACGGCGACTGGGGCACCATCTGGCCGCAAGTGAAGCGCGACTACAACAAGATGCTGGCACTGGCCGAGAGGGTGGTGAAGGAAAAGAAAGTGAAAGACCTTGCCCTGTGGCAAGACTTCGTAGGATTCCTATACTTCTCCTCCCACGATGACGACAAGGCCTACGAGGCTTTCGGCAAAGTGGAGAAGATGAAGGGCACACAGGCTGAGAAGGACTTTGCACGCTACTTCAAGTTCCTTGCCTCCTTCAATGCCGATGCCAGGCCCGCTGATTTCACCAGCTACCTGCTGGCCGAGACCAACAACCTGCTGGAGGCCTACAGCCGTTACATTGACGACGAGAGCGAAGACCGTGAGCTGAGTCCCGTATATAGCATCTACAACTTTGCGTTGCCCACGCGCCTCTATAAATATTGTCAGTCGCTAGGCAACGAGCATGCCCAGAAACTGGTGCTCTGCATCTTTGACGAAGTGTATGGCATAGGCGATGAATACTGCCTGAACTTCAGAGAGATTATCGACCACAAGTGGTCTGCCGATGAACTCATCAGGTTCTATGAAGACATCAAGAATCCGCCTGCCGACCAGCTGACCAAGGGGCTCAGCGCCATGACAAAAGCCAGCCTCACGCCCGAGGTGCAGGAGCTTATCGGCACCAAGCTGATGCGCGAAGGCAAGTTTGAGAAAGCCATCAGCTATCTGGAGAACCTGCCCCAGAGCATGCTGCAAGAGCAGGGCATCGCCCCCTACATCAACCTGCGCAGCTTCAGCAAGCGTGACTTTGAGCGCGAAGACTACAGCTACCTGAACTCCGGCGACATCAAGGAGTATCGCAACGTGAAGCTGGAGTTCTGCCGCGATATGGCCGACAAGACAAAAATGCTTCACTCCCTGCGCGGCAACCAGCTCTCCGACATGGCCTACGAGATAGCCAACAAATGCTTCCAGGCTTCGCCCGCCGGCGACCTCTGGGCACTGAGCGAGTATTCATGGTCGAGCGTCGACATCCATTACAACAACCTCAACAAGCTGGCCATTGAATACCTGCGCCTGGCCATCCAAAACACCACTGACATGCAGCGCCTCAAGAAATGCTACTACGGCCTGGCCGCAGTGCCGCAGGAAGAAGTAATAAAATACTACTATAACTGGGACACCAAGACCTATGTCTTCGACCTCCACGGATCGGAGCTTGAGGGCTATGATTGGCTAGCCAAAAACCTGCCGCCCACCGATGAGCTGCGTCGTTCGTGTGACTATATCAACGCCTACATTGCAAGCAGGTAAGAATAAGAAAAGCCAAGAGTTAGGAGTTGTTTTGATTTACAATTTCACAAATTACATTTCTGAATATTACATATGGTTAGTTCCTCGTTTTTCATTATCATTGTTACAACTTTTAAAAGCAATTATGATTACAGGTGACACAAATGGCTATGCCCACTGGTTATTTTGCTCCCCACAGCATGGCATTCAGTGCAGACATGATTACAATATAGACAAACACACAGAACGACACATGATAAACAACATGAAGAAGATTATATTAGTTATTGCCGCTTTAATATGCTGCAATATAAGCGGTGTTAGTCAACAACATTTCAAATTTCAAGGCATTCCTATAGACGGAACAGTTTCTGAATTTCACAATGAAATTATCAAGAAAGGCTGGAAACTACAATATGATGCGAAGAAGAAAAGGTATAAGAAAACAGACAAGGATGCTGCCTACGATGGAACGTTTATGGGGAAAAAAGCAGAGTTGGCAGTTATTACGACAAACGAAAAAAGAATTCAAGCCTGTATTGTTCGATTTAAGGAGCATTTAATTGGATATGATAATGTTCAATCAAAACTCAGTGATTTAGATAATAGAATTAGGAATAAATACAAACTTATAGATAATGACTCCAACGTATTCACAAAGGCAGGTATAACACTTTATGTTATAGAAGAAAATGGAGACAAAGTTGGAATGATAGTTTTAAGCAAACTTATCGTAGATGATGGTGCTTACAAAATACAACTAACTTACGGCGATTTGCCAAATGCTTTCGATGAACGCGCAAAAGAAGACGAAGACTTATAAACTCAAACAAAGACGAGAAAAACAAAAACAGCCTCGACAAGTCGAGCTTTCTCAGCGTGAAGACGTACAGGGCAAAGAAGCAGACTAGACTAAGTAAATTATGATAACATATTCAAGTCCCGGGGACAGATACGGAATACTCGACAACATAGCGGAGTTAAATACTACGCTTCCGAAAATTTGTATCTATGTGGAGAATGGTCGAATAACACCCCGAGCATTCAGAGACACAACAATATATAATGGATAGCAAGCGGTGTGTACACCATCCCGATTTCCCTGACTTTCGCTTCGATTTCGGAAGATTAAATGATAGAGATTAACGCATTGTATTAACCCTTTGATTTTTTGTATATGGAAGTAAAAACTGCAGATGAATTAGCCGCATTATGTGAACAAATTGCCGATGCAAGTAATAAGGCCGTTGCATCCTTAACAAATTTAAGGATTCTATATGGTGATAAATTACATGATGAAGAACAAAAGAATAAGGTCAATAAACTCTTATTCTTAGGTAAAAGACTTAAACCCACGATTGCCGCCTATTCACAACTTAGAGACTACCTTAGCCAACCAAGTCCATTTAATGCTGAGGATACAATTAAGGGTATTAACGCGGATGGTGAATATGACAAAGAATTAGCTGACGCACAAGAAAAAACTTTAGACTCTATTGGTGCATATATAGACCTATATCACAACGAATTAAGAGGCGTAATGGGCGAATGAAATGATTAGTTGATAATTTTGTACTCAAGTAATCAAAATACACTTCTGACCGATTTACTATTTAGCAAGCCATTTGGTTTCACAATTAAGACACTTTCGCTAATTACAAATTATAATTTCAGAGCTGACAAGACATTCACTTTAAACAAAAGTTATGAATGATGTCTTAACTCACTTAAACTTTTTAAATTCCACATAAGTCAGGATGAACAGAGACGGATATGAGATAATGGCCCCGGCGGGGTCGTGGGAGTCGCTTTCTGCTGCGCTGAAGGCAGGGGCCGACTCCATCTACTTTGGAGTGGAGAGCCTCAACATGCGAGCCCACTCCGCCGCCCACTTCACCATCAGCGACCTCCGCGACATAGCCAGCAAGTGCAACGAGGCCGGAGTGAAGAGCTACCTCACCGTCAACACCATCATCTACGGCGAAGACCTGCCCCTGATGCGCTCCATCTGTGATGCTGCCAAGGAAGCCTCCATCTCTGCCGTCATAGCCAGCGACGTGGCTGTGCTGCAATACTGTAAGGAAATAAAGCAGGAGGTACACCTCTCCACACAGCTCAACATCAGCAATATTGAGGCACTCAAGTTCTATGCGCAGTTTGCCGACGTAGTTGTGCTGGCCCGAGAGCTCAACCTTGACCAGGTGAGCGAGATTAGGCGCCAGATAGACGAGCAAGAAATCCTCGGTCCCAGCGGCAAGAAGGTCAGAATCGAGATGTTCTGCCACGGAGCCCTCTGCATGGCCGTAAGCGGCAAGTGCTACCTCAGCCTCAACAACCTGGGCTCCAGCGCCAACCGCGGAGCATGCCTCCAAGTGTGCCGCCGCAGTTATACTGTGCGCGACCGTGAGACGGGTGTTGAGCTAGATGTGGATAACAAATACATTATGTCGCCCAAGGACCTGAAGACTATCCGATTCCTTGACCGCATGGTGGAGGCGGGAGTCACCGTATTCAAGATTGAGGGACGCGCTCGCGGCCCTGAATATGTGTACACCGTGGTGCAGTGCTACAAGGAAGCCCTCAATGCAGCCCTCAGCGGCACCATCACCGAGCAGATGAAGGACCAATGGGACGAGCGGCTCAAGACAGTCTTCAACCGCGGTTTCTGGGACGGCTATTACCTCGGCCAGACCATGGGCGAATGGAGCAGCAACTACGGCTCCAGCGCCACTGAGCGCAAGGTCTATGTTGGCCGCGGAGTGAAATATTTCTCCAAGATTGGCGTGGCGGAATTTCTGCTGGAGGCCGCTGACCTCAACAAGGGCGACCGCCTGCTCATTACCGGTCCCACCACTGGTGCCGTTTATGTCACAGCCAGCGAGATGCGCTATGACTACGCCCCTATCGACCACGCCGAGCAGGGGCGCTATGTCTCAATAGCCGTGCCCGAGAAGGTGAGGCCCTCTGACAAGCTTTTCAAGATAGTAAGCTCCGCAAGGGCCAACGCCCAGCCTTCAGCCCAAGACACTCAAGAGTAGGAAATGATAAACATAAGACTCACGCCATACCGTCCCCAGCTGGGCACTATCTACAGCCGCCAGACAAAAGGGCACTCGCTACTTTCGCTGGATGGACAATATCGTTTCTGGCTGGGCAACAGTCCTGAGATGCCAGACCCCGACTTCTGGGTCGTGCAAGGCAAGGGCGTGAGAGACGGCGAGAGTTGCCGTGTGGCACCGGAAAACACCATCCTCCTGACCACGGAACCAAGTTCGGTTCTCATCTATCCGCAGAAATACCTTGACCAATTTGGCGCCGTATACACCTGTCAGGAACAGACGCGCCATCGCAACGTGCACTTCGCGCCTGCCATCCTGCCATGGTTTATAGGCTACAGCGAGGACAGCGAGGGCAATATCACCTCCTGCCCCTTGGACTACGACAAGCTAAAGGCCATGCCCACGCCCCGGAAGCCCAAGCTGCTGTCGGTGATTACCAGCAACAAGGCTTTCACCAAGGGCCATATCGACAGGCTGCGCTTTGTGGAGCGGCTCAGGGAGCACTATGGCGACAAACTCGACGTGTTCGGCCGCGGATTCTGCGACTTCGCCGACAAGTGGGATGTGCTTGCACAATACAAATACCACATTGTGATAGAAAACTCCTCGCAGCGCTACTACTGGACCGAGAAGATGTCAGACTGCCTGCTGGCCGGCACCTTCCCGTTCTATTACGGATGCACCAACATGGACGACTATATACCGCGGAAGGCATACGAGCCTATCGACATACACCGCCCCGATGAGGCCATACGTATCATCGACCGCGAGATTGACAGCGACCGCTACACGCAGTCATGTGATGCCCTGCTGGAAGCCAGGCGCATGATGCTGGACAAGTATAACATGTTTGAATACATTGCCGACATCTGCCGGAACATGGACCCCTCGCTGCCCAAGAAGGAAGTAACGATTATGCCCTGCCATTCCAGTCAGGACTGGCGAAATCTATGGCGCTACTCCGTAGGGAGGAAGTGGAACGAACTGAAATGGAGGCTACGCAAATGACGAGATGTCAGATAAACCCCAAGTTTGCTAACTGCGCAAGGCTGCTGTCCTTTGTAAAGTCGTTGCCGGCGTCTTTTGCCGACGGCGGCAAACTGATATGGGACGGGCGCAACAAGATAAAGCTCTTCACGCTGGCTGCAGACGATGCCGACAGCAGGGATATGCACGTCATCGTCAAGCGTTTCAAGCATCTCAACCTGCTGCAGAAAATAATATACATCTTCAGCCGCAGCAAGGCCAGCAAGGCCTTCCGCAACGGCATGGAGCTATGCCGTCGCGGCTTCGACACCCCCACGCCCATTGCCTGCGTTGAGATCAGGCAAGGACCCTGCATCAAAGAGATGTTCTACCTCAGCGGCGAGACTACTCTCCAGAACATTGAGGGACAGACCGACCGCCCCGACTGGAACAAAGGGCTGGCCGCTGCCTTTGCCCGCTACGCCGCCGCACTCCACAGCAAGGGCATACTTCACAACGACCTCAATGACACCAACGTGCTCTACGCCCCGCTGCCCGACGGAGACTTCCGCTTCGCGGTCATTGACATCAACCGCATGAAGTTCTACCCAGAAGGCCAACGCATACCTGACCGCGAATGCATAGAAAACCTCACCCGCTTCACGGGGCGCATAGACCTGTTTGAGCATGTAATCCGCGAATATGCCAAGGCCCGCGGCCTTGACGAGGAAGACTGGGCAAACAAGGCCGTAGCCCAGAAGCAGCGGCACGACCGCAACTGGTATAGGCGCAAGCGGCTGCTGCACCCCATGAAAAAGAAATACCGAAACAGATAGACCAACAACAATATGAATTACCTAGACCGTAACGAATTTAATTTCCAGCCGTCCGCCAAGGTGACGGAGACTATCAAAAACTTCGACCCGCAGCTCCTTTGCTTCTACACCCGCATCTATGACCAGGGCAAGAAGAGCATTGTATCTGTCAGACTGTCGGAGATCTACGGTGTGCCCGAGGAGCAGGTTCTGCTGGGCTACGGCGGCGAGGACATCCTCAAGAACACTGTCCATTACTACCTTTCCAAAGGCGACAACCGCACCATAATGATACCGCAGTTCTCGTGGTGGTACTACAACCACATTGCAGGCGAATGCGGAGGCAACACCGAGATGTATCCCCTGCATGAGACCGGCGACACCTTTGCATACGACATTGACGAGATTATAGAATACACCAATCGCATCTGTCCCCGCATACTCCTCATCGCCTCTCCCAACAATCCCACAGGCAACTCCATCAGCGGCGAAGAGCTAGGCCGCATAATGGAGCACATTCCCAGTCAGACCATGGTGCTGGTGGATGAGGCCTACGCTTCGTTTATCACCACCGACATCGACTACATCGCCCCGTTGGTCAACAAATACAGCAACCTCATCATCAGCCGCACCCTCAGCAAGTTCTACGGGCTGCCAGGGCTGCGCATGGGCTTCGGCTTCATGGGCAAGGGGCATGAAGGTTTCCTCAACTATGCCAACAAATACCTGGGCTACAACCGTTTCAGTGAAGCCGTGGCCCTTGCCGCCCTTGACAGCGACGACCACTATCGCGCCGTGGCCGACCAGATGGACTGGGGACGCAAGCTCTACAGGAGGGAGCTCGGCGCCCTGCCCGGATTCAAGATATACAAGTCGGTGGCTAACTTCATCCTCATCAAGTATCCCCTCAGCATAAAGGAACGGCTTCAGGCGGCGCTGGCTGAGCAGGACTATAAGATTAAGTTCATGTCCGACCCTGGCCTGGAGAGCTGCATTCGCATTACGCTGGGACGCCCCGAGCAGACACAGGCCGTATGCGACACCATCAAGCGCATAGCCCTCAACGCCTAATCAGATGAAAGCGATAATCCTGGCAGCCGGCACGGCATCGCGTTTGCGCCCCTTGACCGACAGCACCCCCAAATGTCTGCTCAAGATTGGCGGGCGCAGCCTGCTGCAGCGCTCCATAGACGCACTCACGGCCAACGGCATCAGCGAGATTGTGATAGTGACAGGCTATCTCCATGAGCAGATAGAGAGCTTCGTCGATCAGCAATATCCCAGCCTCAGAGTCACCTATATATATAATAAGGAGTACTCTACCACCAACAACATCTACTCCCTATGGTTGGCGCGTCCCGAGGCCGATGGCGAAGACGTACTGCTGCTTGACAGCGACCTGCTCTACGACCCCGCCATCCTCAGCCGCGTAATGGCGAGCAGCCATAGCAATGTGCTGACCCTGACCAAGCACCCCCTTGGCGAGGAAGAGATGAAGGTCGTCACCGACGACCAGGACAGCATACTTGAGATAAGCAAGACCTGCAATCCCGCCCTTGCCGCAGGCGAAAGCCTCGGCATAGAGCGCATGAGCAAGTCCTACACCACCGCCCTCTACCGCGAGCTGGCCATTATGATAGGGCAGGAAGGACTCTCCAACATCTTCTACGAGCGTGCCTTTGAGCGCCTCATCCCCCATGGCCACACCTTCCGCGTGCTCGACGTGAGCGACCTTTTCTCCTGCGAGCTCGACACCGTGGAGGACTTTGAGAACGCCAGCCAGAGGATACCCGCAAGATTATTCTGAAAACCATTCTACAATAACCCAATCCAGATGAAAATCTGTCTTTTCTGCGAAAACAAGTACGCCATCAGCATCCTGGAGCCCCTGCAGGCAGAGGCCGACCGCGAAGGCGGCAACGAGGTGCTGTGGTATGTCCACGCCAAGCGCATCCCGGTCTTCCCCCTGGCCGGCAAGGTGAGATACACCAATTCCATCCCTGAGGTAAAGCAGTTTCACCCCGACGCCATCTTCGTGCCCGGCAACATCGTACCCTACTACCTCAGCGGAGTCAAGATACAGGTCTTCCACGGCTACGCCGCCGAGAAGAAGGACCATTGGGTCATACGCCGCTATTTCGACACCTATTTCACCCAGGGGCCGTTCTTCACCAGAGGCTTCGAGCGCCTGGCCCGCAAGTACGGCGACTTTGAGGTGCTGGAGACAGGCTGGCCGCGCCAGGACTGGATATTCAGCCATCTGCACGCCTTCGATGCCGAGCGGCGTCAGTACCTCGACACATACCGCAAGAACCGCATCCTGCTCTACGCCCCCACCTTCTCGCCGTCACTGACCTCGCTGCCCTACATGCGCGAGGCGCTGCGCCACTTTGCCGAAACGGAGGATGCCGTGGTGCTGATGAAGTTCCATCCGCTCACCGCCCAGGAGCACATCGACGCCTACCGCCAGCTCGCCGACGAGGTGGACAACATCGTATGGATAGACGACATCAACGTCACCAAATATATGCTGATGAGCGACATCATGCTCAGCGACACCTCGTCCACCATCTATGAGGAGCTGCTGCTCGACAAGCCCGTCATCACCCTGCGCGCCGCCACCAAGCCGCAGGATCTCCATTGGTGCAACATACAGGAGCCCGGCGAACTCAGCGCCGCCTACCATGAGGTGATGGACAACGGCGCAAAATACGCCGAGATGCGCCGGTGGATAATCGACAACTATGACCCCTACCTCGACGGACAAGTAGCCCGGCGCATGCTGGAGGGAGCGCGCGACTATATCAGCCGTCACGGAGTGCCCGAGCGCCGCCGCCTCAATCTGTGGCGCAAATACACCAGCATCAAAACATTCGGACTGCCCAGCAAGCGCGACGGTTGACCCTCACACATATAACATATACATATCACATATGCGCAAGTACGATTTCCTCATTGTCGGCGCCGGCCTCTTCGGCAGCACGTTTGCCCACCTTGCCCGCAAGAGCGGCAAGCGATGCCTTGTCATCGACAAGCGTCCCCATGTGGGTGGCAATCTCTATTGCGAGCAGATTGAGGGCATCAACGTCCACATGTATGGTGCCCACATCTTCCATACGTCCAACAGGAAGGTGTGGGACTTCGTCAACTCCATCGTACCCTTCAACCGATACACCAACTCGCCCGTGGCCAATTACAAGGGGCGTCTGTACAACCTGCCGTTCAACATGAACACCTTCTACCAGATGTGGGGCGTGCTCACCCCCGCCGAGGCCGAAGCCAAGGTGGAGGAGCAGAGGCAGGAGGCCGTAGACGCCATGCGCCGTGCAGGCGTAAGCGAGCCGCGCAACCTGGAGGAGCAGGCTCTGCTGCTGGTGGGGCGCGACATCTACGAACGGCTTGTCAAAGGCTACACCGAAAAGCAGTGGGGACGCCGCTGCGACGAGCTGCCGGCGTTCATCATCAGGCGGCTGCCGCTGCGTTTCGTGTTTGACAACAACTACTTCAACGACTCCTACCAAGGTGTGCCCATCGGCGGTTACAACAAGCTGATTGACGGTCTGCTGGAGGGTGTGGAGACGCTCACCGGCATCGATTACTTCAGCGAACGCGCCCACTGGGATGGCATTGCAAGACAAATAGTGTTCACGGGCAAGGTGGACGAATATTTCGACTACCGTATGGGGCGGCTGGAGTACCGCACGGTCAGCTTTGAGCAGCAGACCCTCGACACGCCCAACTATCAGGGCAATGCCGTTGTAAACTACACGGAGGCGGAGGTACCCTACACGCGCATTATCGAACACAAGCACTTCGAAAGCTTCGGCCAGGCAGTGTACGACAACCCGCGCACAGTCATCTCCAAAGAATTCTCCACAGAGTGGACGCCGGGAATGGAGCCGTACTACCCCGTCAACGACGAGCGCAACAACAGGCTCGCTGGGCAATACCGCGAACTGGCGGCCAAAGAGGCGGGAGTAATCTTCGGCGGACGACTAGCGGAGTACAGATATTATGACATGGCTCCCATTGTGGAGAAAGCGATGAAGAGGTTTGAGGTTTGAGATTTGAGGTTTGAGGTTTGAGGTTTGAATGCCGAAGGCATCGCGAGAAATTGCTCGAGCAATGCTCTCTTTGAGAGAGTGGCTCTTTCGCAGTCGGCGAAGCCGGAGCGAAACTTGCAAGAGCCTTTGAGAGCGAAGCGGCAAATTTGAGGTTTTACATTAAACATTTCACATAGCATAAATGAATTTAGAAGCTGAAGTACGCGACGGCCACCCCGTATCGGCAGAGATGAAGAAGGTGTGGGCAGTGGAGCTGGACTTACTGAGCCGCTTCCTGCGCTACTGCGAGCTACACAAACTACGCTGCTGGGTGGAGGGCGGCACACTGCTGGGCGCGGTGAGGCACAAGGGCTTCATCCCTTGGGATGACGATGTGGACCTCGCCATGCCACGCGAAGACTACGACCGCATGTGCCGTATCGGCAACGAGGGGCTGGAGGAGCCCTATTTCCTGCAGACCGCGTTCAGCGACATCGACTACCATCGCGGCCACGCCCAGTTCCGTCGCAGCGACACGGCGGCCATAAGGCCCAGCGACTGCTACCAACCATTCAATCAGGGCATCTTCATCGACATATTCCCGCTCGATGCTGCACCCGACGACAAGGAGGTATTGCACGACCACCTGCGCCGCTGCACAAAGACGTTCCGCTTCCTAAAAGCAAAGAACACCCACTGCATCAGCTCAGGCCGTCTCACCCTTATCTTCCGAAAGCTCAAGGCACGCCGCGCCGTGAAGAAGCAAGGTTGGACAGCCATCTACTCTCAAGGCGAAGACGAGATGCGCGCACTGGCCAAAATGCCGCACACCAAGGTGGGCGAGCTGACCTCGCTGGGACCGGATATCCTGTGGGACAAGAAGATATTCGACGAGACGGTCATGCTGCCCTTTGAGGACATCATGGTGCCCGCTCCCAAGGATTACGACGCTTTCCTACGCTCTTCTTTCGGCGACAACTACATGACCCCCATCAAGGCTCCGAGCCTGCACGGCGAGGTGGTGTTCGACACCGGGCGCAGCTACCTCGAGGTACTGCCCGAGGTAAGGAAGGAATACCGCCGCTCCGCGTGGAAGAGGCTGAAGAAGAAGTTGGGAATCAGATAATAATATGATATGAGCAAGACAGTTTATCTTGGCATGATTGGCGACATCATGCACCCGGGCCTTATCAACATCATCACGGAGGGTGCCAAGCACGGCGATGTGATGATTGGCCTGTTTACCGACAAGGCGATAGCCATGCACCGCCGCCTGCCGTACATGACCTACGAGCAGCGCAAGAATGTGGTGGAGCACATCAGGGGCGTGGCCTCCGTGGTGCCGCAGGACGAGTGGAGCTATGTGCCCAACCTGCGCAAGTACAAGCCCGACTATATCATCCATGGCGACGACTGGAAGGAGGGCAGTGAACAGGAACTAAGGGCCGAGGTCTATGAGGTAATGAAAGAGCTGGGCGGCGAGGTAATCGAGATACCTTATACCAAGGGCATCAACTCCTCCTCACTCGACAAGGAGATAAAAGCTATCGGCACCACGCCCGATGTGCGCCTCAAGTCACTGCGCCGGCTGATAGCCGCCAAGCCTATAGTGCGCATCATGGAGGCACATGACGGCCTCAGCAGCCTTATTATAGAAAACACTGAAGTACAAAAAGGGCTGAAGACCAACAGCTTCGACGGCATGTGGTCGAGTTCGCTCACCGACTCCACCTCCAAGGGCAAGCCCGACATTGAGGCTGTAGATCTTACCACGCGAATGCAAGACCTCACCAATATATTGGAGTGCACCACCAAGCCCATCATCTACGATGGCGACACAGGCGGCAAGCCTGAGCACTTCCAGTTTACCGTCCGCACACTGGAGCGCAACGGCATCTCAGCCATCATCATCGAGGACAAGGTAGGGCTGAAGAAAAACTCCCTGTTCGGCACCGAGGCCATCCAGACGCAGGACACCATTGAGGCATTCAGCCACAAGATACGCATGGGCAAGGAGGCACAGGTTACCAAGGACTTCATGATAATCGCCCGCTGCGAAAGCCTTATTGCTGGCAAGCCCGTGGAGGACGCGCTGGAGCGCACCTTTGCATACGTTGACGCCGGTGCCGACGGCATAATGATTCACAGCAAGGAGAAGAGCGGCAGCGACATAAAGGAGTTCTGCCTCCGCTTCCGCCAGAAACATGCCGCTGTGCCTATCGTGGTCGTGCCCACCACCTACAACCATATCAAGGAAGAGGAACTGCACGGATGGGGCGTGAACATAGTGATTTACGCCAATCACATGCTGCGCGCCGCCTACCCTGCCATGCTCAAGTGCGCCCAGATAATACTTGAGAACGAGCGGTCGTTGGAGGCCAATACCATCTGTATGCCAATAAAAGAAATACTTGAACTCATACCTGGAACAAAATGATCAGGCCGCAATTCTTCTACGACACCTTGGCAAAATACGGCATCACCTTCTATGCCGGTGTGCCCGACTCGCTGCTCAAAAACCTCTGCGCATATATCACTGACCACGCCGATGACAGACACAACATCATCGCGGCCAACGAGGGCGGTGCGATGGGACTTGCCGCAGGCCACTATCTTGCCACCGGCGAGGTACCCGTAGTATACATGCAGAACTCCGGCGAGGGCAACATCATCAACCCGCTAGCCTCGCTGACCGACAAAGATGTGTATAACATACCCGTGCTACTGGTAATCGGCTGGCGCGGTAGGCCCGGCATTCACGACGAGCCGCAGCACGTGAAGCAGGGCAAGGTGACGCTTGCCCTGCTCGACACAATGGGTGTCCCCTACACAGTGCTCAGCAAAGAAGAAACGGAGGCCGCCATGCAGATTAGTCGGGCTGTAGAGCGTATGACCACCACCAAGGAGGCCTACGCGCTGGTGATAGAGAAAGACACCTTCGACGGCTACACACTGCAAAACGTGGTGGACAACGATTTGTCCCTCGCCCGCGAGGAGGCCATCCATACTGTAGCTGCCGCGTTGAGCAAGAAAGATGTGATTGTCAGCACCACCGGTATGATAAGCCGCGAACTCTTTGAGTACCGCGTCGGCAAGAGTGAGGGGCATGAGCACGACTTCCTCACCGTAGGTTCGATGGGCCACGCCAGCCAAATAGCCCTAGGCATCGCGCTTGAGAAGACAGACCGTCGCGTGTGGTGCTTCGACGGCGACGGCGCAAGCATCATGCACATGGGCTCGATGGCCATTGTTGCCTCCAAGAGGGCTACCAACTACATCCACGTGGTGTTCAACAATGGCGCACACGACTCCGTGGGCGGCCAGCCCACTGTGGGACTAGGCATCGACCTGCCCGCCATCGCCAAAGCCATGGGTTACACTGCCGTCCACGATGTCAGTACCGCAGAAGAGCTAAATGCCGCCCTCGCCGAGATCAACAACCAAAGCGGGCCCGTCCTACTGCAAATCCGCGTCAAGAAAGGCAACCGCAAGGACCTCGGTCGCCCTACCACCACTCCCATACAAAACAAAGAGGCCCTGATGGCCTTCCTAAACAGCATATAGAGAAAGGCAGATGAACGGACCGGAACAGAAGACGGGACTAAAGCGACAACTCTCCCCCATGCACGTATGGGCCATTGCCTTCGGCTGCATTATCGGGTGGGGTGCATTTGTCAACCCCGGCAAGAAATTCTTGCCCAACTCCGGAGTCTATGGCACAGCCATCGCCATGCTTCTCGGTGCCTTGGTGATGTTCGTCATTGCCTACTCTTACGCATACATGGTGCCCAAGAATCCGAAGGCGGGCGGCGAGTTCAACTACACGCGAAAATGCTTCGGACGCTCGCTGGCCTACATCTGCGGGTGGTTTCTTGTCGCTGCCTACCTGACCAATGTTCCCATGAACTCCACTGCAATAGGACTGATTGTAGACGGCTTGGACGGCTCTCTGGACATTCTCAAATGGGGATTCCATTACAGCGTAGCTGGATTTGACGTCTGGGCGGGAGAAGTTTTCTTTGCATCAGGCATTCTTGTTCTCTTCGGATGGCTGAATATCGTTGGCGTGAAGAAAGCGGGCTTTGTGCAAGCCATGCTAACCATAATGCTCGCTGTCTCTGTATTTACGCTGACCATTGCCGCCCTGTTCAGCCCTGCCGCTTCCTGGGATAACGTTCAGCTGGGCTGGGGTTTTGACAGGCTTGCAGCACTGCAAGATAGCGTTAGTGGCGACGGACTGGCAGCCTATGCCAAGATAGGGCCGCAAGGAATGCTTTCTGCTGTGATGGCTACCTTCGCCATCGCCCCATGGGCCTTCGTGGGTTTTGAAACGATCCCGCAAGCGGCGGAAGAATTCAACTTCCGCCATTCCAAGGTGATGATGATTATGGGTGTGGCCATCCTGTTTGGTGCCTTTGTATATATCGCCAACAATACGATAGCGGCCATCGCAGTTACAAACTGGCCTGACCGCGTAATGTCCGGCGAGTGGGTGCTTATGGTGGCTGCCGAGGAGATGCTGGGCGTTTATGGCAAAGTGCTGGTCGGGATTGCGGTGTCATGCGCCGTACTCTCCGGCATAATGGGATTCTATCTGGCAAGTAGCCGCCTGATGTACGCCATGGCCCGCGACGGTTTCCTACCTAAAGTCTTCGACTATGTCAGCCCTAAGCACAACACTCCATTCAGTGCCATGCTTTTCTGCATCCTCATCTCGCTCAGCGGCCCCATCTTGGGGCGCGAGGCTCTGGGGTGGTTTGTGGATATGAGTTCCATCGGAGCCTCCATCGGCTTCTTCTTCACCTGTGCGAGTACTATCGTAACTATGAACAGGGACGGTGATGGGTGCTTCCGCTATAAGTGCCTCGCCACACTCGGCGCTATGCTGTCGCTGTGCTTTATCGTCTTGCAGTTGATTCCCATCCGCGGACTGGACGGAGTCAGTTTCTGCTGGCAAAGCTATTGCATGTTTGGCATATGGTGCACGCTTGGTCTCATCTTCTACCTCAGACAATACCGCCATTTTGCCGTTGACTGATGATAAACCCCTCTCATTATGAATATAAAACGTAACATATTGCTCAACCCCGGCCCCGCCACCACAACCGACACAGTGAAGATGGCGCAGGTGGTGCCTGACATCTGTCCGCGAGAACGCGAGTTTGCAGACATGATGAAAGGACTGCGCGAAGACCTTGTCAAAATTGTACACGGCAACCCCGACGACTACACTTCCGTGCTCTTCACCGGCTCAGGGACTATCAACATTGACATCTGCCTCAACTCGTTGCTGCCCGAGGACAAGAAGGTGCTCGTTGTCAACAACGGTGCCTACAGCTCTCGCGCCGTGGAGATCTGCCAGTACTACGGGATGCCGCACATCGACCTCAGGTCCTCTGTCTTCGATGTGCCCGACCTTGACGCCGTGGAGCAGACACTCAGCGACAACCCCGACATAGCCGTAGTATATACCACCCACCACGAGACGGGCACCGGCGTGCTCAACCCCATACGCGAGATCGGAGCACTGGCCCATCGACACGGTGCCGTATTCGTGTGCGACACCACTTCTTCGCTCGGCATGATACCGCTGGACGTGATGAAGGACAACGTGGATTTCTGCATGGCCTCGGCGCAGAAGGGGCTCATGGCTATGACTGGACTGTCCTTTATCATCGGCAGGACTGACGAGATAGTCAGGTCGAAAGACTATCCCAAGCGCTCCTACTACTGCAACCTCTTCCTGCAGTACGACTACTTTGAGAAGACCGGCCAGATGCACTTCACGCCGCCCGTGCAGACCATCTACTCCACCATCCAGGCCATCAGGGAATACTGGGCTGAGGGCGAGGCCGCCAAGTTCGCCCGCCACCGCCGCGTGTTCGAGGCCATCCAAAAGGGACTGGCTACACTCGGCTTCCGTGATGTCATACGCCGCGAGATACAGTCGGGGCTTGTCGTGTCGGTGAAATACCCCGACGACCCCAACTGGGACTTCGACAAGGTACATGACTACTGCTACGAGCGAGGTTTCACCATCTATCCTGGCAAGATAAGCACCACCGACACCTTCCGCCTCTGTGCCCTCGGTGCCATCGACGTGGAGGACATCGAGGCTTTCTTCACCGTGCTGAAAGAGGCTCTCGGCAAGTATAACATAAAAGTTCAGTACAATGGTTAGCACAGCGGTCATCATGGCTGCGGGGCTCGGCACCCGCTTCGGGGCAATGACGGAAACTATGCCCAAGGGTTTCATAGAGGCCGGAGGCAAGGCGATGGTCGTACGCTCCATCGAGACACTGCTCGCCTGCGGCATCAGCCGCATCATCATCGGCACAGGTTACCACCGCGAGGCATACGAAGCCCTTGCCGCCCGCCACGGGCAAATAGAATGCGTGTTCAGCCCCCGCTACGCCGAGACTAACAGTATGTACACACTCTACAACTGCCGCCAGGCCATCGGCGATGACGACTTCCTGCTGCTCGAGTCGGACATCATCTTCAGCCGCAACGCCATAACCCACCTACTTGACGATGCCCACAGCGACATCATGCTCATCACCCCCGTCACGAAGTTTCAGGACCAATACTATGTGGAGCATGACAAGGACGGCACCCTCACCCGATGCTCCACCGACAAGACGGCACTCAACGCCAGCGGTGAGCTGGTCGGCATACACAAGCTCTCCTCCGCATTCTACAAGAAGATGTGCCGCGAATACGAAAAAATAGTGGAAAGCAAGCCCAAGCTGGGCTACGAGTACCAGCTGCTGTGGATGTCGCAGCACGGCAGCCCCGTCTTTGTGCTCAATGCACCCGACGTGACGTGGTACGAGATAGACGACGCCGAAGACCTCGCCTACGCCGAAGAACACATAATTAAAAAGTTATAAAACCGCCCCCTCTGACTCCCCCATTGCCTTGCGGAAGTAGTGGCCCTCGTTGAGGCGCCGCTGCATCTGCGCCACATTGGCGGCGATGGCTCGGTATTCCCCTGCATCGATGACCGCCAGTGCCTGCGGTATGTCGGCAAGGCGCTCTACGGCTATGCCTACCTTGTTGCCCAGCACGAAGTCGGCCATCGCCGACTGGCTCCACACTATCACCGGCAGCCCTGCCCTGAGATAGAACGAGCACTTGTGCGGATTGTTCAACTTGAGGTACTCGCCCCAGATGCCGCCACAGCCGTCGCATGAGTCACCGTCCCATACCAGGCCCCACCCGCTCTTGTCCATGGCTATAAACTCATCGCTGTCTATGCGGCCATGGTAGCGGATATTCTTGCCGAAGCGGCTGCTGTCAAGGTTGCCGCTACCGTAGAGGTCCATCACGCAGCCCTCCAGCTCGTCGCTGGCATCATAGAGGAAGGCATTTTTCTTCTCCCACAGTCCGCCGGCATAGATGACGGAGCGCCCTGCCCCCGCCATGCTCCGCAGGGGAGCCTCTCCCCACCCCTCCCCAAAAGGGAGGGAGCTCTGGCTTTCTCTTTTCTCTGTTCTCTTTTCTCTGTTATCTGTCTCCGAGGGGGAGACGGAGGAGGCTCCGGAGTCCAGGGAGGGGCTAAGATAGTCGAAGATGCCGAGGGTGCCGACAGTGCTGCCGTCGCGCCCGTGCTCCACAAGCCACTGCTTCATCCTGTCGTTGTGGGCAATGATGTAGTCAGTGTGACTCAGGCGGCGCATTTCCTGCGGCGCAGTCAGCTTGCGGCGGCGAAAGGTGCCGAGGTCATGAATCAGAGTGATGGTACGCGCACCCTTGAAGCGGGCGGCCCTGCACTGCAGGGCATAGAATTTCTTGTACGGATACTGCATCACAAGCACGTCGCCCCTCTTGAGCACAAACAGCGAATGCACCAGGCTAAACACTTTGCGCATGAAAGTCTCTGCTTTCCTACCGCCCACGCCCCTGACGGCAATGTTGCGGAATCCCATACCGGCCATCAGGGTGTCGATGTCCTGCTTGGCCTTGTTGGTCGAGTCTATCTTAATGTAGCAATTCATCTTTCTAATATGGTCTACCTAACGGCTCTTTTCTGATTCCTTATTTTCTGTAGCCGCAATGTCACTGAGTCGCAAAGCCGTGAGAAATTAGAATTTAGGAGTTTTTAGTCCCCGTTAACCGCTGACCGCTCCTCCCCCTTTGGGGGAGTTAGAGGGGGCTCCCTAATTGCTCATTTCTAATTTTCTAATTCCTCACAGCATGTAGCGGCAATCGACGACGGGCTTGCCGGCAGCACGCTCTCTGACATCGGCGAACTGAGGCCATGCGGTGGTGACTGCCAGCGTCTGCGCATGGCGAAGCACATCGTCGTAAGTGTCGGCATAGGCTATGGGCAGATTGTAGGCTCTCTGAAACTCGCCGTTGGCTACGGGATCGTAACCGCAGATGTGCGTATAGCCTTTGTCGAGCAGGGCGCGGATAACCTTGGCGCTGGGAGAGTCGCGCACATCATCGCTGCCGGGCTTGAACGACAGGCCGAGGATGCCGATGGTCTGACTCTTGTCGGCACCGGCGGCACGGATTATCTTGTCTGCCATAAACCCGGGCATGCTGTCGTTGGTGACGATGACATTGTGCAGTATCCGGGCATCGAAGCCGGCAGTGCGGCTTACGGCATAGAGGGCGTTGGTGTCCTTGGGCAGACAGTAGCCGCCATACCCGCAGCCGGGATATACATAGCCGGCCATTGCGGCTCCTCCCCAGCGCTTGTCCATGTGGAGTATGCGGAAGGCCTCTGCCACGTCGATGCCGCCTATGGCGTCTGCCACCAGGCTCATCTCGTTGCTATAGCTGATGAGCGTGGCGAGCAGGGTGTTGGACAGATACTTTATGAACTCGCCTGTGTTGAGCGATACACACAGCACGGGCTCGCTGACCGATGCATACACCTGGCGGAGCACGGCGGCGGAGCGGTCGTCGCTGACACCAAGCACGATGCGGTCGGCATTGATGAAGTCGTCCCAGCAGTGGCCTTCACGCAGAAACTCCGGGTTGTTGGCCACGCCCATGTCCTTTCCCACGGCAATGCCCTGCGCCTGAAGATAGGGGATTACCTTCTGCGACGTGGTGGAGGGGGGAACGGTGGACTTCACTACCAATACCTGATACTTAGGAGAGGCATCTCTTGCCTTCAGGGTCTGGTCGATGGCACCAAAGAGGTACGTGAGGTCGGCCTGTCCGTCCTTGCCGTAAGGCGTGCCCACACAGTAGTAAACGCAATCGCTGGCAGGGATAGCGGTATTGAGCTGGTCGATGCCAATGGGGTGGAAGCCGGTGTTGAGATAGCATTTCAGGGCCTCGTCGAGGCCTGGCTCCAGGAAAGGCAACCTGCCGCTCCTTATCGTGTTGAGTCGCTCTTGGCTGACCTCTACTCCGTAAACGGTGTGACCGTATCTTGCAAAGCCCAGCGAGGTGGTCAGCCCTACGAAGCCAAGCCCGAAAACTGTTATTACCATTTGTATTCTCTTTCGTTACTTTCCTTCAGATACATTAAAAAGCGTCCTACTCCCTCCTCTACAGAGATGGTCGGGTTGTAGCCAAGGATACGGCGAGCCTTGTCGATGTTGGGGCAGCGCCGGAGGGGATTGTTGGTGAGATACTCCTTGTCTTCCGATGTGGCGTATTTCACCTTGCCGGTATAGCCGAAGATATCGCGTCCGTGCCTTACATATATCTCAGCCAGCTGTGCGATGGTTATCTCGGGCTTCTCTATTCCTATATTGAAATAGTCGTACTTGCCATGCAGCAGTATCTTGAAGTATCCGCAAACGGAATCGGCGATATAGCAGAAAGTGCGGGTAGGGGTGCCGTTTGACAGGATTTCGATGTCACGACCCTCCAGTACGGCTATAGCAAAGTCGGCGGGCACGCGCTTGTCGCCAACCCTCATGCCCGGGCCGTAGTTGTTGAAGGGGCGGGCTACGCCGATGGGCATATCGTATTTCTGCGCAAAGAGCATGCACATTGTCTCGCCGAAGCGTTTTGACTCGTCGTAGCATGCACGCGGACCTGTGGCGCAGACATTGCCGTTGTAGTCCTCCGAAGTGGGCACCTGGGCGGGGTCAGGGTCGCCATACAGCTCGCTCGACGAGAAGAAGAGGAAGCCCTTCACGCCCCGGGGGGCATAGAAGTCAAGCAGGGAGCGCAGACCCCAAATATTGGCGTCGAGCGTCTCGATGGGGTACTTGCGATAGAACATGGGGGAGGCTATTGAAGCCATATGGATGATAAAGTCGGCCTGGTCGGCTCCCTCGATGTCCTCAATCTTGTCCTTGATAATGTCAAACTTGCGGATATCCACCTTGGGGTTCTCGCTCAAGGCATTTATCCAGCCCGGCATGCCCAGCATGAAATTGTCGAGGCCGATAATCTTCTTGATACCCAGTTCGTCTGCCTCGGCAGCGAAGAACTGCATCATGTAGTAGCCCAGGAATCCTGCGCAGCCCGTGATGAGGACGGTGGAGTCCTGAAACTTGGAGCGCTCCTCAGCAGAAAGTCCGCTGAGAGTGTGCTTGATGTCATTGATTAAGATGTTCTGCATGTCTATTGTTTTTTTGATAGTCTTTATATGGATGGTCGAGGTCGAGGATATGGAAATTGTGCTGCCGTTGGTGGTCGCCGTCAGGAATCTTCATGTAGTCGCCGTACATCTGAGTCAGATAGTAATCGTAGTCCTTCACTCCCATGAAAGTCTTGCCCTCAAACTCGTATGGAGCATACACGCCCTCCACCTCCTTGGGCATAACGCCTTCCAGTCCGTCGGTATAGTCGGCCACGAGGGTGCATGAGTCGTAGTCGTACTTCGTCAGCAAGCGGCGAATCTTCTGCTGCAGCTTCTCCATCGTCGTGAGTTTCCTCGTAAGCAGAGGAATCCATGAGCTGGGGCCGTGGCCATGCTTGTAGGGGTCGCGGTGAATCCAGTAGAGGGCCTGCCGGAGCAGTCCGTAGCGCCAAAGATGCATGCGGCGCGCCAGGGGAGCGGAGGGCACTGCGTCAAGAGGGAACACGTCAACATAGATACCTCCCAGATAGCTCAGATGAACGCGTTCAATCAGCGTGGTCGAAGCATCCTGCACTTTCCCGAAAGGCAGCGGATAGGCAGGGTCGTTCTCGGCGCACACAAACTCGTAGGGCTCAGGCAGCCATTCACGGCTGTGGGCGACAAACTGCTCATAGTCGGGCCGTGGCATGAGGATGTCCATGTCATCGTCCCACGGGATGAATCCCTTGTGGCGCACCGCTCCTATCAGGCTCCCGGCAAAGATGCCATACCTCAGGCTATGCTTGCGGCATGTCTCGTCGATGGCTTCAAGCACCTTAAGCATGCGCATCTGCAGCGGTCGTATATCGTAGGTGGCCATTTCGGACGCTAAGACTTAGTGAACTTCATTACGCCCAAGGAGCATTTCCCTCGTCCCACATTTTGTTGAGCATATCGCGATCGCGCGCAGTGTCCATGCACTGCCAGAATCCTTCATGCCTGTAGGTCTTGAGCTGGCCCTCTGCAGCCAGTCGCTCCAGCGGCTCGGCCTCGAAGGTGGTATGGTCGTTTTCTATATAGTCAAACACTTTGGGACTGAGCACAAAGAAACCGCCGTTTATCCACCCCTGGTTTACTTGGGGTTTCTCCTTGAACGAGCGGACAAAGTCATCTTCGTCCACCTGCAGCTCGCCAAAGCGGGCTGTGGGATGGACTGCCGTCACCATGGCCAGCTTGCCGGCCTGCTTGTAGCGCTGCACCAGCTGGCTGATGTCCACATTGCTCACGGCATCGCCGTAAGTGAGCATAAAGTCCTCATTACCGATGATATTCTTCAGACGCAGCACCCTGCCGCCCGTCATTGAGCCTGCTCCGGTGTCCACCAGCGTCACGCGCCAGTCACGAGTATACTCATTGATGTAGTTGACGGCTCCGTTGCTCAGGTCTATGGTGAAATCGTTGTTCTGAGCGTAATACTGCAGGAAATAGTTCTTGATTACCTCCCCCTTGTAGCCCAGGGCCACCACGAAGTCTTTGTAGCCATAGCGGGCGTAATGGTTCATAATGTGCCAGATGATAGGCTTGCCGCCTATCTCCACCATCGGCTTGGGGATGAGTTTAGTGTATTCCGACAGGCGAGTGCCAAAGCCGCCGGCCAATATGATTGTCTTCATAGCGTATTGATTAGGTTGCAGATTATATCCTGTTCTTCATCGCTTAGCTCCGGATGCATTGGCAGGGAGATAATCTGCGAATACACCTTGTCTGTTACGGGCAACTCGACGTCCTCCTTAAAGTACGTGAGGTGATGATTGGGGGCATATTGTATGCCGTACTGTATGTCGTGCTCCTTCAGCAGTTGTTCCAGCTTGGCGCGCTTGCCGTCCAGAATCTGGAGTGCGAAGATGTGGGGCGTGATTTCGTTGACATAGTCCATCGGCGTCAGGAGCACATGGGGCGTGTCCTTCAGCAGCTCCGTATAGCGCTGCGCAAGGGCGCGCCTGCGGGGCGCGAACTCCTTCTCAAACCGCTGCAGCTGCACCAATCCGATGGCCGCAAAGATATTACTCATGTGATAGCGGTAGCCTTGTGCCACCACGTCGGCATGCCAGCTGCGCTTGCCGGCATAGCGCTTCTCGGAGTCCTTCTGCACTCCCAGCAGCCGGGCGTCGCTCACCTTCTGGATTACATCCTCATCGGCAGTAAATACTGCTCCGCCCTCACCGGTAGTGATATTCTTGATGCCGTCAAACGAGAAGCACACCACATCGCCATAAGAGCCTATCTTCCTGCCCTTGCATGTGCAACCGAACGCATGTGCCGCATCCTCCACGAGGCGCAGGTTATGCTTGCGGGCAAACTCCTGATATTCGTCAGCCATGCAGCAGTTGCTGGCATAATAGACCGGCATCATGGCCGTAGTCCTGTGTGTGATGCGACGCTCTGCATCCCGCAGGTCAAGCGTCAGAGTGTCAGGGCAGATGTCGCAGCTCACGGGCTTGCATCCCGCTGCCGTAATAGCCTGATAGCTGGCAACAAAGGTAAAGGACGGCACCAGCACCTCGTCGCCAGGCTTGGTTACAGCCTGCAGGGCCAGATGGAGCGCCGCCGTACCGCTGTTCACGCACAGAGCCTTGAAGCCTCCGCCTATATAGTCCTCCAGAGCATGCTCAAGCTCTCCTACCGTAGCTCCCATGCCCAGATAGCCAATATTCTCTATCACGTAGGCCACAGCCTCAGCCTCTTTCTTTCCTACAACGGACTTAGATAGTCTAATCATCTGTTTTCTGCTATTTTGTGCACAAAGTTACATATAATTATTAAGACAGAGGCTCGTTTTCAATGACAATTTAACAAAGCCGCAGGTAAGTGAGTTCGAATTAGAATTGAAAAAATTAAGAACTGAAGAATTGAAGTTCATTTTTTCAACCCCACAGGGGTCGCGAGCGTACAGTCCTGCGCCAACTATCAGATAGTCATACTCGCACATAGCACTTTTTTCTTTGTCGCGAAATTATAAAAAAACGACATAAATGCCAAAGGTTAGTCCTAAAGACATCACTGTCTGCCTAAAAAGAATTATCTTTGCACCAAAAATCAGATTAGCAATGGCAGATTACAGCGTAAAACAGATACAGGAGAGAATACTCTCCATCATGTTAGTCATTGACAAAGTGTGCCGTGAGCACAACATCACCTACTATCTTTCCGACGGCACCATGCTCGGTGCCGTGCGCCATGGAGGGTTCATCCCCTGGGACGACGATGCCGACATGGCCATGCCGCGTGCCGACTATGAGCGATTCATCGAGCATGGCAGCGAGTGGCTGCCAGAGCCATACGAGCTTCTCTGCGTAGAGAAAAACAAGAAGTGTTCAGGCACGTTCCTGAAAGTCATCGACGGCAGCACCACCCTCATTGAGCGCTGGGGGCTCTATCAGCTTGGCGGCGTCTATGTCGACATCCTGCCCCTCGATGGCGTGGCGAAGAGCAAGTGGCGCCGCAAACTGCGCTTCAACCGCTTCCACGCCGTGAAGAGCTTGATCTATCTGCGCAACCGCGACCCCTACAAGCGCGGCCGAGGCTATACATCCTGGCTCCCGCGACTGCTGCAGGCCACCGTCAGCAATGCCGCACTGCAGCGACTGCTGAAACGCATACAGACAAAGCGCACCTACGAGGACGCACCCTTCATTGCCGACTTCGACAGCGGCGAGCGTAGCGTCATGCCGCGCGAGGTGATGGGAAAGCCCACGCCCATACTCTTCGAGGGCCACGAACTGCTGGGCGTAGAGCAGCCCGACACCTACCTGAAGTACGTCTTCGGCGACTATATGCAGCTGCCGCCGGAAAACAAGAGGCGCATCCACGGCTTCGACTATGTGGACTTCAACCATTCCTACCACGACTACCACGACACGCGAACCTTCAGATGACGCCGACGTGGCACAGCCCTGCAATATCATCATCAACGGCAAAGAAGAATAGAGAATGAAATCTATGTGCGTCCCCGTGAAATTTATAGCCTTTTTTTAGCTAAAAAAATACAACTTTCGTGAAGAGAAAATTTATTTGCGCAGAGCCTGACAGTTTCGGCGCGATTAGATTTTACTTCAACGGGCTCAGCATCAACTTGTGCGCGATTAGAATGCAGCGCCACGGTTTTAATTTGCGGCGACACGGTTTTAATTTGCGGCGGCACTGATTCTGTTTGCGGCAACAGATGATAAAGGATTCTGATGCCATACACGCCTAACGGTCAGGCGGCCCCTCCCCCACGCAAGGGGAGGAGCCGCCTCGTCTATCAGGAAACAATTTCTGAATTTCCGGCTATTTCCTTCTGTCAATCTCTGTCGGCGCGCTTGCGCTGCATATGGTCAAGGATAATCTTGCGCATACGGATGCTCTTGGGCGTCACCTCCACATACTCGTCGGCCTTGATATACTCCAGCGACTCCTCGAGGCTGAACTCCACGGCGGGAATGATGTGGGCCTTCTCGTCGGTACCGCTGGCGCGCACGTTGGTCAGCTGCTTCGACTTGGTCACGTTGACCACGAGGTCAATCTCGTGGACGTGCTCTCCCACCACCTGTCCGCCATACACCTGGTCCTGGGGGTGGATGAAGAATCGGCCGCGGTCCTGCAGCTTATCCAGCGCATAGGCAAAGGCCGTGCCGCTCTCCAAGGCCACGATGGAGCCGTTGACGCGACGGGTAATATCGCCCTTGTAGGGCTGGTATTCCTTGTAGCGGTGAGCCATGATGGCCTCGCCCTGCGAGGCGGTGAGTATGTTGGTGCGCAGGCCGATAATGCCGCGCGAGGGTATGTCGAAAACGATGGTCACACGGTCGTCCTTGCTCTCCATCGAGGTCATGTCGCCCTTGCGGCGGGTGATCATGTCGATGATCTTGCTTGAGAACTCCTCCGGCACATTGATGGTCAGCTCCTCCACGGGCTCACACTTCTTGCCGTCGATCTCCTTGAGTATCACCTGAGGCTGCCCCACCTGCAGTTCATAGCCCTCGCGCCTCATCGTCTCGATTAGCACACTGAGGTGCAGCACGCCGCGGCCGGACACATTCCAGCTGTCAAAGTTGTCGGTCTTCTCCACCCTCAGCGCCAGGTTCTTCTGCAGTTCCCTCATAAGGCGCTCCTCTATCTGGCGGCTGGTGCAGTATTTACCCTCCTTGCCGAAGAAGGGGGAGTTGTTGATTGTGAACAGCATCGACATGGTGGGCTCGTCGATGGTGATAGGCGGCATGGGCTCGGGGTTCTCAAAGTCGCAGATTGTGTCGCCAATCTCAAAATTCTCCAGTCCGATAATGGAGCAGATGTCACCGCACGGCACCTCGGCCACGCGCTTGCTGCCCATGCCCTCAAAGGTGTGCAGCTCCTTGATCTTGGTCTTCTCCATCGAGCCGTCGCGGTGAGCAATGGTGATATTCTCGCCCTCCCTGACCGTGCCCCTGTTTACGCGGCCCACGGCAATACGGCCCGTGTAGTTGGAGTAGTCGAGCGAAGTGATAAGCATCTGCGTTGTGCCCTCGTTCTGCCTGGGGGCGGGGATGACCTCCACAATCTTGTCGAGCAGGTAGGTAATGTCGCTGGTGGGCGTATTATAGTCTGAGCCCATCCATCCCTGCTTGGCGGAGCCATAGACCACGGGGAAGTCCAGCTGGTCCTCGGTGGCACCGAGCGAGAACATAAGGTCGAACACCATTTCATACACCTCCTCGGGGCGGCAGTTAGGCTTATCCACCTTGTTGACCACCACGATGGGCTTCAGGCCGATCTGCAGGGCCTTCTCCAGCACGAAACGCGTCTGCGGCATAGGCCCCTCAAAGGCATCCACCAGCAGCAGACATCCGTCGGCCATGTTGAGCACGCGCTCCACCTCGCCGCCGAAGTCGCTGTGGCCCGGGGTATCGATGATGTTGATTTTTACATCCTTATAGTTAATGCTGACGTTCTTGGAGAGGATCGTGATGCCACGCTCGCGCTCCAGGTCGTTGTTATCAAGTATCAGAGTGCCCGTCTCCTGATTGCTGCGGAAGAGGTTACCCGCCAGCAGCATCTTATCCACCAGCGTAGTCTTGCCATGGTCCACATGGGCAATGATTGCTATGTTGCGTATCTCCGTCATAAAAACAAGTATTCTCGTTTGGGTGCGCAAAGTTACGAAAAAATCCTCACACCTTATTATATATATAGGCTAAAAAGCAATGACATGTCCCGCTAACATTGAGGCAGAACCTCTTGCCCTACCCTGAGGCAGGAGCGTAAGGGCGTCACAGAGTTACCATCATACGCCCCCATCGCTCACGCCTTGACGTAGAACTTGCGGCGCCTGGAGCCGCTCTCGGCAATCACGCCTCGCTGCACCAGCTGCTTGAGGCGGCGGTAGGCAGTGGCCTTCGACACCCCGGCCACAATGGCATAGTCCTCCACAAAGAAATAGGAAGCATTGCCCAGCATCCGCAGCGCCAGCTCCTCAGCCTCGGCCTCGCTGAAGTGCCGCACATTGGTGAGGTCGGCCATTGGAGGACAGAAGGTAATCTTGCTCAGCTCGTGGAGCAGGCGCTTGTCGGGCACGAAGTTCACCTTGTCGATGCGGGGATTCTTCAGCACATACTTGCCATTCTTGTCCTTCTCCACCTCGCTCCTCATGCGCAGCGAGAAAGTGCCCAGCCCGTCAATCTTGATGGAATGGCCGTTGGGCAGGAAGGTCCTGAACTGCTCCAGCAGTCCCTCCACCACCCTGCGTGCCTCGCCGGCACCCACGTGCGAGTTCTGAAGCATGTATCTCATAAGTTCATCGGTAGTGATGGTGCTGTAGCGCACCAGCGTGGCATACACCTTGCCCTTGCCGCTACCGTCGGCAAGGTTGCTCTTTCTTAAAACGGTCTGTAAATCCATGGTAATAAGGCTTTTATATTTATTAATATCTATGTCCCTTGCTGTATTGACCGCGCCCTGCGGCATTCCCGTTGCGCCGTTGCTATCCCTAAAGCTGTGCGCAAATATTTTTTCTCCGTATTTATCTGCAAAGATAGCGATTTCCCGCGAATTAAACGCGTGGAAATTTCAATTTCTTAGCTAAGACGCAACAATTTCTTAGTTAAGATGCAATAGTTTCTTAGCTAAGACACCATTGATTCTTAGTTAAGACACCATTGTTTCTTAGCTAAGAAATTGAAATCTCTACGCGATTAAATTTTGCGAGCGCAGCTTTAGGAAACGGCTGCACAGCGTTAAATCCCGACTACTCGGATTTAGGAAAGAATGCCACGGATTAAGATTTCGGCATCAAAAGTCTAAGTTTCGGCATCGGGAGTCTATGCTTCAGAATCAGAAGTCTCGGTTTCGGCATCGGGGGTCTGTGCTTCGGAACCAGGAATCTAGGTTTCAGCATCACGGATTAAAATTATGCTCCCACGCGCTCAGGCGCGGTGGGACCAGAGCGAAAAGAGGGAAAGGGAGACACAGAAAGAGTGAAATGAAGATGCAAAAAAGAAAGGGAGTCACGAATTGTGACTCCCTTCTTGTCTGGCGCTTCAGGATGGGCTTGAACCAACGACCCCCTGATTAACAGTCAGGTGCTCTAACCAACTGAGCTACTGAAGCAGGTGCTGACGCGGGGCTTTCAGACCCTCTTTGTGCGTTTTGCAGTGCAATGGCGTCAGGCTTCACGATGGCTTTGTCTGTAGTCGCTGCAAAGCGGCGGTTTGACATCAAAAAAGCCCTATATCTCGCTTTTGCGGTGCAAAGGTAATGGTTTTTCTGAAATAAAGCGGTATCTTTGCAGAAAAATTTTGTCTTGACTATGAAAAAAGTTTGTTTTTCCATCCTGATATGCATGGCAGCAAACGTGCTGTCTGCCCAAAATCTGCAAAACAGCTCCAAGCAGCTGAAAGTGTTCAACCAGCTGTACAAGACGCTGGACCTGTACTATGTGGACACGCTGGATGCTGAGAAGAACATCACCACAGCCATCAACGCCATGCTCTACGACCTGGACCCCTACACAGAATACTACACCGCCAAGACGGCCAGGGACCTCAACACGATGACCACGGGCAAGTATGCAGGCGTGGGCATGCTGATACACTATTACAAGGCCGAGGACCGCTGCGTGGCCTACCAGCTCTACGAGGGCAAGCCGGCGCAGAAGGCCGGAGTGAAGGTGGGCGATGTTATCCTCTCCATCGACGGCAAGGAGATGGGCCCCAAGGGCAGCAAGACGGTCAGCGACTTCGTGAGTTCGGTAAGCAGCTCGCTGCGCGGCGACCCCAACACCGTGGCCCACGTGAGGGTGAAGCGCATGACTGACACCCTGGACATCGACATCACCCGCGCCAGCGTGCAACTGCCGGCAGTGCCCTACAGCGGCATGGTGGATCCCGAGGTGGGATATATCTACCTCAACTCCTTCACCACCGACTGCTCGCAGGACGTGCTGCAGGCCGTGCGCAACCTGAAGGGGCAAGGCGCCAAGAGCATCGTGCTGGACCTGCGCAACAACGGCGGCGGACTGGCCAACGAGGCCGTGAAGATAGTGAACATATTCGTGGAGAAAGGCAAGCTGATACTGAAGATGAAGGGCAAGGTGGCAGCCGCCAACACCTCCTACGCCACGCAGAGCATCCCCGAGGACCTCGACATCCCCCTGGCAGTGCTGGTGAACGGCGGTTCGGCATCGTCGTCGGAAATTGTCTGCGGCTCGCTGCAGGACCTGGACCGCGCCGTGATAGTGGGCGAGCGCACCTATGGCAAGGGACTGGTGCAGCAGCCTCATGAGCTGCCGTACGACGGTGTGCTCAAGCTGACCACCAGCCATTACTACATCCCCTCAGGCCGATGCATACAGGCCCTGGACTACAGCCACCGCACGGACAACGGCGAGGCCTACCGCACGCCCGACAGCCTGACCCACACCTTCTACACCGAGGCGGGCCGCCCGGTGAAGGACGGCGGCGGCATTACGCCCGACATTACCGTGAAAGACACCATACCCTCCCTGCTGGCCTACCTCCGCAACAGCGATGAGTACTTCGGCTGGCTCAACAGCTACTGCCGCTCCCATGAGACCATCAGCCCCGCCGGCGAGTTTGGCATAAGCGACGAGGAATATGAAGCCTTCGTGGCTGACATTGCCAAGTCGGGCTTCACACCGGAGAACAAGAGCAAGATGGTGGTGGAGCAGCTGCGCAAGGTGCTCAAGGCCGAAGATGCCTCAGAGGAGGCGATGCAGAACCTCAGCGCGCTGGAAGAGAGCCTCAAGCCCAACCTTGCCAAGATTCTGACGCAGTACAAGGACAAGATGAGCCGCTGCATCAACGCCGACCTCTGCGACCGCTACTACTTCAGCGCCGGGGCACAGCAGAACGCCCTGCTCCACGATGAGCAGCTGGATGCTGCCGTGGCTGTGCTGAAAGACAGCAAGCGGTACCACGAGCTGCTGAGACAATAAAGCAATAACCGTTAAACAATAAACAATAACCGTTAACCAAGCCCGGCACTTACCTTATCGGGACTTCGCTAACGGTTATTGTTTATTGGTTATTGTTTATTGTTTAACGGTCTTCTATCAAGTTCTGACCCGTCATCTCCTTGGGCTGCTCAAGGCCCATGATGTGGAGGATGCTGGGAGCCACGTCGGCCAGGATGCCATCCTTGACCTTGGCGGCCTTGTTCTCAGTGATGTAGATGAACGGCACGGGGTTGAGCGAGTGGGCAGTGTTGGGAGTGCCGTCGTCGTTAAGTGCATGGTCGGCATTGCCGTGGTCGGCAATGATTATGGTCTCGTAGCCGGTCTCATTGGCAGCAGTTACCACGTCCTTGACACAGGCATCAACAGCCACCACAGCTTTCTCGATGGCCTCATAGACACCGGTGTGGCCCACCATGTCGCCGTTGGCGAAGTTTACGACGATGAAGTCATATACATTCTTCTTGATTGACTCCACGAGCTTATCCTTTACCTCGTAGGCCGACATCTCGGGCTTGAGGTCGTAGGTAGCCACCTTGGGCGATGCCACCAGGGTGCGGTCCTCGCCCTCATAGGGAGCCTCGCGGCCGCCGTTGAAGAAGAAGGTGACGTGAGCGTACTTCTCGGTCTCAGCGGTGTGGAGCTGGCGCAGGCCCTTGCTGCTGACGTACTCGCCGAGGGTGTTGTCAACATTCTCCTTGGGGAAGAGGATGCCCACGCCCTTGAAGCTGGCATCGTAGGGAGTCATGCAGTAGTACTTGAGGCCGGGGATGGTGTGCATACCCTCCTCGGGCATGTCCTGCTGGGTGAGCACGATGGTGAGCTCCTTGGCGCGGTCGTTGCGGAAATTGATGAAGATGACCACGTCGCCCTCCTTGATGGTGCCGTTGACATTGGCATTGATGAGGGGCTCCATAAATTCGTCGGTGTCCTTGTGCTCCTCAGTGTCGGAGTCGTAGCAGAACTGCACGCCCTCCACCATGTCGGCAACCTCCTTGCCTTTGCCGTGGATGAGCTGGTCGTAGGCAATCTTGATGCGGTTCCAGCGCTTGTCGCGGTCCATGGCGTAGAAGCGGCCGATGATTGAGGCCACGGCGGCGCCGTTATTGTCGCAATGCTCGGTGAGCTGGCTGATAAAGCCCTTGCCCGAGCGAGGGTCGGTGTCGCGACCGTCCATGAAGCAGTGGACGAAGGTGCGTCCGTCGAGACCGTACTCGTGAGCAATCTCGATAAGCTTAAACATGTGGTCGAGGCTGGAGTGGACGCCACCGTCGGAGGTGAGGCCCATGATGTGGAGGCTTTTGCCAGTCTCCTTGGCATAGGAGTAAGCCTCCTTCACCTGCGCATTGTCGCGGATGGAACCGTCGGCGCAGGCGCGGTTTATCTTCACGAGGTCCTGATAGACGATGCGACCGGCACCGATATTGAGGTGGCCGACCTCGGAGTTGCCCATCTGACCGTCGGGCAGGCCCACATACTCACCGCTGGCCTGCAGCTGGGAGTGAGCATAGTTGGCGTTGAGGTAATCAAGGTAAGGAGTGGGGGTGCAGCTGATAACGTCGTCTTTCTGCTTATCGCCGATTCCCCATCCGTCGAGAATCATGAGTAATGCTTTCTTTGCCATATTTGTAGAGTTTTAAAAGTTGTCGCTTTGCTCTCACTGCTCTCTTTGCCAAGGCGCAACCACTGGCGAGCAGCTCGCGATGCCTTCGGCATTGTCGCTTTGCTCTCACTGCTCTCTTTGCCAAACCGCGCCAAGGCGCGACCACTGGCGAGCAGCTCGCGATGCCTTCGGCATTGTCGCTTTGCTCTCAAAGGCTCCTGCAATCTTCGTTCCGGCTTCGCCGACAACAAAAGAGACTTTTCGCGATGCTTTCGGCATTTAAGAGTTATAAAGTTTTTTATTTTTCTTGTATTACGGTCACTGCGGTCTTGGCGCCGGTGGAGGAGAGCAGAGTTACATTAGCCTTGCGCTCAGCTCCGGTGTCGTTTTGGTCGATGGCCAGCGTGACGGTGTTGTCTCCCTTGGAGAGGGATGTCTGCTCAATAGCGACCCAGTCCTGATCGGAGGTGACGGTGGCGTCGGCGTAAAGCACCGCAGTGACTGTGGCTGTCTGGGCTGCCGCCCCTACCCTCTTGGTAAATGACGCGCCGGCATATGCCGAGGCGTCGGTATAGACAGCAGCGGGATCAACAATGTTGAGATGATAGAGCTGCAGATACTGCAGGCTTACGCTATGGCCGTTGGCCGTCAGCTTGACTGCGGTTAAGCGAACGGCATCCGTAGTATTGGGCATGATGCTGACGGGACGCACAAACAGTTTCTCTGTACCATAGACATAATCAAAGGTGCTCTCGTCAGTCTTTGTGCCTGTCTGGGTGAAGGTCATCCAGCTGCACTGAGTGTCGGCAACCCATGAGTCGGTGGTACGCAGCACAAGGGTATCACTCACCTGGTCAGCGTAAAGGCCTACCAGCGGACCGTCGATGATGCGCGATGTTATACCGAGGGTGTGATAGCTGGGGTCGCTCTCGCTGCAACTAGTCAACGTGAGCATTGCGCATAGCCCAGCGCACAAGAAAAGGGTTATTCCTTTCATCATAAAGCATCTTAATTATTAAGTGAATCACAGTTTCGAAGTGCAAAGTTAGTGCAAGCCGAGCGGAAAACCAAATTTTATTTGAGTTTTCCCGAGGCGCAGCCTAACTTGACTCGCAGAGCGAGGCAAAGTTGTGCAAGCCGAGCGAAGAACAAAACAAATGAGTTTGTTTTTTATTCCGAGGCGCCGCCTAACTTGACTTGCGGGACGAGGCAAAGCTAGGCGTTTTATCCGTGCAACAACATCAATTTCACATCTTTTAATCCGTTGCATCCCGTATTAGTGAAGAAAAAATCCTAACTTCGCCGCGCAAAACACCTCTACCTTATATATATTATTAGGATTATGAAGACCAAGACAATCATTCTGGCACTACTTATTGCCGCCTCCACAGCCATGGCGCAGCACGGCGGTGGCAGCAGCAATGGCGCCTACAAGAATCCACAACTGACTAGCAAATACCTTGCCGCGCTCGGCATGACCAACAGCAAGATAAAGCAGAAGAGTGAAGGCGTATGGGTCAGCGACAAAGGGGTACTCATCTACTCCTCCCACCCCTACGGCGACAATATCAAGGGCTTCAGCGGAGCCACGCCGCTCTTCATTGCCGTAGGCAAGAACGGCAAGATACAGGCCGTGGCACCGGCAGCTAACACCGAGACCCCAGACTTCTGGCAAAGGGTAAAAGACTCCAAACTCTTCAAGGCATGGAAGGGTCTCACCCCCGCACAGGCCGCGAAGAAGAAAGTGGACGCCGTGAGCGGTGCCACCTATAGCTCAACGGCCGTAATCAAGACCGTGCAGGCAACCGCAAACAATATCAAGTAATATGAAAAGGCTAAGAACAATCGTTGCTGTGCTCGCCTGCCTTATTGCAGCGAACACCTACGCAGAGAAGAAAGCCGACTTCTGGTCGGTAGTAAAGAATCGCACATCAGTACGCCAGTGGGAAGACAAACCCGTGGCCAAGGCTGACATTGAGGACCTGCTGCGCGCAGCCATGGCCGCCCCCACGGCTGTCAACAAGCAGCCCTGGCGGTTCCTGGTTATCACCGATGCCGCCGAGCGCAACGCCCTGGCCGACAAGGTGGAGCGCGGCGGTATGTATCGCGACGCGCCGGTGCTGATAGTGGTATGCGGCGACATGGATGCCGCCTTGGAGGGCGAGGCACGCGAGTACTGGGTGCAGGACTGCTCCGCCGCCACTGAAAACCTACTGCTGGCCGTTACCGCCAAGGGCCTCGGCGCAGTATGGACCGGCGTCTATCCCATCCAGAAGCGCACCCAAACCCTGCAACATGCCCTCGGCCTGCCGCAGAACATCATCCCGCTTGACGTAGTGCTCCTAGGCTACCCAAAGGACACCCCCAAGCCCAAAGACAAATGGAAGCCCGAAAACATCCATTGGGAGAAGTGGTAGGGGAAGTTTCCTACTGTCAATTATGGCAGACATGACATACTGCGCCTTTTAGGGCGTACTTCAACTATCGAGGTTTACGCGAATGGGGGCAAGTCAGCGAATACCTAATGGACACTTGCCTAACAGCGCAGGATCAATACAAGTCTTTGCTCGACTATTTCAAGATTGCCTATAAAGGATAACCTATAGGCAGTTTCCGCTTTACGCTAAAGATATTTCTCGAAGAACGCCTGCATATCCGTGCGGGCGTTCTCCAGTTTCTCCGCCCATGCGGCCACGGAGTTCTGGCCCAGTTTGTCGGTGACGTACTTCACGGCAAGGAAAGGCACGCTGGCCTTGCGACAGGTCCACGCCAAGGAGAAAGACTCCATGTCAACAGCATCGCAGCCAAGGTCCTCCTCAGGACTGAAAACAAAATTATCGCCGGTGTTGACGGTCATCAGCGCAGTGCTCTCAGTACCGTCCACCACGGAGGGAAGGTCGTAGGCGAAGCTGCTGTCGGTCATGTCTATCTCCTTGCAGATACCGTCAAGGGGGAGGCGCTGCATATCACGATCAATAAAGCGGCGACACACCAAGATGTCGCCCACACTGTGGCGGTAGGTGCCCACGGTGCCTATGTTGAGCACCATGTCGGGCTGATGCTCGGCGATGGCAAAGGCCAGCAAGGCCGCAGCCTGAGTCTTACCCATACCGGTTATAACTTTCACTGTCTCTGCGCCTGCGATAGCAAGAGGAAACATCTCCTCCTTCAGCGCGTAAGCTACTAATATCTTCATAGTTTGTATTTATTTGTCAATAATAATCTCCATTGTCGTTTTCTGCACCTGCATGCCCATGTTCCTGTAGAAAGACAGCGCAGGGGCGTTGCCCTCCCACACATTGAGCGTGATATTGCGGCACCCGATTGACTTAGCATACTCTCGGACGAAGTCGAACAGCGCCTTCCCTATGTGCTGACCACGTGCCTTCTCATCCACGCAGATATCATCAATATACAAAGTCTTAATGTCCTGCAGCAAGATGTCACCATTCGTCTCCTTAATCTGGCAGAAGGCATAGCCCTGCACTCCCCCATCATCATAGACAAATATCGGACACTGCTCGCAACCAAGCATGGCCTGCAGCTCCGCCTCCGAGTATTTAGTGGTGTGCGGTCTGAACAGATCGGGGCGCTTCCTGTAGTGCACCATATTAACCTGATGCAGCAGGTCAATGATGCGCGGAATATCGTTTTTCTGTGCTTTCCTTATCATTTCGATTTATTCTTTTATTGTTGAGAGGAGTACAGAGCGATCTGTCAAATGGAGGGCGCCGAGAGTCATGAGGAAAACCACCATACCGGCAAGTCCCATAGGAGCCGTCAGCAATTCGTCGGTATTGTCAAGAAACAACACACCTAGAGATGCAAACGCATTAAAGGAACCATGAAAAATAGCGGCGGCCACAACGGAACTGGACTTTATGCGTATGAACTGAACGACTGGCGCAAGACAGACACAGGCCACAATCATAATGAAGACCCCAATAACGGGATGGCTGGGGAAATTGTGTCCCATCAAAATCAACGGCGCATGCCACAATCCCCAGACTGCACCTATGACAACAGCCGCAAAGACAAACTTTTTTCCAGCAAATTGCCTTAGCAGATAGCCACGCCAGCCTACTTCCTCACCGAAGGCTAACAGCGCATTGATGGTAGCCCCAGCTATTAATCCGCTGGACATTTGGATTAGCAGAAATACAGCCGGCGACAATGTTGCCCCCTCCGGCATCTTTGAGTTGATTTGCTCCAGCGTATCCACCATTATGGCGCTCTCCATAGTGAAGTGCACACCGGGCAGAACGCATGCCACGCCTATCATGGCGATTGCCATCAAGACCGGCAGCAGCCATGCCACTATCCACCAGCGATTAAACTTCCACCGGATGCCTATACCACGCAAGACAGATTCCCTGTTTACCTTCTGCGTAATAATTGTAGCTAACAAAGGCATAAACATACACAAGGATGCTGCGGCAATCCACAGGAGCGACTGCGCAGTCTTACCACACAACCAACTCACACCGACTAGCAGCCACACACCAACGCATGCAATAATAGCAAACAATAGTCCTTTCTTCATCTGTATAAATAGTTTATCGCATGGCAAAGATAGGCAAATTCTTCAAAAAGAAAGACATTTCTTTGGATGTTGTCGAGGAAAGTGCTAATTTTGCTCACTGAACTGCTCATGCAACATAAGTTGCATACTGTGCTCGAATGGTGGAATCGGTAGACACGAGGGACTTAAAATCCCTTGCCCCGGAAGGGGCGTGTGGGTTCAAGTCCCACTTCGAGTACACAGCACAGGCAAGCACTCTGCAATATACTGGCAACAGATATTGCAGAGTGCTTTTTTATCACGAGCCTTAGCGCCGTATTAGTACAAACAACAACATTTTCCTTTGCTCACAAAAAAAAATCCGCAGCAGGTGATGTTCACCGACTTGCGGACTTGTGACAAATCGCCTTGTGCGAATCAGGGCATTAGTCCTTGAATCCGTTCCTCTTGACGTAGTTGAGAGGAGTGCGGTCAAATTTCTTGGCAAAAGCGCGACGGAAGGTGCTTACAGAAGCAAAACCGCAGTCAGAAGCGAGGTCACGAATGCTGTGAGTATTCATATAATTTGGGGTATGGAACAACTCCTCTGCCCTCTCCAGGCGCAGCTGGTTAACATAGTCGTTAAACTTACAGCCTTTTACTTCGTTGATCATACGTGAAGCATAGGTGCGGTTAGTAACAAGAGCCGCAGCAATCTCCTTCAGCGAGATGTCCTTGCGCAAATAGAACTTTGTCTTCTTTGCCAAGTCGTCGAGTCTCTGCTCTAGGCGACGGTTCAATTCTTCCTTTTCCAGTCCGAATGGTAATGCATTAGGTCTTTTCATAACACTTGAAATATTTATGTTTTTTGCTATTTTAAAGAATTTTCCTTACCAGAACGGCTTCCCTACCGTTTTTGCAGTCGCAAAGTTAAAATAATTATTCTAATTCTCCATCTTTTTTGTGCTTTTTTATAGTGTTTTCGCATATTTTTTTTGCGGATTGGCCGACAAAAAAACCATTCCACCAATTGTTGGCAAAATAACGTCTTTTCATCTCCATCTGTACTTCTCTGAACTTTAGTGCTCATCGCGTAAAATCGCATTTTGACGTTTTGAAACAACAAAAGGAAGAACGGTGATTCAAAAGTGCCTAATTAAGACAAATTCTCCTTGCTCAAAGAAGCTCTTGGAGCATTTTCGCAAAAACACATAAAATTTCACGAGAAATTAGTATCAGCTGAAATATTGTTCGCGCGCGAACAATATTATATATATAGAATTAGCGATTATATATATAGAATTAGCGAAATAAGAAGAATAAAATAACAGCATTGCCTGCCAAACCCTACCGTACTCTGATTAACAGGCAGAGAGGAATAAATGCATCGCCCTCGATACCGATGCGCTATTAACGCTGACTTATGGAGAGATAGTAAATGTTGGCTTAAGGCTCAAATATTCTACGGTTTAGCCGAAACGAAAGAAAGCCATAGGAACAAAAAGACAAAAGAAAAACCTGCAGAAAAGCAACAGAAAAGCAAGAAGAAATAGAAAGAAACGGAGAAAGGGAGAAACAATTAGAGATTCTCACGCCACAGGCGTAGGGCCTCGTTTTCAGCACGTTCCATCACGACCCGCTGACCTGGCCCCTTGTCGTCAATCCCGCACAGGTGTAGCACACCATGAACGATTACACGGTGAAGCTCTTCTTCATAGTCAGTGCGCTGCTGGACAGCATTGCTACGCACAGTATCAAGGCTAATAAAAATATCGCCATGGATGACGGAGCCCTCAGTATAATCGAAAGTGATTATGTCGGTATAGTAATCGTGGGAGAGGTACTGACGATTGACCTCGAGTATTTTTTCGTCATTGCAGAAGACATAGCCCACTTCACCAATTGTGAATCCGTGAAGAGCAGCCACCGAGCGCAACCATCGCGTTGTGTCGCGGCGGCGTATCTTGGGAAATGCTATGCCTTCGGAATTGTATGATATCATATTTGTCTTTAACTATTTCATCACTTAACCACTTGACTTCTATATGTAATATCTGCAAAATCCCAACGACTGGCAATATGGAGGCGCGGATGTGACGCCATTCCATCTGCGGCCTCTATTCAAACAGTTCGGGATTGGTATCAAAGAGCGACGGCTGCGGACCTCCGCCAAGCCCGAAGCGACTGCGCCCCAGGTGGCGGTACGCCAAATCGGTGGCTTCACGCCCACGGGGAGTGCGCTTGATAAATCCCTCCATGATGAGAAATGGTTCATATACCTCCTCCACGGTGCCCTGGTCTTCGCCGATGGCTGTAGCAATAGTAGTAAGGCCGACGGGGCCTCCGCCAAACTTATCAATAATAGTGGTAAGAATGCGATTGTCAATCTCATCAAGGCCAAACGCGTCAATATTGAGAGCCTCCAGGGCAAGATGGGCAATATCAAGGTCTATACGGCCCGTGCCCTTAACCTGAGCAAAATCCCTAACCCGACGCAGCAGTGCATTGGCTATACGTGGCGTGCCGCGCGAGCGGCTGGCTATCTCTCCTGCCGCATCGGTGTCAATGTCCACACGCAGAATGGAAGCTGAGCGGGTGATAATGGTCTTAAGTGTTGAGGCGTCGTAATACTCCAAATGGAGATTGATGCCGAAACGCGCACGCAGCGGGGCCGTGAGCAGGCCGCTGCGAGTGGTAGCACCGACAAGGGTGAACGGATTGAGGTCTATCTGAATGGAGCGGGCAGAGGGACCCTTGTCAATCATTATGTCAATGCGGTAGTCCTCCATGGCGGAATATAGATACTCCTCCACTATAGGGGAAAGGCGGTGTATCTCATCGATGAACAGCACATCGTGGGGTTCAAGCGACGTGAGGAGACCGGCCAAGTCGCCGGGTTTGTCAAGCACCGGGCCCGAGGTGATCTTAAAGCCCACCCCCAGCTCATTGGCAATGATATTGCTCAGAGTTGTCTTACCAAGGCCCGGAGGACCGTGAAGCAAGGTATGGTCGAGCGGCTCGCCGCGATACTTGGCTGCCTCGACAAAGACCTTAAGGTTGTCCACCACCTTGTTCTGGCCGTGGAAGTCATCGAAACTTAGCGGTCGGAGCGCGTTCTCATAGTCCTTGTCGGTAATGGCGCCAGTCTGCTGGGCTCTTATGTCAAAGGTATCGTCCATTTTTAGGGGGAATGTTTTTTATAGTGACTATAGTACCCATAGTGGCTACAGTGGCACTGAGCTTGTGTTATTTCTTCTTTCTCTCGGATGCTAACAGCTCAAGGGCACGCCTTACCGCAGCATCCTCCTCGTTCATCACAGCATAGTACTCATTGGTGTCCCAGAGGTCGCGAGCCAGGAGAGCCTTGAGCTGCACGCGCAGCCTCGTCTCGGTATTATGCTGTTCTACATCGTCAGCCGGGCGCACATCAGCCTTGATGCCACGGCTAATGATGCTGTCCACCAGTTCCTGCGGCACTTCGAACGTCTTGCTGAAGCTGTCAAAATCCTTATACTGGGCCGTCAGTTCGCTGCGATGATTGTCAAACCATCCCATATAGGAATTGATGATGATATTCTTGCGGCCCAACGCGCGGTAATGCTTGGTATAGACGGTTGTGTCGAGGGGCACAAATATATCAGGCATGATACCACCGCCTCCATAGACCACACGGTGCTCCTTGAGGGTGTAGCACTTGAGGGAGTCGGCAAAGTGGATACTGTCGAGATGCATCAGCTCGCCGTTGTTAAAGCGGTTGAGCATATCGGAATCGTAATCCTTCTTCTGTCCCTTGACGTAGGGTTTCTGTATGCAGCGGCCCGAGGGCGTATAGTAGTGCGAAACGGTGAGGCGCACCATGCTGCCGTCGGGCAACTCTATGGGCCGCTGCACAAGGCCCTTGCCGAAGGTGCGGCGACCGATGATGGTGCCGCGGTCGTTGTCTTGCACGGCGCCGCTTACAATCTCTGCTGCCGAGGCTGTATATTCGTCCACCAGCACTATGAGGCGCCCTCTGTCAAATGAGCCCTTGCCCGTAGCCACATGGCGCTGGTTGGGCACTGACCGCCCGTCGGTATAGACCACCAGGTCGCCCTTGTCCAGAAACTCGCTGGACACGGCATAGGCAGCCTCAAGATAGCCGCCGCCATTAGTCTGGAGATCAAGGATGAGGCTCTTCATGCCCTCCTTCTTGAGTTTCTTGATAGCCTCGTGCAGCTCATCCTTGGTGCTCACGGCAAAATTCTCGAGACGAATGAGGCCGACCTCAGGCCTTATCATATAGGCGGCGTCAAGCGAATGGAGGGGAATCTTGTCGCGCACCAGGCGGAAGTAGAGTGTCTCCTCCACCCCGCGGCGCTTCACTCCCACCTCCACAACGGAGCCCTTGGGTCCCCTGAGGCGCTTCATCATCTGCTCGCGGGTGAGCTTGACACCGGCAAAGGCCGAATCGTTGACAATAATTATGCGGTCGCCGGCCAGGATACCGGCCTTCTCTGACGGCCCCTTCGACACGGGCTGGATAACCACCAGTGTATCGTTGAGCACATTGAACTGCACGCCGATGCCCTCAAAGTTGCTGTTGAGCGGCTCGGTAAAGCGCTTGGTCTCCTCAGCATTGGAGTAGCTGGAGTGCGGGTCGAGCTGCGAGAGCATGCCCTTGATGGCTTCGTCGGCCAGCTTGACGGTATTGACAGTGTCGATATACAATCCCTTGATGGCCATGAGCGTTGCGCCAATCTTTTGCGCCGCCATATTAAGCTCAGCACGCTCGCGCATCGTCTGACCTACAGCCGTCAACTGCACCAGGGCCAACAAAATAAATAATGTAAGTATCTTCTTCATCTTATTTCTATGTCTTTAGGGCAGAAACTCGGAGACATCCCTGCCGTAATGCTGGAGTTCGCGCACGATGCTCGAACTGATGGCGGCAAGCTGCGGGCGGCAGAACAGCACCACCGTCTCCACTCCGCTCAACTGATAGTTGACATCGGCAATATCGCGCTCATACTCATAGTCCTTGATGGTGCGCACGCCGCGTAGGATAAAGCCTGCCTGCTGCCGCCGTGCGAAGTCGGTGGTCAGGCCCTGGTAGGCAACGACAGAAACCCTGTCGTCGGCAGCGTAAAGCCTGCTGATGGCAGCAACACGCTCCTCCACGGTCTGGCATGGCACCTTGCTGTCGTTAACCCCTATGGCAACGACTATGCGATCGAAAATCTCCAGACCTCGCGCCACGATGTCGGCGTGACCCTTGGTAAAAGGGTCGAAGGTTCCGGGAAAGATTGCTATTCTCATATTAGACGGGAAGTGAAGTTGTTTGGTTGTTTAAGTAGTTAAGCCAATAGCCGGACTCATGTGCCGAAAGCATGGCAGCCGTCTATTCATCGTACTCAAAGTCCTCTTCAGGTCTGTCCTCCTCAATCACCAGATTGTTGATGATAAACGTCTGGCGCTCGGGGGTATTCTTGCCCATGTAATAGCTCAGCAGGTCCTTCACCTGGTCAGCCTTGTGGAGGCTTACCTGCTCCAGGCGGATGTCAGGACCGATAAACTCTTTGAACTCATCGGGCGAAATCTCTCCCAGACCTTTAAATCGCGTGATCTGCGGGTCGGGACCAAGCTCCTGAATGGCGCTGACGCGGTCTTCCTCTGAGTAGCAGTAACGGGTGATGAACTCCGTGCGTTCGTTGCTATTGCGCTTCTTGAGCAAGGCTGCGCCGGCAGCATCATCGTCAATCTTAGGACTCTTGGCAGAGGAGCGCACCCTCTTCTTGTTGTTGCGCACGCGGAAGAGTGGCGTCTGCAGGATATAGACATGGCCTTTCTTGACCAGGTCGGGGAAGAACTGCAGGAAGAATGTGAGCATCAGCAGGCGGATGTGCATGCCGTCCACATCGGCATCGGTGGCAATGATGACCTTGTTGTAGCGCAGGCCGTCAAGGCCGTCCTCAATGTTGAGAGCCGCCTGCAGCAGGTTGAACTCCTCGTTCTTATATACCAACTCTTTAGTCTCGCCAAAGCTGTTGAGCGGCTTGCCGCGCAGGCTAAACACAGCCTGGGTCTGGGCATCGCGGCACTTGGTGATGGAGCCGCTGGCCGAGAGGCCCTCGGTTATGAATATTGCGGTGTCGAGGCGGGGGTCACTATCGGGGTCGTCATTCTTGCGCTTGGCCTTGGGGGCGGGGTCATTGTAGTGGACGATGCAGTCGCGCAGCTTGGGATTATTGATGTTTATCTTCTTCTGCTTCTCCTTGGCGGCCTTCGACACCACGCTGGCCATAGCCTTACGGTCGCGCTCCGACTCCTGGATCTTCTTCTGTATCTCCTCGGCAGTCTCGGGGTGCATGTGGAGATAGTTGTCAACGTTCTTCTTGATGAAATCGCCCACAAACTTATTGACGCTCACTCCCGACAGGGGGAAGGGTTTGCCCTTACTGTCCTTCTCGGGAGCCATGGTCAGCGAGCCAAGCTTAATCTTGGTCTGACTCTCAAAGGTAGGCTCGATCACCCTGATGGCAATGGCGGCCACGAGGCCGTTGCGGATATCGACCGGCTCAAAGTTCTTGCCCAAGTGCTCCTTGATGACCTTGGCTATATGCTCCTTGAAGGCGCTCTGGTGGGTGCCGCCCTGAGTGGTGTGCTGGCCGTTGACGTAAGAATAGTATTCCTCGCCATTCTGATTGGCATGGGTGAAGGCTATGTCGATGCCCTCGCCGCGCAGGTGGACTATGTCGTAGAGCGCCGTCTCGCTCATATTGTCGTTGAGCAGGTCCTCCAGTCCGTTGCGGCTCACGATGCGCCTGTTGTTATAGACGATGGAGAGGCCGGCATTAAGGTAGGTATAGTTGCGCAGCAGTGTCTCCACGTGCTCTCCCCGGAACTTGAAATTCTTGAACAGCTGGGGGTCGGGCTCAAAGTATATGTAGGTGCCGTCCTCCTCCTCGGTGCTGCCCGAGCGGTCGTCGGTCAGCTTGCCCTGTTCGAAGGTCACCTCATGAAACTGCCCGTCTCTGTGGCTGCGCGCCACAAACTTGCGGCTCAGGGCGTTGACAGCCTTCAGGCCCACGCCGTTGAGGCCCACGCTGGCCGTGAAGACCGACGTGTCATACTTGGCGCCTGTGTTGAGGCGGCTGACGGCATTGAGTAGGCCGCCGAGGGGAATGCCGCGGCCGTAGTCGCGCACCATGGCGCTGAGGTCGTCCTTCACCTCCACCTCTATGCGCTTGCCGAAGCCTTCGTTGAATTCATCTATACTGTTGTCGATAGTCTCCTTAAGCAGCACGTAGATACCGTCCTCACGGTAGCTGCCGTCGCCCAGGCGGCCGATATACATGCCCGGACGCCTGCGGATGTGCTCCATGTCCTCAAGGTGGACTATCGATTCGTCGCCATAATTATTTTTCTTCAGATCCTCTGACACAACTTTCTATTTACGGTTTTTTTAATTTACAATATACAATTTATGTGCGATTCAATCATCGGCTACTAGCAGTTATCGCGGCCTTGCCGCTCAGAAACTGTCGGAGTCTGCGGCTCCCCCGAACTATATTTCCTTAGTATAGCAGCGGCGGCGCTTGTGGATGCGATTGTCCAGGTAGTGCCACTGCGACTGAATCTTGTCGTTAACCTCCAGCTCGGGGTTAGTCTCGCCCCACTCGAAGCCGTACTTGATATAGATAGGTATAAGGTCGGCAAACATTATGGCGTTGACGCCCTTGCCCTGATATTCGGGCTTGACAGCTATCAGCAGCAGGTCGAGTATGGGCGGCCGCTTGATGAACAGCGCCTTCAGCAGGTGCCACCAGCCAAAAGGCCACAGCCTGCCCTTGGCCTTCTGCAGGGCCCTGGACAGCGAGGCCATCGATATGCCCACGCCAACGAGCTCATTGTTGGCGTCCTCCACCAGGGTGACCATGTTGAGGTCGAGGATGGGGAGGTATTCGTTGATGTAGCGGTCAATCTGGCCCTTGCTCATCTCAGAGTAGCCGAACAGCGGCTTGTAGGCCTCGTTCACCAGGTCGAAGATCTTATAGCCCAGCCCCGTGCGGCGTATCTCCTTCACGCTGCGCAGCTTGCGCACATGCAGGTTGAGCCTCTGCTGCACGATGCGCGCAATCTTCTCATACTGCTCGGGCAACTTCTCGGGCACCATAAGCTTCATCTCCACCCAGTCGATGGCCTTCCCCAGCCCCAGCTTCTCCATGTGCTCGGGGTAGTAGGGATAGTTATAGATAGTCGCCATCGTGCTGAGCTCCTCAAAGCCCTCTATCAGCATGCCCTCGGCATCCATGTCGGTAAAGCCCAGCGGGCCCTCCATGGTAGTCATGCCCTTGTCGGCACCCCACTTCTCCACAGCCTTGAGCAGGGCGCGGCTCACGTCGAGGTCGTCAATGAAGTCTATCCAGCCGAACCTCACTGCCTTCTTACCCCACGTGGCGTTAGCCCTGTGGTTGATGATCGCCGCCACGCGCCCAACGATCTTGCCGTCCTGATAGGCAAGGAAATACTCAGCCTCACAGAACTCAAAGGCGGGATTCTTCTCCCGGCTGAACGTCTTGAGGATGTCTGAGTAGAGGTCAGGCACCGAGTAGGGATTATCCTTGTAGAGCTTATAGTTGAAACGCGCAAACTTCTTCAGTTCGCGAGAGGTGGTCACTTTATGTACAGTTGTCATCATGGCTTTTAAGGGTCAACGCTTACACCTATTTATATAAATTAATTACAAAGATACACATTTCTGCCGACATAGCCGCCCGATGCACCCCAAAAAAGATTAAAACAATGGGAAAGAAGCCAAAACAGCTGCACTTTCAGAGATTATTTCTGCATACCATGCACTCAGCATTTACCGGCGCAACCCCGCCGCCGCACAATGTGAAGAGGCACATCCCTATCCCGCAGAGGCACATCCCCATCCCGTAGGAGCACATTCCTACCCCATAGGAGCACATCCCTATCCCGTAGAGACACATTCCCATCCCGCAGAGGCAAATCCTTATCCCGTAGGGGCGGATTCCTGTCCCGCGAAGGCTGAATTTTATCGCATGCTCACAGATTTTAGTCGCGTGTTCGTTGAATTTTGTCGCGTAGAGCCTGAAATTCGTCGCGTGAAGCCTGAATTTAGTCGCGAGGAAACTGAATTTTAATCGCGATTTAATTTCCGTTTAGTCGCGATTTAATTTCCGTTTAATCGCGATTTAATTTCCGTTTAATCGCGATCAAAATTCAATATGCTCGGACTTAGATGAATTTTTCGCGCATAAAAACCAGACCTTTGCGCATAGAAATCAAGCCTTTACGCATCAAAAGACGCCGCTCTCTGCATTTATAAATATGAGTAGGCTGCAAATTAGCGTTGGCTCGCAACAAGATGCCTTTAGTCCAAAACAAAACATTCATAGTTCACGACAAGGAAACACCACCTCACGGATGCAGAGCCTGCGCACCACTTAACTCGCCATTTGTGGGCTTTCTCCCGCCCCACCCGTATGGTTTTGCATAAAAATCTGGTCAAAACTTGGTGGATATTAAATAATGTTGTAATTTTGTTAACAATTATGAAATGACGTAACAACACAAAAATCCATAAAACCTTAAACACAATGAAAAAGTTCAGCTTTATCATCTCCCTGGCGGCCATGCTGATTGCCGCCGCCACAGTGAATGCCCAGGAAAGACCTGCCACCAACACCGACGGCTCACACTGGTTTGTGGGCGTGCAGGGCGGCGTCTCGTCAACCCTCACCAACTACAGCCCCTTCAAGCTCATCACCCCGGTGGGCTCCGTTTATGTGGGCGGATTCTACAATAGTGTAGTCGGCGGCAGACTGCATTTCTCTGGATTCGAGTCGAAGGGCGTATTCCCCGACGTAGTCACCGACCAGGGCAAGAAAGACCTGAAATACAAGAACCGCTTCTACGATGCCAACCTCGACCTGCTGGTTAACCTGACCAATCTCTTCAGCAAGCAAAAGGAGCACTGCCTCAACCTCATCTTCGTGGGCGGCGTGGGCCTCAACTACTCATGGCACAACAAGGAGGTTAACCGCCTTGTCAACCAATACAGCCTCCGCGACCAAGCCCCTGAGAGCTGGACCAGCGATCGTCTGACCCACAACCTGCGCCTCGGCCTGATGCTGGAGGCCAACATCAGCAAGCACTTCGCCATCAACCTGGAGGCCGATGCCAACAACACCAACGACCGCTTCAACTCGAAGAAGAGCAACAGCGACGACTGGCGCATGACTGCCCAGATTGGCGTGGCCTACAAGTTCGGCTTCAAAAAGAAGGCTGAGCCCGTGGCATTGCCCCCCGCACCCAAGCCAGTAGTGACCCCGGCTCCCGCACCCAAGCCCGAGCCCGCCCCGGTGGTAGAGCCCAAGCCCGAGCCCAAGCCCGAGCCCAAGCCCACCCCGGCAATAAAGAGCATAGACGAGAATATCTTCTACAACATCCGCTCATCGAAGATCAACCCCTCCGAGTACGGCAAGATTGAGCGCGTGGCCAACTTCCTGAAGGAGAACCCCAAGGCTAATGTGACCATCACCGGCTATGCCGACGTGCAGACCGGCAATCCCAAGATCAACATGAAGTACTCCAAAGAGCGCGCAGAAGCTCTCAAGAAGTATATCACCAGCAAATACGGCATCGACCCCTCCCGCATCCAGACCGATGCCAAGGGCGACACCGTGCAGCCCTTCGACGAGGCCGTGAAGAACCGCGTCTCGATCGTCAGCGGAAAATACACCGTAATGGAGTAAGGGCATCAAGCTCTGAGCCCGGACAATAGCGATGCCGCAGCATTCCGCATGGTGGGAATGCTGCGGCATCACCGCTTTTCTCCTAAGAGCCGCCCCCGTGAACCCCTTCCGTTCGCTGCTCATCGAAGGGAGTGCCCATCCCTACCCCTTCGGCACATAAGCGGCTGCCATCCCTGCGGGAGAAGCGGGCTTGGGAGGCACCAAATAAACTTTTTAGAGAATGGAATTCGCCCATGTTAGGAGAAATGTGTAACTTCGCACTATAATTTGTGATTTGCGGCCGTGGCACACATTCTGGCAATAAGATTCTCAGCCCTTGGCGACGTGGCAATGACCCTTGCTGCGCTGAAGTCGTTTGCCGACCAGTATCCCAATGACCGTATCACACTGCTCAGCCGTCCCGTGGCCAAGCTGCTGATGGAGGGACTGCCCTCCAATGTAAGCCTGCGCTCGGTCAACCTTAACAACTACACGGGGCTGGGCGGCCTGAGACGCCTGAGCCGCGAACTGCTGAAGGAAGACTACGACGTGCTGGTGGATTGGCACGACGTGCTGCGCAGCAAGGTCATACGCTTCTTCTTCCGCAAGGCACGGCACAAGGTGGCCGTCATCGACAAAGGGCGCAAAGAGCGCAGGGCAATCACCCGACAGAAGGACAAGGTGCTGAGGCCGCTCACCCCCTCGCCGGAGCGCTACGCACTGGTGCTGGAGGCCGCCGGCTTCCCCATTGAGCTGAAGCCCTACCGCATGTTTGGCAATGCCAAGGCCGACATCGCCGACCTGACCGACATCACCGGCGCCAAAGGCAGCGACCTCTGGGTGGGCATAGCCCCCTTTGCCGCCCACGAGGGCAAGATCTACCCGCTCGAGCTGATGGAGCAGGTGATAGAAGGGCTGCAGGGAGTGCGCATCTTCCTCTTCGGCAGCGGCAACACCGAGCGGGAATGGTGCGAGCAGATGGAGGCAGCCCACGGCAATGTCACCTCACTCATCGGCAAGAGCAACCTGACCAAGGAGCTGCGCCTGATGAACAACATGGACCTGATGATTACCATGGACTCTGCCAACATGCACCTCAGCGCCCTGGCTGGCACCAAGACCCTCTCCATATGGGGAGCCACCCACCCCCTAGCAGGCTTCAGCGGAATGCAGGTGGAAGGCAGCACACAGGTGCAGCTGCAGATGGACTGCCGCCCATGCTCCATCTTCGGCAACAAGAAATGCCTGCGCGGCGACTATCGCTGCCTCAGCGGCATAATGCCGCAGGACATCATCAACACCGCAATGAAGATGATAAGGCATGCTGACAAATAGAGAATTAAAGACCTGGAAGCTAACAACTATCAGATACTGACCAATAAGCGACGCTCGATGAAATACAAAATACTATACTCCATATTCTACCTCCTCTCGCTGCTGCCTCTGAGGGTACACTATTTCTTCTCCGACATGTTGTTCCCCCTTATATATTATATAATAAGGTATAGGCGCAAGGTGGTAAGGAAGAACCTCGTCAACAGCTTCCCCGAGAAGAGCCTCAAGGAGATTAAGCACATTGAGCGCAAGTTCTACCGCTTCTTCTGCGACTACTTCGTGGAGAACATCAAGTCCCTGAGCATCAAGAAGGAAAACATGATGAGGCGCATGACATTTGGAGGCATGGAGAACGTAGCCAAGTCGTTTGAAAAGAACCAGTTTGTCATCCTCTACCTCGGCCACTTCTGCAACTGGGAGTTCATCGCCTCGCTGAACTGGTGGTTGCCCGAGGGTGCAGGCTGCTCACAGCTTTACACCAAGCTGCACAGCGATACGATGGACCGCCTGTTCTATACCATACGCTCACGCTACGGCGGCGAGAACATCAACAAAAAGGACGCCCTGCGCCGCATCATGGCCTTCAAGCAGTCGGGGCAGAAAAAGCTCATCGGTTTCGTCTCCGACCAGGCTCCCAAGCGCGGCAACATCCACCTGTGGATGGACTTCCTGCATCAGGATACGCCAGTGTTCACCGGCGCCGAGCGCATAGCCAAGAAGGTGGGAGCCTCGGTATACTACTCCAAAGTCCACCGCATTAAGCGTGGCTACTACCACTGCGAAATGATTAAAATCACCGATGACGTGAGCAAGTATGGAGAACATGAGCTCACCCGCCACTACATGAAGATGCTGGAGGACGATATCAAGCACGAGCCCTACCGATGGCTGTGGAGCCACAACCGATGGAAGCGCCAACGCAACGAATCCGGCGAAATATATGAAGTAGAATGAAAAGAACACTAATCACATACATAGCCGCCATGGCTTGCCTGGCCACCGCCATGGCCCAGAGGCAAAAGCCCATAACGGCACGGATAATGACCTTCAACATCCGCACCGAGACCAGGGTGGACGGGCGCAACAACTGGGAGCTGCGCTACCAACCCGTGGCCGAATTTGTCAACAAGAGCAAGTCTGACATTGTCGGCATGCAGGAGGTGCAGCAAAGGCAGCTCACCGATCTCTGCAGCATGATGGACGACTACAGCTACGTGGGAGTGGCTCGCGACGACGGCAAGCAAAAAGGCGAATACAACCCCATCTTCTACCGCAAGGAGCGCTTCAACCTGCTACGCAGCGGCACCTTCTGGCTCTCCCCCACGCCAGCAGAGCCCTCCTATGGATGGGGCGCAGCGTGCCGCCGCATTGCCACATGGGCCATACTGCAAGAAAAGACCACGATGAAGAGCATAATTGTGCTCAACACCCACCTCGACCATATTAGCGAGGAGGCACGCGCCAATGGCGCAGCACTGATCAAGGAGCGCCTAAGCCGCATGAACAATGAGCTGCCCGTAGTAGTTACCGGCGACATGAACAGCGATGACAACAGCACCGCCTATGCCAAGTTCGCCACAGCCATCTTCCCCATGCAGGATGCCTACAAAACGGCCAAGCGAAAGAAAGGGCCCGATTATACTTTCCACGGCTTCGGCCAACTGCCACAGGACAACCGCACCAAGATTGACTATATCTTCCTCTCATCGCAGATCAATGTAAAGAAATTCACCAATTACGACGGCTCCCTTGGCGAAGGCCGATACCTGTCAGACCACAACGCCCTGACTGCAGACATTGTTTACTAAATATGCTTACAAACAGCAGTTTTTGTTTTTTTCCTTACCACTTATCACTTACTCATCATAAAAAAACATTACATTTGCAGTCACAATGATAAACAACAAAACCTTATAAACACACAATAAAATGAAAAAAATCCTTATTATCGGCGCCACCGGCCAGATAGGCTCTGAGCTTACGATGACGCTCCGCAGTATCTACGGCGGCCAGAATGTAGTGGCAGGTTACATCATTGGTGCAGAGCCCAAGGGCGAACTCCTGGAAAGCGGTCCCGCCGAAGTATGCGATGTCACTGACGCCCCTGCCATCGGCGCAGTGGTCAAGAAGTACGGCATCGACACCATCTACAACCTTGCCGCCCTGCTCTCCGTAGTAGCCGAGGGCAAGCCCAAACTGGCATGGAAGATTGGCATCGACGGACTGTGGAACGTGCTTGAAGTTGCGCGCGAAAACGGATGCGCCGTCTTCACCCCGAGCTCCATTGGCTCCTTCGGCCCCAGCACTCCCCACGTAATGACTCCGCAGGACACCATCCAGCGTCCACGCACCATGTACGGTGTAACCAAGGTCACCACTGAGCTGCTGTCAGACTACTACTTCCTGAAATATGGCGTTGATACAAGGGCCGTACGATTCCCTGGCGTAATATCCAACGTAACTCCTCCGGGCGGCGGCACCACCGACTATGCCGTTGACATCTACTACTACGCAGTACGCGGGGAGAAGTTTACCTGCCCCATCAAGGAGGGAACTCTCATGGACATGATCTATATGCCCGACGCCCTGAAGGCCGCCATTGACATCATGGAGGCTGACCCCAACCGCCTGATCCACCGCAACGCCTTCAACATCGCATCGATGAGCTTTGCACCCGAGACTATCTATGCCTCAATCAAGAAATACAAGCCCGATTTCGAGATGGTATATGACGTTGACCCGCTGAAGCAGAGCATCGCCGACTCATGGCCCGACTGCATGGACGACTCCTGCGCACGCAACGAGTGGGACTGGAAGCCTGTCTATGACCTCGACGGCATGACACGCGACATGCTGGAGAAACTGCCGGCAAGAATACTCAAATAAGATAATACTCTGTTCTATAGGGAGCTCTCGGAGAACCTAGAGTACTCCGGGGACTCCTTATTTTATACCAACGATAATGAAAAAGAACAAACCCGGCACCATCTGCGTGCAAGGCGGCTGGCAACCCAAAAACGGCGAGCCTCGCCAAGTGCCCATCTACCAAAGTACAACATTCAAATATGACGACAGCGACCAAATGGCCCGCCTGTTTGACCTTAAAGACAGCGGCTATTTTTACACCCGCCTCGCCAACCCGACCAACGACGCCGTGGCAATGAAAATTGCCCAGATGGAGGGCGGTGTTGCTGCCATGCTAACCAGCAGCGGTCAGGCCGCAAACTTCTTTGCTGTATTCAATATCTGCGAGGCAGGAGGCCACATAGTCTCAGCCAACACCATCTACGGTGGCACCTACAACCTCTTCGGAGTAACCCTGCCCAAACTGGGCATAGAGTGCACTTTCGTCAATCCCGACGCCACCGACGAGGAGATCAAGGCTGCCTTCCGCCCCAACACCAAGTGCGTCTTCGGAGAGACCATCTCCAACCCCGGCGGCAACGTATTCGACATTGAGCGTTTTGCCAAGATTGCACACAGCCACGGCGTGCCCCTCATTGTGGACAACACGTTTGCCACGCCCGTCAACTGCCGCCCCTTTGAATGGGGAGCCGACATCGTTACCCACAGCACCACCAAATATATGGACGGCCATGGCACAGCAGTGGGAGGATGCCTAGTGGACAGCGGCAACTTCGACTGGATGGCCCATGCCGACAAATTCCCCGGCCTCTGCACCCCCGACGAAAGCTACCACGGACTTACCTATGCCACCGCCTTCGGCAAGATGGCCTACATAACCAAGGCCACTGCCCAGCTGATGCGCGACCTCGGTTCCATACAGAGCCCACAGAACGCCTTCCTCCTAAACATGGGACTCGAGTCACTCCACGTAAGAATGCAGCGCCACTGTGAGAATGCCCAGCGCATTGCCGAGTTTCTTCACGATGATCCCCGAGTAGGATGGATTAATTTCGCCGGACTGCCCGACAACAAATACTATCCGCTGGCACAAAAATATCTGCCCCACGGCGGATGCGGCGTAATAGCCTTCGGCCTCAAGGGAAGCCGTGAGGAGGCCATTCGCTTCATGGATTCGCTCAAGCTGATCAGCATCGTTACACACGTAGCCGATGCCAAGACATGTGTGCTCCACCCCGCAAGCCACACTCACCGCCAGCTTAGCGATGAGCAGCTGCGCGAAGCCGGCATAGCCCCCGACCTCATCCGCCTAAGCGTAGGATTAGAGGACATCGATGACCTGCTGGCTGACATACGTCAGGCACTAGATGCTGCCGACATAAAACAGGCATAGCACCCGGTGCTAAACAAAAAAGACGATAATCCCCGACTCGCATTTCCTGCCAGTCGGGGATTATTGTCAGAAATATCTTCTTCGCCTTTTCTCTCAACAATGTCAGAAGGGAAGATCTTCGGTTTCACCGCCTGCCATCAACGGATCTGTTGGAGGAGGTACGGTAACAACAGCCGCTGAAGCAGCAAGAGCCTCACCGGCCACGGGCGCAGATGGTGGCAGGGGCTGGCCGATACCCACCTGCCCACCGGCAGCCACGTCAGTCTGCGGCTGGGGAGGAGTGATGCGAACCACACGCCATGCACGAACAGAGTTGTAATAGCGGCCGTTGAATTCACGGGCGTCAAGGTCTATATCCACGGCAAGGTCATCACCTTCCTTGATATTAAACTGCTGCAAACGGTCGGCACCCCACACAGAGAAGAGGCAACGACGGGGGTATGGCTGATCATAGGATTCAAGCAGGAAGTCCTGCGCCATCCATGAGCCACGATCATTCTGACCGGAGCGCGGCTCGAATGTCCTGATTATTTTTCCTTGAATAGTTGGCATATCTGTATTTTGATTAGTAGTTTAGGAATATGGAATTTTACTGCTTCTCCCAAGGAAGGGCATTGTCATCACCAGAGGCCTGAGGCTCAGCGGGAGGCGGCAGCGGCGCACCTATTGGCGGCATTCCCTGCTGAGCGGGGCCCGACTGAGCAGACTGCGCAGCATCAGCCGACACTGCACTGATGGCCCGGAAATCGTTGTACCAACGATCCTGATACTCATGGGCATCTATTGAGAGGGTTACGCGCACCCTCTGACCCACCTGGAGATTAAACATGGCAATATTGCCGTCGGCAACGGTGAAGAGGCATCGCCTGGGATACTGCCCAGGAGTCTCTATCACATAATCCTGGCGCTGCCAGGCGTTGCCCGTGCGCGAGCTAGTGCCCGTGCGCAACTCTAAAACTTTGGTAATAGTACCTTCTATTTCTATTTGCATACCTTAAACAATTATTATTTAATTTTTATGCTGCGAAGATACTACTTTTTATCTTAACTGCAACGGAAAGAACGTACTTTTTTTGTTGAACATGACACAAAACAAAGTTTTCATGCCCCGATGAAACAGGCTTTATGACCACAAAAAAATATTTTTCCTTATTTATATAAGGAGTTTGAAAAAAAAGGCGTACCTTTGTAGCAGAGAAAAAACAAACTATATTATGAGATACACAGTCAACAGCGCAGAGCTTTATAGCCATCTGCAGAATTTAGACAAGGTCATCCTTGCAAAGAACACAGTTCCAATCCTTTCATGCGTGCTGTTTGAGATAAAGGACTCCACCCTCAACATGCGCGCCACCGACAAGGAAATCACCCTCACCAGCAGTCTGCAGCTCGTGGAGTCGGGCGGCGACAGCAGCTTCGCCGTCAATGCCAAGCGTATCCTCGACATCCTGAAGGTCATTCCCGAGCAGCCCATCACCCTTGACGTCAACACTTCCACCCTTCAGATCGACTTAAGGTATCTGAACGGACACATGGTATTCCAAGGAGAGAATGCTGACGAATTCCCGCAGCTCAAGGCTCAGGAGAACGAGACCAGCACCTTCCCCGTAGAGGCTAGCGCTCTGAGCCTTGGCCTGGCCAACGCCGTAGTTGCCACAGCCAGCGATGATGCACGCATAGCCATGCAGGGCATCTTCTTCGACATCACCCCGGGCGAATTTGCCATCGTGGCCAGCGACGGCCGCAAGCTGGTTCGCTCACTCATCACCTGCGACACCAACAACGTTACAGCCAGTTTCATCCTGCCGCAGAAGCCTGTAAACATCATACGTGCCGTTGTTGACAAGGCCCTTACCGACATCAAGATCAGCACCTATGCAGAGGGAAATGCCACCTTTGACATGGGTGACTACGTGATGCACTGCCGCCTTATCACCGAGGCCTACCCCAACTACAAGAAGGTAATACCTCAGAACAACGACCGCATAGCCACCCTCGACCGCGAGGGTATCATCGGTGCCCTGCGCCGCGTTATGGTGGGAGCTGACCATGCCACCTGCCTCGTAAAGATGCAGTTTGAAGCAGACAAGCTCACCCTTACTGCCGAGAACAACAACTATGCACAATCGGCAGAAGAGCACATTATCTGCCAGTATGAGGGCATGCCCATCAAGATTGGATTCCAAGGCAACTTCCTAATGGACCTGCTTGGCCGCCTCAATACCGAAGAGGTAATAATCCAGCTATCCGACCCCAGCCGCGCAGGCCTGATCTTGCCCTCAAAGCAGGAAGAGAAATTTAATATCCTTATGCTGCTCATGCCGCTGCTTATCACCAACTGATGAAACTAAACCTTAGCAAGCCGCTGGTCATTTTTGACCTCGAGACGACAGGAGTGAGTATCACCCACGACCGCATCGTGGAGATTTCCTATATAATCGTTGAACCCAACGGCAACGAACACTCCGAGACACTTCGCATCAATCCCGGCATCCACATTCCCGAGGAGGCCTCCAAAGTTCACGGCATCTACGATGACGACGTGAAGAACTGCCCTACTTTCAAGGACGTGGCTCAGACGCTGGCCAACAAATTCAAGGGTTGTGACTATGCCGGTTTCAACTCCAACCATTTCGACCTGCCCCTGCTGGCGGAAGAAATGATTAGGGCTGGAGTATCCTTTGACCTCAGCAATGCCCGCTTCGTTGACGTGCAGACCATTTTCCACAAAATGGAGCAGCGCACCCTGGTTGCTGCCTACAAATTCTACTGTCACAAAGACCTGGAGGGAGCGCATGCAGCTGCCAACGACACAAGAGCCACCTATGAGGTGCTGCAGGCACAGCTAGACCACTACGGCGACGACCTGAAGAACGACATCGCATGGCTGGCAGAATTCTCACGCAACAATCGCAATGCCGACCTTGCCGGCAGACTCGTCTACGATGACCAAAACGAGATAGTCTTTAACTTTGGCAAGTACAAAGGGATGCGCGTTAACGAAGTCTTGCAGAAGGACCTCGGTTATTTTGGATGGATCATGCAGGGAGACTTTGCAGAAAGCACTAAGAAAGTGCTAACCAAGCTTAAGCTCGATGCCAGCAACATCGCAAAGAACAACTCCGCCAAAGGGAAAGACAACACCCTCTTTTCCTAGTTTCGCAAGTTAAATAGCCACCATTGTTACACAAACATTTATGAGTCTTTGTGGCAAACATATAGTTCTGGGCATAACAGGCAGCATCGCAGCCTACAAAGCCTGCACACTGATTCGCCTGCTTATTAAGGCCGGTGCCGAAGTGCAGGTTGTAATCACCCCCGCCGGCAAAGAGTTTATCACACCCGTCACACTCTCGGCCCTCACCTCCAAGCCTGTGATCAGTGAATTCTTTGCCCAACGCGATGGCAGTTGGCATAGCCATGTAGACCTCGGCCTGTGGGCCGACGCCATGATTGTCGCCCCAGCCACGGCCAGCACCATCGGCAAAATGGCCAATGGCGTAGCTGACAACATGCTCATCACCACCTACCTCTCCATGAAGGCTCCTGTGTTTGTGGCACCAGCTATGGACCTCGACATGTTTACCCACCCTTCCACGCAACATAACCTCAGCACCCTCCGCTCCTACGGCAACATCATTATTGAGCCTGCCGAAGGCGAGTTGGCCAGTCACCTCGTTGGCAAAGGGCGCATGGAAGAACCGGAGCAAATTTTCCGAGTGCTTGAGGATTTTTTCAATGCAGGTCGACCATTGACAGGAAAAACCGTTTTGATTACCGCAGGCCCCACTTACGAGAAGATTGACCCCGTACGTTTTATAGGTAATTACTCCAGTGGCAAAATGGGCTATGCCATAGCACGAGAGTGCGCTGAACGCGGTGCCAACGTAGAGCTCATCAGCGGCCCCACCCACCTCTGCATCAACCACCCCCTCATCAACGTAACCAATGTGGAGAGTGCTGAAGAAATGTATCGTCATGCCACGGAAAAATTCCCCTCCTGCGATGCTGCCATCCTCAGTGCTGCAGTAGCTGATTTCACCCCCGACACAAAGGCTGACTCAAAAATCAAACGCGAAAAAGGTGAGCAGACACTCGTGCTTAAGCCTACCCACGATATTGCCGCTGCACTGGGACAAATGAAGACCGCAACCCAGAAACTTGTGGGCTTTGCCCTTGAGACCGACAACGAGCAGACCAATGCCGAGCACAAACTTGAAAAGAAAAATCTCGATTTTATCGTGCTTAATTCACTTCGCGACAAGGGTGCCGGCTTCAACTACGACACCAATAAAGTCAGTATCATTAGCCGCAGTGGACAGGTAAAGGTATTCCCCCTCAAATCCAAGACTGAAGTGGCTGCTGATATTGTGACAGAGCTACAAGAGCTCTGGAAGTAAGCTTAACGAAACAATCACCGCCATGAGAAGCTTCTCGAAGATATTCATCCTTATAATGACATTGCTCCCCTTCAGCCACACTACCGCACAGGAGCTTAATGCCACAGTGGAAATCAATACATCGCGCATTGACGGTACCAATAAGAATGTCTTCGACAATCTCAAGGAATCAATCACTGCATTCCTCAACGAGCGCCACTGGACCAACCTCCAATTCAACAACAACGAGCGCATCAAGTGCGGTTTCACCATTATTCTCAGCAAATACAACAGCGACACAGGATTGGCCTCCGGCGAAGGATACATCAGCATCCAGCGCCCCGTCTACGGTTCCACCTACAACACTATCACCTTCAGCCGCAAGGACAAAGACTTCAACTTTAACTTCCACGAATTCGACCAGCTGGAGTTCAGTGATGAGAATGTTCAGAACTCCCTCACCGCCCTGTTGGCCTTCTATGCCTACTTTATAATCGGAATAGACCTCGACACGATGGCTCCTCTCGGTGGCACCGAGATTCTGGACAAGGCAATGGCTGTTGTTAACAATTCTCAGAATTTCAATGTCAAGGGTTGGAAATCCTTTGACGACTCCAGCAACCGCTTTGCCCTCATCAATGACTATCTGGAAGAAAAATTTGTTTCTTTCCGACAACTGCAATACAAATACCATCGCGAAGGTCTCGACAATATGACTGAAAATCCTGACCTCGCCCGCACCGCCATAACCGAGTCAATCAATCTGCTCAAGGAGGCTCGCGACGGCAAGCCTCTCAGTTTCTGGCCGCAGCTTTTCACTGAGTATAAGCGCGACGAACTGGTAGGCATCTACCGCGGTCAAGGTACGGAAAGTACCAAGCAGCCAATCTATGACCTCCTGGTGAAACTTAATGCATCGCAATCAGCCTACTGGAAGCAACTGCTGAAATAGCATCCCGCTCACCACGCCATAAGCAGCCTATGCTCAGTAAACTATATATACAGAACTACGCCCTGATAGAAAATCTTGACATTGATTTTCAATCGGGGTTTTCTGTTATCACTGGCGAGACCGGTGCCGGCAAGAGCATTATCCTCGGCGCCTTGTCGATTTTGCTTGGCAACAGAGCCGACAGCACATCAATTGCACCCTCTGCCAAGCGATGCATAGTAGAGGCCACCTTCAGTCAATTGGACGAAAAGGCGGCATCTTTCTTTGAAGAGCATGACCTGGACTACTACGACAATGAGTGCACCATTCGCCGCGAGCTGACCGACACTGGCAAGAGCCGCGCCTTCATCAACGACACGCCCGTTTCGCTCAATCAGGTCAGAGAGCTGAGCACCCTGCTCGTAGATGTGCACTCCCAGCATCAGACCCTCCTGCTCAACAATGCCGATTTTCAGATGGATGTGCTTGATTCTGTCGCTGGCGACGACGACATCCTTGAAAAATACCAAGCAGACTACAGACAATATCTATCTGTCTCACGCGAGCTGCAGCAACTGGAGCAGGAAGCCGAGCAGAACCGCGAAGCCCTCGACTTTATTCAGTTTCAGCACAAAGAGCTGCAAAGTGCCAATCTTGCCGAAGGAGAGCAGGAAGAACTTGAGGAGGAACTGCTGGTTCTCGAAAACGCAGAGAATATCAAGCAGGCCATCTTTGATGCACAAAATCTCCTGTCTGACATTACTGAAAAAATCCATGCCGCCGGCCGCACCATTGGCAAGATAGCCAATGTATTCCAACCTGCAGCACAACTGTCAGAGCGCCTGGACAGCTGCTCCATAGAGCTGGACGATATCGACAGCACCATCGCGGCCAACGATATAAACTTCGACCCTCAGCGACTGGAGGAAGTCAATCAGCGACTAGACACTATCTACTCCCTGCAGAAGAAATACCATAAGGCAACCACCGGCGAACTTCTGCAACTTCAGGTCGAGCTTGCCGACAAGCTTAACAGCATCGTCAATCACGATGACATCGTGCATGAGAAGCAGCAGCTTTGCAAAGAGCTGTACACCAAAGCCCTCTCCACAGCCGCCCAGCTCACCGCTGCCCGCAAGCAAGCCGCTGCCAGGATAGAGCAGGAGCTTATCACCCGTCTCAAGCCACTGGGACTTCCCAACATCAGTTTCCTCGTACAACTCACTCCCCTTGACGAGCTCGCACCCTTCGGCCAGGAGAAAGTATGCTTCCTCTTCAGTTCCAACAAGAGCACCCCGCCGCGCAGCCTGGAGAAGATTGCCTCAGGCGGCGAGATCGCCAGAGTGATGCTGTCGCTCAAGGCTATGCTGGCTACCCATAGGCAGCTGCCCACCATCATATTCGACGAGATTGACACTGGCGTCTCCGGTCGCATTGCCGACGAGATGGGCTCCGCCATGGAAGGGATATGCAATGCCGCAGACCACACTACCTCTCAGGTCATCTGCATTACCCATAATCCGCAGATAGCCGCGCGTGGGTACCATCACTATCGCGTCTTTAAGGAGGACACCGTACTCGGAGCCCACACCTACATTGAGCAGCTCAATCCCGATCAGCGCATCCACGAGATTGCCAAGATGCTTTCAGGATCAGATGTGAGCGAAGCCGCCATATCAAACGCCAAAACACTATTAAAATAAAATATGACACGCAAGATTAGCCTACTCCTTATTATAATTATTATGCTCTCCTGCCAGGCCTTCGGCCAGCTGGACAAGAAGGTCGCCCCCTCGCTGGTGAAGATAACGACAGCCAAGGCAGACGGCAGCAGCATTGGCGAAAGCACAGGCTTTGCCTTGACCATAGGTGAAGGCATTGAGATTGTAAGTCCCTACAGCATCCTCAAGAATGCCAGCAAGGCCACCGTAGCCGACAGCAAGGGCAAGACCACCCTCGCCCACCGCATTACCGGAGCCAACGACCTCTACGACGTGGCACGCTTCACCATAGAAAAGGCTTCCATACCGCCGCTGACCATGGCAAACCAGAAGCTGACCGTAGGCAGCAGGGCAACCATTGTGCAGCCTACCGGCAAGGGCAAGGCCCAGGCTACCGAGGTCACCATCGATGAAGCCACCGAGCATGGCGGCCTCACCTACTACACCATCCTCCGCTCCGCCGACAAAACTCTAATCGGATGCCCGCTGCTCAACCAGAGCGGCCAAGTGGTAGGCGTCATCCAGCGCAGCCCCGACAAGGAGGCTGACAAAACCTTCGCCATCGGCATCGAGTTCACTCAGGCCCTCCAGATTGGCACCATGTCGGCTGCCGACCCCTCGCTGCAATCCATCTATATCCCCAAGCAGCTGCCCGCCGAGCGCGAGCAGGCCGCCAGCTACCTCTACCTGCTCACCAAGAATACAGAGGACACCCTCTCCTATCTCACCAATTTGGGCGATTTCATCGAGAAATTTCCCGATAATTTCTTCGGCTATACTGAGCGCGCCACCTACTATACGGCCACCAGCCAGTATGCCCTTGCAGAGCGCGACTACGCCCAGGCCCTCGAGGCCTGCGAAGACAAGGCCGACATACACCACGCCATGAGCGTAGCCATCTACAATCTCTGCCAGCGCAAGTCCTACATCCAGTACAAGGACTGGGACCTCAACCGCGCTCTCAGCGAGACCGAACAGGCCTACGCCCTCAACGCCACGCCCCTCTACCTCATGCAGAAAGGCAAGTGTCTCTACGCCCTCAAGCGCTACCGCGAGGCTTACGACACCTACGCCGAAATCAATGCCACGCGCTTCCGCTCGTCAGAGAACCTCTTCTGCCAGTCGCGCGCCCTTGAGATGGACGGCGGCGACAGCACTCAGGTGCTTGCCCTGCTCGACAGCGCAGTGATGCGCTTCAAGCGCCCATTGCAGCCCGATGCCGCGCCCTACATACTCTTCCGCGCCAACCAGCACAACCGCTACGGCTACTACAAGGAGGCCGCCCTCGGCTATCAGGAGTATGAGTCGCTCGTGGGCAGCAACGTGCTCAGCGATGTCTTTTTCTATAACAAGGAGCAGGTCGAGCTAAAGGCTCGCCTCTACCCCCAGGCGCTCAACGACATCGAGAAAGCCCTGGCCATCAAGCCCAACGAGTATGTCTATCTTATAGAGAAAGCCCTCATCGAGACCCGCACCGGCCATTTTGAGGAAGCCATCTACACGGCCACCCAGGCACAGAAAGTCGATCCCAACGACCCAGACTCCTACAAGCTCATCGGCATCTCCCAGAGTGAGCTGGGCCACAAGGCCGAGGCGCGCCAAAACCTGCAGCGCGCCTATGAGCTCGGCGACCCCCAGGCCCAAGAGTGGCTGAACAGTATGAAATAAAAGGTTGGCGTTCAGCGGCTTTGCGACTATGTGACTTTGCAGCTTTGCGACTATGTGACTTTGCGGCTTTGCGACTTTGCGACTATGTGACTTTGCGGCTTTGCGACTATGAAAATAGGTTCCCTTGACCTCGGCCCACGCCCCGTGCTCCTTGCCCCCATGGAGGACGTGACGGATATTGGCTTCCGACTGCTGTGCAGGCAGATGGGAGCCAGCATGGTCTATAGCGAGTTCGTCAGCAGTGACGCCCTGGTGCGCAATGTCAACAGCACGCTCCAGAAGCTCACCGTCAGCCCCGAGGAGCGCCCCGTGGCCATACAGATTTACGGCAAATATCCCGACGCCATGGCCGAAGCCGCCCGCATAGTCGTTGACACCGCCCATCCCGATGTGCTCGACCTCAACTTTGGGTGTCCCGTCAAGCGCGTGGCCGTCAAGGGTGCCGGTGCCGGCCTGCTGCGCGACATCCCGCTGATGCTGGAGATTGCGCGCCGCGTGGTGGAGGCCGTCGATGTGCCCGTCACCGCCAAGACGCGCCTCGGCTGGGACTGCAACAACATCATCATCGGCGACCTGGCCGAGCAGCTGCAAGACCAGGGCATTCAGGCCCTCACCATACATGGCCGCACCCGCAGCCAGATGTATACCGGCAATGCCAACTGGGAGCCCATCGCCCAGGTCAAGCGCAATCCGCGCATCCATATACCCATCATCGGCAACGGCGACATCGACAGTGCCGAGAAAGCTGTGGAAGCCTTCGACAGCCTCGGCGTCGATGCCATCATGGTGGGGCGTGCCACCTTCGGCCGTCCCTGGATATTCAAGGAGATACACGATGCCCTCTTCCCCGACACCCCCATCGACACCACGGGCATCATCAGCAGTCCCCACCCTCAGATGTCAACCGACTGGAAGCTCGACGCCCTCAAGCAGCAGGTGCTCACCAGCATCAGCCATGTCCGCGCCCCCAAGGCTGCCGACGAGCGCGACCGCGAGCACCGCGGTATCCTCCACTCGCGCCGTCACATAGCCAATAGTCCCATCTTCAAGGGCATCCCCAATTTCCGCGAGCGCCGCATAGCCATGCTGCGCGCCGAGACAGCCGACGAGCTCTTCTCACTCATGGAGGAAGCCCGTCCACTAATACAGGGATAGACAGTTGCTTTCTTAGCAATCACGTTTCTTCGCCAGAACAAAAAGCAAACTTTCTGTCTATGGTTTAATCGAAACGTTGTTTTACAATAAATGATTATTGAGGCTATACATCAGAGCCTCGGCGATACTGGTCACTCCCAGTTTGCGGAAAAGAATCCTTTTGCTCGTTTTTATTGAATTGTGCGACTTAAAAAGTTTAGCCGCAATTTCCTCTTCCGTATATCCCTGGGCTGAAAGCGCTACTATTGCTTTTTCCCTTTCCGTCAGCTCAACGATAGTTTTCTCCATCCATTTGTGAGAACTGAAATCATATTGGTAATATACTTTCTCTCCCTTAATACGCAGGATGGCTTCCCCCGTTTCTTTTCTATAGGTAGGATGAATAGAGCAAAGAACCATCCACAAAAATCCATTTTCAGTACACATAAAGGTCTGTGACCTGTGTTGGAACATTTTTACTTTTTCTCCTATTCTAAGATGAAAATTAAAAGTCATGCTATAGCGATCGATCACAGAATAAAGCGAAGCAGACATTATTTGCTGAGTTTCTCTCCTTAGCTCTTCTATTTTACGCAAATCTTCTTCGGGAATATATTTAGTGTAGAACTCATATCCCATTTCTTCGATTTCGCCTTCTCTTAATCCACAAAGAAAACGAAGATTATCAGACGCATAAACAATTACTCCTTCAAAAAGGTCAATAACATATAGATATATGTTTGTCGAATAACAAAACTCTTGTAATGCCTGAAGTCGAGTTTCTGCCTTCTCTTTTTCTTCCTTAGAAAAAAAGAGTCCGTTACGTATGTTCCTTTCTTTATCTGCCATATCTTTTAAGAAATCACATTGCAAAGGTAATCCAATTTCTACATATCACATGACCCAATTGGGTGAAAAACAGCAGGATTTTACAGAAAGTGGCCCTGCTTTTTCATTAATAATAACGAGTTTTGTTTATTTTTGCATGTGTAAACTCATAAGAAACACAGCCATGAAACAGATAGTTTTTCTTTCCCTCGGCATTGCAGCTCTGTTGTGCTCCTGCTCGCGGTCGCTGACTGATGTCGGTTATTCAAGTTTTTCTGAACTGCAATACAACACTCTCAGTGCAAAAACAGACGGACGCGACTACTTTTCTCCTTTACGGGGGGTAGAGGTCTTTCCATATCGTCCCACAGCCTTAAAGTATAAGTTGTATAATTATGTTACTGACAATGACATAGAACATCTATACGATTCAAAGATTGCCATGCGCCTCCAGCTGCTGAGCGAATTTTACTCGCAGTTTGGTGTTCAGAATTTCAATTTGGGCAAGATCAACAAGGAGTATATGGCACTAATGTCTCCACAAGTCAGGGAGAGTGCAGAATCGTATAGTCTTAAGGATAACAGTCCCCTTGGTATTTGGCAGATATTTAAGCCATATCCCGGCTTGGATGTAACAGCAACCAAATATGAGATTTCTTATAAAGGCAACGATTGGTTCTCGGTAAGGCCAAAGGGAGATGTCACTGAGGTAAGGTTGCGAATATTGCTGGCCGGGAAACATTTGCAACCGGTGGTTGCGGAAATAGAGAATCCATCTTTCGGCATTACCGCGGACCGTGGATTAGGGTCTGACATAGGCCGTGGATATGCAATAAAAGGAGATTGGGAAAATTATACGGAAGCACCTTATAGGCGCAGCGAAAGCTATAATAAATTTCTTGCTTCCATTGTATATAAGCAGTGCACATCTAAGACGAAGGTAAACTATGTAACGGAGAAGGATATACTACTGTTGGCAGATAGATTGGTTGAAGAAAGGCAAACATTCCTTCGTGACATGTATGCGTTACTTTCTTCAAATCCTGGGGCAGACAATAATCGTAAGTTTGAAAAAATATGTGACGAAACTGTGTCTGTTCCTATAAGAGATGCCTTGAAAGAAATACACTCTGCCAACAATAAAGACAGGTCTAAAGGAATATGGAAGCCTATAGAGCCGAGGGATAAGAACAACTGCCAGATTGCTTATGACAAGAATAACTGGTTCAAGATAGATGAAGCCGCTACGGACTCCCTATGCCTACAAGTCGTTTTCTATGGTCGCAAACTATATCCTCTAATTACAGGGATTTGCAATAAAGATTATAACCTGCTCATTCAGCAGGATTATGAATCTAACAGGAGCATGTCGCCTGGATTTGGATTGTAATTCAATAAAGCTATGAAACAGGTTGTTTTTCTCTCTATCGGCATTGTAGCCCTCTTGTCTTCCTGCAATGGGAACATCAGGGAAATCAACACGAGCAGTGTCTCGCAACTCTATGACCAGAATCCGCCGCCGATGCGGCTGCATGACTACGGATATTCGGATAGCTATCCGGGTGTGTCAAGCAGCTACCGCCACTACAACTTTGTCATAGGCAGCGACCTGGAGCAGTTCTATAAGGCAAGCGTCGATTTGCGAATGACCATTCTCAATGATTTCTACACGCAACTGAATGCACAGGGATTTAATCTCCAGACCTTTGAGAAAGAGTATCACGCTTTCCTCTCTCCCCACATCAAGGCCACAAGTCGCGGCCTCGACAGATGGATGCTCTTCAAACCACAGGAGGCAAACGCTAAGTGCCAGATAACATACGAGGGTAATGACTGGTTTTCTGTGAAAGCATTGGGGGGCAACGCCACCGTAAGTCTGCGCGTGGTGCTCACTGGTGAGAACCTTCAGCCCGTCATTGCGGAAGTGGAAAACACCAGACTCGGCATCAAGACCGGCTTGGGAGCCGGCAGTGACCTCGGCTCCGGCTATACGCTTACCCGCGAATGGGAGTACGGTATTTTTAACAACAAGAAGCGTAACAACGGATTCAGAAACTATGTCGCAGGCATAATATACCACAACTGCTGCAAAGCCAAAGACGGGCGTTCCTTCATTACCGAAAAAGAACTTCTGTCCTTTGTAGAGAGCACCGAGCAGAAGCGCGAGCAACTGCTTAAAGACTTCTATGCAGACCTCACGGCAGCAGATTTCTCCGACAAGTCCTTCTCCGAGAAATACGACAATATTGTTACCGGCGCTGTTGCCAACGCCATGGGCTCGGCAAAAGGTAAGGCAGCAAAGTCGCGCACTTATGGCAAGTGGACTCCCTTTGTGCCACAAGACAAAGCCATCTACACGCTTGCCTATGACGAGCAGGACTGGTTTACCGTCTCGGGCGACAAGGCAGCCAAGCCTGACCTCTACATGCAGGCCGTCTTCTATGGGCAGGAGATGCGCCCTCTGATTGTCGGGCTTTACAACGAGGCTCTAAATGTGAATGTGCAGCAAGAGTTTATGACCGACCGTAACTCCCACACCTTTGGCTGGGAGCTGCGCAAGCATTGGTAAGGAAGCGCAGACATATTAAAATAGGCGGCGGCACCAAGTGTGTCGCCGCCTATATTTTCTCAGTCATTATCATACGCCCCCCGGCCTTCTTGAAGTTACTCTCATACGCCCTCCCCCCTTCGGGGTACTCCCTCTATCTTAGAGGGAGAGCCTGCAAGTCGTTCTGCCTTTAAGATTGCAGCAAACTACCGGGGGCGTATGAGAGTAACAGTTATTGTCAAATCTGTGCCAACTTCTATATCATTGCTATAATTTATCATATTCTCAGTTCAGAGTTTCACCGTCTTTGTCTGTCCGTTTCGGAGGGTGAAGGTCTGGGGCTTTGCACCCTGGCGGTCGATTGTGACCTTGAGGTTTGAGGCAGCGCGCTCCACCTTTATGCTGAAGTCGGTGCCGAAGGCGCGGATGTGGCGCAGCTCCATCTGAGGCCATTCGGCGGGCAGGTGGGGCGTGAGGGTGAAGGAGTGGAATCCGGTGGGGCGTATGCCGAAGAGGCCCTCGGTGATGATGCGGCCGTAGAGGGCGCTCTCGGCGGAGAGGTGGCGCTGGCTGCCCTCGGGCCACGCCTCAATGGCGTAGGGCACATGGGTGCCGAGCAGTCGGGTCTCGCTGTAGCGGTGTAGGAAGTCGAGGGCACGCTCGGTGTCGCCGACATAGAAGGCTCCGCGCAGTGCGTAGAGGGTGGAGCGGTCCCAGAAGGTCTTGTCGCCAGCCTGTGTGAGCATGCCGTTCTCGGTCCAGAGGCGCGGTGAGAAGAGGGCGTCGAGGGTGCCTGCGGCCTTCTCGTCGATACCCATCACGAGGGGGATGCAGATCCACGAACGCAGCACGTCGTTACCCTTATAATAGATATAGGTGTCGAAGCCCTCGATGGGCCCGGCGAAATACTTGTTGATATTGGTGCGCATCTGCCTGGCCTCGGCGGCATAGGTCTTGCCCTTGGCAGCCTCGCCCAGCAGCGGAGCCAGGTAGGAGGCCGAGAGCAAGGCGTCGTAGTAGAGGCTGGAGGTGCAGAGGTTGGCATCGCCGGCAGGGAAGCGGCCCTCCAGCTCGTCGGTGTTGCTGGCCACTACGCCGCCGTCGTTGAGCTTATGCTTGCAGTAGTCGAGGCACCACTTGATGAGGGGCCACAGCTCGCGGGCCTCGCCGAGGTCGGCGCGAGCCAGCACGTAGCGCGAGGCGCCGTAGGCTATCATGGCGGCATCGCCACGGTCGCCGGCGCCATTCCAGATGTCGGTGCCCTCGGCAATGATGGACGAAGGGATGGGGCGCATCTCGTCGTTCATAAAGCGGGCGAACATCTTATAGCTGTTGAGGGCTGAGGCGTTGCCGTAGGCATAGCCCGTGAAGGGGAAATAGGGGTTGATATACTCGGCCTGGTCATTGGCCCAGATGGCGGCATAGTAGCTCTCGCCGCCGGGGCCGTGCATGGGACCGCCGGCCGTCTCGTAGATGCTCTCGCAGGCCCTCACCTTGGAGAAGGCGAACATGCGGTTGATGACCTCGTCGGGGGTCTGCAGCTGCAGGTTGCCCTGCAGCTCAGCCACCATGGCCTTGCGGGCGGCGAGCTCCTCGGCTATTTGAAATTTGAAATTTGAAATTTGAAATTTACCAGTCTCCTCGCCCACAATGGCGGCATGAAACTCCACGCTCTCGCCCTTGCGGAGGGTGACGGTCTGCGGGTTGAGGGCCACGCAGCGCACGGCGTAGCTGCCCTTCACGCCCTTGGCGGGGTCGGTGAACGACACATTATTATAATAAGGTATGGTGACCTTCATGTCCTTGTCGCCGAGATTCTTCACCGTCAGCAGCTCCATCACCGCGGGCTGCTCGGTGGAGGGGAACCACTCGCGGACGACGGCGGCATCGCCCCATCGGCTCTCGGCGCGGAGCGTACCCTTGAGGCTGATGAGCTCCACGCGGTCGTGGCTGGCGCGGTAGTTATTGATAATCAGCTCGTCCATGAGGTCCCATGCCACGCGGCGCATGAGCGAGGCGTGGGTATTGTTGGGCACGGTGCGCAGCATGGGCCACACCATCCCCTTGTTGACGGTGAGCGAGCCGTCCTTCTGCACGGCATAGCGCAGCACCACGCTCACGCGCTTGCCGCTCATCTCCACGTGGTCGGAGTAGCCCGCGAGCTTGTCGCCGCTCAGCACTATCGAGCCGTCGTCGGCCATCTGCCACGTGGCGGCCGTGGCGGCCACACCAATCATAACACTCACACAAAACAGGATTCTCTTGAAGGTAAACATAATTTTTAATTTACAATTTCACAAATTACAAATTACAATTTATAGTTTAATTTAAGTAGTTGAGAAGTTAAGCCTATAGTAATTTTGATTTCACAATTTTACGATTATACAATTTCACGATTTAGCCAAGTCCGGGAGCACATGCTCAGCCTTTAGGGGGAATAACTGAGGGCTTGGGGGCAAGAGGGGAACTCATCTTCCCCTTTTAGGATGCTGATTGTTCGCAAAGTTAAGCATTAAATTTCTTACTTGCCCCAAACCTGACCTAAAAAGAAAGTCTTCTGCCGATTTTTAGTCCTCGTCTGCCGCCGTCTATGCCAGAGCGGGCAGATTTTCATTGCGGTCTCGGCGATTATAATCGCGAGTCAATCGCTTTTTAATGCGCAGGCGCTGATTATTACTGCGAACGGATGAAATCTAAACGCGTGAAGATTTCAATTTCTTAGCTAAGACGCAACAATTTCTTAACTAAGAAACTATTGATTCTTAGTTAAGACACCATTGTTTCTTAGTTAAGACACCATTGATTCTTAGCTAAGAAATTGAAATCTCCACGCAATTAAATTTTGTGAGCTCAGCTTTAGATTTCGGGAGGACGGAGATTTTTTGCGGGAGGACGCGATTAAATTTTATAAGGACGCAGTTGGGGTTCATAAGAGAGCGGTTAGGCTTCGGGAGGATGCGGGTATGGTTCATAAGAGAGCAGTTGGATTTCATGAGGACGCAGTTGGGGTTCATAAGAAAGCGGTTAGGCTTCATGAGGACGCAGTTGGGGTTCATAAGAAAGCGGTTAGGCTTCGGGAGTGCGCGGTTAAATTTCGGGAACTGGGAGAAAATTTGCGTGAGGTATGGGGATGATTATACGAGATGGTGGAAACTGGGATTTTTTGCGGCGAAAATGTCTTTGCAATAACACATAATTAATTTGCAATGGGGTATAGGTGGATTATTAAGAGCATAACGAAAAAATCTGCCGAAAAAGTCATCAGAAATGGGGATTTTATGTGTTTTTGATGTGCGATTTTTGGTACTGTTATAATATATAGGTATATTTGCAAGCCTTTATGTGTCAAAATTGGGCAATTTATGAAAATTTGATAAATAAATAATAATACTGGAATCATGACAAGATTTTACACAAGCATCAGGAAGTTCTGCCTTTTGGCAGCAATGGGGCTGCTCTGCGCCCCGATGAGTGCTCAGGTGGACTACAAGGCCCTGCCTGACTACGACAATGTGCCGCCCGTTGACTGGCGTCTGGGCGTGAAGAACGGCAATGCCCCGCAGCAGGGGGTAAGTGGTAAGGAGAAAGGAGTAAGGAGCGCCAAATCGCATGCTTTCTCCGCCGAGGCTGAGGACGATGAGCTGCCCGACCACTGGAACAATGCTCTGTTCAAGCATTTCCCGCCCTACTTCTACCAGAGCGGCCCTTCGTGCATGTGCTCCAGCTTCACGGGCTACATCTTCACCCATGAGCTGAACAGCTACCGCGACCTCGACGGCTACAACCCCGCCAACCAGATGGCGGTGTTCTTCGGCTGGCTGCAGACCTTCCAGAACAGCTCGAAGGAGGATATCGAGATGCACAACGGCTGCCCCAACTCCATTGACTATAACGGCCGCACGCACTCTGACAACAACGGATTCCAGGACTGGCGCAGCCGCGAGGCCGGCTGGATGCAGGGCTACGACCGCTGGTACCGCGCCATGTTCAACAGGGCGCAGGGCTTCTACACCATGCCGCGCACCACCGGTACCGAGCAGGGCCGCCAGGACATCAAGCGCTGGGTGTACAACCACAACGGCGACACCTCGTTTAAGAGCGGCGGCCTGGCCTACGTGGTGGTGGCTGCCAACAGCTGCTATCCCAAGATTGCCTCCACGCCCGCCAATGACGAGACGGGTGCCGTGGGCAAGTACTATATCACCAACTGGGACAACGAGATTAACCACGCCCTGACCATCACCGGATGGGACGACCGCATAGAGTTTGACCTCGACGAAAACGGCGTCTACGGTGAGAAGGAGAAGGACGAGGTCGGCGCCTGGATTATCGCCAACTCATGGGGCCAGGGCTGGGAGAACGGCGGCTGGGTGTATGTGCCCTACCGCCTGGGCGGCACCATCGGCAAGGTGACTGCCAACAACTTCTGGCAGCCCTATGTTACCTACATCCGCAAGGACTATATCCCGCAGCGCACCATCAAGCTCAAGATGGACTACAGCCACCGCTCGGAGATCTCGCTGCACGTGGGCATAAGCGCCGACACCAGCGCCACGACAGCCCAGTTCACCCTGCCCATGTACTCATTCCAGCAGGCCGGCGACGGCGCTGAGGACCGCAGCGGCGGTGCCCCCGAGGTGCCCATGCTGGGCAAGTGGCTCGACGGCTTCCACTATGAGCCGATGGAGTTTGGCTACGACCTGACCACGCTGAGCTCCGGCTTCGACCAGAGCAAGCCGCTGAAGTATTTCTTCACCGTGAAGTTCCACGGCAACAAGGGCAGCGGCCATATCTACAATGCCTCGGTGCTCGACTATAAGCTGGAGACCAAGGACGGCATAGAGATTCCCTTCGACATCGACACCGTGTCCATCAGCCAGACCGAGAGCCAGAGCAGCGCCATCACCATCAGCGTGATAGTGCCGGGCGAGACGATGACCCCGCCGACCAACGTTTACATTGCCAACGGCAAGCTCATGTGGGATGCCCCGCAGGCCTCCAGCATGAAGGTGAAGAGATACAATATCTACAAGAACAATATGCTGACGGCCACCGCCGTCAATGCCCAGGGCTACGCCATCGACGATGAGAGCGCCAGCTACTGCGTATCGGCCATCTATGCCTACAAGAAACACGAGATGGAGTCAGCCAAGAGCGAGCTGGCCCGCCTGCCCATCAAGACGCCTGAGGGTGACAACGTGACCCTGACCGTCAGCAACGGCACGCTGGTGATACCCAACGCAGTGCCCTACGCCTTGGAAGAGGGCACCATAGAATTCTGGATCAAGCCCACCAGCGTGGGCCAGACCAACCACTGCCTGAGCGGCTCGAAGAACTCCGACTTCTTCTTCAAGCTCACCCCCAGCGGCCAGGCTTCGGCAGGCTGGGACGGCGAGCAGAACGTATCGTCCGCCGCCAAGACCATTAGCGCCGGCAAGTGGAAGCACGTGGCCATAGTGGTTGACCACAACAACATGACCCTCTACGTCGACGGCATGAAGAAGGGCAGCACCCGCGCCACCAACTCAGCCGGCATCCCCGCGCTGGGCGACATAGTGTTCGGCACCCCCGACAACCCGCTTGACGCCGAGATCGACGAATTCCGCGTATGGAGCAAGGCCCGCACCCAGATAGAACTCTACGGCAACAAGGACAACTCCATCAAGGATCCCGCCTCGCAGGGCGACCTCATCTGCTATCTGCCCATGAACACCATCCAGGTGGAAGGCGAGCAGAGATTCCAGGACTTTGCCTGCAACAACCACGGCTACATCTCCGACGGCGAATACACCAGTCAGGAGAACAGCGAGGTGGTGAAGGGCTCCAGCTTTAAGTTCCCCCTCTCCATCGTAATGGCCGACTCTCTCTTTGCCGGCCAGCCCGCCCTCTTCCAGGGCAGCGCCTCCGTCAACACGGTAAGCTGGAAGTGGAGCGCCCCCGGAGCCGAAGCCAAGAGCTACACCACCAAGTCGCCCTACATCACCTACGCCAAGGCCGGTGAGTACACCATAAGCCTCACCGCCACCGACAACGAGGGCAACGAGGCCACGGTGGAGAAGACCTTTGAGGTGGTTGACGGCCAGATGCCCGTGCCCGAGTTTGACCTCAGCACCGAGCGTCAGGCCACTGCCAAGCCCGTCACCCTCATCAACCGCACCAAGTCAACCAACTGCTCCTACGTATGGTCCATAGAGGGCCAGGACGACCAGTACAGCACCAATGCCAATGCCGTCTTTGAGGAGCCCGGCACCTACACCGTAACCCTCACCGCCACCAACGGCAGCGGCTCCGCCTCCCTAAGCAAGCAGGTGGAGATATACATCGCCAAGCCGGTGAGCGACTTTGCCGTCAATCCCTACAGCATCCTGCTGGGCGAGACCACCTACCTGGAGGACAAGAGCACCGGCAAGCCCGACAACTGGATCTGGACCCTGAGCAACGGCAAGCGCTACCTGCAGGTGGACGGCCAGTACTCGTCGCTCGTGCCGCCGGCACCGGGATTCTACGATGTATCACTGCAGACCACCAACAGCGTGGGCAGCAACATCGAGACCAAGTCGCGCGCCATCTGCGTAAGCAATGCCGATGCCAAGAACGGCCTCAACTTCAGCGGCGGCAAGGAGCAGCTTGAGTTCGGCCGTCCGTTCCTGCCCATCCAGGCATCCTTCACCATCGAGTGGTGGATGAATCCCCAGGTTTACTTCGGCACCGGCGGCTTCGACTTCGGCAACATGACCGCCGACTGCACCGACAAGGGCGTCTATACCGTCACCTACAAGGGCCGCAACTATCAGGTGAGCGACTACTTCATCCTCAACCAGTGGCACCACTACGCCATCAGCTTCAACCGTGGCAAGCTGAGCTTCTACCGCGACGGCGAGCTCATCTCCTCCTACAGCGCCAACAGCAACTACTCCTCGCCCAGCTGGCCCACCAAGTTCTACTTCGGCCGCACCGACAATGCCCTCCACGTCCACATCGACGAGATGCGCATATGGAAGACCGAACTCAACGCCACCCAACTGCAGGTAGTATGCAACGCACCCATCGAGAACCCCACAGAGCTCAGCAACCTCTGCCTCTACTATGACTTCAACCAGAACGGCGGCGACGTGATTGACCGCTCAGGCCACAACCTCGACGCCAAGCGCCTCAACTTCGGCCCCGACGGCGACGCATGGATCATGGAGCCCGGCGTGTTTACCCTCGACTTTGAGAAGAAAATCAACGTGGAGGACGTGACCGGCCAGTTTATGACCAACTACAAGGCTCCGTTCATCTACGACGACATCAAGGTGATGCCCAACATCTATAATGCTGCGCGTCAGCTGCAGACCGGCACCGACCAGTCCACATGGGTATTCAAGTCGCCCAAGAAAGTCAATAACAGTTCCTTCACCAGCGACAACTGGTCGACAGTCTATATCGACACTTCCAGCTCCAACCAGCTGTGTGGCGAGTCAAGGTCCACCTACGACATGGACCTCTTCAACCGCCGCCTGTGGCAGACCGTCAGCCTCACGCCGGGCCACTACCGCTTCTCCATCCAGAGCGGCCGCTACTTCAGCCCCTACCTCAGCCGCATCGTGGTATGCGACGGCGACTCCATCGTTGACAACAGCGAGATAGAGAGCGCCCTGGCAAGCGAGTTCCTCTCCAAGAACACCAGCGTGGAGTTTGACGTGGCAGCAGACGGCACCCCCATCAGCCTCGGCATCCTCTACAACCTGCCCCCCAGCTCATCCTACGAGGTTGACATCAAGGCCTTTGTGCTGGAGCGCATCAGCGCCGAGGCACAGGAAGCCGACGGAGTGAAGGACGCCTACGACGCCGTAGGCAAGGGCCTGCTTGACAATATCAGCGGCGAACGCGGCGGCATCCGCGTGGTTAGCGACGACATCATCGAGCTCAAGATCTACACCGCTGCCGGCCAGTGCGTATTCAATGAATATGTAAGCGGCAACCGCCAGATCAAGCTCGCCCCCGGCATCTACATTGCCAACGGCAAGAAGGTGAAGGTGGGATAGGAAAGTTGAGAGATTAAAAAGTTAAAAAGTTAAAAAGTTAAAGAATTAGCAAATCAAAATATTTAAACAACATAGCAGTCTTATGAAAATCAAAAGCTATCTGATTGCCGCCCTGCTGGCGTGCTACGCCACGGCAGGCTATGCCCAGCTCTCCTACGGCTGGGAGGAGGCAGCCAAAAACACTCAAGAGTTTTCTTTTGAGAAAAACAAGAAGCAGCGTCAGCCGGGCGGTGCCAAGTCGAAGGGCTATGACCCGCAGGCCAAGCGCCCCGACCACCTCAACAATGCGCTGCTGAAGTATTTCCCGCCCATCTTCAATCAGGACCACGGCTCGTGTGACGCTGCCAGCTACATCGGCTACCAATGGACCTACGAGCGCAACTGCTACTACGGCCTCGACGCCCAGTACCCCGAGAACCGCTTCACCTCCCACTTCAACTTCCTGCTGGCCCACAACTACCAGGGCACAGGCAAGGCAGAGATGCTGCAAAAAGTGGGCAACCCCTCAGAGGCTGACTACGGCGGCCAGACCTGCTCAAAGTACTACGGCAGCCAGGACTGCAAGGATACCAACTACGGCTGGATGCAGGGCTACGACAAATGGTACCGCACCGTCCACAACCGCGACTGGACCGAATCATACATTGAGCAAAACGTGATGACCGAAGAGGGCCGCGAGATTCTGAAGAACTGGCTCTGGAATCACAATGGCGACTACGACTTCAACGCCGGCGGCGTGGCATGGTTTGGCATGGCCGCCACCGACTACGTGACGGGCACCATACCCAACACCCCCACCAATAAGGCCCTCGGCGTGGTAGGCAAGATCTACATGTCAGACTGGGGCCCCTCCTACAACCATGCCCAGACCATCGTGGGCTACGACGACCGCATTGAGTTTGACCTCGATGAAAACGGAGTCTATGGCGAGAAGGAGAAGGACGAGGTAGGCGCATGGATCATCGCCAACTCCTGGGGTGCAGGCTGGCAAAACAACGGCTTCATCTATTGTCCCTACGCCCGCGCCTACACCACCAACGCCCGCACCAGCCCCTGGTCGGTTGACCGCCACTATATCCGCAAGGACTATGAGCCCATCCGCATGCTCAAGGCTAAGCTCGCCTTCTCGCGCCGCTCAGCCATCCACCTCAGCGTATCAGCCACCCAGGACACCACCAGCGCCTCAGGCCAGGACTCCATAGAGCTCGACCACTTCAAGTACGCCGGCGACGGCACGCGCAACACCTATCAGCCGCCCCTCGTGCCGATGCTCGGCAAGTGGATTGACGGCTATCACTACGAACCCATGGAGTTTGGCTACGACCTCAGCGACCTCACCAAGAAGTTTGACCGCCGCAAGCCCATCAAATACTTCTTCAACATCCGCACCCAGCGCAACCTGCCCGAGGAGTGGCAGGGCACCGGCCGACTCTACAATGCCTCCATCATCGACTATGAGCTCGACCAGGCCGGCATTGAATTCCCCTTCAAGTTTGAGAAGCTCGACATCGGTGGCACCGACCAGCTCTACCGCATCTCCGTCATCATTCCCGGCGAGCAGATCAACGCCCCCCTCAACCTCGACATCCAGGACGGCGCCCTCACCTGGGAGGAACCCGTCACTACCTCGCTGCCCATCAAGAAGTACTACATATATTATAATGACTTCGTGATTGACTCCGTAGCCGGCAACGTGCTGACCTACACCCCCGCCCAGAGCGGCGACAAGGCCTACGGAGTGGCAGCAGTCTATCAGTACCGCAAGAACACCGTGGTCTCCAACCAGTCCAACCGCGTGACATTCCCCGTTGAGCCCACCGGCACCGACAATGTGGTACTCGAGATGAAGAACACCATGGCCGTAGTGACCGAAGCAGGCTTTGCTGCCTCCCTTGGCGGCACCCTGGAGTATTGGATCAAGCCCTACTCCCTCGGCGACTACGCCCAGCAGTTTGGCAACACAGCCTACTTCTACAGCTCATTTACCGAACGCGGCTATGTCAGGGCAGGTATGGGAGCCTATAGTGCCTACAATAACTATAGCTCCACCGTCAAGGCCAACGAGTGGAACCACATTGCCGTCGTCAGAGACCATGATGAGCTCTATGCCTACATCAATGGTGTGAAGCGCAGCATCTCCACCTACAACAAGGCCTCCGGCGTGCTCGCCTTCGCTGATTTCGCCATTGGCCGTGAGCCCAACAACGGCCTCATCAATGGCCAGGTGGATGAGATACGCCTCTGGAATCGCGCCCTCACCGAGGACGAGCTGGCCAACAATCGCTACTCTGAGATAGCCAACCCCTCCAAGCAAACCGACCTCGTGCTCTACTATAAGGGCGACACCTTCACCAACGGAGACGGCAACCTCTGCATCCGCGACTATGCCCGCGGCCACCACGCCATCATCCGCGATGCCGACAGCGTCAAGACCTTCGTCAACAACGACCTCCTCAAGGGCAACGACAACATGAAGATTGTGATCAACGCCCCCACCGAGAGCATCTATGCCAACACCCCAGCACGCTTCACCGCAGCCATACCGGCCTGCGCCACCAGCATCAAGTGGATAATCGACGGCGACAACAGCAATGTCGTCAGCCAGCAAACTGCACCTTATCTCACCTTCGACAAGGCCGGCACCCACATGGTCAAGATAGCCATCGAGTACGAAGGCGGCAAGACCATGGCATCTGCCAACACCTTCGTAAAGGTCAACGAGATGCCCGCCCCGGTAGCAGACTTTGAGATTACCCAGAACAACCTGCCCGCCAGCGAATACTTCAGCTTCGTCAATCGCTCCAGCGCCGTCAATGCCACCTACAAGTGGACCATGCCCGGCGCCGACATGGAGGAGGTGCTCGCCACCAATGCCTCTGCCCGATTCCTGGAGGTAGGCTCCTACCCCGTCACCCTCACTGTGACCAATGCCGCCGGCACGTCCTCCGTCACCAAGGAGGTCACCGCCGTAGCCTCTGCCCCGGCACCCGACTTTGAGGTCAGCCCCTCGGCCATCCTCATCGGCGACAAGGTGTTCTTTGAGGACAAGACCATCTACGACCCCGAGGAGTGGCAGTGGGAAATCAACCACGTCAGCGGCAAGCGCAACTACGCCATCCACGCCCAGAACACCGCCTTCACCCCGCAGGCCCCCGGCTACTACAACCTGACCCTCAAGGCACGCAATGCCCAGGGCCAGACAGCCAAAACCCAGCGCAAGGCCTTCGCCGTCAGCAATGCCGACCCGGGCAACGCCCTGGCATTCTATGGCGAGGAGGAATACGTCAACATCCCCACCCCGTTCCCTGCCGCCACACGCTCCTTCACCATCGATGCATGGCTGCGCCCCGCCAACTTCAACGGAGTGCTCTCCTTCACCACTGAAGACGAAAAGGTGAAGACCTCCTCCAATGCCGACGGTTCGCTAACCGTGGAGATTGGCGGCAAGTCGGTAACCTCCGATCCCGACTACTTCATCATCGATGAGTGGCACCACTACGCTGTCACCTTCTCAACCGGCAATGTCAAGTTCTACCGCGACGCTGAGCTCATCACCGCGCCGTCCCTACGCCTCGGCCTTAACTGCCCCGCATGGACCGGCCACGTCAACTTCAGCTCTGCCGAGCATCGCTATAAGGGCCTTATCGACGAGTTCCGCATCTGGAGCAAGGCCCTCAACCAGAAGACCATCCAGTCGTATGCCAACCAGCCCATAGCCGCTGACGACATAGAGACAGCCAAGTCCAGCAACGGTCTGCTGCTCTACTATGACTTCAATCAGAACGGCAGCGATATCATAGACCGCACAGGCAACGGATTTACCGGCGAGCGCAAGGACTTCAGCGGTGCCGACGGCGACGCATGGACCTCAGCCCTCGGCGTATTCACCCTCGACTTTGAGGGCGACGAGCCCAGCGATGTCACCGCCGACTATCTTACCAACTACAAGGCACCCTTCCTTGACAACGGCGAGGCAGTCTCTACCACCAACTCCAACAATCTGCGCGGCCTGCTGACCGACGACGAGAACTCCACATGGAAGATCGAGGGCGCCGTTGTCAGTGAGAAGTCCACCACCGGAGCCCATGTCTATAAGTCGATGAACTCCGACCTCAACTTCCGCACCGGCTACTACGGCTTTGCCGACACGCTGAAGAACCACCGCCTCTACCAGACCGTCACCCTGCCCGCCGGCTACTACACCCTCACCGTCAGCCCATCAGAGGGCGGCGCATGGATAGCCGACAGCAGCCTCATATGCGTAACAAGAGGCGATGAGTTCGTTGATATGCTCACCTATGAGGAGAAGGCCGAGGCCTATGCTCCCCTGAGCGATGGCAAGATTACCTTCACCGTAGGCGAGGAGGAGCCCATTACCATAGGACTCATCATCAACCTTACCGGATGGAACGCCATCGACATCCATGAGTTCCGACTCATGCGCACCCCCGTAACCGAAGTTGAGCCCGACGACGAGACCAGCGTCTATGACGCCGTGCGCAGTGGCGACATGCCGCGCTACACTCCCATGGCCAACGCCATACGAGTAATCAATGAGGAGAAGCGACCCATGGTTGTCTATACCCTTGACGGCCGCCTTGTCTTCAAAGAAGACGTGGAGGGCGTGCACATCATCCCCTTCGCACCCGGCATCTACGTCATCGACGGACAGAAGATTCAGGTCAAGTAGAGGAATTGGACGATTTCCCTATTTAACGATTTCACAAATGGACATCCCCGCAGTGCGGGGATGCTCTTTTCATACTGCGATAGTTGTGCCCTCATACGCCACTTTATTATCAATTATCAACTGTCAATTGTCAATTATCAATTATCAACTGTCAATTATCAATTATCAATTATCAACTGTCAACTATCAATTATCAATTATCAATTAATTCGTGCTATCTTTGCATATCATTACGATATATATATATATATATATGACTAACATCAAGTTATTATTGGCTGCGGCCCTCTTTATGGGCAGCGCCACCATGGTGACGGCACAGGTGGATGATCTGGAACCCGTAGAATACAAGACCCGCCCCTTCACCCTCGACAAAAATAAGAAGCAGCGTCAGCCCGGCGGTACCAAGTCGAAGGGCTACGATCCGCAGGCCAAGATGCCCGACCATCTCAACAACGCCCTGCTCAAATACTTTCCACCCATCTTCAACCAGGACCATGGCTCATGTGAGGCAGCAGCCTACATCGGCTATCAGTGGACCTACGAGCGCAACAACTATTACGACCTCGATGCACAGTACCCAGAGAACCGCTTCGCCACCCACTTTAATTTCCTACTTACCCATAGCGGACAGGGCACCTTTCAGCCCGATCTTATACAGCACGTGGGCAATGTCTCTGAGGCAGACTACGGCGGCCAGACATTCTCCAAATATTACGGTAGCCAAGACTGCAAAGACCGCAACTATGGCTGGATGCAGGGCTACGACAAATGGTATCGCACCGCCTTCAACCGCGACTGGACCTACGCCTTCTTTGAGGACCGCGTCACCTCTGAAGCCGGACGCGAGGCTGTAAAGCGCTGGCTCTGGAATCACGACGGCGACTACGACTACAATGCCGGCGGCGTAGTTTGGGTGGGCGTCAATATCACTGGCGCCGATGTCCGTGCCATCCCGTCAACGCCCACCAACAGGTCGCTGGGTGTGGTCGGCAAACGCTACATGCATGAATGGGCCAGCACCGGCGGCCATGCCATGACCATCGTAGGCTACGATGACCGCATAGAGTTTGACATCGACGGCAACGGCGTCTATGGCGAGAAGGACAAGGACGAGGTAGGCGCCTGGATTATAGCCAACTCGTGGGGCGATGGATGGGAAGACAACGGTTTCGTCTATTGTCCCTACCGCTGCTGCACGCCCAAGACAAATAACAACGGCTGGAACGTGAAGCGCCACTTCATTCGCAAGGACTATGAGCCGCAGCGCATGATAAAACTCAAGCTGGCCTTCTCGCGCCGCTCAGCACTACAGCTCAGCGTGGGCGTGGCACAGGACACTGCCGCCACCCAGGCTGACTACACTATGACCATGCACCACTTCAACTATGCCGGCGACGGCCTCCGCGACACCTACCAGCCGCCCCTCGTGCCAATGCTCGGCAAGTGGGTTGACGGCTATCACTATGAGCCCATGGAGTTTGGCTACGACCTTACCGACATGACCAACATATACGACCGTCACAAGCCGCTGAAATATTTCTTCACTATCCGCACCCAGCGCAACCTGCCCGAGGAATGGCAGGGCACAGGGCGCCTATACGAAGCCTCCGTCATAGACTATGAGTTCGACCGCAACGGAATGGAGTTCCCTTTCCGCTTTGACAAACTCGACATCGGTGGCACCGACAATGTATATACCATCTCCGTTGTAGTGCCTGGCGAGCAGGTCAACGCACCGCTCAACCTTAACGCCAACATCGACGGCACGCTCAGTTGGGAGGCGCCCGTCACCACCTCGCTGCCCCTAAAGCAATACTATATCTACTACAACGGCTGCAAGCTAGATTCCGTCAGCAGCAGCACCTGCACCTACACCCCGCATGGCGACAACCTTGACAAGCCCTATGCCGTAGCAGCCGCCTACCAGTATAACAGCAGGACTATTGTCTCAGCCATGTCTAACCCTGCCACCATCCAAAGCCAGAGCAGCAGCACCGACAATGTGGTGCTGGAGATGAAGCACACCATGGCGCTGGCCGACAATGTGGGCTTCCAGGCTGCCTATGGCGCTACGCTGGAATACTGGATCAAGCCCTACTCCCTCAACGACTATGCCCAGCAGCTGGGCAACGATGGCTTCATCTTTCTCGCCCTGGCAAAAAATAACACCGTAAGGTGCGGCATAGGCCCCGACAAAGCCGTCAGCAGCTATGGCAACAGTGAGATAAAACTCAACGAGTGGAACCACGTGGCCTATGTGAGAAAAGGCTTCTCTAACTATGTCTATATCAACGGCAAAAGAATGAACACCTCGGGTGACAGCAATGTAAACGGCATACTGCCCTTCTCCACATTCTCCATTGGCCGTGACCCCAAGAACGGTCTCATCAACGGTCAGGTGGACGAGATACGCCTGTGGAACCGCCCCCTCACCGAGCAGGAGATACAGAACAACCGTCTGTCAGAGATTGCCACCCCCTCCATCCAGTCCGACCTGGTGCTCTACTACAAAGGTAACACCTTTGAGGATGCCGACGGCAACCTCTGCATACGTGACTATGCCCGCGGCCACCACGCCGTAGTACACGATGCCGACAGCGTCAAGAGCGTCATCAACAACAGTCTGCTCAATGGAGGCGCCACCCCCAGCGTGAGCATCAACATTCCCGACGAGCCGGTCTATACCAACACTCCCACCCTCTTCTCTGCAACCATACCGGCCTGTGCCACCAGCGTGAAATGGATTATCGACGGCAAGCAGGACAAAGTCTCCACGCAAGCCTCTCCCTACCTGACCTTCGACAAGGCCGGAAATCACAGTGTGCAAATAATAGCCCAGTATGGCAACAGCAAACAAGTAAGCAGCATTCAGGCTGTCAGCGTGACTGACGCCCCAATGCCCGTGGCCGACTTTGAGATTGCACAGAACAACTTGCCCGCCAGTGAGCCGTTCAGTTTCATCAACCGCTCCAACGCCATCAACGCCACCTATAAGTGGACCATGCCCGGCGCCGACCCCGAGGAGATTAACGCTACCAACGCCTCTGCCCGATTCCTGGAGGTAGGCTCCTACCCCGTCACCCTGACCGTAACCAATGATGCCGGCACATCCTCCATCACCAAGGAGGTCACCGCCGTAGCCTCTGCCCCGGCACCCGACTTTGAGGTCAGCCCCTCGGCCATCCTCATCGGCGACAAGGTATTCTTTGAGGACAAGACCATCTACGACCCCGAGGAGTGGCAGTGGGAGATCAACCACGTCAGCGGCAAGCGCAACTACGCCATCCATGCCCAGAACACTGCCTTCACCCCGCAGGCTCCCGGCTACTACAACCTGACCCTCAAGGCACGCAATGCCCAGGGCCAGACAGCCAAAACCCAGCGCAAGGCCTTCGCCGTCAGCAATGCCGACCCGGGCAACGCCCTGGCATTCTACGGCGACGGCGAGCAGATAAGCATACCCTCACCATTTGCTGCAAACACTCGTGCCTTCACCATCGACGCATGGCTCAACCCATCTAATTATGACGGCATCATGGCAGGCACCACCAACGATGCCAAGGTAAAGACCTATTCCAATCCCGACGGCTCGCTCACCTTGGAAATTAGCGGCAAGTCGGTAACCTCCGACCCCGGCTACTTCATCCTCGATGAGTGGCACCACTACGCCGTAACATTCTCTACCGGCAATGTCAAGTTCTATCGCGATGCAGAGCTCATCACCGCCCCCACCCTGCGCCTCAGCCTCAACTGCCCCGCATGGACCGGCTCTTTTACGCTCAGTTCTGAGGAGACCCCTTTCAAGGGCCTCATCGACGAGTTCCGCATCTGGGGTAAGTCACTCAACCAAAAGACCATCCAGTCGTATGCCAACCAGCCTTTGGTGGGCGATAACATTGAGACAGCGAAGTCAAGCAACGGCCTGCTGCTCTACTATAACTTCAATCAAAATTCAGGCAACGTAATAGACCGCACAGGCAATGACCTGACGGGCACACGCCTGAATATCAGCGGTGCCGACGGCGATGCATGGACCTCAGCCCTCGGCGTATTCACCCTCGACTTTGAGGGCGACGAACCCAGCGATGTTACCGCCGACTATCTCACCAACTACAAGGCACCCTTCCTTGACAACGGCGAGGCAGTGTCTACCACCAACTCCAACAATCTGCGCGGCCTGCTGACCGACGACGAGAACTCCACATGGAAGATCGAAGGCGCCGTTGTCAGTGAGAAGTCCACCACCGGAGCCCATGTCTATAAGTCGATGAACTCCGACCTCAACTTCCGCACCGGCTACTACGGCTTTGCCGACACGCTGAAGAACCACCGCCTCTACCAGACCGTCACCCTGCCCGCCGGCTACTACACCCTCACCGTCAGCCCATCAGAGGGCGGCGCATGGATAGCCGACAGCAGCCTCATATGCGTAACAAGAGGCGATGAGTTCGTTGATATGCTCACCTATGAGGAGAAGGCCGAGGCCTATGCTCCCCTGAGCGATGGCAAGATTACCTTCACCGTAGGCGAGGAGGAGCCCATTACCATAGGACTCATCATCAACCTTACCGGATGGAACGCCATCGACATCCATGAGTTCCGACTCATGCGCACCCCCGTAACCGAAGTTGAGCCCGACGACGAGACCAGCGTCTATGACGCCGTGCGCAGTGGCGACATGCCGCGCTACACTCCCATGGCCAACGCCATACGAGTAATCAATGAGGAGAAGCGACCCATGGTTGTCTATACCCTTGACGGCCGCCTTGTCTTCAAAGAAGACGTGGAGGGCGTACACATCATCCCCTTCGCACCCGGCATCTACGTCATCGACGGACAGAAGATACAAGTCAAGTAAGGTTATTTGGCCATTTCGCCATTTGAATATTGCATTATTGAACATCCCCGCAGCCTTGGCGCTGCGGGGATGTCTTTTGATGTCTTGTAACAGTTATACCCATATAGCCCCTAATTAATATTATAAATCCCTTAATCACAGTTACTTTCAAATACTCCTTTTAATTGACTGCCATCTACTTCATGAGGCCTACGATGTAATCAAAAAAGCTTAAAGGAGAGGGCTATTAAAAGATTTAGTGCTATCTTTGCAGCGCAATAATATTTTAACTACCATGAAAACTATTAAAGGCGACCTTTTTGGCGGCATCACTGCCGGCGTAGTAGCCCTGCCGCTTGCACTGGCCTTCGGCATACAGGCCTTCGGAGGTATTGACGACCCCTCGGCAGCCTCCATCGGTGCCCTGGCCGGACTGGTGGGTGCCACCATGCTTGGATTCTTTGCATCGCTCTTTGGCGGCACTCCCAGCCAGATCAGCGGCCCCACGGGCCCCATGACCGTAATCACCGCAGCACTCATCAGCGGCGTATGGGCATCCAGTCAGAGCCTGCCGGCCGTGCTGATAGCCATGTCGCTGGCCGGACTGTTCTGCGGTCTCTTCCAAATACTCTTCGGCCTCATCAGAATTGGCAAGTATGTGCGCTACATCCCCTACCCCGTGCTGTCAGGATTTATGAGTGGCATCGGAGTAATCATCATCCTGCAGCAGCTCTACCCGCTGGTGGGCCTCAAGTCGCCGGTGCTGGTGGTTGACATGGTCACCCAGCTACCCAGCCGTATAGCCGACGGCGTGTCGCTCACGGCTCTCCTTATCGGTCTGGGCACCATAGCCATTATATATCTCTTCCCCCTCATCACCAAAAAGGTGCCTGCCACTCTGGCTGCTCTCGTCACCATGACGGTGGTGTCGCTGCTCATAGCCTTCCCCGACAATCTGACGATAGGTCCCATCCCCTCAGGACTACCCAAGCCTTTCTTCGCCGCCCTCGACATCAGCGGCCTCGACTGGGGCCAGCTCCTCACGGCTGCCGTTGTGCCAGGTCTTACGCTGGCCGGCCTGGGCTCAATCGACACACTACTCACCTCGGTGGTAGCCGACAATATCACCAAGCAGCACCACGACAGCAACCGTGAGCTCGTGGGCCAAGGCATTGGCAACATGATGGCAGGACTCTTCGGCGGCATTGCCGGAGCTGGAGCCACCATGCGCACCGTAGTCAATGTGAAGAGCGGCGGACGCGGACGCCTCAGCGGCATGGTCCACTCGCTGTTTTTGCTGGCTATCCTCCTGGGATTAGGCAGCCTGGTGAGGTATGTGCCACTGTCTGTGCTGGCCGGCATACTGATCAGCGTGGGTATAGGCATAATTGACTTCAAAGGTTTCCGCGACCTGCTGCGTATACCTAAGGCTGATGCCTTTGTGCTTATCACCGTATTTCTCCTCACCGTCTTTGTCGACCTGCTTACAGCCGTAGGCATTGGTATGGTGATAGCCTGCGTACTCTTCATGAAGAGGGCCAGCGACCTGGTGGAAGGCACCTACAGCAGCCAGGAGATGACACATCGCGACCAGGAGAGCCCGTGGCCCGATGAGAAAGGCATCCCCGACACACTGGCTCACAAGGTCTTCATCCTGCGGCTCGACGGCCCCATCTTCTTCGGCACAGTCACCCGCTTTCAGCAGGTGATGAACGAGGTGCCCGATGACGTAAAGATTGTTATCATCCGTATGCGCCGAGTGCCATTCATGGACCAGTCAGGACTCTACGCCATGGAGACAGCCATCAAGGACCTGCAAGCCAAGGGCACCGAGGTGCTGATGACTATCATCCAGCCGCAGCCCCTCTATATGCTGCGCACCATGGACGTAATTCCTGATCTCATTCCCGAACGTAACACCTTCAAATCCTTTAAGGCCTGCACAAAATATCTGCGCAAGAAGCTAGGAGAGGATGCATAGGAAGTTGATAGCTGATTGTGGACAATCCTTTAATAAAGCGGTCGCTGACATTCAGTCTGCGACCGCTTCTCTACTTTAATCAAAGGTAGCTAACGGCTGTTAGCTCAACTACATATTGGGGTCATAGACGGGACGTATGCCATAGCCACGGAGGCGGTCGCGGTCATACTGCTTAAACTCGTCGGTGGGACTGGAGTATGTGCAGTGCCATCCAAAGGCCAGGGTGGTGGACTTGTTGGAGCTGGTCCAGAGGCGGAATCCGTTGTTGGAGCAGGTGTAGGAAGTGCCGTTGATATATCCGTTGCCGGGCAGGAAGATAGAGTAGCCGGTCTTCTTGCTGGTGAAGCGTACACCCCTCACTCCCTTGACGGTGGCAGCGGCGTAGGTGCAGCAGTCGTAGAGGGCCACCACCTCCTCGGTGGTGGGCATACGCCACTTGTCGCCCAGTATGACATGGGCGGCATCGTCAGCCAGCGAGAGTTTCATATTGCTCTTGTTGTAGGTCTTGAATGTCTTGCCACCATCACTGGTGTCGAAATAGTTGCTCCAGGCGTAGCCTGCAGTATATCCCGACTTCCATGTTACGGCACTCATCTGTGGCGACGATGTGGCCTCTGTCACAGTGATGGAGCTGTAGTGCGGCGATGTCTCGCCCCAGGCATAGTAGTCGCCAAAGTTCTCCTCAGAGGCAGCGCCCAGGTTGGAAGTGGCCCACATCACTCCGGTGCCCATGTCAACAAAATCCTCGTCTATTGTGCCCTCAGTAACACTGACACTATAGCTGCGCGCATGGCCGGCCTGCTGTGTAGATCCCACGAAGGTGCCTGAATAGGTGGTGGTGGCGCTGGAGAGACTCACGTTGATAGCCTGACCGGTGAGGTCGGTGGCGCCGATGAGGAACCACAGGGTGATGGTGTTAGCGGTGGGCTTGAAGCCGTTGCCGCTGATACCCAAGATGAGGCGCTGGCTGGTGGTGGCAGAAACAATCTCCGGCTGAGGCTCCTTCTCAGTAGGATTATAGCTCATCACAGAGGGGAATACGCTCTTGCCGCCGGCTGCCGTTAATGCAGCGGTCTTGAACACCGTGGATGAGGCCGCAGCAGGCAGGCTCACCACGATGCGCATGATGCTACCCAGATGGTGGAATTGGAAGTCGGCGCTATTGCCTTCGGCGGGAGTGACGGCAGAGGCATACATAAAGTCATTGGCACCCAGATGCAGCGTCATGTTGTTGAACATCTGATTGAGGCCCGTCTGGTAGGTGCACTCCACGCGGTTGGACATAGCCTCGGTGTTGTAGGGATAGTAGGCATAGTAGGTGCGGTTGTGGAGCAGGCCCCATCCGCTGCCGGTGAAGGTGGCGGAGTTAGTGCCGGCGCCATCCTGGATGGTGAACAGCACCTGCGAGGCCGTAGGCTCCTCGCCCTCCTCCAGCGTAGGCCATACGCCCACTTGGTCGCCGCGTGCCCAGAGGAACTTGCCGTCGGCATTGATATTGGTGCGCAGCTTGATAGCCGCATTGTCATCGCCTCTGAAATCGTCAATGCTCATCGTGGCATAGCTAATATTGGCATCCTCTTGGCGAGGCTCATTGATATAGTCGTCGTCGCTGCTGCATGCCGAGAACAATGCGGCAGAAAGCAACAGGAGCAGCGGAGTAAGCATCCGTACTCTCACAGTATTATACTTCATAACTTTCGTGCTTTTCATATCAGTGGGCTTTATGGAGTTTCTTATTATGGATGTAAATTCCCTTGGGGGCAGAGATCCTACGGCCCTGCAGGTCGTAGAGGATTTGAGGTTTGAGGTTTGAGGTTTGAGAATTCCTAATTTCTAATTCCTCATTCCTGACTTCATTTATACCTGTCGGCTCACCGTCGCCCACCTCTGCCAGGTAGAAATTGTCGAGGCATGTGTGGATGCCATCCTTGCTAAGGTGGGAGAACCACACCTGACAGTGGCTGTAGCCCTGGGTGTTGGTAAACACATACTGCACCTCGGCCCAGTTGGCACCGTAGGTGGGGAATGGAAATACGTAGTCATCATCGTCAGCACCCACGATGAGCTGCCCATACTGGGCACTGGGTGCACCGTCATCGTCCCAGATGAAATCATCACCTGTGCCATTGAATCCTGAGCCGCCCAAGTTGAGCAAGCCCACGCGCAGATGGGGATTGTTGCTCACCGTCTGGCCGTTGGCTGTCTTGACACGGTAGCCTATCACGTAACTCTTGTCCTTCTCTATGGGCCAGAGCGAGCGTATGGAGCGCGACGACTCATCGTCGGCATCGTATAGCGACTGCAGGTAGCGCGTGCCCCACTGACTGCCCTCGCAAATCTTATAGCCGGTCTCCTCGGCATTCGATCCGATGCCCGTGGTCCAATGGGTCAGCGGATGGGCATACTCAAAAGAGCCGTTCTCTATCAGGTTGGGGCCGATGATGGTATAGTCCATACCGTCGGCAGTAACAAACTCAGGCATCTCCGACTCCAAGTAGGGCACCCTTATCACCACATCCTTGGTAATCACGTTGCTCTTGGCAGTCACCACGGTGAATCCGCCTCTCACTGCACTCACGGTGCCCTTGCTGGTCACGGTGGCCACCATTGGGTCTGACGATACATAGGTGATGCCGAGTTTCGAAGCCCTCTCTGGCGTTACCTCGGGGTCGAGCTTGAGGCTTTCGCCAGCTTCCACGGTGATAGTGTCGCTGCCGAAGTCCATAGTGGAGATGAAGGTGTACTGCAGCATGGCAGACTTGAAGTCCATGATGTCGGCGGCCTTGAGCTTCAGTTCCTGGGTGCAGTAGGTGAAGAACTGCTCCTCCAGGCTGGCGCCGGCAAAAGTCTTGATGTAGGCCATCATATCGTCTATCTGGCCTTTGCCACGCGGGGTGTTGAGGGCGGAGAAGGTTGTCAGCTCATACTCCTTATAGATATCACTCTCGCTCACGCCCAGCAGGCCCTCCAGCAGAAATCCCAGGCTGCCCGTGCGGTCAGCACCGATATGGCAGTGGAAGAATACGGGCTTGTTGTTCTTCACGCACTCGAAGATGTAGTTCATCTGGTCGGCAAATCGGGGATTGGCGGCCTTGAGGCCCTCAATGTAGTATGTCACGGTAGGTATGCGCTTATAGTCCACGTCGGGACCCAGTCGCGATACCGTGATGTTGTCGGCCTCGGTGTTACCGCGCAGGTCCAGCTCAGCGCGTATGCCCAGATCGTACATGATGGCCGAGTCGCCGGAATTCAGTTGGTATTCGCCCGACAGCTCGGCACCGCGGTAAATCATGCCGTAGCGGATTTTCTTACCGCTGCGGGTGTTCCATCCGCCAAGGTCGCGTATGTTGTAGCCAGTATCGGCCTTGATCATGCGCAGGCTGCCCTCGGTGGCAAAGCTGGCCTCGGTGACAATGGTTTCATTGCCCTCGCCGTCCACGGCCACCACCTTATAGTAGTAAGTCCTGCCTGGAATCAGGTTATATATATCACAACCCACCTCGTAGCTCTTGAGCTCTATCACCATGGGATTGGCATACTTGGCTGTTGTTGACACATACACTTTCAGGCTCTTGGCCCCGCTCACCGCCTTCCAGCTCAGCGACACGGCTGCCGGCTGGTCTCTGCGGGCGGGGGGATTGATGTTGTAGTTGCCCACCTTGCTGCCGTCACCGGGTTTATAGTTGACCTCCTTAAGGAAGGCCTGCACCCTGATGTTCTCCAGGTTAAAGGTGGGAACCGTTACTCCGGCCTGCATCGTCGCGCAGATGCAGGCGATGACTGCAAATAGCAGTGTCTTCAGTTGACGGGGAAATAGATTCATATCGATAATGTTTATAATTAATGGTCGTGAGTTATGAGTCGCGAGTAATAAGAGAGCCACTCTTATCCCCCTAAGGGGGGGGAGGACATATGGTCGCAGGGTTATAAGCAGCTAAACAACGAAATTGCACATAAATTGTAACAGGTACTTTGTTAAATTGTAAATTCCTTACCTTGGCAACAAATTTCAATTTTCAAATTTCAAGCCTCAAAATCCTTTGCCAGCTTGTCGGCCAGCGCCTGCAGCCTGGGCTCGTCGTCGGCATGCATGCGGCCACGGATGGTCACCATCGGCTCCACCAGGCTCACGTCCTTCATCGCACCCAGCATCTCCTTCATCACCCTGCCGGCGCTGGGAGCCCATGAGCCATTCTCCACCAGTGCCGCCGTGCGGTGCTGGTAGGCCTTTATCTGCAGGTGATGCAGGAAGTCGTACATCGGGGGGAATAGGCCTGCGTCGTAGCTGGCAGCGCAGCAAACCAGGTGGCTCATGCGGAAGGCATCCTCAATGGCCTCGGCCTGGTCGTCGGTGGTCAGGTCGCTGACGCTCACCTTGGGCACACCGGCCTCGCGCAGCATATCGGCCAGGCGCAGCGCAGCGGCCTTGGTGCCACCATGTATCGAGGCATAGGCCACAAACACTCCAGGCGTCTCCACATCATAGCGCGACCAGATGTCATACAGCCGCAGGGCCTCGGCCATAGCCCCGCCCTTCAGTATCGGACCGTGCAAGGGCAGTATCTGCTCAATGTCCAGGACGGCAGCTTTCTTCAGCAGCTGCTGCACCGAGGGGCCGTACTTGCCACAGATATTGAAGTAGTAGCGCCTGGCCTCACATGCCCAGTCGTCGGCGTCAGCCTCCCTCACTCCGAACTTGCCGAAAGCGTCAGCGGAGAAGAGCACCTTGTCCTGCCTGTCGTAGGTCACCATCACCTCGGGCCAGTGCACCATCGGCGCAGCGATGAACTGCAGCGTGTGGCTGCCCAGGCAAAGCGTATCGCCCTCCTTGACGGCCAGTGTCCTGCCCTCCAGGCTGAGCCCCTCAAAATAGAAGCTCATCAGCTGCAGGGCCTTGGCGGAGCCCACAATGGTGAGGTCGGGGCACAACTCCAGGGCGCGCAGTATGCCGGCGCTGTGGTCGGGCTCCATGTGCTGCACCACCAGATAGTCGGCCTGGCGGCCGCCCAGGACCTTCTGGAGGTTGGCGGTCCACTCGTCCACCTTGCGCTGGTCGGTAGTATCGATGATGGCCACCTTGTCGTCCATCAGCACGTAGGAGTTATAGCACATGCCCTCAGGCAGGTCATACTGGCTCTCAAAGAGCTTCAGCTCGGCATCATCCACGCCGATATATTTTATGTCGTTGGTTATCTTCATTGTTTAGAATTGAAAAATTAAAATTTATTTTTCCTATTTTCTGTAGTCACTATAGTTTATATAGTTCCTATAGTAGTTTCTATCGGTTTTCGTTTTTTTCCTCCTCTTGAGGGGGCGGGAGGGTTCCTATTCTTTCACCAGTTTCTGCACCTCGTTGAGCATATTGAGGGCTTCGATGGGAGTGAGGTTGTTGATATCCAGGTTGAGAAATCGGTCGCGTATCTGTCGCAGCACGGGGTCGTCCAGTTGGAAGAAGGTCAGCTGGGCGCCCTCCTTCTTGGCGCTGAGGTCGCCCACGTTGGGGCGGCTCACCTCCCTGTCGGCACTCGCCTCCAGCTCCTTCAGCACCTGATCGGCGCGCTTCACTATCGTCGGCGGCATGCCTGCCATGCGCGCCACATGGATGCCGAAGCTGTGCTCGCTGCCGCCGGCCACCAGCTTGCGCAGGAAGACCACCTGGTTGCCTACCTCCTTCACCGACACGTTGTAATTGTGAACCCTCGTCAGCGTCTTGGCCATCTCGTTGAGCTCATGGTAGTGTGTGGCAAACAGGGTGCGCGGGTGTCCCTTCTGGTTGTCGTGCAAGTGCTCCACTATCGCCCATGCTATCGATATGCCGTCGTAGGTCGAGGTGCCGCGCCCCAGCTCGTCGAAGAGCACCAGGCTGCGCTCGCTGAACGAGTTCATGATGCTGGCGGCCTCCGTCATCTCCACCATGAAGGTCGATTCGCCCATCGATATATTGTCGCTGGCACCCACGCGGGTGAATATCTTGTCCACCACCCCCACCCGGGCCTTGTCGGCGGGCACGTAGCTGCCCACCTGCGCCATCAGCGTGATGAGCGCCGTCTGCCTCAGCAGTGCCGACTTGCCCGCCATGTTGGGGCCGGTGATGATTATTATCTGCTGCTTGTCGGTGTCCAGGTGCACATCGTTGGGTATGTAGCTCTCGCCCGCCTTCATCTCCGTCTCAATTACGGGGTGGCGGCCCTGCCTGATGTCCAGCACCGTGCTGTCATCCACCGTGGGGCGCACATAGCGGTGCTCCCTTGCCGAGAGGGCGAAGCTCAGCAGGCAGTCGGCGATAGCCAGCTGCACAGCGTCGGTCTGCACCTTGGTGATAAACTCCTGCGCATCGTTCAGCAGCTTGGCGTATATCCGCGCCTCTATCACCAGTATCTTCTCCTCAGCGCCGGTTATCTCCTCCTCATATTTCTTCAGCTCCTCGGTGATATAGCGCTCAGCCTGCGTCAGCGTCTGCTTGCGTATCCACTCGGGGGGCACCAGCTCCTTGTAGGTGTTGCGCACCTCCAGGTAGTATCCGAACACATTGTTGTATCCCACCTTCAGGCTCTGAATGCCTGTGCGCTCCGTCTCGCGGCGCTGGAGGTCCATCAGGTAGCTCTTGCCCGAGCTCGCCATCGTGCGCAGGCGGTCCAGCTCGGCGTCCACGCCGCTGCCGATGTATCCGCCCTTGGCCACCAGTGCCGGCGGGTCGGGGCGCAGCGTATGGGCAATCATGTCGCGCAGCGAGGCGCACTCGTCCATCCTGTCGGCCAGCTCGCGCAGCGAGGGCAGCGAGGCCTGGCTCAGCACCTCCTTGATGGGCACCACGGCCTCCAGATCGTAGCGCAGCTGCTCCATCTCGCGCGGCGTTATGCGCTGCGAGGCCAGCTTGGCCACCAGCCTCTCCATGTCGCCGATGCGGCGCAGGTTCTCCCCCACCGTGTCACGCGTCTCCGGCTCGCGGAAGAAAAACTCCACGCCGTTCAGGCGCCTCTCTATCTGCCCCACGTCCGTCAGGGGGAAGGCCAGCCATCGGCGCATCATGCGCGAGCCCATGGGAGTCACTGTCTGGTCCATCACCTGCAGCAGGCTCTTGCCCTCGCCCTGCATGGGCTGCAGCACCTCCAGGTTGCGCATCGTAAAGCTGTCCAGCCTCACGTAGCGGTCCTCCTCAATGCGGGTGATTGAGGTGATATGCCGTGTGTGTGTATGCTTGGTGTCGTCCAGGTAGAAGAGAATGGCCCCTGCAGCCGTCAGCGCCGCCGTCATGTGAGCCACGCCGTAGCCCTTCATATTCCTCACGTGGAAATGCTTGTGCAGGCGGTCCAGGCAGTTCTTCTCCGCAAAGTTCCAGTCGTCCAGCTCGTAGCAGAAGTAGCCCGTGCCGAAGTTCCGCTGAAACCTCTCCTTGCTACCGCGCTCAATCAGCACCTCCTTAGGCGCCATGCTGCCCAGCAGCTTGACGATATAGTCCACCGTACCCTCGGCGACGGCAAACTCGCCCGTGGTGATGTCCAGCAGAGCAACGCCGCACACCCCCTTGGTCATCTGCAGGGCAGCCACGAAGTTGTTCTCCTTCTGGCTCAGCACATTGTCCGTCAGGGCGACGCCCGGCGTCACCAGCTCCGTCACACCGCGCTTCACCAGCTTCTTCGTCAGCTTGGGGTCTTCCAACTGGTCGCAGATAGCCACACGGTAGCCCGCCCTGATAAGGCGGGGCAGATAGGTGTCAAGCGCATGGTAGGGAAAGCCCGCCATCTCCACCGAGGCCACCGCACCCTTGTTGTTGCGGTGCGTCAGCGTGATGCCCAGCACCTGGGCGGCGGTCACCGCATCCTCCTGATAGGTCTCATAGAAGTCGCCACACCTGAAGAGCATCACCGCGTCGGGATGCTTTTTCTTCAGGTCGCGAAACTGCGCCATCATCGGTGTCAACTGTTCTTCGGCCATAGGAGTTAGGAGTGAGGAGTGAGGAGTTATTTTGATTTGCAATTTGACAAATTACAATTTACAATTCGTTTAATTCGTAGTTTTTTTCTCACACAGACCACACCGATTTTTCGTTTCCGTTAAACCTATTCGTGTTATTCGTGAGATTCGTATTCGCTTTTTCTGCGTAATCTGCGTGTCGCGAAGCGACACCGACAACAAAGTTACATCATCTTTCTGACATATCTACAATAACAGACGCAAAAAAAATGCTCCCCACCCCATTTGTAATTGTTTTGTGAACAATTGTCGGTGACACGCACCATTTTGATTCCACGCATTGATTTCACGCACAACGTTTGCGCAAGGAATGTTTTTCATTGCGTAAAGAAATTGCTTAATCCCAAGAAGGAAAAATCTAATCGCGCTGAAGTGTACCGTCCCGGCGCGATTAGATTTCGTTTCGACGCGATTAGATTTCGTTTCGACGCGATTAGATTTCGTTTCGGCGCAATTAGATTCAGGCTCTGCACAATTAGATTTGACTTCTGTGCAATTAAAAATGGTAATTACTTTGCGCGATAAGAAAGGCAATGATATAGATGTTGGCGCCAATCCAACGGCTGGCATACTGTGCACTAACGAAAAAGGGCAGGCGCTCCGCGATGGCGGTGCGCCTGCTCCTTGATGAGAGGGATATGCGTTTCTATGGATTAGAAATCGATGTCGTCGGAATAGTTGGGCTCTGCCAGTGCCTCCTGGTACTCGTCCTTGCTGCCCACGATGATGTCGCGGAACAGTGGCAGACCGGTACCGGCGGGGATGAGGTGGCCGCAGATAACGTTCTCCTTCATGCCCTGGAGGTAGTCGACGCGTCCGCGGATGGCTGCTTCGTTGAGCACCTTGGTGGTCTCCTGGAAGGAGGCGGCGGACATGAAGCTGGAGGTCTGGAGTGCCGCACGGGTAATGCCCTGAAGCACCTGGTTGGAGGTGGCGGGCAGTGCATCGCGCACCACTACGGGGCGCAGGTCGCGGCGCTTGAGGTAGGAGTTCTCGTCACGCAGCTTGCGGGCGGTGACAATCATACCCTTCGACATATTCTCGCTGTCGCCGGCGTCGGTGACTACCTTCTTGCCCCAGATGCGGTCGTTCTCCTCGAAGAAGTCTATCTTGTCAACGAGGTCGTCCTCGAGGAAGTTGGTGTCGCCGGCATCGATGATGCGTACCTTGCGCATCATCTGGCGCACGATGACCTCGAAGTGCTTGTCGTTGATCTTAACGCCCTGCAGGCGATAGACGTCCTGTATCTCATTGACGATATACTCCTGGACGGCCGTGGGGCCCTTGATGGCCAGGATGTCGGCGGGAGTGATGGAACCGTCGCTGAGGGGAGTGCCGGCACGCACGAAGTCGTTCTCCTGCACGAGGATCTGGCGGTTGAGGGGCACGAGATACTTGATTTGGTCGCCTATCTTGGAGGTGACGATAATCTCGCGGTTGCCGCGCTTGACGGAGCCCATGGTAACCTCGCCGTCAATCTCGCTGACAATGGCGGGGTTGGACGGGTTGCGGGCCTCGAAGAGCTCGGTTACACGGGGCAGACCGCCGGTGATATCACCAGCCTTGCCTACGGCACGCGGTATCTTGACGAGAGTCTCACCAGTCTTGACCTCGGCGCCGTCGCTGACCACCACGTGGCCGCCGATGGGGAGGTTGTAGGTGCGCAGTATCTCGCCCTTCTTGTCAACGATATGACAGGTGGGCACGAGGGAGCGCTCCTTCGACTCAATGATGATGATCTCGCGCAGACCGGTAGCCTCATCTTCCTCCACACGGTAAGTGATGCCCTCCTTGACGTTCTCAAACTGCGTCTTACCGGCAATCTCGGTTACGATGACGGCATTGAAGGGATCCCACTGGGCTATCAGGGTGCCGGGCTCTACGACCTCCTTGTCGTGAACGAAGAGCTGTGAGCCGTAGGGCACATTCTGGGTGGAGAGGACGATGCCGGTGTTTTCATCCACCTGGCGCACCTCGGCCAGACGGCCTACCACAACCTCGCCGGGAGTGCCGTCGGGGTTGACGACCTCAACGGTGCGGAGCTCGTCGAACTCAAGGCGTGCGCGGTGGCGGGCCTTGATGGTGGCGTTGGCAGCAGCGTTGGACGCGATACCACCGGCATGGAAGGTACGCAGGGTGAGCTGGGTACCGGGCTCGCCGATGGACTGGGCGGCAATGACGCCGACAGCCTCGCCGAGCTGCACCATCTTGGAGGTGGCCAGGTTGCGGCCGTAGCACTTCTGGCATACGCCGTGGCGGCTCTCGCAGGTGAGGACGGAACGTATCTCAACGGTCTCGATGGGAGACTCCTCTATCTTGGCCACGACGGCCTCGGTAATCTCCTCGCCGGCAGCCAGGATGAGCTCGCCGGTGGTGGGATGAATGATATCATGCACTGACACACGTCCGAGGATGCGCTCGCCGAGGGAGGAGATGATCTCATCGCCGTCCTTGAGGGCGGAGCACTCGAGGCCGCGGAGGGTGCCGCAGTCTTCCTCAGTGATGACTACATCGTGAGCCACATCGACGAGACGGCGGGTGAGGTAGCCGGCGTCGGCGGTCTTGAGGGCGGTATCGGCCAGACCCTTACGGGCACCATGGGTGGAGATGAAGTACTCCAGCACCGACATACCCTCCTTGAAGTTGGAGAGGATAGGATTCTCAATGATCTGAGCGCTCTCAGCACCTGCCTTCTGAGGCTTGGCCATAAGGCCGCGCATACCGGCAAGCTGTGCAATCTGGTCAGCACTACCACGAGCGCCGGAGTCGAGCATCATGAAGACGGAGTTGAAACCCTGGTCGGCCTCGGTCATCTGCTTCATGAGGGTCTTCTTGAGATTGTTGTTGACGTGGGTCCAGGTATCGATAACCTGATTGTAGCGCTCGGTATCGGTGATGAAACCCATGGAGTAGTTGGCAGTGATCTGCTCTACCTCATCGTGGCCCTGCTGGACAATCTCTGCCTTCTCCTTGGGGATGATGATATCGTCGAGGTTGAAGGAGAGGCCGCCCTCGTAGGCCATCTTGTAGCCGAGGTTCTTGATGCCGTCGAGGAAGGCGCAGGCGCGGTCCATGCCGACAGACTTGATGACCTTGGCGATGATGTCGCGCAGCGACTTCTTGGAGATGATGGTATTGACGAAGCCTATCTCCTTGGGCACTATCTCATTGACGATGATGCGGCCTACGGAGGTCTCGACCATGGTGGGCACGAGCTCGCCGGCCTGGTTGAGGTCGTCAACGATGACCTTGACGGGTGCATGGATGTCGAGGCGCTTCTCATTGTAGGCTATGATAGCCTCCTCGGGGCCGTAGAAGGTGAGGCCCTCACCCTTGGCTCCGGGACGGAGCTTGGTGATATAGTAGAGGCCGAGCACCATATCCTGCGAGGGCACGGTGATAGGAGCACCGTTGGCAGGATTGAGGATGTTGTGGCTCTGAAGCATGAGGGTCTGCGCCTCGATGATGGCCTCGTTGCTCAGGGGAAGGTGTACAGCCATCTGGTCGCCGTCGAAGTCGGCATTGAAGGCGGTACATGCCAGCGGGTGAAGCTGGATGGCCTTGCCTTCAATCATCTTGGGCTGGAAGGCCTGGATACCGAGGCGGTGAAGAGTCGGGGCACGGTTGAGCAATACGGGGTGGCCGCGCATAACAAACTCGAGGATATCCCAGATGATGGGATCCTTGCGGTCGATGATGCGCTTGGCACTCTTGACTGTCTTGACGATGCCGCGCTCGATGAGACGACGGATGATGAAGGGCTTATAGAGCTCGGCAGCCATGAGCTTGGGCAGGCCGCACTCGCCCATGTTGAGCTCGGGACCTACCACGATCACGGAACGTGCGGAGTAGTCAACACGCTTACCGAGGAGGTTCTGGCGGAAGCGGCCCTGCTTACCCTTGAGGGAGTCGCTGAGCGACTTGAGGGGACGGTTGGACTCGCTCTTGACAGATGAGCTCTTGCGGGAATTGTCGAAGAGGCTGTCAACGGCCTCCTGGAGCATACGCTTCTCATTGCGCAAGATGACCTCGGGAGCCTTAATCTCGATGAGACGGCGGAGGCGGTTGTTGCGAATGAGGACACGACGATAGAGATCGTTGAGGTCGGAGGTGGCAAAGCGGCCGCCATCCAGGGGCACGAGGGGACGAAGGTCGGGAGGAGTGACAGGCAGCACCTTCATGACCATCCACTCGGGACGATTAATGGCACGGCTGGAGCGGAAGGCCTCAACGACCTGGAGGCGCTTCAGGGCCTCCGTCTTGCGCTGCTGCGAGCCGTCGGTGTGGGCACGGTCGCGGAGCTCGAAGGATATCTTGTCGAGGTCGAGGCCTGCCAAGAGGTCATAGACAGCCTCGGCGCCCATCTTGGCGACGAAGCGGTCCTCCTCAGGCACCTCTGCCAACTCATCGGCAGAGGGCAGACGATCGACGAAGCTGAGATACTCCTCCTCGGAGAGAAGGTCCATCTGGCGCAGCACGCCGTCATCAATGGTGCGGCGGTCATCATCGTCCTTGGGGGCAAAGGGGCCCGGATTGATTACGACATAGCGCTCATAGTAGATGATGGCCTCGAGCTTCTTGGAGGGGATGCCGAGCAGATAGCTCATCTTGCTGGGCAGGGTGCGGAAGTACCATATATGGGCCACGGGAACCTGGAGGTTGATATGGCCGCTGCGCTCGCGGCGCACCTTCTTCTCGGTCACCTCCACGCCGCAACGGTCGCAGACGGTACCCTTGTAGCGGATGCGCTTGTATTTACCGCAATTACATTCATAGTCCTTGATGGGGCCAAAGATTTTCTCACAGAAGAGGCCGTCGCGCTCGGGCTTGTAGGTGCGATAGTTGATGGTCTCCGGCTTGGTGACTTCGCCTCTGGAATGCTCAAGGATTTCCTCGGGTGAGGCAAGACCTATCGTTATCCTGGAGAACGCGCTCTTTGATTTGGTTTCTTTCTTAAATGCCATAGTGATTGTTATGCTGTAAAAGAGGTAAATGTTGGTTAATCTAACTTCATGCTGAGACCTAAGCCGCGCAGCTCATGGAGCAGCACATTGAGGGACTCGGGAATGCCCGGAGTGGGAATGGGATCGCCCTTGACGATGGCCTCGTAGGCCTTGGCGCGGCCAACGACATCGTCGGACTTGATGGTAAGCATCTCCTGCAGCACATGGGCGGCACCGAAGGCCTCGAGAGCCCAAACCTCCATCTCACCGAAACGCTGGCCACCAAACTGGGCCTTACCGCCAAGGGGCTGCTGGGTGATGAAGGAGTACGGACCGATGGAGCGGGCATGCATCTTGTCCTCTACCATGTGGCCGAGCTTGAGCATATAGGTTACGCCCACGGTGGCCTTCTGGTCAAACTTCTCGCCAGTGGCGCCGTCGTAGAGCTGGGTGGAGCCCAGGTGGGGCAGGCCTGCCTTGTCGGTCCACTCCTCGAGGTCCTCAAGGGAGGCTCCATCAAAGATGGGAGTGGCAAACTTGACGCCCATCTTGAGGCCGGCATAACCGAGCACAGCCTCGAAGATCTGGCCTAGGTTCATACGCGAAGGCACACCCAGAGGGTTGAGCACGATGTCGACGGGAGTGCCATCCTCAAGGAACGGCATATCCTCCTGGCGCACTACCTTGGAGACGATACCCTTGTTACCATGGCGGCCGGCCATCTTGTCGCCGACGCCGATCTTACGCTTCTTGGCCACATAGACCTTGGCAAGCTGGAGGACACCGGAAGGCAGCTCATCGCCGATAGTGACGGCGAAGTTTCTACGCTTGAGCTCGGCATCCTTGATATTGTACTTCTTAAGATAGTTGATGATAAGCTTGGAGATGAGGCCGTTGATATGGGCATCATTGGTCCACTTGCTGAGCTGGATGGAGGAGTAGTCAATCATACTGAGCACTGCCTCGGTGAACTTGGCACCCTTGGAGATGGCCACTTCGCCCAGGTTATTCTTGACGCCTACGGAGGTCTTGTCCTTGGTCAGCACAAGGAGCTTGGAAATGAGAATCTTCTTAAGCTCGGCTACCTCGGTGTCGAAGCGCTCCTGTATGGCCTGCAGCTTCTTCTTGTCCTCGGCACGCGAATTGCGTGTCTTCTGGGCGCGGGCAAACATGCGCTTGTCAATGATGACGCCGGAGAGGGAGGGGTTGGCCTTGAGGGAGGCGTCCTTGACATCGCCGGCACGGTCGCCGAAGATGGCGCGGAGCAGCTTCTCCTCGGGAGAGGGATCACTCTCACCCTTGGGGGTGATCTTACCGATGAGGATATCGCCCGGTTCCACGCGTACGCCGATACGTACTACACCGTTCTCATCAAGGTCCTTGGTGGCCTCTTCGCTAACGTTGGGAATGTCGGCAGTGAACTCCTCCTGGCCGCGCTTGGTCTCGCGGACAGCCAGCGAATACTCATCAACATGGACTGAGGTGAGCACATCCTCGCGGACGAGGCGCTCATTGAGCACGATAGCATCCTCATAGTTGTAACCCTTCCAGGGCATGTATGCCACGAGCAGGTTGCGGCCCAGGGCCAGCTCGCCGTTGGAGGTGGCGTAGCCCTCGGTCAGGATATCACCAGCCTTGACCTTGTCGCCCTTCTTGCAGATGGGACGCAGGTCAATGGTCATATTCTGGTTGGTGCGGCGGAACTTGGGCAGCTTGTACTCCTTAACGGCACTGTCGAAGCTGACGAAGTCCTCGTCCTCGGTACGGTCATAGCGGATAACGATTTTGGAGGCATCGACATAGTCAATCACTCCGTCGCCCTCGGCGGTGATCATGGTGCGGGAATCCTCGCACACCTGCTTCTCAATGCCGGTGCCCACGATGGGCTGCTCGGTTGTGATGAGAGGCACAGCCTGACGCATCATGTTGGAGCCCATCAGCGCACGGTGAGCATCATCGTGCTCCAGGAATGGGATGAGAGCTGCAGCTATTGAGGCTATCTGCTGCGGAGCAACATCCATCAACTCTACCTCCGACGGAGCCACCACGGGATAGTCGGCATCCTGACGGCATTTAACGGTCTTGCGAATGAAAGAGCCGTCCTCATTAAGCGGAGCGTTGCCTTGGGCTATGATCTTCTGATTCTCTTCCTCAGCAGAGAGATAGACAATATCTTCATTATTGAGGTTGACTACGGAGTTCTCCACCTTGCGGTAGGGAGTCTCGATGAAGCCGAGGTCATTGATCTTAGCATAGACGCACAGCGACGAGATAAGACCGATATTGGGGCCTTCAGGCGACTCAATGGGGCAAAGGCGGCCGTAGTGGGTATAATGAACGTCGCGCACCTCGAAACCGGCACGGTCACGGGTTAGACCGCCAGGGCCGAGGGCGGAGAGACGACGCTTGTGGGTGACCTCTGCCAGGGGGTTGGTCTGGTCCATGAACTGCGACAGCGGGTTTGCACCGAAGAAGGAGTTGATGACGGACGAAACGGTCTTGGCATTAATAAGGTCAGTAGGTGAAAACACCTCATAGTCGCGCACATTCATGCGCTCACGGATTGTGCGGCTCATCCTGGCCAAGCCGATGGAGAACTGGTTGGCCAGCTGCTCACCGACGGTGCGCACGCGGCGGTTGCTCAGATGGTCGATATCGTCCAACTGAGCCTTGGCGTTAATGAGCTGGATGAGGTACTTGATGATCTCTATGATATCCTCCTTGGTAAGCACGCGCACACTCATGTCAGTGGTGAGGCCGAGCTTATTGTTGATACGGTAGCGGCCTACCTCGCCAAGGTCGTAGCGGCGGTCAGAGAAGAAGAGGTTGTTGATTACCTCACGGGCACTGGCATCATCGGCGGGATCTGCATTGCGCAGAGAGCGATAGACGGTCACTATGGCCTCGATCTCGGAGTTGCTGGTATCCTTCTGGAGAGTGTTGAAGATGATGGAGTAGTCGGTGGACGACTCATCCTCCCTGTGGATGAGGATCTTCTTGGTGCCGCTTTCCAATATCTTCTCAGCCACCTCATCGTCGAGCACGGTCTCGCGCTCCACGAGCACCTCGTTGCGCTCGATGGAGACTACCTCACCGGTATCCTCATCAACATAGTCCTCCGACCAGCTCCTGAGTACGCGTGAGGCCAGCTTCTTGCCGGCATAACGCTTGAGGGCAGCCTTGCTGACCTTAATCTCCTCGGCCAAGTCGAAGATGTCGAGAATGTCCTTATCGCTCTCAAAACCGATGGCGCGGAGCAGAGTGGTAACGGGCAGCTTCTTCTTACGGTCGATGTAAGCGTACATCACATTGTTGATGTCGGTAGCAAACTCTATCCACGAGCCCTTGAAGGGAATGATGCGGGCAGAGTATAGCTGGGTGCCGTTGGAGTGTATGGAGGAGCCGAAGAACACACCGGGCGAACGGTGAAGCTGGGATACGACAACACGCTCGGCACCATTGATGATAAAGGTGCCATTATCTGTCATGTAGGGGATGGGGCCAAGAAATACGTCCTGTACCTTGGTGTCGAAATCCTCATGGTCAGGGTCGGTGCAGTAGAGCTTGAGCTTAGCCTTAAGGGGCACGCTGTAGGTCAACCCGTGGATGAGGCACTCCTCGATGCTGTAGCGAGGGGGGTCGATATAGTAGTCCAGGAATTCCAGCACGAAATTGTTGCGGGTGTCGGTGATGGGGAAATTCTCTGCAAAGACCTTGTAGAGCCCATCATTCTTTCGCAACTCGGGCGGGGTGTCCAATTGAAAGAAATCCCTGAAGGACTTCAACTGCACGTCGAGGAAGTCGGGATAAGGCATCGGCTTCCTGATGGACGCAAAGTTTATTCTGTCATTGATAATCTGTGACATAAAACGCGTGTGTTGTCGTTATACTTTTATAAGTTATAAGAAAAATCTTAGCGGTTAGATAACCCTGTTGTTGTTTCTGCCTGCCAGGGTAGATGCAGGCTTTGTGACACAAAAAGGTTAAGAACCCCCTACCAGAGGATTCTTAACCACTGTGTCTGTGTTAAGTCAGAGTTGGGATTACTTGATCTCCACCTCGCCGCCGGCCTCTTCGATAGCCTTCTTCAGAGCCTCAGCGTCGTCCTTGGAAACGCCTTCCTTCACAGCCTTGGGAGCAGCGTCAACGAGCTCCTTAGCTTCCTTCAGGCCAAGACCGCAAGCCTCCTTAACGGCCTTAACGACCTGGAGCTTAGCAGCACCTGCACTCTTCAATACAACGTCGAAGGAGGTCTTCTCCTCAGCTGCCTCAGCAGCAGCGCCACCAGCGGCGGGACCGGCAACAGCAACAGCAGCTGCAGCGGGCTCAATTCCGTGAACTTCCTTGAGTTCGGTGATCAACTCATTAACTTCCTTTACTGTCAAGCCTACTAAAGTTTCGGCAATAGCTTTAATGTCTGCCATTTTTATTTCAAATTTAATTGTTTATACTGTAATTGATTAAAACTGTGCTCTAAGCAACGATCCCCATTAGGAACGCTCGCTCAAAGTCTTTAGGACACCATGAATGTTGTTGCCTCCAGACTGGAGTGCGGACATGACATTCTTGATAGGAGATTGCAGCAGAGCCACAACATCGGCCACGAGCTCCTCCTTGCTCTTGAGAGAGGCAAGGTCGGCCAGCTGGTCGCCGCCGTAGAAACCACCCTCTGCATAGGCTGCCTTGAGGGCCTTGATACCTGACTTGGGATTCTTCTGGAGCATCTTGCCGGGTACATTGGCTACCTCGGTAAACAGTACGGAGGTGGTGCCCTTCAGAGAATCGTACAGCGGAGTGAAATCAACCTCTGCAGCGTCAAGAGCCTTCTGGAACAGGGTGTTCTTCACGGTCACCATCTTGATCTTCTGCTTGAAGCAGAGGCGACGCAGTGCAGTGGTCTGCTCTGCATTAAGACCCTCGGTATCTACCAGGTAGAAATGAGGATACTTCTGCAGCAGCTCACCCAGATTGGCTATAACAACGTTTTTATCTTCTTTTCTCATGATTACTCAGGATTATTCTATGATGGATTTGGGATCAACCTTGATACCGCGGCTCATAGTGGTTGAGATGAAAACGCTCTTCATATATGTGCCCTTGGCCGTGGCCGGCTTCAGCTTGTTGATAGTGGTTATGAACGCGCTGGCATTCTCGGCAATCTTCTGAGGATCAAAAGAGATCTTGCCGATGGAGGCGTGAACGATACCGCTCTTGTCAACCTTGAAGTCTATCTTACCGGCCTTTACCTCAGTAACAGCCTTGGCAACATCCATAGTCACAGTTCCGCTCTTCGGGTTTGGCATCAAACCGCGGGGACCAAGCACGCGGCCCAAGGGACCAAGCTTGCCCATTACAGCAGGCATTGTGATAACTACATCAATATCGGTCCAGCCGCCCTTGATCTTATTGATATACTCGTCAAGACCTACATAGTCGGCACCGGCTTCCTTAGCCTCGGCCTCCTTGTCGGGAGTACACAGAACCAATACTCGAACAGTCTTACCGGTACCATTTGGCAAGGTGCACACACCGCGAACCATCTGGTTTGCTTTGCGTGGGTCAACGCCCAAACGGATATCCATATCTACAGAGGCATCAAACTTGGTAGTGGTGATCTCCTTGAGGAGAGCAGATGCTTCTGCTAGAGTGTAGGCCTTTCCTGCTTCAATCTTCCCGGCGGTCAACTTCTGGTTTTTAGTAAGTTTACTCATTGTTTGAAGATTTAGTCGTTTGCGGGAAATTCCCCGGTTACAGTAATACCCATACTGCGTGCAGTGCCAGCAATGAGGCGCATGGCGCTCTCTACGGTGAAGCAGTTGAGGTCGGGCATCTTGTCTTCAGCGATAGCCTTCACCTGATCCCAAGTGACAGAGGCAACCTTCTTGCGGTTGGGCTCGGGAGAGCCGCCCTTTGCCTTGGAAGCTTCAAGGAGCTGTACTGCTGCAGGAGGAGTCTTAATGACAAATGTAAAGCTCTTATCATCATAATAAGAGATGACAACAGGCAACACCTTTCCTGCCTTGGCCTGCGTTAAAGCATTAAACTGCTTGCAGAAGTCCATGATGTTCAGACCCTTTGAACCAAGGGCCGGACCAACGGGAGGTGAAGGATTGGCTGCGCCGCCTTTAATCTGTAATTTGATTATTCCAGCAACTTCTTTAGCCATTGTTTTAAATATTTAAATTGTTTTGAGATTCTCCGGCTTCGTCCGTAACAATACGAGGTCAGATCTTCTCCACTTGCCCAAATCCAAGATTCAAGGCCGTCTCGCGACCGAAAACCTTTACGAGAACCGTCAGCTTCTTGCGCTCGTTGTTGACTTCGCTGACAACACCGTTGAAGGTGCTGAACGGTCCCTCAGTAACCTTAACCTGCTCGCCTGCCAAGAAGGATACCGATGCCTCAACATCTATATCCTGCTGCTTAGCAGCGCCGAGGAGACGGTCAATCTCTGCCTGGCGTACGGGAGCCGGATGGTCCATTCCGCCAAGTATGCCTATTACGTTGGGGATGTTGCGCAGCCGGTAGGCAATGTCGCCGACTATGGTGGTGACAGGCTTAATCACCTTACCCTGAGGAGTAGAAACCTCCTTGTCGGTGGTAACGGTGGCAGCCTGCACATATACATAGCCGGAGAAAAGCACGTGGTCAGTGACTACGCGCTTGCCGTTGCGTACCTGAACAACCTTCTCCATAGGCACCAGGGTTTGTCCTACTCGACCTGCAAACACATCGTTGTTTACGGCAGCATCGATGTATTCCTTTACCTTGGTTTCCTTGCCTGTAATTGCACGAAGCACATACCATTTCATTTCAGCCATGGTGCGATTCTGTTTTTACAGGTTACTTAACCCGGGTAAACCGTGGTCATGACAAACTGGAAGATTTTGTCCATGGCAAACACCACAAGAGCAATGATGATGGAAGCTGTTAAAACAATCAGAGCACTGTGGGTCAAGTCCTTGCGAGAGGGCCAAGTTGTCTTATGGGCTAATTCTTCGTAAGAATTCTTGCAATATGTAATCAATTTCTTAAACATACTCTATCTGATTTTGCACGGGAAGAGAGGCTCGAACTCCCGACACCTGGTTTTGGAGACCAGTGCTCTACCAACTGAGCTATTCCCGTAAATTTGGTCCTTGCACAAGGTCAACCCACTGCGCAAGGACCTTTTCTCTGAGTTATCTCTAATAACTGATCTTTGTCGGTATTAGTCGAGAATCTCGGTGATCTGGCCAGAGCCAACGGTGCGGCCACCCTCACGGATAGCGAAGCGCAGACCTACGTTGAGAGCAACAGCGTAGATAAGCTCTACGGTGATCTCTACGTTATCGCCAGGCATTACCATATCGGTACCCTCGGGGAGAGAAATCTCACCGGTGCAGTCCATGGTGCGGAGATAGAACTGAGGACGATACTTGTTGCCGAACGGAGTGTGACGGCCACCCTCTTCCTTCTTCAGGACGTAGATGGAAGCCTTAAACTTCTTGTGCGGCTGGATAACACCCGGGTGAGTGATTACCATACCACGCTTAACCTCATTCTTGTCGATACCGCGGAGCAGCAGACCTACATTGTCGCCAGCCTCACCTTCGTCGAGAATCTTGCGGAACATCTCAACACCGGTAACAACAGACTTCTTATCCTCACCAAGACCGAGAATCTGTACATCGTCACCAACCTTTACGCGGCCAGTTTCAATACGACCAGTTGCTACGGTACCACGACCAGTGATGGAGAATACGTCTTCTACAGGCATGAGGAAGGGCTTCTCAACGTCGCGTACGGGCTCCTGAATCCAGTTGTCGCAAGCGTCCATGAGCTCCATAACCTTGTCTTCCCACTCCTTAACGCCATTGAGGGCGCCGAGGGCAGAACCGCGGATAACGGGAGTATCCTCCTCAAAGTCATAAGCCTCGAGAAGCTCCTTAACCTCCATCTCAACGAGCTCAAGCATCTCCTCATCGTCAACCATGTCGCACTTGTTGAGGAACACAACGAGGCGAGGCACGTTCACCTGACGGGCGAGAAGGATGTGCTCACGGGTCTGAGGCATAGGACCATCAGTAGCAGCAACAACGATGATAGCACCGTCCATCTGGGCAGCACCGGTAACCATGTTCTTCACATAGTCGGCGTGACCCGGGCAGTCAACGTGAGCATAGTGACGCTTGGCGGTCTCATACTCTACGTGAGCGGTGTTGATAGTAATACCACGCTCCTTTTCCTCGGGGGCGTTATCGATCTGGTCGAAGGACTTAACCTCTGACAGACCCTGCTTTGCCAGCACGGTAGTGATGGCGGCGGTAAGAGTGGTCTTACCGTGGTCAACATGACCAATGGTACCAATGTTTACATGCGGTTTGGTACGTACGAACGTTTCTTTTGCCATAATTTAATAGGTATTTATAATGTAAAATGTCGTGTCGTGATTATTTCTGATTAAAAAGAGAGGTAACCAAGCCTCTCTGTCTCATCCTCCTCACATGTGTGTTCATCTTTGAGCTGCTTCTGAGAGTTGAACTCAGGACCTCATCCTTACCAAGGATGCGCTCTACCACTGAGCTAAAGCAGCATTCCGTTTCTTTCATCTGTTGAGCGGAAGACGGGGCTCAAACCCGCGACCCCCAGCTTGGAAGGCTAGTGCTCTATCAACTGAGCTACTTCCGCATTTCTTCTCAAGCGCCACTCGCGTAAGATGGATGCCTGATCGGATGTCGGCCGCCTCCGTAACGCGGTGTGGGTGCTGATGGATTCGAACCACCGAAGTCGAAAGACAGCAGATTTACAGTCTGCCCCATTTGGCCACTCTGGAAAACACCCATTTGCCTCGTCTGCACTCCGCTTCTGCGCCTTGATTTTCATCGCCGCAACAGGGGGAGGGCATAAGAAACGGGTGCAAAGTTAATAACATTTTTCTTTTCCGACCAAGGAATCGACCAACTTTTTTTAGGAAAAACGTGTTTTAGGCCGATTTTGATACACAATGACGCTGTTTATACGGCAAAAAAGCACACACAATCCATTATTTACATCAGCAGCACGATGATTATCTGCACCATTATCACCCTGGCAAACATACAGAGGGGATAGACGGTGGTATAGGCCACCGAGGCGCGATCGGAGAGCATCGTGTCGTTCACGTAGTCCAGGGCCATGGGATTGGCCATGCTGCCGCATATCATGCCGCCCACCGTGGCCAGGTCGAGCTTGGTAAACTTCACCGAGAGCCACCCCACTATCACCACGGGCAGCACCGTGATCAAAAAGCCCAGCACCACCCACAGCGCGCCGTCAGCCCTCACCACCGTGTCGAAGAAACTAGGTCCCGCCTGCAGGCCCAGACAGGCCAGGAACACGGCTATACCCAGTGCCCGCAGCATGCGATTGACGCTGCTGGTGGTGTAGGTAATCATATGCAGGCGCGGACCGTAGGCTCCCACCAATATACCTACAATGATAGGGCCGCCGGCCAGGCCGAGCTGCAGGGGCACGCTCACCGAGGGAATGCTGATGGGCACTGCACCCAGCACGATACCCAGTATCAGGCCCACGAAGATAGCCACCAGATTGGGCTCGTCAAGGTCAGCCACCACGTTGCCCATGCTCTTGGCCACGTGCTCCACGGCCTTCTCCTCGCCGATAGCCGTCAAGCGGTCGCCCATCCTTAGCACCAGGTCGGGGGTAGCAACCAGGTCGATGCCGGCGCGGTTGACGCGACTCACATTCACCGAGAACCGGTTGCGCAGATGCAGCGAGCCCAGCTTCTTGCCGTTGATCTCATGGCGAGTGATGACTATGCGGCGCGATATGAGGCGCGAGTCGAGCTTGTTCCAGTCGATATCCTCCTTATTCCAGTCGCGCTCGTCGCGCTCGCCGAAGAAGATGGTCAGCCTCTCCAGGTCCTTATGCTTGCTAATAACCAGTATACGGTCGTTATCCTGCAGAGCCGTAGCTGCATCAGGCAGCAGCACCTCGCCGTTGCGCCACAGGCGCGACACCACAAAATCGTTCTTCGTCAGCTCAGCCACCTGCCTCAGCGTCTTGCCCACCACGGCGGGATTCTTGACGTGGAAGGAGACTATGAAGGGCTCCTCGTTGTCCTCGTCATCGACAGCCTTGTTCTGATTGCGGCGCTTGATATGCCACACCCTGAGTACCATGAAGCCCAGTATCACGCCCACCACTCCCAGGGGGTAGGTGACGGCGCAGCCCAGCGACATCGACGAGGCCTCCCCACCCTGCCCTATCTGCACCAGGGCCTGCTGAGCGGTACCCAGCGCTGGAGTGTTGGTTGTAGCGCCGCACAGTATGCCCATCATGTCGGGCAGGCTCACATCGGTCAGCCAGTGGCAGGCCACGGCCATCAGCGTGGCCACCGCCGCCAGCGCCAGGCCCAGCAGGTTGAGCTGCACGCCGCCGCTGCGGAAGGCGCTCACAAAGCCCGGACCCACCTGCAGGCCCAGGGTGTAGATAAACAGCACCAAGCCCATGTTCATGGCATACAGCAAGATGACAGGGTCTATATGCAGGCCGCAGTGACCCGCCAGTATGCCGGTGAAGAATACAAAGGTCACTCCGAGGCCCACACCCTTCACCTTCATCTTGCCCAGGCTTATGCCCACGGCGCAGATCAGGGCGATAAGCAGCAGCGCATATACATCGTCGGCCATGCCGAGCGCATTGTTTAGCCAGTCGTTTTGCATAGGTAATTATATTAATGTTCGCGCGCAAGGCAGCCGCACCTTCACGCTTCACGCCGCGAAGTTAACACTTTTTCCGCTTAATACCATAATTAACAAAAAATTAATGAGTGATTAACGGCTATTTATGTTCCAAGCACAAATATCCATCAATCACCCACTAATTATCAAAGGCAATAATATAGATGTTGGCACAGATAACACTACCTGCGAAATGGTCATACGCGCCTGTTACTGTTAAGTTTGTATCATACGCCCCCGGCAGCAAGCTGCCACCCCCTCTATCTTAGAGGGGGAACCGTCTCCTCGCCATCAAAAGCAGAACGGCTTGCGGTAGAACGGCTTGCAAGCTCCCCCTCTAAGATAGAGGGGGTGGCGCGAAGCGACGGGGGCGTATGAAAGTAACTATGACTGCCGGGGGCGTATGAAAGTAACTATGACCGACAGGGGCGTATGATGCAGACATCATTCTGTTCATCTGGCTTAACGAAAACGTTGTCATTTCTTCACAAACTCCACCCGCCGGTTCTTTGCCCGGCCTGCCTCAGTGGAGTTGTCGGCCACCGGCTCGTGGCTGCCCTTGCCCACCGCGCGCAAGTTAAACTCGTCGCAGCCCAGGTCTACTAATGCCTTCACCACGGCCTCGGCCCTCTTCTGGCTGAGCGGGTCGTTGACGGCATCGCTGCCCTGGTTGTCGGTATGCCCCTGCACCTCAAAGCGAACCGAGGGATTAGCCTTCATATACTGGGCTATCTTCTGTATCTCCTCCATCGACTCCGGCAGCAGGTCGGCCTTGGCTGTCTGGAAGAGGATGTCGTTAGTCACAAACTTGCCGCTCTGCTTAATGGCATCGTCAATGGCCGCAACCTTGGCATCGATATCCGTCTCGTTGCGCTCGTAGAGGTCCACGGCTCCCTTGGCAATGACTACATCTTTCATATAGGTTGGTCTGGAGCCGCCACTGCTGAACCACGTAACCCATCCGGCACCAGGCTTAGCATTAGGCACATTGATCTGACGTTTGCCATCGACATAGAACTTAATGGCACGCTTGTTGAACGATAGGGCGAAATGATGCCAGCGACCATCATTATTAGTTGTAGTTTCAGCGGAAGTTGCATTTCCTTCTTTATGAGTGAAAGAAGGCTCTGAGGTTAGACAATAGTCGCAATGATATGATTGCTTATCGCTATAAAAACCATATGTAATAGTAAATAACTCATTATCCCGAGACTGATTCTCGTTCATAATATCAAGTTCCACATTTCCTGCGCCATCCTTTGGCCTGTCATCATACAGCATGTCGTACTCGATGGTAAACACATCGCCTAAGTAATTCTTGATGCCTCCCTTAACAAGCGGAGCAATCCAACAGTCACGCTGATCCATCTCGATACACTTCACGCCATTGATACTGGCCACCTCAGCATTACCTCTGACGAGATCCCACTTTGAGGGGAACTCACCAATCTGCTCATTAGCGAAGTCATCCTCAAACATCACAACGCTGCCACGCACGAAGTCGCTCTTCACATTTTTGGTGTCGTTCTCGTAATCATCGGCGGCACCGGCCTCGTCGCTCTTGGCAGCAGCATCGCCCTTGGCAGAGCCGTCCTTCTTAGGCGCCTTAGGGTTAAGCACCGCGTCAGCACCCTTGTTGACGGCATCGTCAACCTTGCCTTCCACTTTGCTCTTTACCGTCTCTACAGTCTTGTCCTTAATCTTCTTGAGCCAGCCCTGGGCCTGCGCCTCGGGCACCGCCGCCAGCATCAGCATGGCAGCCAGCAAGTAAAGCACTTTCTTCATAGTCGTAAATGTTTTATGTTTTCTATTACGGAGCAAATGTATCAATTTTAATTGACCTACCAAGGAAACAAACGTCAAAATCTACTTTTTGTGCCACTTTTTGGCAGAAGCGGTGAGCGGTTAGCGGTTAGCGATTAGCGGTTAGCGGTTAGCGTTGAGCGGTTATTGGTTATTGTTTAACGGTTATTGGTTTCTCCTCCGGACTTGGCTAAATCGTCAAATTGTGAAATCGTCAAATTGTGAAATAACTAGGCTTGGCCTAAATCTCAAATCTCAAACCTCAATGCAGCAGGCATCGCGAAGACTCTGTCAGTGGTCGCGCCAGCGGCGCGGGCTGACAAAAGAGAGTCTGAGAGCGAAGCGGCAAATCTCAAATAATAACGGTTAACGGTTATTGATTATTGGCCAATGTTCAGTCTGGTTGCTGTCCGTCATGAGCTTTCCACATGCACTCGGTAATCTTCATGTCAGAGAACACCGCCGTAAAGGATGACTCCTCAGGCGAGCAGGCATATATGCCGAAGCTGATCTCGTCGTCCGCCGCCTGCATATGGCACACGCGCATCTGACTGAAGCTGACCCCGTCGGCAGAGCACTCGATGCAGTAGTCGTCCTCGCGGCGTGAGAAGCGGTACCACATCGTCTTCACATCGGCAGCGATGGCCGTAGTAGCCCAGTCCGAGTATCCGTTATTCGTAGCCACGCTGCCCAGGTGCTGAAAGTCCTCGTTCTCATATTCCACTGACCCCTTCAGCCAGTTCTCGCTATCCAGATACATCACTATGCCGCACTGGTCAAAACGGTGGTGACTCTGCGAGAAGTCCGTCTTAACCACGAAACTGAAAAATTTCTCCCTCGTTCTCATCTGCAGCACCGGAGCATTATCGTTCTGGAAATGGTAGTACGTCCGCTGCCACAGATCGGTATGCGGTGCAGTGGTAATCGTTATGGTGTCGCCCTTGATCTCAAAACCTTTAGGCTCCCTTGTCCATTGCATGTTACTCAGATTCACGCGTCCGCTGTCAGCCAGCGCCGCCTTCACGTCGTCAGGGCCTTCTGCCGCCGTCTGTTGCTTTTGTCCGCAGGCTGTGAGCAGCAGTCCACCTACCATCAAAGTCAAAAAAATCTTTCTCATAATTACGTTTCTTTCTTCACTGATTCCACCGGTTAGAGGTCAAGAGTCAAGAGCCAAGAGTCAAGAGTCGCAAAGCCATTTTAATTTGACAATTGGACAATTTCACGATTAGACAATTTAGCAAGCCGTTGGGCATAAATTTTTGAATAATTTCTGATAATTTCTGTGCCGCTTCGCTCTCAGACTCTCTTTTGCCAGCCCGCGCCGCTGGCGCGACCACTGGCAGAGCCTTCGCGATACCTTCGGCATTCAGTTCGTTTCCTCCGGACCTGGCCTAAATTTCAAATTCTTTAATTCTCAAATTCTTGAAAAAAGATCCGTGCTATCCGCGCTATCCGTGTTCGTCTATGCCCACTGCCGGACTTGGCTAATTTTCAATTACCAACTATCAACTATCAATTATCAACTATCAATTATCAACTCCGGACTTGGCTAAATCGTCAAATTGTGAAATCGTCAAATTGTGAAATAACTAGGCTTGGCCTAAACCTCAAATCTCAAACCTCAATGCCAAAGGCATCGCGAGCGACTCGTCGGCTGTCAGCGGAGCTGGTGCCGACTTCAATGAGCCGCGAGAGCGAAGCGGCAAACCTCAAATAATAACGGTTATTGGTTATTGTTTAACGGTTATTGTTTATTGTTACTCTCTCACTATCACGCTACCGCTACCCTGGTGAGTGGCCAGTATCAGCACCTCGGCAATCTGCACGTGAGCCGGGGCGTTGGCGGCAAACACAGCCACGTCGGCAATATCGTCGCCCGTCAGCGGCTTGATGCCCTTATACACCGTCGCTGCGCGCTCCGTGTCGCCATGGAAGCGCGTGTTGCTGAAGTTCGTCTCCACCAGTCCCGGCTTCAGGTTGGTAACCCTCACCGCCGAGTGCGCCACGTCGATGCGCAGTCCGTCGCTCAGCGCCTTCACCGCCGCCTTGGTGGCGCAGTACACATTGCCGTTGGCATAGGCGGCATCGCCCGCCACCGAGCCGATGTTTATCACGTGTCCTCTGTTGCGCTCCACCATGCCCGGCACAATCAGCCGGGTCATCGTCAGCAGGCCCTTTATGTTAGTGTCAATCATCGTCTCCCAGTCGTCGAAGCTGCCCTCGTATTCCGGCTCCAGCCCCAGCGCCAGTCCCGCATTGTTCACCAGCACGTCAATCTCGCGCCACTCCTCGGGCAGGCTACCGATATACTGCTTCACCTTCTCGCGATCCCTCACGTCGAAGGCCAGCGTCAGCACCTCGCATCCCTCAGCCGTCAGCTCCCTACGAATGTCAGCCAGCAGGTTCTCCCTGCGGCCCGTGATGATCAGTCTGTCGCCGTTGGCTGCAAACTTGCGTGCGCAGGCCAGCCCTATGCCGCTCGTCGCACCCGTAATCAATACTGTCTTTTTCATAGTCTTATCAATTTTATTGTGTTATGTATTGGCCCAGCATTTTCACGATTGACGCTGTAGATAAATTGGACAGCCTAAGGGGGTAGAAATCCCACGTGTCAGCATAGTCATACTCCTCTTCGCCGGGATTGCGTTCCAACAGAGTGACTTTCTCCCACAAATGCCCGGTCTCGCGAGTCCAGACCTCATGATAGACACAGCAATTCTCCAGTCCACTGAGAAGATCTTCACGACTGATATTTTCACCCTTTTCCGCAACTCTCGACTTCATCAGCATGACGTCCTGCAGATTCAGATATCTGAGCTCAGCTGTCAGTCTTTCTTTCTCTCCTGGAGCCCATTCGTATTCAATCCAACTTGGGTCGCAGTCCATTCCAAGCGAACTGTCCAGGACGCCCTTTATTTCGCCTTTTATACGCTCAGAGATTTTCCTTGCGCTCGATGTCCTTTGGGCACCGAACATCATCATCCTAACCGTCTCCTGTTCTCTCTCAGTTAGCATTGCCGTATAAATCTGCTCTCCGGCATATTTCGTTGGCTCGTTGTAAGGCCAATGCATAGAACTGGACTCATGAGGGTTTGTCAAGTAACGGATGTGCAGTTTTAACGGGTATTTTCTTAACGGGACAATCAAATAGTTCAATACCGCATCCCAGTCAGGGAACTTCTCTGAGCCGAACTGAATCCATTCGCCCTTAAACTCGCTGGTGCCGTTCTTGCCACGGTCGTCAATCAGATAGTCGCCCTCCACCAAGTCCTTGCGGTGAGTGATTATTATCCGTTTGTGAAACACGTCATCAAAGTATTTCGTGACCCACTCCACCTTATCAGACCACGCCGATGGGTTCTTCCAGGGAGCGGTGGAGAGAATGAACACGTCATATTCCTCTGCCAATTTATGGACGGCCTCAATAGCTCCCGGCATGGGATCCATTTTTCCGAATAAGCCAGGGATCTCATCCAACCGGTCCTTGCCACCTGACCACTTTGCCCTATACCGGCTCTTCGTTTCCTCATCAATCCTGTCAAGACCTGATTGGAAATCCACCAGCACATTGTCCATGTCAAAAAACAGTCGCTTCTTCATAAAGACAAATATATTGAATTTCGGTTAGAAGGCATCGGCCTGCATCAGTCTGTAGGCATCAAAACGCCAAAAGTTCCTTTTCATGTATAGAGAACACTTCTCCGCCCTGCACCGGCAAGTCGGTCAACACTCAAATATATCGTCTCATGCCTGCCGTAGCGGCTCCGCCGCTGCCGAGCAGCATGAGCCTCTATATTTTCGTAAAGTCAAGCAGATATGGATAAATATCGTGACGTTACTCGGAGAGGACAAGGCGGAGCCCGAGACGGCTATCGCGGATGCCGGGGGGGGAGTCGGCGCGTAAAGCAGAGCGACAGAATCCGGCATCGGAGTAACGGCCACCACCGCGGATCACGCGGCGCGACCCACTGCTGGGACCGACAGGATTGTTCTGCGAACTGCTGCTGTAACTGCCATGCCAGTCCTGACACCATTCCCACACATTGCCGCTCATGTCATAGATGCCCAACTCGTTGGCCTGCTTGATGCCTACGGGGTGAATTGTTCCGTTACTATTGCCACAATACCAAGCCACTGCATCAATATTGCTGCTACCGCTGTACTGGTAACCCTTGCTCTTGTTGCCGCCGCGGGCGGCGAACTCCCACTCTGCCTCGGTGGGCAGGCGGAAGGTCTTACCTGTCAGCTGGTTTAGCTTAGTGATAAAGGTTTGGCAGTCGTCCCATCTAACGCCCTCTACAGGCAGGTTGTCACCACTGAAATAGCTGGGGTTGTCACCCATCACAGCCTTCCACAGGGCTTGAGTTACCTCGGTCTGGCCAATATAATAACTGCTAAGGGTCACGCTATGTACAGGCTTCTCGTCATCATCACCATCCTCACTGCCCATCTGGAAAGTACCGCTCTCAACGGGAATCATCTTGAAGGACACATCGTTGACGGTGAAGGTTTCGGTAGCAGTATCGTCGTTTTTGTTAACGCGCACAGGCCGGACACTTTGCCCCCAACTACGTATGTTGTCGCCCGATGACCAGTCAAACCTATAGAAATACAGGTCGCCTGCACCGTCCGTCTGATATGTAGAAAGAGAACGAGACCAGTAGTAGTAGCTGCCTGTGAGGCTGAGACCAGTACCTTCACGGACACCTGCGGGGGGCAGGAAAATACTTTTGCCGTTAGGACCCCTCACTAAGGTCCCGCTTCTGTCGTGTAGAATTGTATGCTCCATAGTGCAGTTGTCAAGAAGTTCTTGGATTTGGGCTATTGTCGGCGTCCGCCAATTGATGCCCCAGTTTACTGTCGCCGCATCGTCTTCAGGATCGAGTTCCGTCTTGTCGTCGGTGAAGCCGTTATAACCGTAGCTGCTATCTGCACAATACTTCGTCATCGTTTCGCCTGAGCCTTTGCACCACTTGTATGTGCTCCAGTTGTATGTCTCTTTGGGCGTTGTCTCGCCCCAGGCGAAGTAGTCACCGTATTCCTCGGGGCTGTTTGCACCTACATTGCACGTCGCCCAAAGAGTACCACTGGGCAACCCGAGGTCAACATATTCGTGATCGTCGGGTTCTGGTCCTGGGTCCAATTCTGAAAGGGCGAGGCGGAGGCCGAGGACGCTGTTGGTAAGCGTAGGTGAGCTGTGGAAGCGATTAGCTGTAAGGCAGTAAGAGGCACTGCCGTAACAGCTGCCACCACGATTAACACGATGTGATCCTGATGAAGGGCCTATCGGATTAGTCTGGGCGTTGCTACTATAGTTTTCATACCAGTCCTGACACCATTCATACACGTTGCCGCTCATATCGTAGATGCCAAGTTCATTGGGAGACTTTGTTGCCACATGGTGTGTTTCTTTGCTTGAATTATCGTCATACCAAGCCACATTGCCGATACTGTTGCTGCCGCTATAAATGTAGCCTTGGCTCTTAGTGCCGCCCTTAGCCGCATACTCCCACTCAGCCTCGGTGGGCAGACGGAAAGTCTGACCCGTCAGCTGGTTTAGTTTTGTGATAAATGTCTGACAGTCATCCCAACTAACCTTCTCCACTGGCAAATTGTCACCCTTTGAATCGCTGGGGTTGCTACCCATGACAGTTGTCCATAGGGCCTGCGTTACCTCTGTCTCGCCGATGTAGTAGCTGTTTAAGGTCACATTGTGGACAGGTGCTTCATCGCTATCACCAGTGGTGCTACCCATCTGGAAGGTGCCGCCGTCAACCTTAACCATCTTGAAGGAAACACCGTTGACAGTGAAGGTTTCGGTAGTGGGTTCATATTGACTAATGCCTTTACCTTTAAGAGGTATCTTGCATACAGTGCAAGCGTTGTCTATTTCATATTGTATGTTGAGCAAGGATTCAAAGTTTCCAACACCATTGGGCGCAAAGAACACTAAGATTTCCTTTCTTTCCTTGGGTTTTATCGTAAATGTTCCAACTGATTTTGAATCAACGGTAAATGGCGTGCTTAATGGGGCACTTGAAGGAGAAACTGTTATCTTTGCAGAGGAGTTGCCATCATTCGTAACGACAACAGTCTGCACGGAGTCCTGCCCAACATACACACCGTCCCAAACAACTTCTTGGTGACTGAAAGACACCTGGCTAACCTTTCCCGCACTTACCGGACGCACGGAGTAGCCAAATGCATTGGCCTCTTGCTCTGCAAATCCGTCTTTTCCAGTTGAAATAATCTTCCTAATGTAGTTTCCGCTATTATCCTTTGCGTCACTAACAAGATAAAAACCCTGTTGTTTATAACTATTGTTAACTTTATTGCCATTCATGAATCCTGCGAAAGGCAAGTAAAGGTTGTTTCCGTTCTTTCCTTTTAAGAATATGCCTTTTGTATATGTTCCCCATGTAGAATTATGAAGAATAGATCCGCAATTACCAAACAACTCGTTAAACTGCGACAAGGTAGGAGTAACATAGTTAGTTCCCAGATTTTTTGTTGCAGCATCATAATCTGTACCTTGATAGCTCTCCGTATTGATTATCGGTGCTCTATAAGTGGCATCACTGTAAATATGTGCCTTATAAGGCTTGCCCCACTGATAATAGCCTCCAGCGTCATCGGGAGCATCAGCATAAACATTGCTGCAAAGCCATTTCGTTCCGCTGGGCAGACCGAGATCAATAAGATGAGGATGATTGCTGTTAGGGCAAAGTGCAGTAGTGGTTAAATCATCTGCCACGTCTGCCTCTATGAAATTAAAAGCACGTGTCGTAGGAACTATTGTGTATAGGTGATTGGCAAAATCCAAGTCATCGAAAGTCTCACTCAGGATGTAAGGGTTGTTCTTGTCTGAGTAGAAATATGACCAATCCTTGTATTTCCTAACCTCTTTTCCTGTTTCATCAATAACTGCAAAGCCTAGTTTGTTAGGCAGCGTTTCTCGCGATACCTTCGATGTGCATGTTAAGGAATTACCATTTATAGTATATTCTGGCTTGGTAAACTCTGGAAATATAAAATACTCATGCTGATTAAAAAGTTCCTGTGGACTCCAAGAGAATTGTTTCCAGCTAGTGCCCACATCGGTTCCCATCCTTTCCCATTTAAGTTTTGCTGAATAGTCGAGGTCAAATCCCAATTTGAATCCAGTCTTTATCTTAGAGTCTTTCAAAAAAGAATGCATACTTTGATCGGCTATTCCATCAAGGAAATTTAAATTAATTTCCCCTTCTACATACGGCCCTATTCTTATTTTGGCTTCTTCCTTTATTTCGGCATCTTCATTGATACCCAAGGAAAGGTTTACTGCTGCAATGAAACCTGCCCACATGCTAAGTTTTGCAGAACCTTCAAAAAACCATTCATGCTCACAGGTAGTGGGGCCCTTGTAGTATTGTTTGTCACCGATTTCCAGATATTTCATGTTAGTATATCTCCATGGCAAAAGATAATCTCTCCAATCACTACTTAGACTTAACCAATGCTCTTTGTCAAGGTTGTAGATAAATGTTCTTTCGTTACTTCCTTTGAATGTAACTCCCGCAGCAATCTCGCCTTCAACTTTTGGTTCGAAAAAGAATCCTAACTTAAATCCAGCTTTAAGTAATGGAAAATCTGGGACTGGAACTTCTTGGTTTACTAAAATTATAGATTGAGAATTCTCATCATCGTTTTCGTCACCTTCATAATCTGTTTCATAGACTTCTATCCAATCCGGTTGATTTTCTCCCCAGAATATGTCTTTCTCTGGTTTCTTTTCCCAATTAAAGCCAGCCTTTAATTTTACCTCATAGTTGTTCTTTTGTGTACATTTATAGAAGAATACCGGATTGAAGAAATTAAAGGCATAAGCGAATTCGATAGTAAAGACAGGTGTAACTTTGTAATCTATAGCCACCGAAGCATGCCATCTTTTTAATTCAAGTTTCACGGACTTCTTTACTGTTCCGATAGTTATATCTTTTATGGTATCTTCTACAATACCCCAATCATTACTGTTGCCTTCATCGCCCCAGGAGCCTCCGCCTCCTCTGCCTCCTCCACCGCCTGCGCCGCCTGCGCCAACAGTTCTGTCATTGATACGATGAAGCATATATGAGGGAGATTTGGCATCATTATTGTTTTTGTCAACCACGACATAGTTGCCAAAGAACACTACCTTATTATATACATCCTGCAATTGTGCCTGCTCACATGTAACACGATTACCTTCTTCTATAACTTTTCCGGCGAATCCTTCAGGAAACAATTCACTTATGCCTTCATAAAGGAGAATATCTCCATTATGAGGTCGAAGATTCTGAGGCAAGCTTGATGAGAAAGTAATTGTCATACCGTCCACTGAAGCAATGTAAGGCAGATAGCGCTCATCAAGGTGAATGACCTCTTCTTTATATTCTGGGTCTGGCACCTTATGGCAGATGCTGTCAATACTCTCGATGGGGATTCGTACTACTGTATCGGCCAACCAAATATCCTGTACTACGGCATTGTGATGCCAGGTGCTGTCAAGGTCAAAGTTGGAATAGCTTATGCTGTCTATCTCCTCGTCGTAGAAACCCTTGAAGGTGCCATCGTTGAGGAAGAATAGAGTAACATTTTCCTGTGCGTATATGCCGGATATGCAAACGCTTAATATTAGAGAGAGCAAGAACTTTTTCATCGTATGGAAACTTTATAGGAAATATTATTAACGTTAATGACATAAACTCCTGTGGGAATCTGGCTGAGTGGCAGAGTGACAGCAGAGCCATCCTGCACTGTGAATCTCTTCACCACGGTTCCTGATACGGCTACAATCTTCACGTCAAGGATTTCTTTATCCGAGGAGAAAACCAAAGCTTCAGATGTCTGAGTGAAAGGTTTTTTTGTTTCGGCTTCTTTAGCAGAAAGCTCTTTTGTAATATCGTCAGGGAACATGCCGTCATAGGTCAGTCTCAGTATATCTTTGAAATCGTATTCGGCACTTGCTTTGGCACCGTTAACTTTCAAGGTTTTATCACCGATGGTTACAATAGGTTTCTCATTCAGCACAAATGTTGTCTTGGAACCATCTTTCAGCCATACGACAAGATTCTCTTTGGTCGTCAACTCATTGCTGCCTGTATGGCTGGATGCCACGACATTTACTATAGTTGAATCTGATGAAGTACGGACAGTCAGAGCTTCGCCGGTGCTGGAAGAACTTAGTGTCGGTGTGTATGTCACAGTAACCTCCTGACTGGAATTTGGCGAAATCATGCCGCCAGGCCAATCGATAGAGAAATCTTTGTTCTGTAAGGATAGTGGTGATATCTCGACATTATCATAAGTATTGTTGACAATATTAAATTTCACCGAGCGGCTGCTGCCTGTTGCCACATTACCGAAATCAAGCTGTGTGGCACTGACAGAGAGATTGGCATTGTCTCTAATCCCTTGGTAAACAGGCCGGACGGGCAATCCATCGCTGCGTGAGGTCGTGTTGTTGCATGAGGCAGTTGAGTTCTCAAGAAATAGCTCGTATGCCAAATTATCGTTATCTGACAAAGTGCGGCTCCAATAATAACCCTTTGTCCTTTCTTCTATTAATCCTCCATTGTCATAATGCGAAGCTGCAGGCAGGAAGATACATTTACCGTTAGTGCGACTTGTTAGCAGAAAGCCTTCGACACCGTTATACATGCTTCTTTCGCAGATTGTGTAATTGCTGTTGACCAGTTCCTTAAATTGGTCAAGCGACGGAACACGCCAAGCCATTCCCCACTGCGAATATGCCACATCGTCGCCGACTTCAAGTTCTTTTAACTTGTCAGGATTATTTTCCCCTGCCCATTTGGCTGCATCAGTACAGTATTTGTTCAGGGCAGAGGCTGAGTTGTTGCAGAATTTGTAGGTTGTCCAACTGTATACATTGTCATCCTTTGCTATTGTATCGCCCCATTGGAAGTAATCTCCATACTCTTCCGGAGTCTCAGCACCTATATTTGTGGCAGCCCATTGTGTACCTGAGGGAAGACCTAAATCCACATATTCGTGCCCATCAGACGATTCATTGACATTGCCGACAAAGACAGTGCATGTGTCTTGTATTTTGCCATCATAAGTGGCAGTAATTTTACACGATCCATTGCTAACGGCGGAGATAACACCCGATGAGTTTACTGTAGCAACATTGTTGTTGTCAGATGCCCAGGTAACATTTGATCCATCTGCAATCTCAGATTTATATGTTAATTCTACGGCATCTCCCTTTGTCATCATAATCACATTAGTGCCAAAGACTAACTGTGATACTTCGTTGCTGGTTGTAAATGATCTCATCGCCCCTCTTTTAGCACCTGCCGAATTAGTAGCAGCAATTTGGTAATAGTAGGTGGTGTTAGGAGTTAAACCCGTAAGTTCATACTTAACAGACACATTTGATGTTCCTGCAGGCAATTTTGTCAAATTATTGTGATTGTCAAGAGAGGAGGAGTTAGTACCCCACCAAAAAGCGTATGCTGTGGATGCGCCGTTGGGGTTGACGACAGCCCGTAGTGTTGCAGAGGAAGAAGTAATGTTCCTTGCTTCCCATGTCGTTGCGGTAGGAGCAGAAACAGTTGAACCAGAAAAGTTTGCCAATTGTTGTATCTCATTAGCCGACAACGCGCGATTATACATACGCACTTCATCAATTGCTCCGTTGAATGGATACCATGAGTCACTGTACTTTCCTATATAGAGGGCCTGATTATTCATTACAGAGAAGTTAGGAGTATGATCTTTCTCTGCGACCTGTTTACCATCTACATACAGACGCACCTTGTTTCCTGTAAAAACATATGCAATGTGAATCCATTTATTTAGATAATTACCCTGCGACTGATAATTAATGTCCAAGGTGTTGTTTGAGCAACTTGCAAAATTGTTAATTCCTTCATCCTTACCAGAAAAGAGAAATACCATTCCAGACCTATCGTGCGACTTGGCAAAGAAGCACATTACACCACCCGACTCTACTCTTCTTCCGTATCCATCTTTGCTAACCCAACTGGTAGGCTTGATGTATGCAGAGATAGTGGCAGCATTACTTAATGCCAAACTTTCGGAGTTTGGTATAGAGATATGTCCCGGATTATCATATCCTCCAAATAGGTAAGCGCCATTATTATCTCCACCTACGCCTGTTGTCAGAGTCACGCTTGACATTGGTGTGCCGTTGTTGCCGTTGCCACTCTCATCATTGGCATTGCCGTTGAACGGATAGTATGCAACCATGCCTTCTGTTATAGTAGAACTTTGAGCTTTAGTCATTGTCCACGACAGGGATAATGCCACTGCCAAAAAGAGTAGTTTTGATAATCGTTTCATTTTTTATTGTTATTTGTTGTTTTTTACGCTATGGTATTTGACTGTCAAATATGTGTGTAAAGTTAATACTTTTTTATTAAAGAAACAACAAAACAGATAGGATATTCTTCAAATAACAACATATTGACAGCCTTTCATAAGAGATAGGGGAGACATAAGACTTTTATTCCGAATCTTTTGCGTGATCATTGCCTGAGTTTAACCTAATCCCGTTCAAAAAAGTTTTAACTCCGTGGAAAAAGAAACTAACTCCGAGGAAAAAAAATCTAAGAGCCTCGAGCTGTCATTTTCAAGGCTCTTAGATTTGGTTTCGAGGCTTTTAGATTTTTTTTCAAGGCTTTTAGTTTTGATTTCCACAGGACTAAATTACCTTGCATATTAAATCGTCTGTTTTTCAACCTTTTCGATAAGCCAAATGAGCAGAATGATGCTTGCATCAAGTCTGCCATGGCGAGAAAAGGTGGTTGCGAAGAAACCAACTCTTTAAGCGAAACAATGCAGGAATGTATGCAAAAAACATTTTTTTATAGGCAATGACACAGATGTTGGCACAGAGAGAGCATGACTATTTCGCAGAGACTGCAATCTGTGCCAACTGCTATATTGTTGCCACAATTTTTTTCTTCACGCAAAAAAATTTCTGTGCTCACGATTATTTTCGGCTACGACAAAAGGAAAATGGATTTGCAGTGGAATGACCTTTCTGTTTTCCGTGCAAGGTTTGCAAGGTCTGCAAGGTTTTTGCTTTGAGAGCAAACGAATCATAGCTTTTTCGGAAAGGTTTGTTTTCATGCTCGCAATGGTGGTGCTTTTTTCCCAAAAAGTGAATAAACAGTGAATAAAAAATGAATCTTCAGTTTCTATTAGTTTCTATCAGTTTCTATTAGTTTCTGGAAACCGATAGAAACCGAAAAAATTTCTGCCCTCTGTTTTTAGGCAATACCTTTGCCTCCAGAAGCCTCAAGGGGAGAAAGGACGTCCCTCCCTGCGAGGTAAGAAGTTCTAATTTTTTCACTATGACAAAGATTAAAATTTTCAAGCATGACCTGTCCGGCAGCGCCCGCACGATGACCGACGAGAGGGGCACGATGACCAACGAGAGGGGCGAGATCTCCTTCGTAGGCAAGGACGTGGCCAAGGCGCTGGGGTTCTCAACAACAACTCCCACCAAAAAACAGAAAAACTCCCACCAACTCCCACCAAAATCTGAAAAACTCCCACCAAAGAGCCGAAAAAAGGGAAAACTCCCACCAAAACTCCCACCAACTCCCACCCGAGAAAGATTTACTTCACCAGGCTTTTTTGTGTCAGTACCTTTGCCTCCAGAAACCTCAAGGGGAGATAGGACGTCCCTCCCTGCGAGGTAAGAAGTTCTAATTTTTTCACTATGACAAAGATTAAAATTCTTGAAAACGAAATGTCCGGCAGCGTCCGCACGATGACCGACGAGAGGGGCGAGGCCTTCTTCGTAGGCAAGGACGTGGCCAAGGTGCTGGAACGCTCAAAAACTGCTCTGTTGCAAAACACTGAAAACCAAACAAATATGCAAACAAAAGAAAAACCAAAGAAAAGTAACACAAAAGAAAATAAAAAGAAAAGAATTGTCGAATATAAATATTCTCCAATTATGAAGAAGAAGAAAAAGAATAATAGAATCTCTGAAGAGAAGATGCAACAGGCTGCTGAGGTGCTGAGGCTGTACAACATGGCCATAAAGGTCTATGGAGAGCGTTACCCTGACGGATGGCCCTGCCGCCTGGCCCTGGCCCGCAAGGTTACGCCGGAAAGGGTGGAGCCTCTGTGCTACATAGCAAGTCTGTATAGCGAGAACGAGATAAAGACTGCCTTCTGGAACGCTGTTATGTCGCCCTACTGCAACGGCCGCAAGAAAGAGCGCTCCCTGCCTGCCGACATCATGTGGCTCGTGCAGCCAAAAGTCTTTATAAGACTGCTGGAGGGCAATGTGTGAGAAAAGCCTATCTGTTCCTTGGATAAAGCGAGGCACGGAGTATCAAGGATTTTCCCCTGACGTGCGGCATTATTTGCGGGTTTTTCACTTTGTACACTAATAATTAGTGACTCATTGAAAATTTTTCACTAATTTCGCACTGACAAAAAACAAAACGCAATATTATGAGTGTAAAAATCGACAATTTGGATTTGAGAATCCTTGACATCATCACCAAGGATGCCCGCACATCGCTGAGCGAGGTGGCCGAGGTGTGCGGCGTGTCGCGCGCCGTGGTTCACCAGAGGGTGGGCAAGATGGTGGAGAAGGGCGTGATACTGGGCTCCGGCTACAAGGTCAACCCCAAGAGCGTGGGCTACTCCACATGCACCTACGTGGGCATCAACCTGGAGAGGGGCAGCATGTATAACGACGTGGTGGAAAGCCTCAAGCGCATTCCCGAGATAGTGGAGTGCCACTTCACCACCGGCAACTACACGATGCTCATCAAGCTCTACGCTAACGACAACGAACACCTGATGGCCCTGCTCAACAACAGGATTCAGCAGATTCCGGGCGTCATCTCCACCGAGACACTTATCTCGCTGGAGCAAAGCATCAGCCGCGAACTGCCGATAAACATCAAGGAATAAAGCTATAAATTTGAATGCCGAAGGCATCGCGAAGACTCCGTTGAGCAATGCTCTCTTTGAGAGAAGACTCTGTCAGTGGTCGCGCCGGCGGCGCGGGCTGACAAAGAAGAGTCTGAGAGCGAAGCGGCAATGCCGAAGGCATCGCGAAGACTCTGTTGAGCAATGCTCTCTTTGAGAGAAGATTCTGTCAGTGGTCGCGCCGGCGGCGCGGACTGACAAAGAAGAGTCTGAGAGCGAAGCGGCAAATTTAACCAAGTCCGGAGGCGGGCACTGAAAGAAATTACCAGAAATCTTTCACTACGAATTATACGAATTTGACGAATTATTTATGATAATTAACGGATAATTTATGATAATTCATGTTCAAGATAACTACGAATTTCACAAATGCCGAAGGTATCGCGAAGACTCTGTTGAGCAATGCTCTCTTTAAGCGAAGACTCTGTCGAGCAATGCTCCCCTTGAGCGAAGACTCTAAAACTCAAAATCTGTGCTAAACTGGTTAGGACTGGCCGTAGGGCTGGGCACTTTTCTGATAATCGGAATGTTTCACCCGCTGGTAATCAAGACGGAGTACCACACGGGGGTGCGCTACTGGTGGGTGTTTCTGCTGGCAGGCATTGCCGCGGCGGTGGGTGCGCTGCTGGTGACTAACGCCTACGGGTCGAGCGTGCTGGGCGTGCTGGCCTTCTGCTGTCTGTGGAGCATCAAGGAACTGTTTGAGCAACGCAAGCGCGTCGAAAAAGGATGGTTCCCGAAAAAGGAAAAGAAAACAGGGTAACCAAAACGAAGACTCGCTGCGCGGTACGCAGATTGCTATACACGGATTATGGGATTCCGAAAACAACTAAAAAGACGAAAAGAACGAAAAAGTTTTCGTATAGTTCGCTTTTTAGGGCTGGTTCGGAATCAAACAAAAAGTGAAATAATGAAATAACATCATACGCTGTGCAACCCTGGGAAAAGAAATATTATGACGTGGCGAGTGCCAACGAAGCGGCGGGCGTAAGGCCCGTCGTTGGCATAACTGCCAACTTTGGTGAATACGGCAGTCAGCTGGCCGAGGCATACTACGAGAGTGTGCGCCTGGCTGGCGGCGTGCCTGTGATTGTGCCGGCCAGCGAGAGCGTGGCCGACCTGGACGATGTGCTGCTGAGGGTAGATGCCCTGGTGTTCAGCGGCGGCGGCGATATCAACCCGCTGCTGCTGGGCGTGGAACCGGAGGCCGGCCTGGGCGGCATCAACGGCAAGCGCGACATGCAGGAGCTCGTGCTGATGCGCCGCGCCCTCGACAAGCAGATGCCTGTGCTGGGCATCTGTCGCGGATGCCAGGTGCTGGCAGCCGTGATGGGCGGCAAGCTGATTCAGGACCTCAAGGCCCCGCTGAAGCACTCGCAGAAGGCCGACCGCCATGTGGCCACCCACACGGTGGAACTGAAGGAGGGCACGATGCTGCGCAGCATCTTCGGCTGCGAGAGGCTGGAAGTGAACTCTTTCCACCATCAGGCGGTGGCAGAGCCCGGACAGGGCATGACGGTGGCTGCGCTGAGCCCTGACGGAGTAATTGAGGGCATAGAGAGCACCGAGCATAAGTCGGTGATCGGCGTGCAGTGGCACCCCGAGTCGTTCTTCTGCCTGAAGGAGGACAGAATGCTGCCGCTGTTTCAGTGGCTCACTGCCGAGGCGACGGAGTACAAGGCCGCGCGCCGCGTCCACGCCCAGATGCTGACTCTCGACACCCACTGCGACACGCCGATGTTCTTCCACGAGGATATTGACTTCTCGCGCAGGGACGACCGCATACTGGTGGACTCCAGCAAGATGCGCGACGGCGGACTGGACGCCAGCATCATGGTGGCCTACCTGCCGCAGCGCGAAAGAGACGAGGCGAGCCTGAAGGCTGCCACCGCCATGGCCGACGAGCTGCTGGACGGCATTGAGCAGCGCATTGCCTCAGCCCCGGGAGTGGGACTGGCCAACACGCCTGCCGACCTGCGCCGACTGAAGGCGGAAGGCAAGCTGGCCATCATGCGCGGCATCGAGAACGGCTATGCCGTAGGCCGCGACCTGAGCAACGTGGAGCGCTTCCGCCGCAGGGGCGTGGTGTATATGACACTCTGCCACAACGGCGACAATGATATCTGCGACTCGGCAGCCCGCACCAACAACGAGCACGGAGGCCTCAGCGCCTTCGGCCGCGAGGTGGTGAGGGAGATGAACCGCGTGGGCATGATGGTGGACCTCTCCCACGGAGGGGTGAGGAGCTTCTACGATGCCCTGGAGCTGAGCTCCGTGCCGATAGTGTGCAGCCATGCGTCGTGCCGCGCCCTGTGCGACCACCCGCGCAACCTGGACGACGAGCAGATGAAGGCGCTGGCAGCCAAGGACGGAGTGATGCAGGTGACCCTCTACCCGGGATTCCTGCGCCTGAACGGCGAGGCGACCATACTCGACGCGATGGCCCACCTGGACCACGCCGTGGAGGTGATGGGCATCGACCATGTGGGACTGGGCTCCGACTTTGACGGCGACGGCGGTGTGCCGGGCCTTGCCAATGCCTCGGAGGTGATCAACTATACCCGCCAGCTGCTCAGGCGCCGCTACAGAGTAGAGCAGATACAGATGCTGTGGGGCGGCAACTTCCTCAGAGTGATGGAGAAGGTGCAGGAGGTTTGAGATTTGAGGTTTGAGATATTTTTTGAGAATAGAGAGAATTACAGGCTTGAAATATGAAAAGAATTGCATATTGGATAATCTGTGGGGTGGTGGCATGCTGCCTCGCATCATGCGGCGGCAAGAAAGGCAGTAGCGACACTACTCCCAAGGACAGCGTGCAGGTGCCGGAGTTCAGCGCCGACAGCGCGATGGCGAGCATCAGCACACAGTGCGCCTTCGGTCCGCGCACGCTGGGCAGCCAGGCACACGAAGAGTGCGCGCAGTATATAGAAGATGCCTTCCGGGCTGCAGGCTGCGAGGTGCAGAGGCAGGAAGCCGACTTCACCTTCTACAACGGCCAGCGCTACAAGGGCTGCAATATCATTGCATCCTACAGACCTGAGCTGACGGAGCGCATTTTGCTGTGCAGCCACTGGGACAGCCGCCCCTGGGCTGACAACGACCCCGACCCCGCCAACCACCGCAAGCCGGTGACAGCCGCCAATGACGGCGCCAGCGGCGTGGCTGTGATGATAGAGGTGGCACGCCTGCTGAAGGAGCAGGCTCCGCAGGTGGGCGTGGACTTCGTCTGCTTTGACGCCGAGGATGCCGGGGTGCCCGAATGGGAGACGGCTTTCAGTGGCGACGACCAGGCCACATGGTGCCTGGGCTCACAGTACTGGGCCGAGCATCCGCACAGGGCCGACTTCCGATTCGGCATCCTGCTTGACATGGTGGGCGGCAAGGGCGCCACATTCTACAAAGAGCTGTTCTCGCAGCGCTATGCCAGCAGCGTGGTGGCACTGGTGTGGGATGCTGCCAAGGACGCCGGCTACAGCAGCGCCTTCGTTGACGAAGACGGCGGCGGCATAACCGACGACCACCTGCCGCTGAACCGCGTGGCTGACATTCCGACCATCGACATCATCCCCTACTACCCCAACATGGAGCATAGCTTCGGCCCCACTTGGCACACCATGAACGACACTCCCGAGAATATCGACCCCAACACGCTGAAGGCCGTAGGCCAAACGCTGCTGCAGGTGATTTATACATATTAGCAAGACCACACCGTAATCAGAGACCACAAATGTTGTCTATCAACGAAATACAAGACGAGATAATTGCGGAGTTCAGCGAGCTTGACGACTGGATGGACCGCTACCAGCTGCTCATCGACATGGGCAGCGAGCAGGAGCCCCTGCCTGAGAAGGAAAAGAATGAGAGCAACCTGATTGACGGGTGCCAGAGCCGCGTGTGGCTGGTATGCGACGAGCAGGACGGCGTGCTGACCTTCCGCGCCGAGAGCGACGCACTGATTGTGAAGGGCATAGTGAGCCTGCTGATAAAGGTGCTCTCCGGCCATACGGCACAGGAGATCCTGGATGCCGACCTCTACTTCATCAAGGAGATAGGACTGGCCGAACACCTGTCGCCCACACGCTCCAACGGCCTGCTGGCCATGCTCAAGCAGATGAGACTATACGCCATGGCGTTTAAGGAGTTAGGAGTTAGGAGTTAGAAATTAGAAATTAGAAATTAGAAATTAGGAATTGAAGGAGCCCCCTCTAACTCCCCCTCAAGGGGAGGACTCTGGCGCCAGGGTTCCCTCCCTTGAGGGGAGGGTTAGGGAGAGGCTTAGAGTTAATAAGAATTAGGAATTAGGAATTAGAAATTAGAATTTAAGAATTGAAAAACGGAAGTAATGCCGGACCTGGCATAAATTTCAAATTTCAAATTTCAAATTTCAAATAACTAGGAGTTAAGAGTATGTCCAAAGTAATCGGCACAGGCGAGACGGTAACTGACTTCATCATCCGCAACGGCAAGCCCGAGGATATGGTTTGCGGCGGCTCATGCTACAACTCGATGATCAGCATCGGGCGCTGCGGAGTGGAGGCCTACTTCGTTGGCGAGGTGGGCGACGACAAGCTGGGGCTGCGCACCCGTCAGATGCTGGAGGACAACGGAGTAAGTGCCGACTACCTGGTGATGACCAAGGGCAAGAAATCGCAACTGTCGCTGGCTTTCCTCAACGAGCGGAACGATGCCGAATATGTGTTCTACAAAGACCACGCCTCCGACATCTTCCCCACCGCCCTACCCCAGCCAGAGCGTGGCGACGTGCTGCTCTACGGCTCGTTCTTCGCCATCAACCCCGTCATACACACTGCGCTGAGCGACTACGTCGGCAAGGCTAAGGAGAAGGGGTGCACAGTCTATTACGACATAAACTTCCGCACCAGCCACATGGCCGACAAGGATGCCGTAATGCCCCATGTGATTGACAACCTGAAAAAAGCCAGCATAGTGAAAGGCTCCGATGAGGATTTCCTAAACCTCTTCGGCCTAAGCAATGCGGCGGACATATACAATAAGATTTGCAACTACTGTCCCACCCTGATCATCACCCGAGGCAGCAAGGAAGTGAGCCTCATCACCCCCACCCTGCGCAAGGACTATGCCGTAGGCAAGACCGAGGTGGTAAGCACCGTGGGAGCCGGCGACAACTTCAATGCCGGAATAGTGTGCGGCCTGATTGCCAACGGCACTGATGCAGCCTGCATAGGCGCACTGCCCGAACAGGCTTGGAACCGACTGATAACCACCGCCACGCAGTTTGCGCAGGAGGTGTGCGGCACCACCCGCAACTACATAAGCGTCGACAGCGGACGCCGATTCCGCAGCGAGAACACAAGATAACATATGAAAACATTTCATCAGCATACACTGGCCAACGGCCTTCGCATCATACATGAGCCGTCGCCCACCAACGTAGTATATTGCGGCTACATCATTGCCGCCGGCACACGCAACGAGGACCATGCCGACTCAGGCATGGCCCACTTCTGCGAGCACATGACCTTCAAGGGCACCGAGCGCCGGCGGGCATGGCACATACGCAACAGGCTGGAACGCGTGGGAGGCGACCTCAACGCCTTCACCAACAAGGAGATAACAGTATTCTATGCCACCGTGCAGAAAGAGGACTTTCCCCGCGCCGTGGACCTGCTGAGCGACATCGTCTTCCACAGCATATACCCGCAGGAAGAGATAGACAAGGAGGTGGAGGTGATCGTTGACGAGATTGACAGCTACAATGACTCCCCCGCCGAACTTATCTACGACGATTTTGAGGAGATGCTCTTTCGCGGTCACGGCCTGGGACGCAACATCCTGGGCAAGGCCGACAGGCTGCGCGAATACAAGACTGCCGACGCGCTGCGCTTTACGCGCAAATACTATGTGCCCAACAATGCCACGTTCTTCGTGCTAGGCCAGGTGGACTTCGGCAAGATAGTAAGACAGGTGGAGAAGCACACCGCCATGCTACAGCGATGCGAGCTGGAGAAGCCCCTGCTGCCACTGCCCATGTATAAGGCCGACAGCATGGTATGCGAACGCGACACCCACCAAGCCCACGTGCTGATGGGCAACCGCGGATACAGCATGAACCACGACGACCGCACGGCCCTCTTCCTGCTCAACAATATACTGGGCGGACCGGGCATGAACTCGCTGCTCAACGTCAGCCTGCGTGAGAAGCACGGCCTGGTATACAATGTTGAGAGCAACACCTTCTGCTATCAGGACACCGGCGTGTGGAGCATCTACTTCGGCTGCGATGAGAGCAAGGTGAAGCAGTGCCAGCGGCTGGTGAACCGTGAGCTGGAGAATCTATGCTCCACCCCCCTGAGCGAGCGTACCCTCAGCATGGCCAAGAAGCAACTGATAGGGCAGATACTCATTGCGGGCGACAACTTTGAGAGCTATGCTCTGGCCCTCGGCAAGGCCTTCGCCCTAACCAACCGCCACCGCGACGTTGACCAAATATGCGGGCGCATACAGGCCATCACCGCCGCCGACCTCATGAGGGTGGCGCAAGATGTGTTCGCGCCCAGCCGCCTCACCACGCTGATTTACCAATAAGCCCCTTCCCTTGAGGAGAATTGAGGACACAACATTCAAACCCCAGAACTCTATAACTCCAAAAACGTGAGCAAGCTAGTACAACTATATTCTGCCGCCCTCAACGGTCTGCAGGCCATACCCGTGGAAGTGGAGGTACACTCCACCAAAGGCATTAAGACAGCCCTCGTGGGACTGCCCGACAATGCCGTGAAGGAAAGTCTGGACCGCATCTCTGCTGCCATACAAAACACCATCGGCACTATCCCCTCGCAGAAATACACCATCAACATGGCTCCGGCCGACATCCGCAAGGAAGGCACCGCCTACGACCTGCCGCTTGCCATCGCCATCCTGTCCACAGGCGGACACATAGAGAACGATGAACTTAGACAGTACATGCTGGTGGGCGAACTGGGTCTCGACGGAGCCATACGCCCCGTACACGGTGCACTGCCCATCGCCATCAAGGCCCGCGAGATGGGGCTCAAGGGACTAATCGTACCTATGGACAATGTGCGAGAGGCTGCAGTGGTCAACAATCTCAAGGTCTATGGAGCCAACAATATCGTGGAGGTCGTGGACTTCTTCAACGGCAAGCCCACGCTGCAGCCCACCGAGATAGACACCCGCCGCGAGTTTGCCGAGCACCAGGCGGCCTTCGACAATGACTTCAGCGATGTCAAAGGCCAGGAGAACGTCAAGCGCGCCTTGGAGGTGGCTGCCGCCGGAGGCCACAACATCATCCTCATTGGCAGTCCCGGTTGCGGCAAGTCGATGATGGCCAAGCGACTGCCCTCCATACTGCCGCCCCTCACGCTGAGCGAGAGCCTGGAGACCACGCAGATTCACTCCGTGGCTGGCAAGCTGAGCAAGGACACCTCGCTCATTGCGCAGCGACCCTTCCGCAGCCCCCACCACACCGTCTCCGACGTAGCCCTCATCGGCGGCGGCACCAATTTCCAGCCCGGCGAGATAAGCCTCGCTCACAATGGTGTGCTATTCCTAGATGAGCTTCCGGAATTTTCAAAGAGCGTGCTGGAGACTATGCGCCAGCCGCTGGAAGACCGCCACATCAATATCTCAAGAGCGAAGTATAGCATCGACATACCCTGCAGCTTCATGCTAGTGGCCAGCATGAACCCCTGCCCCTGCGGATACTACAACCACCCCACCCATGCCTGCACCTGCACGCCCGGCCAAGTGCAGAAATACCTGGGCCGTATCAGCGGTCCTTTGCTCGACCGCATCGATATCCAAGTTGAAGTAACTCCCGTTCCCTTCGAGGACCTCAACAAAGCACCCGCCGGCGAAAGCAGCGCTGCCATCCGTGAGCGCGTAATCAAGGCACGCGCCGTACAGGCTGAGCGATTCAAAGGCTATCCCTCCGTTCACTGCAATGCGCAGATGCCCACAAAGCTGCTCAACCTATTCGCACAGCCCGATGCCGCAGCAGCCAAGCGACTGCACGATGCCATGCTCCGCTACGACCTCTCAGCCCGCGCATACGACCGCATACTCAAGGTCAGCCGCACTATCGCAGACCTCGACGGCAGCCCCGACATCCAGCTTCGCCACATCAATGAAGCCGTAGGCTACCGCAACCTCGACCGCTCCACGTGGGGAGAATAAAAGAACGTTTTCGTTAAGCCAGATGAGCAGAATGATGCTTGCATCAATTCTGCCATGGCGAGAAAAGGTGGTTGCGAAGAAACCAACGTTTTCGTTAAGCCAGATGAGCAGAATGATGCTTGCATCAATTCTGCCATGGCGAGAAAAGGTGGTTGCGAAGAAACCAACGTTTTCGTTAAGCCAGATGAGCAGAATGATGCTTGCATCAAGTCTGCCATGGCGAGAAAAGGTGGTTGCGAAGAAACCAAGTATTGCGAAACAACAAACAAGATAACGCCATGAAAAAACTAACCACCGCACTACTGCTGCTACTGACTCTATGCAGCTGCTCCTCCAAGCAGGGAGAAACAAATGAGAAAGACATTGTCGACTCCCTGGAGGCGATAAAGCAAGACTCCATCAGAATGGTGCAGGAAAAGAAGGAACAGGCCAGAGCCGACTCCCTGAAGGCTGAGGAGGAGTCTGAGCAATTTTGCAAGCAGCTATCGTTCAATGATCTGCTGGCATTGCTGGACGACGAAGGCAAAAACAGCATAGAAAAGACGGGGCTCTCGCTAGTCTATAAGGAAGAGGAAGATTATGACGGCGGAGACGCCTCGTGCGAGGTAATCGTTTATGGCAAATACATAGAGAAGGAGAAAGGCAATAAACTCATAAGCACAACCGGCCACTCATGCTTTTTTAAGATTCAACTTGACACATCCAAGCAGGCCTGGCTTAACTTCTCCAACAAAGACGATGCCGACCACTTCTACAATCAGGCGCTGAAAGACGGAAAAGCCAACAAGAAATATATAATCACAACAAATCCCGACGGCAACTCCTTCAACATAGGCAGTCCCTTCCCCGACGGAACATCCAACCCGATGTTTGACATCAACCGCCCCAAGCTGGAGAACGGTTTCTATCAGATAGCCATAGATTTCTATTATTAACCTCAGCCAAAGAAGGCTGGACCATGGCCGTGGCCAAGAGTGAGATGCTGACCATCTGCCAAGGCACGATAAACGAAGTCTGATGCTCTGCGAGCAGCATCACTAAGGGCAAGGCCCTGCGCCAGATAGCAGGCAAGGGCAGAAGAAAGGGTGCAGCCAGTGCCATGGCTGTTGGGCGTATCCACACGCGCGTGCGTGAAATAAATGAGGTGGTCCTCGGGGGCATCATAGAAGGTGTCGGTGAGGGTGTCGCCCTCGCCATGGCCACCGGTAAGCATAACGCTGACTCCACCGCAGAGGTCACTGAGGCGACGGACCATATCGGCTGGACTCTGACCGCTAGCACCAAGCAAAGCCTCGATTTCAGGAATGTTGGGAGTGGCAACGACAGCACGGCGCATAATCTCCAACAGGAGGTCCTTGTGACCAACATCAAACAACGCTGCCCCTGACGAGGAAAGCAGAATAGTGTCAACCACTACATTGGGCAACTCGTAGCGCTGCAGTGTCTCGAGCACTCCCTTAGCAGCGTCAGCGCTGCCAAGCATCCCCACCTTTACAGCATCGGGCATTATATCGTCAAGAAGAGTTGCAGCCTGAGCTGCCACCTGGTCGCAACTCAACGGCCACACGCTACTGACACCCTGGGTGCTTTGAACAGTGAGGGCAGTAACAACGCCCATACCATAGCAGCCCAGAGCGTTAATCACTCTGAGGTCAGCTTGCATTCCTGCGCCGCCCGAAGGGTCGCTGCCTGCGATAGTAAGGACGTTGGTCATTGACAATTAAAATTAAAGGAGTAGAGAATTGCTCTCTAATGACAAATGCCCATAGACAGATATGGGCATTGATTGTTGTCCCAGGCGGATTCGAACCACCACTGAGAGAACCAAAAACTCTAGTGCTACCATTACACCATAGGACAAACGCGACTGCGAAATTAAGCATTTTTCTTGATTTAAGAGAGAAAAGAGTGCAAAAACAACCACTTACGCCTCTAAAACTGAAAAAAGGCCATCAAAATTTGGTCAGATGAAAAATAAAGACGTACTTTTGCAGTGTAAAAATAGGAGAATGTGCGATAAAGCAGGATTCTAGTGCGGAACAAGCATTGGGATTCTTTCTTTTTTTCGCGTTGAGAAACGAAGCAAACCTTAATTCTGAACACTAAACACCAAACTAAACTATGGCATACATGACCAAAGAAGGCTACGAGCAAATGGTAGCCCAGCTCAAGCATATGGAGCAAATAGAACGTCCAGCTGCTTCCGCAGCCATTGCAGAAGCTCGCGACAAAGGTGACCTCTCTGAAAACGCAGAATATGAATCCGCCAAAGAGGCTCAGGCTATGCTGGAGGGACGCATCAATAAACTGAAAGCCGCTCTGATGGAGGCCAAAATTATCGATACCTCAAAACTGAGCAACGATACAGTACAGATTCTCTCCACCGTAGAGATGAAAAACACTAAGCTCGGCACCAAGATGAAATATACCATCGTGAGCGAGAGCGAGGCCAACCTCAAAGAAGGCAAGATATCCTCTACCACTCCTATTGCCCAGGGATTGCTGGGTAAGAAAGTTGGCGACGTGGTGAAAATCAAGATTCCACGCGGCGAGATTGAGCTTGAGGTTCTCAGCATCAGCATCTAGCGAGGCGAGGCGAAGCTATCAAAAAACTGAAAAGTTAAAGAGTTAAAAGATTAAATAACTATGGCCACACTATTCACACGCATCATTAAGGGCGAGATTCCCAGTTACAAATGCGCTGAGGACGACAACTTCTATGCCTTCCTCGACATCAACCCCATCCGTCAGGGCCACACGCTGGTAGTGCCCAAGAGAGAGGTGGACTATTTCTTTGACCTTACCGATGAGGAGATTGGCGCCATGCAAGTGTTTGCCAAGCGTGTAGCCAAAGCCATCAAGGAGGCTTTCCCATGCAAGAAAGTGTCGCAGGCTGTCATTGGTCTTGACGTTGACCACGCTCACATCCACCTTGTGCCCATCAACGAAGAGAAAGACCTCAGGCAGCGCATCACTCTGCCCCCCGAGCAGATGCAGGCAACGGCAGAAGCCATACTCGAGAATTTTGAGAAAAACAATTAAAAGGCCATTGCAATGAAGCGAATCATATTTCTTACCTTCACTTCGCTGGCACTGATGCTGGCAGCCGGCACTGAGTGCTCTGCACAAAAAATCACCTTCGGCTACCTCAACTATACCAAGGTGCTCCACAGCATGCCCGACTATGCCACCGCACAGACTACCATGCAGAGCATACGCGAGCAGTACGACAAGGAAGCAGCGTACAACGAAGACAAGTTCTTCAAGATGTACTCCGACTATATTCAGGGACAAAAGACTTTCCCAGAGGACATCATGCTCAAGCGCCAGAAGGAGCTGCAGGTGGCCATGGACCAGGGCATCAAGTTCCGCGAGGAGAGTGAGAAGCTTCTGCGCTCCGCTGAGGCCGACCTTTGCCAGCCCATTGAGCAGAAGCTCGACAGCGCCATCGCCGTGGTGGCCAGAGCCCGCGGTCTCGCTTTTGTGCTCAACACCGATCAGCACGCCTATCCCTTCATCAATCCTAACGACGGCATCGACATCACCAGCCTCGTAAATCTGGTGCTTGCCGGTCAGCCGCTACCCAAGGTGCAGGCTGCCGCCACCGCACCCAAGGAAGAGACTGTCGCTGAGGAAAACAAGCAGTAAGCGCAACCCCACAGCTATGACATTGCCGCAGGCCGCAGGACCTATCGGAGTATTCGACTCCGGCTACGGAGGGCTCACCATCTTGCGCGAGCTCCGCGCCGCCATGCCGCAATATGACTACCTCTACCTCGGCGACAATGCCCGGGCACCCTACGGCACACGCTCCTACGACATCGTTTATCGCTACACGCTGCAGGCAGTGACCACACTCTTTGAGCGCGGCTGCCACCTTGTAATATTGGCTTGCAACACAGCGTCAGCCAAGGCGCTGCGCACCATACAGCAGAATGACCTTCCACAGCTCGACCCCAACAGGCGAGTGCTCGGAGTGATACGCCCCACCGCAGAAGAGGTAGGCTCCATCACCAAGAGCCGCCACGTGGGCATTCTTGCCACCACGGGCACCATCCTCTCCCATTCATACGACATAGAGATACAGAAACTCCACCCCGACATCACTGTCACGGGGCAGGACTGCCCCATGTGGGTGCCGCTGGTGGAGAACTTCGAGTTTGACTCCCCCGGCGCTGACTATTTTGTAGAAAAGCGCATCAATCAGATACTGGAAAAAGACCCTAAGATTGATACCCTCATCCTTGCGTGCACCCACTATCCACTGCTGATGGACAAGATACGCAAGTACACACCCCAGGGCATCAGCATCATCTCACAGGGACAATATGTAGCGCAAAGCCTGTGCAATTACTTCTCCAATCACAGCGATATGCTGCAGCACATCACCACTGGCGGCCAGTTGCATTGCCTCACAACGGAGAACCCTGACAAATTCAATGCCACGGCAGTCCGTTTCCTCGGTCACGAAGTAAAGGCCGAGGGCATCATGCTGAATTAAAAGATAGCTTGAATACTTACAGATAATAATAGCCCCCGAAAGTCTCTATTGGCTTTCGGGAGCACTTTGTATTCATTCTTTTCTCACTTCTTTTTTATCTGCTCCACATCGTACCCAGCATCGCGAAGCTTCTGTATCATGCTATATGGACCAATTAAATGCGCTGAACCGAATGCAAATAGTGTTGGAGCCTTGTGCATGGCAGTTATCATCTTAGGCAACCATGTTTCACTGCGCTTCTTATCATGTGTGAGCTCCTTTTCTGCACTAGTCACCAAATAGTCCATTTTAGAAAAGCTATCGAAGTCCCCTTTATTCCAATACTCTATAGTTTGTTTGATGTATTTCACCTCATCTATAGAATTCTGCCTATGCTGCTCGAAAGTAGTCAGGTACCGCGCGAGAGAATCCACTTGTGCCTCGAGGCTTAAGTTATTATTTTTCCCAAGAAGTTCCAGTAAATCTGAGGTTTCATCAAGTTCGCCAATCGTCATGCCACGGGCTTTAGCTCTGGAAATACAAACTATGTCTATCAACTGATTATTCATGATGTCTTTATCTAAAGATTGCATCAACACTTCCATGTTAATCATTCCGTCAATGAAAGACATGAAAGTATTTGGCATGAAAATCTGCATTTGCGTCACCAGACTTTCTGCTCTCGCACTGATAGTTGCATCATCTATTGTCCGATTTGACACCCCGCCACTGCGTGCCTTGACCTCTGTAATAGTCTTCCATGTAGCCTTCAATTCCTTGCTTATTATAGATTTTAGCGTGTTGATTTGCTCTTTGCTAAGTATGTCATAGATAGTTTTTCCATCAGGCAGTATCTCTTTTGCTTGTAGGCCAGCAGCACTGCCCATTACATTGGATGCTCTTTCTTTTGTAAATTCAAGTTCTGCATAGAGTTGCTGACACTGCGCCTCTATCTCCAAATATTCGGGTATACTGTCAAGCACCGCACCTGACAATGTATGTATCGTGCCAAGTATATACGAAGGTTTCTCCAGTCCGCCGCCACTAATGCGGAAGAGGAATTGTGCATCGGCCGTCAGAACAGCCAATGCACAAAGAAATGATACAATTATTTGCTTCATTTTCTATTTTATCAATATCTTCTTGCCATTGTTGATATAGATGCCTTTAGTGGCAGGCTGGCCGTTAAGACGGCGGCCATCAAGGGTATACCAAGAGTCGGACATTAAGGATTGAGCATTGACCACTGAGCTGACAGCGGTTATCTCGCCCGTGGAGAACTCGAGCATGAACTGTCCGCCATCGCTGGGATAGGTGGCACGACCGTTCTCACCGTCATTGGTACGGAACGAGAAGAAGAGTTGATAGCCAGTATTGGAGTCCAGACCGGCGAGCAGGTCGAGATTAAGGTTTTCGGCCTTCCATTTGCCGTCGCTCTGCTGCTTGGCGCGTATCTGACTCCACATATCAGAAGAAGGAACGGTGCCCTGATGGCAGATGCAATAGTCGAGCGTTATCTCAAGGACACCCTCGCTGGCGCCAACCTCATACCAATTGAAGGTGCAGTCGCTGATATTCTTGATATTATTGATGGTGCCGCTGCTGTCAGAGAGCGGAAGCTTGGTGCTGTAGCCATTGACGGTGATGCCTATCGCCACCTCATCAATGTGCAGTTGCTCGCCACCGTCACCCTCAATAATGAAGCTGCAACCATAATTGCCTTTGTACTGCCGCCATACCTCCTTCTCCGTATCGCTGCTGCAAGTGACGGTGAAGGCCAGCCCCGGGTTCACGACATTGCTGCCCAGCGTCAGTGTGCCATTCACATTGGACTCAAACTTGTCGAGCTTGTTGATATTTTGGAAGCAACCATCGGGAATAGTGTAGGCTTCATCAGCCACGATATTGATAAGGTGTACATACTCGTAGTTGCTGAACATGTTGGGCAGCAGGTCCACATTCTTCACAATCAGCTGCTTGACATTGTCATTGGCCTCCATCTCCTCACCAGCGAGCTGCTTGGTGTATTTCCTGAACAGCGCCTCCCAATAGTTTTCGTCGGCAAGGTCAGCGTCAGTGAAGGCAGCTGGCTTGCTGGCATCGAGTCGCTCGATGGTAATCTGGAACTGCGGTCCACGGTCGGCCCACTCGTAGGTGTCAAGGATAAACCTATAGTTGTTGGCTGCGTTCACGCCTGAGAATTTCATGTAGCTGTCAGTGATGATGGGCTCTTCCTCAACGATACCACCGCCGCCGCCACTTACAACAGTAAAGGCGCAGCCGTTGTCATTCTTGTATTGCAACCACGTCTGGGTCTCGCCGATGGTGCTGCACGTTACGACAAAAGCCGGATAGGGGCTCACCACATTGGTGCTGAGCGTAAGAGTGCCACTCACATTGCTGTAGAAGTTGTCGAGCTTAGTATCGTTCCCAAAGCAACCGTCAGGGATGGTATAGTCACCGCTAGCCTCGATGGTGATACTCTTAAGATCCTCATACTGGTTGAAATGGTCGGGCTGCAGAGCCACATCCTTGATTATGAGTTTTTTAATGTTGTCGTTGGCTTCCATCGCCTGGCCTGCGAGCTGCTGAGTATAGAATCTGAACAGTGGCTCCCAGTAATTCTCATCGCTGAGGTCAGCAGTGGTGATGGTAGCAGGCTGAGTGGCATCGAGCGCCTCGATGGTCAGCTGGAACTGCGGTCCACGGTCGGCCCACTCGTAGGTGTCGAGGGTATACTTATAATTGTTGTCAGCGTTGGTGCCAACAAACTTGATGTAGCTGTCAGTGATGACAGGGTCATCCATAACGATTTTAGCGAAACTGCCGGTGCAAAGCATCATGCCCAGCAGCGAAAGAACGAAATGTCTTGTTTTCATAAACCTAAATTTCTCTGGATTTTAGTTTAGTTTTCTTTATAAGTTTCTAATCGACCAAAAGTTGTCCATAGATTTGTCATATCAAATTATTCACTTACCTTATTGCCACGTTTCAAGACAGACAAAAGTCTTCAGCGGTATGACAAAAGTACAAATAACATCTGAGAAAATCACACCCTTTGGAGGAATATTTCACGTAAGAGAACTTTTTCACGTTTTGCGGAGCCGATAAGATTCTGAGCCTTAAATAAACGCCATACGGGTATCGGCAGGTATCCATGAACCACGGCAATAAGGATTCAAACAAGTAAAGCAATAACTGAGAAAAAGAGGCAGACCAATTAGTCTTTCAACGGCTGTGAGGGAATATAGAAATCAAATTTTGCTCCGCCGGTATATGTCTTGTCGAAACTTACAGAGCCGCCAAGTTTCTTGGCAATGGTGCTGCATATATTAAGTCCCAGGCCAGCCCCTTCTACCGTTGTCAGCTTTGTAAAGCGCTGGAAGATGTCATCAGCCATAGAGGGGTCAACGCCTTCGCCTGTATCTATCACAGAGAAATGGATGAAGTCTTCACTTTCGTGGACATGGCAGTCAAGACGTATCTCTCCCTCTGAAGTATGCTTACAAGCGTTTGTCAAGAAGTTGATAAGTACCTGTTGCACACGACGTCCATCAGTGTAGATGGTCTCCTCGTCAGTTACATCGGAAGTGTAATATAGTTTCACTCCGGCAGGCACACGATACTCTACGCTCTTGAGTGTGTTGGCACAAAGTTCGTTGCACTTTACATCGCGGCGTGTAATCTTATAGTTTCCATTCTCCACATCTGAAATGTTGAGGATATCATCCACAAGCATCATGAGCATATTGGAGTTGTTCGCAATATGGTCGGAATACTCTTCTTTCTCCTCGGGAGTAAGCGAGCCGTCAGGCAAACCTAGCAACTGCGAGAAACCCACGATTGCATTGAGCGGGGTGCGGATGTCATGACTCATATTCTGAATGAATCGCGACTTCATTTCATTCTTCTCCTCCGCCTTTTTACGCAGCTCCTTCAGCTTCTCCTCATAAACCTTATTGCTGGTAATATCAGTAAGATAGTATATATAGCCGCGAAGCGTGCCGTTTGGCTTGATAAGTTTTTGTACCTTCAATCGTAAGAAGAGCTCATCCTTGGTCATCTCCTTATACATATTACGGTCTATCCTAAACACTTCGTCCGACTCGATTTCGTTGCCGTCATTCTCCCCGAAATGAATACTGCGGGCTTTTTCACCGCGCGGGAAAATGCGACCGACGATTTCCATCTTATTCTGTATGCCGGTCAAACGCAAGAAACTGGGATTAACGTCTTCTATGTGCTTAAACTTATCCGTCAGCACAATGGCCACAGGAGAATGGTCAAACACATTACGAAACAGCGACTCGCTGAAGCTGACGCTCGGATTGTTCATAATATGCTCCGTTATATCCACCAGCCGCGAAGTAAACTGTCCTGCCCCCTGCCATATAAATGTCCAGCGCAGATAGCGGCGCGATTCGAGGGCAAAATAGTAGAATACGAACATCTTGTTCTCTTTCGAAAGGGCGGCTATCTCCGTGCGATACGGCATATGGATTCCGCATCTGAACAGATTCTCTCCTTCCAACTGTACCTTCGTTCTACCAAGCAGGGCCGCAGCCTGCGACTCCACATTGTAGGCCAGAAGTTCCACTATCTCGTGATCCTCACCATATACTGCACGGAAGTCCATTGAACCGCTGCTCTCACCCGGTTCGGAAAGAACACTATTATTCTTATCGGCATATATGGCCTTATCTTCCATGTTGAGCAGCACATAGCCTTCAATGTTGCCACGCTCGTCGCGGATTGTTTTAAAGCGAGTAAATACTCTCAGGCGGCCACTCCGTCTTGCACCAATTGTCTTGGCAGCAACGGCAAAATCATAATAGTGCCAAAGAGAAAACTCGTCTTCAGCGCTGAAACGCTCCTGAATCTCCGGCGAGAACACAGAATCATAGAAAAGATTCATACCCAGAAGGGATGCCTTACTCCTGACGCCAAGCATCTCGATCTCGTATTTATTAACCGCTACCAAGACACCCTTCTTGTTATATAGGCTTATGCCAATAGGCAGCATGTCAAAGAGTTGCTTTGTCATGCCATTGACGCCATTTTTGACCATAGCCATGAATATCTTATCAAAATCCTGCATAATAGGTGCAAAAATACATTTTTATTTTTACACATCACAATATTTTGCCCAAAAATAGACCTTTTTGTGACTTTTTCTCTCTATTTTGCAAAAAAAACATAACATTTGCGACACAATTATAGACTTTTGTCGCCACCAGAGAGTATCACTGCGGATCTACGTCGAAATAAATCATTGCCGACCGCAATCGCGGCAAGGCAAGGACGTTGCCTACTATAGAATAAAGGTTAGCACGCACCTCAGCAGCAGGCATAGCTGGCGACACCTTGAGTGCAACCTTACGGATATGCTTCATCTGTATGCGCGCCACAGCAGGCTTGTCCGGACCAAGCACCCCACCGCCAAACACACGAAGCATCTGCTGCGCAAGTAAATAGGCGGTTTCGTTTACCACGGCCTCGTCGCGATGCTTAACCCAAACATATATCAGACGATAAAACGGAGGGTAAAAAAACTGCTGACGTTCCCTTAACTGAGCCTGATACATTCCCATGTAATCCCCTTCTACCACCTGAGCAATTAGCTGGCTGTCTGCCCTACGGGTCTGCAATATAACATACCCTTGCCTATTGCGTCGCCCTGCACGGCCGGCCACCTGCGACATCATTTGGAAGGCCCTTTCGTTGCAGCGGAAATCAGGACGACTTAACATCGTATCGGCATCCAGTATGCCAACCACGCGCACATTGTCGAAATCCAAGCCCTTGCTCACCATCTGAGTGCCGATAAGCACATCAGTCTTACCCTCTGAGAATGCGTCAATAATATTGCGGTAGGAACTGCGCGACCGAGTGGTGTCAAGATCAAGGCGTGCAGTACGCGCCTTTGGGAACAGTTTACGAACTTCCTCCTCCACTTTCTCTGTGCCGAATCCGAAGGAACGGAGATGATATCCGCCGCAGTTAGGACATTTCTCAGGTATAAGAAAAGTATTGCCGCAATAATGGCAATGCAACTTATGGTCGTCGTTGTGGTAGGTAAGGCTTACGTCGCAGTATTCGCATGTTGGAACCCATCCGCAAGCATTACACTCCACCACCGGTGCATAGCCACGCCTGTTTTGGAAAAGTATTACCTGCTCTCCACTCTCAAGGGCTTGCTTCATCTCCGCCAGCAACGGTGGAGAGAATGGCTGTTGCATCATCTTGCGGCGCAACAAGTCCTGTACATCTACCACCTCTATGTTAGGCAGCAGCATATCACCATACCGCTTATCCAGGCGAACATAGCCATACTTTTGTATAGTCGTATTATAGAAACTCTCGATACTGGGAGTAGCGGTGCCGAGCAGCACCTTAGCACCATGCAACTGTGCCAACACCACAGCAGCATCACGTGCATTGTAACGAGGAGCCGGGTCTTGCTGCTTGTAGCTGGTCTCATGCTCCTCGTCAACAATCACCAGTCCCAGTCTCTGCATAGGCAGGAATATGGCAGAGCGCACACCGACCACCAGGCTGAAGGGTCTGGCGCTCATCTGTTTCTGCCAGAGCTCTACCCTCTCGGCATCAGGAAACTTAGAGTGATAAACGCCCATTTCATCGCCGAAAATGCGCTGCAGGCGCTGGGTTATCTGAGTGGTGAGGGCAATCTCCGGAAGCAGATAGAGCACCTGCCTACCTTCGTTAATCATTTTGCGGATCAAGCGTATGTATATCTCGGTCTTTCCGCTCGACGTCACGCCATGAAGAAGACAGACATTATGCCTCTGCCATTCACTGCTGATCTTGTCGAAAGCCGCCTGCTGTGCTTCTGACAGAGGCAATTGGTCTACCACACTGCCCGCATTGCCTCCAAGGCGGCCTATTTCGTAGTCATAGGTTTCCACTATTCCCTTGGCCTTCAGTCCGGCCAACACTGCGGCAGACACATTAGCCTCTTTCAGCAGCCTATTGCGGCTAACCTCTTCCATCAGCTGAGGGTTGCGCATCTTAATGGCTGTTTCCACAGAAGCCAGTTCAGCCAACTTCAGCATCAGAGCATAGCGTCGCGGTGTCTTCTGCAGACTCTCAAAGAGTTCATTTAGGGCGGTTTCATCGAGGTATTTCGGCACTATGCGTACATGGACCTCCTTCTTTGCCCTAAAGGTTTCCACCATCGTCTCGCTGACCTCCAAAGCACCCTTCTGCATGAGCGAGCGCACAACTCGCATAACATTAATGCCCTTGGCAGCCTTATGCAGCTCCTCCATTGTTTTATGTCTGCCGCCCGACAGCTTGTCCATAACGGTCATCTCCGACTTGGTCAGACTGTCGAAGTCATCAAAGTCGTCTATCAGTCGGATTGACGTCTCGCTGGTCAGCTTCATACCACCAGGCAATGCAGCCTTCATCACATCGCCAAGGGCACACATATAGTAATCGGCCATCCATTCCCACATCCGCAGTTCATGGCCACCGACCACTGGCTCCGTGTCAACGAGCTCGGCTATCTCTTTTATTTCATAGCCGCTGCTATCTGCACTGTCGCCCGCTGAAAGCACAATACCTGTATGCAGTTTGTTGTTGCCAAAAGGCACAACAACCCTACTCCCCACCTTTATGCTCTCCGCCATCTGGGGTGGCACAGCATAGGTAAAGCTCCTGCCAACCGGCACAGGCAATATCACTTCAGCGTATTTCACCTTAAGGACACTTAAACTACAACACTCTCCAACTTTACTTCTCTTCCCTTGGATTAATCAGTGTTTCGGGATTCTCGTCAGTAAACCACTTGGAATACATCAGATAATGACCGGCAATGCCCACGTTGAGTTCCTTGGCCTGCTCGGGATCAACCTTCTTGATGAACTTGGCAGGCACACCGCCCCACAGTTCACCGGGACCAATTTGGGTATTCTTAAGCACCAAGGCTCCCGCTGCAATAATAGCGCCATCGCCTATATGGCTGTCGTCAAGCAACGTGGCTCCCATGCCTATGAGCGCGCCGTTGCCTATCTTGGCACCATGCACCGTAACATTATGCCCTATCGTCACATCGTCGCCTATCTCTATAGCAGCTTTCTTATATAACGTATGCAGGCAGGAGCCGTCCTGTATGTTCACGCGGTTGCCTATCTTGATATAGTTGACATCGCCGCGCACCACGGCATTAAACCACACGCTGCAATCGTCACCCATCTCCACCTCGCCTATCACGCAGGCGTTCTCCGACAGATAACAGTTTTTTCCAAACTTAGGGCTTTTGCCCTGAATAGTCTTAATCAATGCCATTATTTATGGGGTTAAGAAGTTAAAAGGTTAAGAAGTTAAAAGGTTAAAGGGAATACTTCTCTGTAGCCTTTCTCAGCCACTGGCGGTCAGCCTCATCAGCCAGCAGGGGCATCAATTTCTCCGCCACGAGGGCGTGGTATTCATTTATCCAGTCTTTCTCCTCCGGTGTGATTATCCCCCAATCCACGGGACGCAAATCTATGGGACAAAGCGTAAGCGGCTCAAAGCCCACAAAGATGCCGAACTCTGTCTCTTTGTAAGGCACACAGAGCAACACGTTTTCCGTCCTCACGCCGAAGCGACCGGCCAGATATATACCCGGTTCGTCAGTCACGGTCATGCCTTCGCTTATCGGTGCCGCCACATAGTTCATCCTTATCTGATGAGGTCCTTCGTGCACGCAGAGGTGAGAGCCTACGCCGTGGCCAGTGCCGTGACCATAGTTGTAGCCCTCGCGCCACATGGCCGCACGGGCTGCCAGGTCGAGCTGCGTGCCGCTGGCATTACGCGGAAACTTCAGGCGGCTCAGCGCTATATGGCCCTTCAGCACTAGGGTATAGACACGTCGCTCCTCCTCCGTAGCCTCCGCCCCCATTAGGAGGGTACGCGTTATGTCGGTGGTGCCACAGGTGTACTGCGCCCCCGTATCCACCAGCAGCAGGCCCTCGGCCTTGATGGGGACATCGGTTTCCGGCGTGGCCTCGTAATGAACGATAGCGCCATGCTCCTTGTAGGCGGCGATGGTGTCGAAGCTCAGGCCCTCGAAGTCGGCAAACTCGGCGCGCAGCTCGGTCAGCTTGGCGTCTATCGACATCTCTGTCTCGCCGCCACGGGGCACAGCCTCCTCCAACCAGCGCAGCCACTTCACCAACGCTACGCCGTCTTGCAGCATAGCCTGACGCATTCCGCGCACCTCACTGTCATTTTTCCGCGATTTCATCGGGGAAATAGGACTGGCAGCCATCAGGCTCTCGCCCCGCTCCTTGCTGATGCATACAGAGGCGATAGTCGCATTAGTAAGCGGCGAGAGCATTATCTTGCCCGGAGTTTGGCGCAGCACGCTCTCTGTCTCCGCATACTCAGCCACCCTGACATCTATCTCCTCAAGATAGGCAGCAACATCAGCCGTTATCTTGCGACTGTCGCAGAAGAGAGTGGTCGTCTCGCGACTGACAAGGCAATAGCTTACAAACACCGGATTGCAGTGTACGTCGCTGCCGCGCAGATTGAGCAGCCATGCCACCTCGTCAAGCTGACTGACAAGAATCTTGGAGCATCCCTTGCTCTCCACCTCGTCCATAAGGCGACCAATCTTGCTCCTTGCATCCTCGCCGGCCCACATCAGAGGCTGAACCCTGATAGACGCGGCAGGCAATGCGGGCCTGTCTTCCCACAGCTCATCGGGGGCACTAAGACTGGTCTCAAGCTCTATACCATATTTATATAAGGCGCTCCGCAGTTCCTCGGCCTCGCAGAGGGCGCATACGTTTCCGTCCACGCCCACGCGGTCGCCAGGGCGCAGACCGCTACGCAGCCACTCGGCAATGGTGGGAGTCCCCTCCACGCGCTCCTTCATCAGGACAAACGGAGTGTCGGCCAAAGCCTCAGCTGCAGCAAGGAAATAGCGGGAGTCTGTCCACAGAGCGGCGCCGACAGCCTCCGTTGCAACGACTGCCGTGCCTGCACTGCCGTCGAATCCGCTTATCCATTGGCGGCACTGCCAATGCTCGGGCGTATATTCACTACCGTGAGGGTCGCCGCTACCTATAATATAGGCCTGCAGGCGGTGTTCGCTCATCCATTGGCGCAGCCGCTCCACGCGATGACATACTACTTTCTTATCCATAGATTCTCAGATTTTGATTACAAAGTTAGTGCAAACCGAACGAAAAACAAAATTTTATTTTGATTTTCAGAGGTGCATCCTAACTTGACTCTCAAAGAGAGACAAAGTTAGTGTAAACCGAGCGGAAAACAATTGCTTTCGGTTTTCAGAGAACAAAAGATTATAGCAAAAAATCGGGAGGCGCAAGAGTGTAATTAATTACACTAGAGAACAGAGAATAGAGAATAGAGAACAGAGAACAGACAAAAAAATCGGGAGGCGCAATTGCTTGCGCCTCCCGAAACAGTATGGGAGTGTCCCATCCTCCCCCTTTAGGGGGATAAGAGGGGATCTCTTAGAACTTCACAGCCTTGCCGTCAACAACGTAGATCTGACCCTTTGCAGGAGCAGCTACCTTCTTGCCGTCAACGGTGTAGATGGCCTTGCCAGCGGCAACGGCCTCAGCGGTGAGGGCTGCTACGGCGGTCACCTTACCGTCCTTGACGCTGAACTTGGCATCCATGTCGGCTGCCTTGTAGGACTTGGCGTCGGTACCTACGGCCAGTGAAGAGGTCATCTTCACTACATAGTCGCCGTCAGCCAGCTCGCTGCCGTCGAAGTAAACGGTAACGACGGCACCCTCCTTCTCCTTGAAGGCCTTGTTGTCGGGGTTGGTGATGG